>WNFJ01045340.1_pt1 | contig 15704 bp, 22 predicted proteins | sample 5400461 | NCBI WGS metagenome assembly WNFJ01 (sample SAMN13153349, study PRJNA577476) | soil metagenome | isolation source: 115 cm saprolite on Douglas fir-dominated hillslope | place: USA:California | collected 2013-09-17 | reverse complement strand
AGATGCTGGTCAACAGCAGCGCCGACGATATCCTGCTGACCACGGCCTTTACCGGCCTGCAGACCAATATGCTGCGGCCCTCCATCGCCGCCGCCGGCCTCGACCCCGACGACCTGCCGCAACGCGGCGCGATCGACATCGCAGAGGATATCGACATCGGCGCGCGCGAGAAACGTCCTGCGCGCTGGCGCGATATCTGGAGCGCGGGGCATTCCACGTCCGGGGTGACCGGGGTGCTTTCGGTCGACGATCTCGTTGCGCGCACCATTGCGGAGTACCGCACAGCCGACGCGCGCGCCCAATAGCTCCTCCGGCGCCAGGCCACCGGTCCAATGTGCAACGACGCCCGCAAGCTCCGGCCTTAACGCGCCATTAACCAATCCCGCCCCAACAATCGTCTCCGGAGGCCGTTCCCGCTGCTGGTCGCGCCAGAGACCGCCGATAGAGGGGATGCGATATGGAGACACAGTTTGCAAAAACGCCCGCAACCCTCGACGAGATCAGGGCCCGGGTCGCCTGCGCGCTGGAGCGGCATCCGCTGTGCCGCAGCGTGCAATTCGACATCGTCAGCATGCCCCGCACCAGCAAGGGCGGCAACTGGACCATCAGCCTGCGCTCGGTCGCGCCCGATGCGCTGTGGGAGGCCTCCGATATCGTTGCCGACATCCAGGATGCCTACGATCTCTCCGTCGCGGCCTGATTTTCGCGCTGCTTCGGGGGCTCCCGCCGCCCCTCAAATTCACCGCTGCGGCACGGTTAAGCCATAATTAGTGCCCAGTTTTCGGCAAAGTGACCGGGGTTTGCGGAATGAAACGGAGAACGGCTTGACGAGAGCAATGACCATCCTCGCGCTGACGTGCTTCCTCGTCGTCGGCGCGGCCGCCGCCAGCATTCTCGGCCGCGACAGCGTGCCGGCGGCCCGGTTGGAAATGGTTTTGCCCGTCGTCAAAAGCCCGGTTTCGAACCGCGAAAGCAAGAAGGACAGGCTGGCAGTCGCGACGCTGGCGCTGGCTTCGTTCGAGCCGGCCCAGACAGCAAGCCTGAGCGCGCCGCTGCGGCAAGCCTATGCATCCGAAAGCCCTGCCGACATCCAGCCGCCGAAGGTAGCCGCCCCTGCGGCGATGCCGTTGGCGCCGCTGGCGCCGGCAAAGCCCAGGCTTGCCGCCAAGCCGCAAGTACAAAAATCCTACGCGCTGCTCAGCGACGTGCAGATCGCCGGGATCAAGGAGCGCCTCAAACTTTCTTCCGACCAGGAATCCTACTGGCCGGCGGTGGAACGCGCGCTGCGCGCGGTGGCCCGCAAGATTCACGCCACCCGCAAGGCCGATCCAAACGCCACCGGCGTGCCGATCGATCCCGACGCCGAAGAAGTCCAGCAGCTGAAATCGGCCGCGATGCCGTTATTGTTCCAGCTGCGCGAGGATCAAAAGCAGGAAGTGCGCACGCTCGCCCGCATCATCGGGCTGGAAAAAGTCGCGTCGATGATTTGAGTTGGAAAGGGGTAACCGCAAGGTCCCTTGTCCTGCTTTGATTCTGAAATTTCAGCCTGGCCACGCACGCGATTTTCTCCGCAGCGCCAAACGCGCACGCAACCGTTCGTGGCCGATGTCGCCACCGTCGCCCAGTCGGTTTGGTTCCCGCATGTGCCGTCCTGTGAGTGTCGCGGAACATCAGAATAGGTTGTGCGTTGCCGCCGAAAGGGAGCCGAAACATGCGTGCTTCGACGGCTTGTTTTGCGGGAGCGGATCCGTCTGTTCGGGCCGGAGTGAAAAATCCTGGCTTTGATCCGGTGCGGAGCGCAGAAGCAAGCTCTTGGGGGAGCCGGTGCATGGCCGGAACCAAATCCCTTCCGATAAGGCTGAAATAACGCTTTCTGCGAACCGTCCCGTCGCGGGACCGCAAAATGGGGCACATGAGGCGGCTCCTCAACCTGACCGGAGGAAGCAACCCCCCCTTGCCCACCCCAAGCTGTCCGGCCTTGCCGCCACCGTAAAGTTGTGTAAGTCTGCAAATGCAATCTGGTGCCGATCTGGACTTGCCGATGGGGTTGAAGAGATCGGGGATCGCCACCAGTGCCAATGCGGAGTGGAGATCATGGGCGATCCGGCAACATCGAGCCCTGCCCGAGTGGGGCTACCTGCACCCAAATACGTTTTGACCACCTTAAATCTTGCACCGCGAGCTAGCTTGGTTGCCGGTGCGCCAACCGTCGGAGTTCGCGGCAACTACCGGATCCTGAGGACCGAGGAGGTTGACGCAAAGGACACTCCTTTGTCGGCAGACCAGCGAAGTCTGGTTGCGGCCACCGGCGCTGGCGCGGCGACCAGGTCTTCCAGCGACAACTTCGAGTGTACGGCACGCAAGGCTGCCAAACTCTCAATCTCTGCGGCGCCCATCGAAACATTCGACGACATCAAAGCTGTCATCGAGTCGTTGCCGTCAAAGAGCAAAATGGTTCATCACAATCCCCACATCACCACCGACGCCAGTTCGGAGCGCGTTGCAGAAGAGGAACGCAATGTCCGCGTCACGGCGTTCCTGTACGCTGCCAGCCGGGAGAACGACAATGATTTTCATCTTATTGTTGGCCGCGATGTCGCAGCCGACCCGCCCATGTATATGACGATGGAAGTCTCAGGGCTGCCACCACAAGACGCCTCCAGCTTCTCGCGTCTGAAAGCCGCGCGGGGCGCCTTTTCCGCGTTCTTTGGTGAAAACCTTCCTGGCGCGTCCTATGATTTTTACGATCCGCCGATTCCCATCAAGGTTGAGGGCTCGCTGTTTTTTGATATGAGTCATGCGACCGGTCGAAGTCCCGGGCCTCCGAGCCTGCACGACGACATGCCGGTGATCTGGGAAGTTCACCCGATCTCGAATATTGCATTGGAGCCGCAATAGGGTTGCTCATGGTGCGCAGTAGCAAGAAAAACGGTGACGCCCCGCGCGGCGCCAAATCGGAAAAAAGGCAGCGGGCAGCGCGTCCCGGTCTGCCGGCCGAATCCTCGGTCCTGTCGGAGAAGACGTTCATATCGCCGGCAAACAAACGCTATCGCATTATTACGACGTCGGAACGCGACGCTTACGATACGCCGGATCCCGCGGCCAAGAAGAAGCCCTGATGACCGCTTCCCGGTCCGGCGGACACGCAACAAGGTGTAGCCGATCAAATCGAGACCGTATCGATTTCCAAGGCAAAAGAAAGGGAGCGTATTGTGTACACTCTGATCCGCAGCATTCCGCTGCACAAGCTTTTGACCCTGCAGGCGCCCGCGTTTCTGGTGTCGTTCATCATCGCCGAGATGTTCTACAAGTTCCACAGTTTCGCTCTGGAATGTCTCGCTTTCCTCGCGACCTGGTTCGTGATCGATGCCGGTCTATCGTTCGTTCGCGACGCCTGGATTCAACGCCGCACCTTGCCGACCTCCTGATCGATCCCTCCACGCCGCTTTGCGCGGGATAAGACTCTGTTGCCGTATTGTTGAGGTTGCCCGCCTGGCACGGGCGGGCGGAGAGCTGTCCAGAGACCGTGGCAGCAAGTCCATGCGCCGCTGGTGGGAAGCGCTTCGGGTATCCCTGGCCGAACACATAGCTGCCCCGACCATTATCCTGACGGCGGGCCCTCGGCGGGATAGACCACCTTTCCATCGTTGCGAACGACGGCGCCGGGCGTCAGACTCGCCACGTCGACATGCGATTTCCCGAGAATGTGCATCACTTGCTCGTCCGCAGCGAGAAGGCGGTCGCCAATGATCCGGCGGTGGCAGCGCCACCAGACCGCTTCAGCGCACATGATCGCGCACCGGTGCTCACCGCCGCGTTCCCGGAGCCGGGCGAGGCCGGCGGCGAAGGGGGCTGTCAGGGCGTAGTCCGCATAGTTTCGAAAGCTGCGCACTCGCCAATAGGTGTTGGGCGAGGGCTCGGCGCGGCGCGACTTTCCGCGGAGGCCACCGAGCTCGGCGATATGCTCGTAGCCGATCTGCCATGGCGCCAGCGCTTCAGGGAGGCTTTGCTGATTGAACTGCGGGTTGGTGCGCGACCGCGGCATCGACCTTACGTCGATGACGAGGTCGACGCCGGACTCCTGCAGGAGATCGGCAAATTCGGCGATCGTCCTGGTCGAGTGGCCTATGGTGAAAAAGGTGTTCGTGTCGCCGCTCCAACGGACGAAGGCGCATGACGAGCCGGCATCGCCGCCCGATCCTAAGCGCGCGATTGCAAATTCAACAGCGCGAATTGTCGACAAAATGTTACGATGTCGAGGAACCGCTGGGGGAGCGCAGCGGTTGAATGCTGATGCCGCTCAGGTAGATTGCACTCAGCGCGAGAACTGCCTCCTTTGCAGTTCTTCGGCGGCATCGGAGCGGACGAGCGTGGCGAAGCGCTTCAAGGTCCATGATCGCGTGAGCTGGAATTCCGAGGCTGGTCGCGTCAGCGGCACGATCATCCGCGTACATACCAGCGACTTCGATCACATGGGTTACACCCATCATGCGAGCCCGGACGCTCCGCAATATGAGATCAAGAGCGCCAAGACCGACCATATCGCCTTCCACAAGGGTTCCGCGCTCACCAAGCTTGGCGATTGACGAGGCGACATCGCTGTCGATGATCGCGATCCGGCGTTCAGGTTGATCACAACGATTAAACGATCGATAGGTATAAAAGCTTTGGTGCCCCTGGCCGGAATCGAACCAGCACTCCTTGCGGAACTCGATTTTGAGTCGAGCGCGTCTACCAATTCCGCCACAGGGGCTTATCGCGCTTGGCCGGAAGGCTGAGGTCGCGAAGCCGGCGGAATATAGCTGGCGGTGACCGGCGGTCAACCCGCGTATCAACCTGATCCGAAGCGTGGATGCCGGCCGTCCGAACGCCTTCGACCGGACTGCGCTTGCCCGCAGGGCGGATGCAACTTGCCCAGGCGGGGTGAACCGTTTCCGCGTCATCGAGCGAATAAAACACTCCAGTGTGATCGTGCTTCGCCTCGACAGCGCCACCCGCGCGGGATAGGACGCTTTCACACAAAGGAGATCAAGGTGACGCTCGATAGCACCGCAAATCAGTCGCATGCACGCAACGACGGCCAGTCGGCGCTCACGGCGGCGCTGGCGATCGCTATCATTGCGGCGGCGACGCTGGCCGGCGCATGGTTTTTTCAGCTGGTGCTGGATATCCGTCCCTGTCCGCTCTGCCTCGAGCAGCGCTACGCCTATTATCTGGCGATCCCGCTCGGTGCGCTGGTAGCGCTCGCCGCAGCGAGGGATGCCCCGCGCGCGGTGCTTTATGCCGGCCTCGCCATTCTCGCAGCTGCCGCCCTCGGCAATGCCTGGTTAGGGGCCTATCACGCCGGCGTCGAATGGGGTCTTTGGAAAGGCCCGACCGATTGCACCGGGCCGGTCCTGCTGGAGCGTCTCGACACCGTGAAAGTGATCCGCTGCGACGAAGTGCAGTGGCGCTTTCTCGGCCTGTCGCTGGCCGGCTACAACGTGCTGATCTCGCTCTTGATGGCCGCGATCGCGGCATGGGGCATCGCCAGGTCCGCCAAACGCAGTTAATTCTTTGGGCATGATCTTTTCCGAAAACCGGATTCCACTTTTCGGGATCATGCCCGTTTAATCGTCCACATCGTCCTGCGGGCGTCCGAACAGATGGACGATGCCGGGGGTCGCGATGGTGACGAACACGAAGCGCGACAGGTGATGGGCGCCGACGAAGATCGGGTCGATGTGCAGCGTCAGCGCCAGCGCCAGCATGGCGTCCATCGCGCCCGGTGCGAACGCGACGATGATATCGGCAAACCGCACAGGAGTGGTCAGCGCGATCACCGCGACGAATACAGCGGATATGATGATGGCGATGGCGAACGATCCGAGCGCCGCATTGACGTGGCTGAGCAGCGTCCTGGTCTTCATCCGCGCGAATCGCGAGCCGATCAGCGCGCCGATCCCGACCAGCGCAATGCTTCGCACCGATGGCGGCAGGCCGCCTTCGATCAGTCCGGTGCCGTGCAACAGGCTTGACCCGATCATCGCGCCGAACATCCAGCTCGCCGGAAATTTTGCCAGCCGCAGCAGCAGCGCTACCGCCACCGACGCTGCGATCAGCTCGCTCAGTTCGAGCGGCGAAGCGATGGCTACCGCGGCTGTCGGCGGCGACGAGGGGGCTATTCCGGTCAGCGCCAGCAGCAGCGGCAACGCCGCGGTGAGACTTTCTCGGCCGCGAGCATGGTGATCTGCGACAGCGCGCCGGGGCTTCCGGCCAGAAACGCCGAGGTCTGGTCCCAGCCGTGGATGCGCTGCAGATAGATGCTGCTGCCGAATGTCGAGCAGAACGTCGCCAGCGCCAGCAGCGCGATCGTCAACGGATAGGCGCCGATATGTTGCAGCAGTTGCCGGGACACCAGCGAGCCCAGCGAAATCCCGAGCAGCACCAGCACCGTCTGGGTCAGGATCGGCGGCATGGCGAGTGGCCGTCCTGCGATCGCGGCGACGCCCACCGCGATCATGGCGCCGGAAATCAGCCCGCCCGGAAGGTTTGCCCATAAAAACAGCGCGCCGCCGGCGGTGCCGATAACGAGCGTTTCCAACACGTTGAGGGTTTTGGTGCGGGTGGGAATGGCTGACGCCATCGATGCGGGGATTTGGCTCACGGCGCCTTATGGCAAATCCCTGCACAGAGGACAAATGCGCCAACGCGACTGCAGCAATGCGCGCCCGGATACGCCCACGCCCAGCCGGCATGCCCCGTGAATGCGAGGCATGCAGTATCACGAGGCGGGGCGTGAACTAGCAGCTGCTCCCCGTCACTTCGCCTTGTCGGCCGCAGTCTTCTTGCATTCGGACATGAACTTCTTGCGCTCCTTGCCGTGGACGCCCTTGGTATCGGCTTCCTTCGAGCATTCGAGCGATGCGGCGGTTCGCGGCTTGGCTGCCTTCTTTTCCGCAGGCGCCATTTTTGCAGCTGGTTCAGCCTTCGCTGGCGCGGTTTTGGCAGCAGGCGCAGGCGTGGCCGGTGCGGTGGTTTGCGCGAACGCGGAGCCCATCAGCAGCAGGGAGGCCAGGGCGGTCGCGGCCACGCGGGAGGATATTGTCATCATGGGAGCACCTCGGGTTGAAGACAGGCGCAACGTCGCGCTGCCATGCTGAACCGCGGATGAATGAAGCCGCCTTGGCCGTGTTTTCAGGCTCACGATATTTTGGCGCAACGATGGCTTGCTCCGTTGTCACGCGCTGTCGCCACGCTAGGATGGGGGCCTTCAGATCGCCATGCCAAGGAGACAAGGGAATGACCATTCAAGCAAAATTATTGTGCGCGGTTGCGGTGTCGGGTTTTGCCGCGCTTGCAGTCACTTCGCCAGCACAGGCTCTCACCACGCAGGAATGCAGCGCGAAATATCAGGCCGCCAAAGCCGCCGGCACGCTCGCCGGCCAGAAATGGAACGATTTCCGTAAAGCTCAATGCGGCGCGGACGCCGCAGCGGCGCCTGCTGCGGCACCAGCGGCGCCGAAGGAGGCGGAAGCCAAGCCGAAGAAGGAAGCAGCGCCTGCTGCGGCCCCGGCGGCACCCGCCGGTCCTGCGGTGTTCCCGTCCGCCGTGGACCCGAAATATTCCAAGGAAAGCGCGGGCAAGGCCCGGATGCACACCTGCGTCGATCAATACAACGCCAACAAGGCCACCAACGCCAATGGCGGCTTGAAGTGGATCCAGAAGGGCGGCGGCTATTACAGCGAGTGCACCAAGAAGCTGAAGGGCTGAGCAACCCTCCACCAGGCCGACGCGGCCGGGCGCCAGCGCGTTGTCCGCCACAGCATACCCTCGGGCAGAAGCGCGAAGCGCGTCTTCGCGCCAGATGACCCGGGGGGTGCGGGCGCTCGCCTGATGCAGAAGTTTTTCCGCGCGCGGATCAGCGAATGATAGCAAGCCTCAGCCTTATCTTGCTGTGTCAACTGGCCGGCGAAGTCATCGTGCGTGGTTTCGGCCTGCCGATGCCGGGTCCGGTGCTCGGCCTTATGTTTCTGCTGCTGTTGCTGGTGGCACGTGACCGCTTCACCGTTCTCGCGCGCGGGCCGTTGCAACAGGACGGCGTGGAGAGTGCCAGCCGGGGCCTGCTTGCGAATCTGTCGCTGCTGTTCGTCCCGGCCGGCGTCGGTGTCGTGCAGAAGCTCGATCTCGTCGCCGCGCATGGCATCGCCGTCGCGGCCGTCCTCGTGATCTCCGTGGTGATGACCTTGCTGGTGACGGTGGCGACGTTTTTGGTCGCCAGCCGGTTGATGGCGCGCGGACGGGGCGCGCCATGAGCGAAAATCCGTTCTCGCTGTGGGTACACCTTTCGCAGTCGCCGCTGCTCTGGCTGACGGTGACGTTGCTGGTTTATGCGATCGCCGATGCGGTATCGCTGAAGACGCAACGCAATCCCCTTGCCAACCCTGTGCTTCATTCGATGTGGATCATCGGCGCGTTTTTGGTGCTCACGGGCACCTCGTACACGACCTACTTCGCCGGCGCACAGTTCGTGCACTTCCTGCTCGGGCCGGCGACCGTGGCGCTGGCGGTGCCGCTCTATGAAAACCGCACGCAGGTCGCCGCGGCGATCCTGCCGATGCTGGTGGCGCTCGTGATCGGCTCCATCACCGCGATCGTTTCGGTGGTGTTGCTGGCAGAGGTCGCGGGCCTGCCGCGCGCGGTGGTTTTGTCGCTGGCGCCGAAATCGGTCACGGCGGGTGTCGCGATGGGCATCAGCGAATCCTTGCACGCCGATCCGTCGCTGACGGCGGTTACGGTGGTCCTCACCGGCATCATGGGCGCGATAACAGTCACGCCATTGATGAACCGCATGGGTATTACGGATTTCCGCGCCCGCGGATTTGCGGTTGGAATCGCCGCGCACGGCATCGGCACCGCACGCGCGTTTCAGGTCGACGCGGTCGCAGGCGTGTTCGCCGGCATCGCCATGAGCCTCAATGCGCTGGTGACATCGCTGCTGGTGCCGTTGGCGGTGACACTACTGGTGCGCTGATCCTCCTTGCAATTTTTATGCTGTCATCATAGAGACTGGGAGAAATTCCTTCCAGGGTCTCGCCGCGCGAGCGAGGTTACTATCTCTATGATCTCCGTAGTGCAGGGCGTGCTGGGACTGGCATCGGGAGCGCTGGTCGGATTTTCGCTTGGCCTCGTCGGCGGCGGCGGATCGATCCTGGCAGTGCCGCTGATGGTCTATGTGGTCGGCGTGCCCGACGCCCATGTGGCGATCGGCACCAGCGCCATCGCGGTGGCCGCAAACGCCGCGGTCAATCTGTCGAACCATGCGCGCGGCGGCACCGTGATGTGGTCGTGCGCGCTGACGTTCGCGGCCGCGGGAATTATCGGCGCGTTCGCTGGCTCGGTTTTCGGCAAGATGGTCGACGGCCAGAGGCTGCTGGCGCTGCTGAAGACGCGCGCGCGCGTAGGCTTGCCCGACGTGCAGATGAACTGGTCCAACATGCCCGCCATTGTCGGGCTCGGGCTTGCGACCGGAACGCTGTCGGGCTTCTTCGGCATCGGCGGCGGATTTCTGATCGTGCCGGCGCTGATGCTGGCGACGGGAATGTCGATCATGAACGCGGTCTCTTCGTCGCTGGTCGCGGTGACGGCGTTCGGCCTGACCACGGCTGCGAGCTACGCCTGGTCCGGATTGATCTCATGGGCGCTGGCGGGATTGTTCATCGCGGGCGGCATCGCCGGCGGACTAACCGGCACCCGCTTCGCTCTGTCATTGTCGGCGCGGCGCGGCGCGCTCAACATTGTGTTTTCCGCCGTCATTATTGCGGTGGCGCTCTATATGCTGGCGCGTAACTTTTCCCTATCTTGAACGCAGATAATTATGCTTAAGACGCGGCCGGGAGACCAGACATGACCAAATCGATCGATCGAGCCCGGCCGAATCCGCCGCACACCCGGCGCGAAATGCTTGGCCTGCTTGGCGCGAGTGCGATGCTGCTCGGCCTCGACCTCGCGCCAAAATCGGCGCTGGGGCAGAGCAACGACGAAACGGTGCTGACGGAAGCGCTGGTGTTGCGCGACCCGAATATTCCTGTGGCCGGAAATGCCGATGGCGACATTACGATCGTCGAATATTTCGACTATCAATGCCCATATTGCCGCAAGATCGATCCCGAACTGCGGCAGGTGGTGCAGGACGACGGCAAGGTCAGGCTGGTGTCGAAGGACTGGCCGATCCTGGGGCCGGTCTCGGTGATTGCGGCGCGGATGGCGCTGGCGAGCAAATACCAGGACAAATACATCCAGGCGCATGAGGCCTTGATCGGCGTCAACTCGAAGCTGACCGAGCCGCGGATCCGTGAGTTGCTCGCGGGTACCGGTATCGATGTCGATCGCGTTACCCGCGACCTCGCCACAAACGCCAAGACGATCGACGCGATCCTCGCGCGCAACAACGATCAAGCGACTGCGTTCGGTTTCACGGGCACGCCGTCCTTTATCGTCGGCAAGTTCCGGGTGCCGGGCGTATTGACCATGGCGCAGTTCGAGCAGGTCATCGCCGACGCACGGAAGGCGAAGGCGAGCAACTAGGCATGATCCGGAAAAGCATGCCCTCGGACTTTGATCCGGGGGTGGAAACCGGTTTTCCCTCGGGACAAACGCGGAGCGTTTGCCCGGAGATCATGCTCAAACAAAAAGATACCGCTTGAGTCTGATTCAACGCAGTTGAATCAGACTCAAGCGGTGGCCAATCGCAAGAACGCCCTCGTCAGGGACGAAGGCGCCGACTTTTGAAGGCGAAGATTTCCGCTTATTTCGACGACAGCTTGATCCAGTCGTCCTGCGCACGCTGCTTCAGCAGGTTCCAGTCGGATGCCGCGACGTCCCAGTTCACGATGGTGCGATTGGCCGATGCAGCCTGACCGTTCGCGACCGTCGAGGTTGATTGCGAATCGTAAACGTAGACGCCCGCGACCAGCAGCAGCGCACCCAAAATCATTCCCAGAAAAACGCGCATTTCAAACCTCCGGTGAACGCTGACAACGCGGTCGGGGCGGGATGGTTCCCTCTCGTCGTTCCGGCGAACACCGGGACGACCTGCGGAGGGACCGAGCGATGTCACGAGCGCGTCTTCGCTGGTGCAGTTACTGCCGCAGGTGCCGCTACCGGCGGTGAAGCAGGCGCCGCCGTCACGATATTGAGCGATTTCAGCTCATCCGGCTTGAACACGAGCAATTTGTCGTGCGGTGTTTCCATGGCGTGCACCCAGACCTGCAGGCTGACGCCCATGTCGCCGAGGTAGCGCTGGCAGCGCGCCGAGATATTCTGCGCAACGCTCATCTCGTCGCGGGGAGGGCCGTTGGCGGCTGAGCCGATCGCTGCCACCTGGTGCACGCCGATTGTGGCTCCGTTGCCGGCGCGTCGCTCGACGCCGCCGGCAAACACCAGCGGACACGACGAGGCACAGTATTTTCCGGCCTCGACCTCTGTCGCGAATTTCTTTTCGCGAATCAGCCGCCCCAGCGCCAGCGCGTCGGTCACCGAGCCGCCCGGCGAATTCAGCACCACGGTCTTGATGTAATCGCCGCGTTTGCCGACTTCCGCCGCGAAGGCTTTCGAAATTCCCGGCGTGATGGTGCCGGTCGCCATCAGTTTGCCGCCAGCCACCAACTCGAACGTCATCGGCCTGGCCATCGCGCCTTCCGGCTGCAGCAGCGGTACCAGGCGCTGGTCGCTGCTCGGTAATAGTGGCGCCAGGATCGACGGCACCAGGCTGGGAAGATTGAACGCGGGTGAATCCTGATTTATCTCGGCCGGCGTCGCCGCGGGGTCGGGGATGACGATCCATCCATTCATGCTGGCGAGGTCGGCGGCGAGCACGGCGATCGTGACCGCGACGACGCCGCGGAAAATCCAGCGCAAAATTGCTTCGTCGGCATGGTCCGACAGCCAGGCATGAAAGCGTTGCTGCATGGTCGACGACTGCGGCATGGCCAGCGACTATTTGCTATGCCGCGCCGACGGCAACGAGGTAATGTTCTCATCTGCGGCCGCTGCCGGCTCGACCGCGGGTTTCCCTTCCGCCTTCGCTTCGCCCGGCACCTTCTGTTGCGCTTGCCCGACCTCGCGCGCCATCTGCAGCGCCGCGACCAGTTCGCCAGCGGTCATGTTTGACGCGCTGTAGGCGGGAAGCCCTTCGCGCCTGATCGCGGCGTGCACCACGCAGAGGATCAGCACCAGCACCGCCGGCATCAGATCGATCGAGATCGCGCCGGCCCAACTCGGGATGAAATCGCCGGCATAGCGCAGTACCGCTTCGGCGGGCGACAAGGTCTGAAACCTGATCGGTTCGACCCGCGGCGTCGCCAGGATTTTGTCCGCGGCGTCCGACAGCGATGCCGCCTGCGCGGCAATCGAGCTCTCCACCTTGCCGACAACAGCGGTCTGGCGATCCGCAAGATCGGAGGTGCGGCTGCCTGGGGCAGGCGCAATGAAGCTTGATGACAGCGACGCCGCGGCGCGCTTGACCGCCGGCGCAACGGAGGTCTGCTGCAAATTGGCGATCACGCCCATCAGCGCCAGCGACTCGGTTGCCAATGCATCGCTGCGCGCCGAAATCGGTCCGCGGTCGGAGATCAATTCGCGCATCTTGGCGAGACTTTTGCCGCCCTGCTCGTACAATGCCGAGACGCGTTTGCCCGAGGCCTGGACTTCCTGGCCGAGACTGTCGAGTTGCCCCGACATTTGCGTCAGAAGCTGCACCACGGTGCCGGATCCGGCGGTGCCCGTGAGCGAACCGGCGCGCTCGGCGTCGGCAAGCTTTGCGAAACGCGATGACGCCAGCTGGATATCCGGCAACAGCCCCTGCGCGGCGATGGCGTTGGTGTTGGCGGTATCGAGGTCGCGGGTATAGTCCTGCACGGTGATGGCGAGATGCTGCTGGATCGCGGCGGCGCCGGCCAGCGCCGAGGCGTTCAGCCACGACGACATCGCCACGATCATCAGCGAGCCGAGCAGCAGGCAACCGAACATCAGGCCACGGCCGCTGCGATGGGTCACATGCGGCATGAAATTCATCAGGAACACCCAGAACGCGTAGATGCCGACCGACACCGCGACCGAATAGATCACCGCGGCGAACAACACCATGGTCGGGCTGCCGTTCAGCAATTCGCGGACGCCGAGATAGGTGTAGACGCCGGCCGCCAGTGCGAGGATCGCGGTGGTGAGCTTCAGCGTGACTTCGAGGCGTGTGACGCCTTTCGACAGCAGCAGTGAAGCAGAAGGCAGGGCCTGTGACGCGACGGCATTGTTCGGGGGCATCAGAGCGTTCCGTACGGTTCAAAACCAACTGAACAGCGCCCCGCTGCCCGCTGAGTGTTTCATCTCTCGAAATAAACTCGGACGAGATCATGTACAATCATCAGGCGTTGGACTTCACGAAGGCTTGAAGGAACCGTCAGGAGCGCATCAACGTGTATGAACAAAACCCGTGAGGTCGCGATCGAGACTGTCATCGCCGACGGCGGCCGCGCGGAAATGTTCCGGCGGATCGGTATCGAGGATCTGCTTTCGCCGAGGGTGGATGCATGAGGAGATCATAAGCGGCACGGCGCTTGTCGCGCCGTGCCGCTTATGCGGACAAAATCATCCTTCGCCGCGCAGCCAGCTCAGGATCGGCGCGTTCATCTCGCGCGGATAGCAATGGCTGAGATCGTCAAGCTCCCGGTAGGTCACATCGGCGCCCGCCGCCGACAACGCCTCTCGCGTCTGCCGCGCCACCTGCACCGGGAACATCCAGTCGAGCCGGCCATGCACGAGATAAATGGGCAAGCCCCGCAATCTCTCCGCATCCGCCATATCCGCCATCAGCGGATGGAAGGTGGCGGCGACCGGCGCAAGATGGGTGAAGGGGGACGCGCGCTCGAGCCCGGTCACATAACAAAACGTGCCGCCGTCGCTCATGCCGGTCAGCAGCAACCGGTCAGGATCGGCGTTCCAGCGGCTTCGCACCAAATCGAGAATGCGGGCGAGGTTCGCCGTGTCGGTATCCTCGCCCATCAATGCCCAGGTTCCGCCGGTCGCAGTCGGTGCCACGACGATGGCGCCATGGCTGCGCGCGTCGCGCAGCCAGCTCCACAGGAAGCCGCGGCCATTGCCGTTGCCGCCGTGCAGCGCCATCACCAGCGGCCAGGCCCGGTCGGGCGTGTAATATTCCGGCACATAGAGCGAGAAGCCGCCCCGGCTGCCGGGTTCGTTGTTGTCGTGAATGATCCCGGTGTTTTCGGACGCCGGCTCCGAGAGGCGCGCCCTTAGGCCGGCATCCTCGCGCAATGCGGGATCGAGGAAGAAACTGCTGACCGGCGGCAATCTCGCGGCAAGCGCGTACAGTGCCTCCTGCGCGCGCGGGGAATGACGCAGCGCGCGAAAGGCGGCAATCAGGTCACCGTTGCCATGCTGTACCGCGCGCAATCCTTTGAACGCTGCCAGCGCCTCGTCGCTTGCGACTTCGAGCGATGCCTGTACGCCTGCGAATTCTTCCGGCCAATCAGCCAGCCGCGGACGGACGGCCTGCAGGACCTGGTCCGGCATGCCGGCGGCCTCCATGACAGAATCGAAATCCGGCGGATTCAGATGGCGGGCGATGAAGCCGAGCGCTTCGAGCGATTGCAGCAACGGCGGCAGTACGGCCACGATGTCGTCCACCACGGCCTCGCTCATCGCGCGATCCTCTGCGTTTAGCGCATGATCCGCCAAAGCATGCCCTCGGGCTTGACCCGGGGGTGTGAGCGGTTTGGCGAAAAGATCATGCGCCCTTTCAATAATTAGAGCGCGATCGGACGCAAAACCGGATTCCACTTTTGCTGATCGCGCTCTAATGCAGCCGCGGCCCCTTGAGCAACCTGGCACGGTCGGTCGAGGTCAGCACCACATCGAAGGTGACGCCCTCGTGGTAGACGGTCAGCGGCACGTCGACGCCTGCGGGTCCGAGCGCCCAGAGTTTTCGGTAGAAGGCGCTTTGACTTGAAATCTTTTCGCCCTTCACGGCCAGGATGACGTCGCCGGCCTTGAGTTCGGCGCGCGCCGCGGGCCCCTTCCCGGAGATGCCGATCACCACGACCCTATTGTCGATCTCGGTCGAGTACATTCCGAGCCAAGGCCGCGCCGGCTTGTTGACGCGGCCGAACTTTCTGAGATCGTCGAGCACCGGCTTGAGCAGATCGATCGGCACGATCATGTTGACGTGCTCGGCGTTGCCCTCGCGCTCGCGTTCGAGCTGCAGCGAGCCGATGCCGATCAGCTCGCCGCGGTTCGAGATCAGCCCGGTGCCGCCCCAATTGGGATGCGCGGGATAGGTGAAGATCGCCTCGTCCAGCAGATACTCCCAGTAACCGGCGAACTCCTGCTTGGCGGCGATCTGGCAGGCGACCGACCGCGTGCGTCCGCCTGCGCCGCCCACCACCACGCGGTCACCGATTTCGGCGCCGCTGGAGGAGCCGAGCGGCACGGGATCGAGGTCGATGCGGCCAAGCGCCTGCACCAGGCCGAAGCCGCTCACCGAATCGAAGCCGAGCGCGTGGCCTTCCACCACCCGGCCATCGCCGAGATGCAGCCAGACCGCTTCGGCCTCGGTGATCAGATAGCCGATGGTCAGCACCAGTCCATCGTCGATCAAGACGCCATTGCCGGCGCGCTCGGTCCCCAGCGTCTCCGCGCTGAAGGCGTCG
>WNFJ01121476.1_pt2 | contig 15709 bp, 13 predicted proteins | sample 5400461 | NCBI WGS metagenome assembly WNFJ01 (sample SAMN13153349, study PRJNA577476) | soil metagenome | isolation source: 115 cm saprolite on Douglas fir-dominated hillslope | place: USA:California | collected 2013-09-17 | reverse complement strand
AGTTTCGGTTGCTTCACGATGGCGCGTCCGATCGCCACCCGCTGTCGTTGACCGCCGGAGAGTTGCTTCGGCTTGCGCTGCAAGAGCGGTTCGATATGCAGCAGAGCGGCGGCGCGCTGCACCCGCTGATTAATCTCCGCTTTGGTCAAGCGCTGGAGCCGCAGACCAAAAGCGACGTTCTCGAAAACCGTAAGATGGGGAAAGAGGGCATAGTTCTGGAACACCATCGCCACGTTGCGTTTCGAAGGGTGCTCAAAGGTGATGTCGCGTCCGTCTAGCTCAATTTTGCCGCTAGTGACTGTCTCCAACCCGGAAATCGATCTCAGCAGCGTTGTTTTCCCACAACCCGAAGGACCAACAAAGACAACAAACTCTTCTTTCTCGATTGCTAACGACAGACTTTTCAAGGCGTGAAAGCTATCAAAGTGCTTTTGGATATCGGTGAGATTGAGGTAGGCCATTGCGGGATTCTGACTGAGACGGGGATGGTTCGTGAACAGAGATTAAGCCACAGATTTGACAGATTCACATAGAGAAAGAACCTGGCGGTTTCCACACCAAATCTTCTTCAATCGGCTCGAGGCGGTAATGTTTATACAGTTATTTTTCTTGTTGTTTAGTTCGAGTAATAATAACATATATAGATAGTGTTTGTAACGTTGCTAATTTCACTGACCTGGTTGCTTGTCAGTTTCGCGCGAGGGGAGGCTCCAGCCGCTTTGGTAATGTTCATCCAGCGGGCGGTTCCAGACGGAGAGATCAGGTATTGGGGTGCCTTCGCCGCTCCGCAATCGAGTTATCATGTTTTTACCCTACAGGAGGCCGAGCGAAAAGGGGTTCTCCTGGTTCGACAAACCAGCAATACCGGGTTTGAAGTCGTTGGTGCAGATACTTCGTTCGACTCTTTCCCAAGTGAGACAGACGAAAAAGAAACAATAGTGGTCGCTGCTGACCGGCTCCTCAATGGTGAGCGCAGCGACCCTCTCGGTACTCGGAAAGCGGCATCAGCCGATGACGTCTGCCCACTAGGCGCCTCTCTTAACATGCTTCTTATACCAATCGCCGGCTTTGCGCTCAGTTCCAACGGCACGCTCGGTATTCTTCGCGATTTACAGCACGCTGATGCGTTCCCCGTCGATCCAGAACGGGCTCCGCCTGGATCGATTCTGGTGTGTCCTAGCCGTTTCGCGGCACAAGGACCGGTGATAATTGGGTTTGCCGTCGTTGTCGGACCGGATCGTTGTGTCTACGGGCCTGACTATCGGCAAGGCGGCGCCTGGCACCGGGTGGCGCCGCTGCGGGAATGGCTGCGAGCGAACCAAACTAGGTCAGACATTCGCGGTTTCCTCTTACGAGCAAAGGAGAACAACCAAGATCGCGACATACGGCGTAAGCCATCACCACCGCAGCACTGATGAGAGGGGTGAACCAGGTTCTCAGCGCGAGCTTACTAGCCTTTGTTCTATCTGGTTGTGACAACTCGGACACCTACCTCGGCGGCTCGGGAAACGGAAATTCTTCACCTTCAGCAAATGACCTGGCACAGGGGAACCAATTGGCGAATGCAGCGGCGGGAGGGCAAAACCTAGGTGGAACCGGGCTCGATCAGACTTGGAGGGGATACCAGCCGACCGATCTAGCATCGTTCCAGGCCGCCCTGCCAGCTTACATACAGCCCTATGCGCAGAGCTACATCGATGCCGGGCACAAGTACAACATCGATCCCGCCGTGTTAGCAGCAATTACGGAGGAAGAATCCGGCACGGGCGTACCATCCTACGCCTTCAGCAATCGTAACAACGCGATGGGCATTTCGCCTAATGACAGCGGACCGCAAAACTTCAATTCGATTGACGACAGCATCAACTACGCGGCAAGGATCCTATCCAATCCGAACGGAGCTTACGCCAACGACTATACGATCGGTCAGCTCTGGTACACCTACTCTCCGCCAGGGGCAAACAACGATCCCAACGATACGAATAAAGGCTGGGGTCCCGCGGTAGCTACTTTGTACAGCAATCTAAAGAACAAAACCGGTGGAGGAGGATAAGAAATGAGAACAATACTAAGCGTATTAATATTGGGCTGCGCTTCGGCGGCCCAGGCCAAAGATGTAACGTTCTACCAATGGGTGACAATACACGCAAAGATTGACGGTTCGTTACTTGCACGAAATCCCACCTGGATCTGCCTCAATTTTGGAGAGCCAGTTCGAGGCGAGATCAATGTCGATGATAAGACCTATCCGGTGAGTGATAAGCGAGGTGTCTTGCTGTACGGTCTCTCGCAAGCTCAACTGGAGTCTTTCCGAAAGAAGGTGGGTCAGGAACTTGAACTGAGCGGAAAGTTCGAGCCGGCACCATCGGATCGCTATCCCCGCTATATCATTTTCGATATAAAATGAGACGGAGCCAAGCTGGCATCGTTCCGAAGTTGTTTGTGGCGACGCCGACTTATGGTTGGACCCAATTCATCGTTAAAATCAAAAAAGACACAATGCAGATCGAACCGCGCACGTGGCTCAAACCCGGCGCGACACAGCTTAAAGAGCCTAGGTCGCGTTGAGCGCGCCGAGGCTTTCGCCCTAGCGTTATGGGCGGAGCGACCACTTTGCTGCAAACACCATTGCTGACAATTAGTTTAAACCGAGTGACCCGAGGAAGAAACCGTTTGCATAAACTGAGTCGTCAATTCCTCGCTTTACAGAGAATGGTGATTCCGCGAAGGTGCGCCTCCCCTGTATGCAAAAGATCGGGATTGGGCTCGCCGGATTAGGTACGGTTGGAGCAGGCGTTTATCGGCACCTCCTCCAAAATCGGCTTCTATTGACTGAGCGAATTGGATTGGAACTCGAGGTCCGTCGCATCGCGGTTCGTAACGCCTCTTTAGTTCGGAGTGTACATCCGCCAACCGCAATACTTACTGATCGTTGGGAAGCACTAGTGGATGATCCGACCGTCGGCATTGTCGTCGAGTTGATCGGCGGAATCGACCTTCCTTACGAGCTTTTTCGCCGGGCGCTTAGAGCACGTAAACCAGTCGTCACCGGCAACAAGGCGTTGCTGGCCGAAAAAGGCGCTGAAATTTTTGAATTGGCGGCTGAAGCAGGAGTGCCGGTTTTCTTCGAGGCAGCAGTTGCTGGTGGCATTCCAATTATCAAGTCGATCCGGGAAGGGTTTATCGGAAATCATCTGCAATCGATCCACGCCATCCTGAACGGGACGAGCAACTATATTCTCACTCGGATGACGGACGCTGGATTGGATTTTCCGGAGGCGCTCCGCGAGGCGCAGGCGGGAGGATATGCCGAAGCCGATCCTACTTTGGATATCAACGGCTGGGATGCGGCGCACAAAGCAATTATATTGTCCTCGTTGGCATACGGATTTTGGGTCGACACCGGTCACATTCATGTCGAAGGGGTCGAAAAGGTTTCGGCAGCTGACATTCGATTCGCAGAAAATCTTGGATACCGAATCAAGCTGGTAGCGACAATCCGGGCCGACTCGAACGGATCGATCGAGGTGCGAGTGAATCCGACTCTAGTGCCGAAAGGCCACGTCCTCGCATCGGTTAACGGAGTATTCAACGCTTTGATGGTCCGCGGTGACATCGTTGGCGACACCTTATTTTATGGGCGCGGGGCGGGACAGGATCCCACGGCGAGCGCTGTGATCAGCGATTTGGCGCAAGCGGCCATCTGGATTGATTCGGGAGGAAAGGCGTTTGGCTTTACGCCCCACGGGTTGTATGGAAAGTGTCTGCCGACAAAAGACCTGGTATCCGGATTTTATTTGCGTCTCACAGTCGATGATCGTCCAGGTGTTCTGGCCCAAATCGCAAACGTCCTCGGATCGCACGACATCGGCATCTCGTCGGTGATCCAGCCTGAAAGTCACGAGGAGACGGCTGTGCCGCTCGTCCTGATGATCCACGATGCTCGGTTTGGTCGCATGCGGGAAGCGGTAGAACAGATGAGCGAGCTCGAATGTGTAAAAAGCGCGCCGGTGCTGCTCTGGATCCTATCATGAGTCCAGCAACCGAGCGATGTGCCGGAGTAATCGAGCGATACCGGAGCCTACTTCCGATTACGGACGCAACTCCCATAGTAACGCTGGGTGAAGGTTCGACTCCGTTGATTGAGTCTCCGAAGCTGGGAACGCTCCTGGGCAATCGGTGTCAGGTCTTTCTGAAGTATGAAGGGCTGAACCCGACCGGATCTTTCAAAGACCGTGGAATGACCGTCGCCGTCAGCAAAGCGGTCGAGCGTGGTGCTACGACCTTGATCTGCGCTTCGACTGGTAATACCTCGGCTTCGGCTGCCGCTTACGCTGCTCGTGCTGGGCTTCGATGTGCAGTGCTTGTACCGGCGGGAAATATCGCCCTGGGAAAGCTGGCGCAAGCTTTCGTCTGTGGCGCCAAGGTCATTGCGATCGACGGAAATTTTGATTCCTGTCTCCGGATCGTTCGCGAACTCGAAAATGAGCCCGGAATTGGCGTAGTGAACTCGATTAATCCCGATCGATTGGAAGGCCAAAAAACGGCTGCATTCGAGATTGCAGATGCGCTCGGGGAAGCCCCTTTTGCGCACGTCCTGCCGGTTGGTAATGCAGGAAACATTACGGCTTATTGGAAAGGATACAACGAATACCATCGCCTGGGCCGCATCGGAACCACCCCTCGGATGATTGGTTTTCAGGCTGCCGGTGCCGCTGCTCTTTTTTATGACCGGGTAATTGAGCGCCCCGAAACCGCAGCCTCGGCGATACGTATCGGAAATCCTGCCAGCCGAGCGCGGGCCAAGGCAGCCCTGCTTGAATCGCAAGGGGTGGTGGACATAGTCACGGACGATCAGATCTTCGCAGCTCAGCGTTGGCTCGCATCGGAGGAAGGCGTCTTTGTAGAGCCAGCCAGCGCTGCCGCGATCGCCGGTCTTTTGAAGTGTGCAGAGACGGACCAACGCTGCGAGAGTTGCCCATTGTCGGGCCTACCGGATGGCACCAAGATCGCTGTCACCCTTACCGGGCACGGGCTCAAGGATGTCGCCAGCGTCGCCGATCGCGGGATCGAGACGTATCCGGCCGCAGCTGATAAGGCGGCGGTGCATCGTTTGTTATGAGTTTGATTGTCCAGAAATATGGGGGAACCTCGGTGGGAACTCCGGAACGCATCCTCAAGGTCGCTCGGCGCATTCTCAAAGCGCAGGCGACCGGCGATGAGATTGTAGTGGTGGTGTCAGCGATGTCGGGTGTAACCGACAATCTGATCGGCTTAGCGCGCCAAGTGGCGGACCATCCCAGTGAACGGGAGATGGATATGCTGCTCGCGACCGGCGAGCAGACGACGATCGCGTTGACTGCCATGGCTATCAATGCACTTGGAGGAAAGGCTGTTTCTTTGACCGGAGCGCAGGCTGGGATCGTCACTGATGGCGTCCACACCAAAGCAAAGATCGCCAACATTACTCCGAAACGGATCCATAGGTTGCTCGAAGGCGGCCATATCGTCATTGTCGCTGGATTCCAGGGTGAAAGCTTAGACGGTCACATTACGACTTTGGGTCGGGGCGGTTCTGACCTGACGGCGATCGCACTCGCTGCTGCCTTGGGAGCCGACCTTTGCCAGATCTGTACGGATGTGGATGGCGTCTATACTGCCGATCCTCGCAGCGTTCCCAGTGCACGCAAAATCGCCGAAGTTTCGTACGACGAGATGCTCGAGATGGCGAGTCTCGGATCGAAGGTGATGCAGTCGCGAGCAGTGGAATTCGCCAAAAAGTTCGGAGTCATTTTCGAAGTACGCAGTAGTTTTAACGACGAACCGGGGACTATCGTGAAAGAAGAAACCAGCGGAATGGAAAAGGTGGTCATTCGTGGCGTCAGCGTCGATCGCCGTCAAGCGAAAGTGACAGTTAACCGGGTCCCTGACCGGCCAGGAGTGGCGTCACGCATCTTTACGGCAATTGCCGGCGCAGGAATCAATGTCGATATGATTGTTCAGAACGTTTCGGCCGACGGCTCAACCGATATTTCGTTTACGACTCATTCCGACGAGCTACCCAAAATCAATCGTTTGCTCGGCCCGCTCGTTGGAGAGATTGGAGCTCACAACTTTTCTGGTCAGGGCGGAATTGCCAAGCTGAGTGTTGTTGGGATAGGAATGCGATCTCATTCCGGCGTTGCGGCAAAAATGTTCGAGCTGCTGGGAGAGGCTGGCATCAATATTCAGATGATCACTACCTCAGAGATCAAGATTTCGGTTATTGTGGATGAGGACCGCGTTGACGAAGGCGCTAATCTGGTCCACGCCGGGTTTGGGTTGGCTGATGAAGCCCCTAGCTTAGCAAAGAGCGCTGTGGGGTGAGGCGCTGCAGTTGGTAGGGCGAAAACCTCGGCGCGCGGAAAACATCGCAATCTTTGTTGGTGCTGTCCGCGCCGGGTTTGAGCCATTATGGATCGGCCATTCATCTGTTTTTCGCCGACATCTTCGACCGGCAGGAAGAGTGGGATTGAGTAAACCCGTTTCCGTGAAGCCGAAAACTGCTCAAGTACTCGGCACCCTGCCAGCCCAAGTTTTTTTCGCACGACCGTCCGTAGATAGTTGATCGTTCATTTCTCGATGGTTTGTTGCAGTGAGCTCGTCACGAGAAAATATATCAGCGGTCGATCCACAATGGCTCAAACCCGGCGCGAGAATCCTGATCCTGAGTGGAACGTCTGAGGCGCGCCGAGGTTTGTCGCCTACCTGTCAGGTGTTTCGCCCTACCCCTCACGCTACCAGCTTTGGCGACCGCTTCGCCCCCATTTCGCGCCCCATTCGAACGGCACAATCGACAAACCAATGAACCACTGTTAGTTCAAGGGACCGGTGGCGTCTCTATCTTCGCTCTTCAGTTCGCAATACTGTTCGGTGCGCAGGTCATCGTTTTATCAAGCAAAGACGATAAGCTAGCTCGGGCAAAGAAGTTGGGTGCGGATGCTACGATCAACTACCGAAAGAATCCGGTTTGGTGGAAGGAAGTCCGAGAACTATGCGACGGGCGTGGTGTCGATCACGTCGTTGATGTGGGCGGACCGGGAACACTCGATCAATCAATCAAAGCGTTGAAGGGCGGCGGCTTCATCGCCGTCGTCGGATTGTTGGGTGGCACCGAGACGACGATCGATCAGCTCACGTTCATTGTTCGCAATGCGAGAGTAGAATCGTTTACCGTTGGCAGTCGTGAATCCTTCGAAAAGATGAACGAGTTTCTTGTGGCCAACGAGCTACATCCAATCGTTGATGCTGTTTTTCCATGGAGCAAAACGGCGGAGGCCTTTCGCGAGCTCGAGGCCGGGAAACATTTTGGGAAGATTGTGTTGCGGCGGGAGTGATAAGGGAATTTAGAATCTAGGAGCCGGGGAATCGAAGACGCGTGAAGCCGCGTCGGACGCCAAAATATGAGCATTTCATTTCGATTGTCCCTACCGGGACGGACACGTTCTTCTTAACCTAACCCAGCAATGAATTGCTGGGCTACTTTCATTACGTCCCTCCGGGACGGTCCCATCGTGATCCCCGGGTACCGCTATAGGATATGTTTGAGTCAAGCGTCAGCCGTTTATAGTTCCCTGACTCCCGACTCCTGTCTTTGCGCTTGCTTCTAGTCTTCGCTCCGGCAGATTCCTTCCGCAATGTGGAAAGGACGATTTCAGCAGGAGACAGCACCTGCTTTGCAGCGATTTTCGGAGTCGGTTTCTTTCGATTGGCGACTCTATCGATTTGATATCCTCGGCTCCATCGCTCATGCCAAAGCGCTGGAAAGAGCAGGGATTCTGACTCGCGAGGAGCTCAATCAAATCGAGAACGGTCTCGGCCAAATTGAGGCGGAGATCAGTGAAGGGAAATTTCTGTTCCGCATCGAACTCGAAGACGTGCACATGAATATCGAGGCGGCTCTGACCGAGCGCATTGGCCCAACCGGAGCAAAGCTGCACACAGCGCGGAGCAGGAACGATCAGGTCGCGCTTGACCTGCGTCTCTACCTTCGACACGAGTCAGACCTCATTGAGGTGCGCACCCGCGAGCTGCAGCGAGCTCTGGTGGAACTGGCCAGGAGAAATTCTTCCGCTGTTTTGCCGGGCTACACGCATCTCCAGCGAGCGCAGCCGGTTCTTTTTGCGCACCATCTGTTGGCCTACGTAGAAATGCTTGGGCGAGACAGAGAGCGGCTCCGGGACGCGCGCACGCGAATTAACCGGATGCCCCTTGGCTCCGGCGCTCTTGCCGGTTCGACCATCGAGTTGGACCGGGCCTACGTCGCGCAGCTACTCGATTTCCCGGAGATCACCCACAACAGTATGGATGCGGTTAGTGACCGCGATTTCGTGGCGGAATTCCTTTTCGTACTCTCCCTGATTGGTATTCATTTGTCGCGGCTAAGTGAGGATCTAATTATCTTCGCGTCGGCAGAATTCCATTTTCTCCGGATCAGCGATGCCTACAGCACAGGTTCAAGCCTGATGCCGCAAAAAAAGAATCCTGATGTGTGCGAATTGACCCGCGGGAAAACGGGCAGATTAGTCGGGAACCTCGTTGCTTTGCTGACGAACTTGAAGGGGCTGCCGATGACTTACAATCGCGACTTGCAGGAAGATAAAGAGGCAGTCTTTGATTCTCTCGACCAGGTCGCGAACGCCCTCGAGGTGTTTGCCGGAATGATCCGGGAGATCGAAATCGAACCTGAGCGGATGCTCAGCGCCGCAAGCGATCCTGGATTGCTAGCTACCGATTTGGCGGATTACCTGGTTAAGCGGGGAGTTCCCTTTCGGCAAGCTCACGAAGTCATCGGGAAGCTCGTCGCTTTCTCCATTCTACACCGGCGGCCTTTCACTGAACTGACGCTGGCCGAGTACCAACAGTTCAGCGATCGCTTCGCTGAAGATGTTTTCGAGGTACTACACCTCGATCACGCCCTTCGCAGTCGAACCGCGGTCGGTGCGCCTTCTCCGAAAAATGTTGCGATGGAATTAGAAGCATGGAACGCAAGGCTCCGTGAGCAGTGATGAAGAGTGGCGTCTGCTGGAATCCCGCACGCTTTTTCGCAATCCGCACCTTGACGTTCGCCAGGAAAGGGTCGCGATAGGTGGTACCACGACGAACCGGGAGTGGACGGTAGTCCGGCGAAAAAAGGCGGTGGTGATCTGTCCGATCACGCGGGAGGGGCGGTTTGTTCTGATTCGCCAAGCCAGAATTCCCGTCCAAAAATGGCTGTGGGAGTTTCCAGCGGGTCAGGTCGACGACTCGATGGATCCAGACCTGGAATCTTTGAGGACAACCGCTCTTCGGGAGTTAACGGAAGAATCTGGCTACGAATTGACTACCGGCAGCGAACTGATCCCTTTAGGTTACTACTATGCCTCGCCCGGTTTTACTGACGAGCAGCAATATCTCTTTCTTGCCCGCCCGGTTTGCGTAAATGAGAAGGGAGCTCGAATTGATACCAGCGAGACAATCGCTGAGTCTCGCGAATTCACTCCGGAGCAGTTGCGTTCTATGGTGGCAGAGAACATCATTCAGGATGCCAACACGCTTGCTCTTTTTGCGCGACTTAGTGCGCGTGGGCTGATCGGGTGAACAAGCTGAGGACCCGATGAAAATCTCTAACCTTTTCAAATTTCGAGAAGGGAACGATCCGGAGGCGGTAAAACCGTTTCTCGATCATTTGGAAGACCTCCGCTGGGTCATCATTAAAATGGCTCTCGCACTAGGTATCGCAATGGCAATTGCGTTCCTCTTTCGAAGTCAGCTCGCTCAGATAATGCAAGCGCCGCTTGCCTCTTTGGATCCCAATCTGGTGCGGACGCTGGTTTCGTTCGGCGTGGCTGATTCGATGACCATCTCATTTCAACTGGCGTTTTACGCGGGCATCGTGATCGCGTTCCCGTTTCTAATTTATTTTGCGGGCGGCTTTGTTCTGCCGGCGCTGACCCTGCAGGAGCGTAAGGCCATGCTGCCAGCGGTCTTGATCGGATTCGGCCTCTTCCTGGGAGGCGTTTGTTTCTCTTATTATTTTGTACTTCCTCCGACGCTTCGTTTCTTTTTTCACGACGCTATGAACATGCATTGGGCTCCGACCTGGAACGTCAGAGAATATTTTTCTTTTGTGACTCAGTGCTGTGTCGGTTTCGGCATCGCGTTTGAACTGCCGGTGGTGGTTTTGGTATTGGTGCGACTCGGCATTGTCTCAGTAGCTCTTCTGCGTCGAACCCGCGCCTACGCTTTCCTCCTTATCTTTTTAGCAGCAGCATTTCTGGCGCCGGTCCCTGACGCGCTGTCCATGGCACTGATGGGCATGCCAATGTATCTGCTCTATGAGATCTGCATTTTGCTAGCCGGGTTTATTGAGCGCAAACGTATGCGGGATGAAGCTGCGCTGGTGGCGAAGAGCTCTTGAGGGATCATTAGCTAGTCTGGCGTGTACAAGCAACGCGATGGGTTGTTCCCCGGGGCGCCGCGAGCGGCGCACCCTCCGACCTCATGGTTCGGCCCAGCGAAGAGGGCATCGTTACTCGACGGTCGGAGGGGCGTTGCTTGCAACGCCCGGCACAACCCAAGAGATACCGGGGAATCCAGCCTCAATTCGTTCTCGTTAACAGCAGGTAATCGATCCCGACAAGATAGTTTATCGAGCTCGCATTCTTTCCGACGAGCGTGAAGGTGAGTTGATGGGTACCGGCGCTCAATGGAACTGACCCGTAGTCGACGGTGGCGACGGTGACGTTCGGAAAGTTGTAACCATCGAACGATTGCCCGAGCTGACTTCCATCGACCGCGAGCGACACAATGCCGTAATCGCGCGCTTTGGTCATCACTGCTGATAGATCGTAGGTCCCGGCTGTAGGAACATTAATCGTTAAGACCATGTAATCGCCAACCTTCGATGCCTGGAACCAGAGCTGGGCGTTTCCCGACCAGATCACTCCGCAACAATTGCCTTGTACCACTACCGGGGCAGTACCGGTGGCCGTGGCAACCAGGCTTTCTCCCTCGATCTTTAGTTCATTCCCCGTGCGAGCAGTCACAACACCTGAGATCGGGCCAACTTGACCGTTGGTCGCTAACGCTCTGAGTCGGTAGTACCATTGCTGTTCCAACCCCAGACCGGTGTGTTGGAAGCCGGGGACCGGGGTCTGGCCAACCAGCGTCGCAGAAGTGACAGGAACAGAGGGATCGGTCGATGACGCGTAGACTTGGTAGCCGACGACGCCCACCGTCGCGCGGTCGGGTTCCCAGGATAACGCCACGGAATTAGTCTGGCCGCCAGTCGCCATGGGGTTCGTAATTGGACCCGGGATTTGAGCGGTGGTGTACGCCGTCACTTCCGAGAGCACTTGGTAGTTCGACGCTGTCCAGAACGGTGTATTCGTGGTGCTGGTCAAACCGACGAGCGGCACGATCTGCACATCGATCGCGCTTTTCCCTCGGGTCAGACTGCCGGAAATTTCAAACGGATCGTTCAGCCAACGCGAGTCGGGGTTTGACCAGGGTTCCATCCATTGCCCAGCATAGGCGCCATTAATGTACACGTTCGCCGTCTGATAAGACTGGTTCTGGTCGGAAATCCGGGTGAGCCGCACGCCATTGTTGGCCTGGTCGATTGCCATTCGAAAACGGATTGAGGTCGATGCAGTATCAAACCCGAGGGTGACCGGGATATAATTGAATTCACCCGGGAAACCCGAGGACAGCGAACTCACAGTATCATCGGAAACGGTGTATTGATGACTTTGCCGACTGGCCGGATCGGTCGTGTCTAGCGAATCGGTGACCTTAAGTGAATAGGTGGGCTGCCCATACCAGAAGGCCACTGAGCTGTAATCGACCGGCACGTCGTCGACCGGCCCGTGCTGAATCGTAAAACGTAATCGCTGACCGAAAGGAATCGATTCCGCGACCAATAACCGGAAGGTTCCGGTTGTGTCGTTGGTGAAACCCTCTACTCCCGGATTGTAAGCGGGATTACCCGTGAGCGGCCTGGAGTATGGAGTGTCGGGAGGACCAGAGTAGCCATCCCGAAAATACCAGCCGGACTCGTAAAAATCCTCTGTTCCTGTACCGTTCCAGGCCGGGCTCAGGATGTCATCATTGTAAACGCGTTCATTGCCTTCCAAGTATCCGCGTGAACTCCCTTGGGTGCCACGCATTGTGTGGGTGAGGCCGACAAAGAGACCCCGGCCAATGGTATCAAGGAAGACATAATCCTGCTGAGTTGCGGGTTGGCTGCGATTATAGGTCGCGTGGAAGAGACCGACATTGCCGTCGGTATCCAAGCGGGAAGCTAATGAAGGATCGCGCACATAGCGCAGCTCGATCTTTCCGCCCTGAATTGGGATTCCGCTACTGTTCACGATCTGAACGACAGCACTCTTTCCAAACGGCATTGGCCACCAGGTCGTGTACCAGCCATCGGTCGAACTGTTGTCGACCGAAAACATCAGGGCCCGCACATCGTATTTACCGAGACCGGTACCGAAGAACTCTCCGATCGGAGCATCCACCGTGGTCTGGCCATCGAAAATGATCCGCAGTCGGGCGCCGTCAAGTACAGCCATCGAATTGGCAACCGTTTTGGCATCAACCGGGTAGCTAAAGGCGCGCACTCCCTGGAAGGTTGGGGACGCAATCGTATAGCTGTGGGCCTGTTCTTCGCCCGGATGATTTGGCCCGACATCCACCGTATCCGTTCGAGTCCATTCACCGTTTATCAAAGAACCCACATCGTAACGGAACTCGTTGAAGTCGAGGTCCGATGATTCGAACTCGTTAAGGATGGTAATGCTGCTCTTCCCGGTGGTTAACGAGGCGGGAAGCACAAGTGTTTCGTCAGCCCATGGTCCGGCTAGGACTGCAGAACCAGAAGACCATTCACCGGCCAACGTCCCATTAACATAAACCTTTGCCTTCTGGTTACCAATTGACGGATCGTAACGGCGCACTAGGCGCACTCCGTTGTTAGTCGGGTCGATCGCGACAGTAAACTGGCTACTACCACCCGATCCAAAGGCCCTGCCATCATCAATGACATAGGGCGCGTGTTGTACTTGCGGCAGTTGCAGCCGTAGCTCGGTGATTTCTCCCGAACCCTGAAGCTGGATCAGTCGAGATTGTGAACCCGCCGCGACATTAATGTTTGCGGCTTCAGTGATCGCACCTCGCTGCGGAGGCTTGGGATCCGTTGTACCGAACGCACGCAACTTAGCGATGACGTCTGAGGCGCTATCCGTCGGGTCGAACGTCGTGACACCTGAAGCATCGCCAAACTGCCGGTAGATCACATGGAAGTAGTCCGGGTTGCCTTGTACCGTCACTCGCATTGATTTCTGATACGGCATCGGAACCTTAATCTGGGCGCCACCAGAGGTGTCGAGAAAGTTACCAACCAGTGGCCACACCCACGGCGCCCCGAGTTTACCACTCACAACGTCTTCATAGGCTGCGGACAGAACGACTGTGCCATCCAACTCGATGGTAATTGCTCCATCATTGGTGACATCGCCGCCATTGATTGTGGACCAGATAGACTCTATTTCTCCGGGTCCTGTCGCTTCGGCCAGCACATATGCTCCACCTGATGTGACCCGTAACGGGTGATTGAAATCGGCGTTAGTCTGGGCGGGGTCGGTACTGGAGAACTCCCGCGTCTCTGCGCCTGAGCGTAGTTCCTGGATACGATCGAGCTGGCGGTAGATGTTCCATCCGACGGGCCCTTTCCCGATATCAGATGATGTACAAAGTGCAGTAACCGGAGAAGAAATCGGAGCGGCCAACAGGAGGAACACGCACGATGCGAAGCGGTTGAGAATAATTGGAGGCTTGTACTGCGGTTTTACTTTGGTAACGGAGGTTCGGTTTTCCGGAGCCGGGAAACCGACGTAGCGGCGGTCGGGCCGAGAGGAGGAAGAGCCTTCCATGGCTAAAGGGGGGGTGTTTGGGAGTTACGGGGTTATGTAAACCTTTACTGTAAAGCTTTACATCGCTGGTCGCGCGGCGAGAGTCAAGCAAGAAAAGAGAAGAAAACCGCTGAGATCGATGCTGTTGGCCATTGCTTGGTATCCGGCGCGATTGAGATGGAGAAGATCGCCGAGACCTCCCTACCGGAGGAATGTCGAGCATGCACGAGCCCAAAGGAATTGCCCTATCCTTAGCCGTAAGTAACCGACGACGGAGGCCAGTAGCTTCGACCAATTCCAATTTACGGTTTGTTTCCAAGGCCCCCCGCCGCCACCCGTTCCCAACGCTCTCTGCGCCGCGGTGCGTTCTCGGTGTTCCTTTCCCTCTCTCCCGTTTACTTGCTTTTCGTTTCGCGCTAGTTTACGCGCTCTCGTGACCCACCATGGCTAAGGTCTACATCAAAACCTATGGTTGCCAGATGAACGAGCGCGACTCCGAACAAGTCGCGCAGATGCTCATTGCCCGAGGCCATGCGATTACTGCGAACGCTGAAGACGCAGACGTCGTTCTGCTCAACACCTGCAGCGTCCGGGATTTGGCCGAACAGAAGGCGCTCGGCAAAATCGGTATGCTCGGCTCGCTAGCGCGCCAACGCCCGGTGGTTTACGGATTGCTTGGATGCATGGCACAGAGTCGGGGCTCTTCACTGCTTAAGGACGTTCCTCACCTCGATTTAGTCGTCGGTACCCAGAAATTTCACCGAGTCGCCGAATATGTCGAACAAGCACTGGACCGAAAAGCCTCGCAGCGTTGGGATGACGTACGATTTTCGATTGTTGATGTAGAGGAGGAGACCGGCTCGCAGAGCACCATTCGCGACCATCTGCTGAGGCCGAAGACGGTGAGCGCTTTCGTCTCAATCATGCAGGGATGCAACATGCATTGTTCTTTTTGTATCGTGCCCTTCACCCGCGGGGAAGAACGCAGTCGTCCAATCAACGAAATTGTCGCCGAAGTGGAGCAGTTGGCGGCACGCGACGTTAAGGAAGTGACCTTGCTCGGTCAAATCGTAAACCTGTACGGGCGACACGAATTTCCTAAGATGGACGGCAAAAGCCCGTTCGTGCAACTACTTGAGGCGGTACAGGAGGTACCAGGAATCGAGCGTATCCGCTTTACCTCGCCGCATCCGATTGGTTTTCGTCAAGATCTGATCGAAGCTTTTGGCCGCCTGCCAAAGTTGGTCGAACACATTCATCTCCCAGTGCAATCTGGATCCGATCGAATTCTGCGAGCGATGCGGCGCACTTATAACCGCGACAAATATCTGGAGTTGGTCGGCCGCATTCGGGCGACGTCACCCGATATTGCAATCACCACCGATGTTATCGTGGGCTTTCCGGGAGAGACCGAAGACGATTACCGCGAAACTTGTGAGCTCGTTGAACGGGTTGGTTTTGATAACGCCTTTGTTTTCAAGTATTCACCGCGAAGAGATACCGTCGCCGCTGAGCTCGGCATGCAGGTTGCCGAAACGATCAAAGAAGATCGGAATCACGCTCTTCTGGAAGTGGTAAACTCCTGGGCGAAACGGCGCGGTGAAGCGCTGGTCGGCCGGCAGGTCGAAATTCTTTGTGAGGGACCGAGTAAAACCAATCCGGAGCGTTTAATGGGACGTACCCGCGGAAACAAAATCGTAGTATTTGAAGGTTCGCCGCGTCACGTCGGACAGCTTCTCCCGGTGCGGATACTTCGTTCGACCGGATATACCCTG
>WNFJ01273798.1_pt1 | contig 15710 bp, 13 predicted proteins | sample 5400461 | NCBI WGS metagenome assembly WNFJ01 (sample SAMN13153349, study PRJNA577476) | soil metagenome | isolation source: 115 cm saprolite on Douglas fir-dominated hillslope | place: USA:California | collected 2013-09-17 | reverse complement strand
CTGTCGAGGGCGTTTGCGGGATGCTGGACAGGGCCCGGCGCGACGACGCCGGCGGGATCGTGCTGGGCGGCAAGCGGGCCGGCGGGAACCTCGCGGGCAAGAACTTCGTCGAGCCCACGGTCATCGTCGACGCCGATCCGCACCACGAGATCGCGCAGACCGAGATCTTCGGTCCGGTGCTGCTGGTGTTCAAGTTCTCCACCGAGGACGAGGCGGTCGAGCTCGCCAACAGCACTCCCTACGGGCTGGGCGCGAACATCCAGTCGACGAACCTGACCCTGGTCCACCGGCTGGCGGAGCGACTCAAAGCGGGCGGGGTATACGTCAACGGCGCGCGGCAGAACCTCCCGCACACTCCGTTTGGCGGGCTCGGCATCAGCGGGTACGGGAAAGAAGGCGGACGCGCGGGCATCGACGAGTTCCTGCGCTACAAGACCGTCTCGATCATCGAGCCGCGGTGATCGTCCAGACCGCATGACGTGACTCGGGCGGGCCTGTCTTCTCGTCAGTGTCCCGTCCAGCGCGGCTCGCGCTTCTCGAAGAAGGCGGTGACGCCTTCCCTGATGTCGTCGCTGGCTTTGACCCGCTCGACCGCTTGGGCGGTAACCTCCCAGCCCGTCGCGTCCGCCTCGTCGTGCTGCGCCGCGATCGCCGCCAGGCTGGCGGCAACCGAGACGGGGGAGGAGGCGCAGATGTCGCCGGCGAGTTCAAGGGCTGCGGCGAGCGCCTCGCCGGGCTCGGTCACTCGGTTGACGAAGCCGATCTGGTAGCCGCGGTCTGCGTCGAGAACCGCGCCGGTGATCAGCAGTTCCCTGGCCACGTTGAGTGGCAGGGCGCGCATAGCGCGGAAAAGAGCGCCAGACGAGGCGATCACCCCTCGCCGGCTTTCCGGTAGCGCGAAGCGCGCCGTGCGCGAGGCGACCACCAGGTCGCAGGCGAGCGCGATCTCGAAGCCGCCGCCGAACGCCGGGCCCTCGACCGCGGCAATGAGCGGCTTGTTCCGGCGGCGCCGGATCACGCCGTACTCGCCGCCGCGCTCGGTGGGACCGCCGGCGCCGTCCTTCAGGTCGGTTCCGGCTGAGAACACCGCCGTCGTGCCGATGATGATGCCGGCCCACAGCTGGTCGTCATCCTCGAGAAGGTCGAGCGCCTCGTCGATGCCGCGCGTCATCGGCTGGTCGATCGCGTTGCGCTTCGCCTCGCGTTCCATACGAATTACCAGTACGCGGTCGCGTCGTTCGTGATGCACCCGTGAGCTGGTCGGCATGTCTCTGAGCCTGTCTCATAGTCGGTAGCTAGCTATAAATAGTATATTTATTATGATAACCGCCCCAGCGGCGACACGCCGGCCGACGATGATGCGGAGCACACCATGACCGCGGACGTGACTTCCACCCCAGTCGGCGGCCCGCTGGCGGGCGTGCGGGTCATCGAAATCTCGACTGGGCGTGTCGGCCGGATCGCGGGAATGCTGCTCGCCGACCTGGGAGCCGACGTGGTCACTGTCGTGGCCCCCGGACGGCCGACTCGGCCGCCGGAGCCGGCTGACATCTGCTGGGACCGCGGCAAGCGCCAGCTTGAGGCCGCGGATGAGGACGCTCTCCGGCTGGCCGCCGACGCCGATGTGCTGCTGGTCGACGCCACCCCCACCGGCATCGGCGCCCGCGGGCTGACGAGCCAGCGGGTGCACGCGGCGGCACCCGGGGTGATCCACGTCTGGCTGCCGCCTTACGGCGAGTTCGGCGAATGGCGGGACCTGCCCGAAGATCCCTTGTTCCTGGCCGCGCTCAGCAGCCTGGCGGTGCATCTGCCCGCCGACGACGCGAGTCCGGTCGCGCCGGTTGTGCCCACCCTCAGCTCTATTCAGGGGGCACTTGGTGCCGCGGCGGCGGCGGCCGGCCTGGTCGGCCGGTCGCGGTCGGGCTGTGCCCAGCCGGCCGTCGTCACGGGCCTGCACGCCGGCGCCGCGCTCATGGGTACCGCCTTTACCGAGATAAACGACGAGCCGGCCTTCGCCCCGTCGCGCGCGATAGTGCCGGCTCCCAACTGGCGCACCTACGCGTGCGCCGACGGAAAGCGGATCTTCCTGGCGGCGTTGACACCGGACCTGTTTTTCCGGGCGCTTGAGGCCATCGGCCGTCTCGACATCATGGCGCTGCCGGAGGTTGCCGGCGACTTCCAGACCATCCTCGACCTCCGCCGAGGCCGGCCCGCCGTGACGGCGGCGCTTGAGCCGGTGTTCGCTGAGCACGCCAGCGACGAGTGGCTTGCCCGGTTCCGCGAGGTTCGCGTCCCGTGCGCCTTGGTGCAGACGCGCGCCGAGTGGATCGGCGGTCCGGTCGTCGCCGAGAACGGCGCTCGCATTGCCCTCGACCATCCGGAGCTGGGCGAAGTCGTCATGCCTGGCGTGCCGATCGGCTTCTCCGTGACGCCCGGGCGGATGACCGGATTCGCGCGGCCGGTCGCGGCGGGATCACCGCCCTGGCCTGCTAAGCCCCGATCAGATCGACCGGGCCGAGCGGTAGCGTCGCTGCCTCTCGACGGGCTGCGGGTGCTCGACGTATCGTCCTTCCTGGCTGCTCCCTTGTCGGCGGCGGTGCTCGCCGACTTCGGCGCCGACGTCATCCGGGTCGAACCGCCAACCGGTGACACCTACCGGACCTACCCGCTGTCGTTCTTGGCCGTCAACCAGCGCAAGCGCGGGATGGCCCTCGACCTCGGCGACCCCGCCTGCGGGGAGATCGTGCACACCCTGCTCGCCAGCACGGATGTGCTGGTGGAGAACCTGCGGCCTCCGGCGCGCGCCCGCCTCGACCTCGTCGATACAACCACTCGCCATCCCCACCTGGTGCACTGCTCGGTGTCGGCCTTCGGCGATGCAGGACGATGGGCCGACCTTCCCGGCTTCGATCCGATCTTGCAGTCCATGAACGGCATGGCCCGGGCGCAAGGCGGTGACGGCGATCCGGTCGTGGGCAGTGCCGGCGTCAATGACGTCACCACCGGTTCACTGTCGGCGCTGGGAATCCTGGCCGCGCTCTACTGGCGCGAGCGCACCGGGCAGGGCCAGCGGATTCGGACCTCTCTCGCGATCGGCTCCACCTTCGCACAGGCGGCGGAGTACACCACCTGGGACGGGGCGCCCGAGCCGCTGCGGGGCCGCGAGCTGTTCCGCGGGCCCGCCGAAGGGAACCGCTACTACGAGTGCGCGGACGGCTGGATCGCGACGGGCGCGCAGGACGATCCGGGCCGGGCCGCGCTGCTCGGCGCCCTGGACGTCGCGGACTTCCCGGCGGCCGAGCGCGCGCTGCGCGATCTGCCCGTGGCCGGCGCCGCCGCGCTGCTGGCGCGCCGGGCAGTGCCGGCCTGCCGCGTCGTCGCCCGGCCGCGTCCGCTGCGCGACCCGTTCCTCGAGGCCAACGGCTTCAGCCACCTGGTGTCCATGCCACAGGGCACGGGGCGGGTGGTGGACCATCACTCGCGCTGGCCGGCCGCCCCGGAGCCGCGCCCGTCGCGGTACTTCGAACCCGGCGAGGACACCGCGGCTGTCCTCGGTGAGTTCGGTATCGACGCGGCTGGCCCCGACTCCTTGGCGGGCAACTCCGGGTCCGCTGCCCGCGACGGTACGTAGCTCGGCGGCCCGTTCCCGCCGAGCTGCAAGCGCGGCGGGACGGCAGGTGCGTCAGGCGAACAGGTCGACGACCGGCTTGGTCCTGAGGTCGTCCCTGAGGAGGTACTGGGCGGCGACCTCCATGTGCGAGCGCCAGTGCTTCTCGGCACCGGCGGCATTCCCGGCCTTGACAAGGCTGATGAGTTTCGCATAAGAGCGGATGACCCGCTGGAACCGCTCGGCGGGGTCGGAATCATCGCGCTGTGCGATCTTGGTGCGCAGGTGGGTGGCGACGATGTCCTGCAGTACGGCACCCTGGATGGCCATCGTCTTGTTACCGGAGCCTTCCAGGATCAGCTCGTGAAAGCGGTAGGTCAGACTGGACCAGATGTACGGGTCGGGGATGAACGGCTTGCGCGCGGCAACCTCGGCCTTAAGCTCGTCCACCACCTCGGTCAGCTTCGCAATGTCCTCGTCGGTGTGATGCAGCGCGAACAAGCGGGCGCACGCGGGCTCGGAGATCATCCGGGCCTCGTAGACGTCGTTGATCGTGGCGCCCTGCATCTGCAGCAGCAAGCCGACGTAACGCGCGGCAACGGAAACGTCAGGAGCGACGACTCGGGCCCCGCCGCGGCTGCCCCGGCGGACGCTGATGAGGGCTTCCGCTTCGAGGATGCGGAACGCCTCGCGCAGGGTCGGGCGTGACACGCCGTACTGCTCCATCAGCTGGCTTTCGGCGGGCAGTGTCTCGCCCGGCTTCAGTTCGCCGCGTACGATCTGGCGCCGTAGGTGAGTAGCGATCAGTTCGCCGGTCTTGGGAGCCCGCATGACCGTCCCGATCCGGGCGGTGGCTGGGCTGCTTACCGTAGTCACGCGATAATCATATCTGTCATATTCATTAAAACAGCGAACCCATCAGATTAATTGCGCGAACGTGTTGGTGCCCGGCTACCTGGCCCCTTTGGGGGTGAAGCGCAGTGCGCCGTCCAGGCGGATCGTCTCGCCGTTGAGGTACACGTTCTCCGCGATGGCCTGGGCCAGCTGAGCGTATTCAGTGGCGCGGCCCATGCGCTTGGGGAACGGCACGGCCGCACCCCAGTAGGCGTCGAGCTGATCCGGTTCGGCGTTGCGGAACGCCGGGGTGAGGAACGTGCCCGGCGCGATGGTGACGACCCGGATGCCAGCCGGGGCGAGGTCGCGGGCCAGGGGGAGCGTCATAGCGACGATGCCGCCCTTGGCGGCGGCGTAGGCGGCCTGGCCGATCGTGCCGTCGTAGGCGGCGATGGAGGCCGTATTGATGATCACTCCGCGCTCGCCGTGCTCCAGGGGCTCAGTCTTCGCGATGGCGGCGGCGGCGAGCCGGTCGATGTTATAGGTGGCATTCAGGAAGATGTCGGTCACCTTGGTGAAGGACTGCTGGGGCGCCGGCTGGTTCTCCTTGTCGAGCGTGCGCGGGCCGCCGCCCCCGCCGTGCGCGACGACCGCGATCCGAAGCGGGCCCAGCTGGGCGGCTGCGGCGACCGCGGACTGAATGCTCTCCTCGTCGGTTACGTCGGTGCGCACGAACAGGGCCCCGTCGCCGAGCTCGTCCGCCACGGCCTTGCCCTTGGCCTCGTCGAGATCGCCTACGAGGACCCGTGCGCCGGCCGCGTGCAGCCGGCGGGCGGTGGCGGCGCCGAAGCCCCCGCCCCCTCCAGCGATGAGCGCCGCTGCTCCCTTGATGTCCATCTTTCGCCTTTCGACTGGCGGCCGGACCGGTGTACGACCGTTCCCGATGGAGATATCATAGTTTAATAAGTGCACTATACTAAAGAACCGTGAGAGACCGAGGCGAGGGCGCGCGATGAGCGTTGGCTACAGCGCGGAACACGACGAGCTGCGCCAGGTCGTCCGCGAGTTCCTCCGGGAAAAGTCGCCGAGCCGTGAGGTCCGCCGCCTGATGGAGGCGGGGGAGAGCAGGGACGACGAGGTATGGGCGCTGCTGACCGGCCAGCTCGGCTTGTCGGGGATCGCCCTTCCCGAGGAGTACGGCGGCTCCGGGTACGGACCCGTCGAGCTCGGGATCGTGCTGGAGGAGATGGGCCGTACGCTGCTGGTAGCGCCGTACTTCGGCACGGTCGCCCTGGCCGGCCAGGCGCTCGCCGCGTCCGGCGACTCCGCTGCCATGGAGCGCTGGCTGCCCGGTATCGCCGACGGCTCGCTGACCGCCGCCCTCGCGATCGCGGAGGATTCCGGATCGTGGGACACCGCTGAGGTCACGGCGACGGCCGAGCCGGCCGGTGACGGCTGGGCCGTCACCGGCGCCAAGCTCTTCGTCGTCGACGGTCACACCGCTGATCTACTGCTCGTGGTCGCACGTGCGGCCGACGGGCCCGGGGTTTTTGCCGTCGAGCGCGGCGCCGCGGGCCTCGAGCGCGCGAAGCTGGACACCCTGGACATGACGCGCGCTCTCTCCTCCGTCACCCTGCGCCGCGTGCAGGCCACCCGCGTTGGCGCCGGCCGGGACGCCGCGGAGTGGCTGTCGGAGGTTACCAGCCTGGTACTCGCCGCGCTGGCCGCCGAGCAGATCGGCGGCGCTGCGCAGTGCCTGGACCTCGCGGTAGAATACGCCAAGGTCCGCGAGCAGTTCGGCCGCCCGATCGGTTCGTTCCAGGCCATCAAGCACAAGTGCGCGAACCTGCTGCTGGAGGTCGAGTCCGGGCGGTCCGCGGTTTACCACGCCAGCACGGCGGCCGCCGAGCACCAGCCGGATGCGGCGCTCGCCGCGGCGCTCGCCTACGCCTACTGCTCACAGGCCTTCACGCACGCCGCGAAGGAGTGCATCCAGATCCACGGCGGCATCGGCTACACGTGGGAGCACGACGCGCACCTGTACCTGCGGCGGGCGAAGTCATCGGAACTTCTCTTCGGCCCGCCCGCCCGGCAGCGCACGCGCCTGGCCGAGCTTATCGGGATCTGAAGGACGCCGATGACTCTGGAACGCGAAGCGACCGCCATTGTGGCTGAGCCCGATGATGTCTTCCGCGCCCGGCTGCGCGAGTTCTTCACCGCGCATCACCCGGGGCGGCCACCAAAAGAACCCCGGGAGCGCTTGCCCTGGACCAAGGCGTGGCTGGCGACCTTGTTCGACAGCGGGTACGCGGGTCCCAGCTGGCCACGCGAGTTCGGCGGCATGGAGCTGTCATTTGCCCAGCAGCTGATTTACCACGAAGAGACGGCCCGCGCGCGCGTGCCGGGACCGCTCGGCACCGGCCTGAACATCGCCGCGCCCACGATCATTAAGTACGGCACCCAGGAGCAGAAGCAGCGGTGGCTCGCCCCCATGCTCCGCGGTGACAAGGTATGGGCCCAGGGGTATTCCGAACCGGACGCTGGCTCGGACCTGCCGAGCCTGCGCACAACCGGCCGCCGCGACGGCGATGAGTACATCGTTACCGGCCAGAAGGTCTGGACTTCTCACGCGGGTGACGCCGACATCTTCTTCGCGCTTGTCCGGACAGGAACCCGGGAGAGCCGGCAGAAGGGCATAACCTACCTCGTCATCGACGCCCACGCGCCCGGTGTCGAGGTACGGCCGCTGCGGGACCTCACCGGGGGGCACCTGTTCGCCGAGGTGTTCTTCGACGGCGTGCGGGTGCCGGTGTCCGACCGGATCGGGGAGGAAAACGGCGGCTGGCGGCTGGCCCGCACGAGCCTCGGGCACGAGCGGTCGGCCGGGGCCCTGAACCAGGCGGCGATGTACCGCCGTGTCCTGACCGAACTGGAAGAACTCGCCCGCGAGCGCGGTCAGCTCGCCGATCCGCTCGTGCGCGACCAGTTCGTCGACCTGGAGATCCGGGTCCGGATCATCCGCTACAACGCCCAGCGAACCATCAGCGGCATTCTGGCCCGGGGCGAGGCGGGCGCCACGTCCTCTATCTCACGGCTGCTGATCACCGCGTTCGAGCAGGACATACACGAGTTCGCGATCGATCTTCTCGGTCCGGCAGGCCTGCTCGGAAAGTCCGCCCCGCAGGCCGTGCAGCGGTCCCGGTGGCTGCTGGGGTTCCTGCGGACCCGGGCTTCAACCATCGGCGCCGGGACCAGGGAAATCCAGCTGAACACCGTCGCCGAGCAGGTTCTCGGGTTGCCCCATGACCCGGGCATGCCTGCGCGCTAACCGGCCCCACTCAGGAGAAGCCCATGCGGTTTGGCTACAGCCCCGAACTGGAGGACTACCGGGCGGAAGTCCGGGCCTTCATCGCACGGCACGGGCCGGGAACGCGCAAGCACGTGGGCGTGCGGGCACCAGACCCCGAGCAGGTGCCGACGCTGCGCGCCTGGGTGGCCCGCCTCTACGCGGCCGGCTATCTCGGGCAAGCGTGGCCGGTGGAATACGGCGGCCGTCCCGGCGCCTCCATCGAGCACACATTCATCGTCGCCGAGGAGATCGCCCGGGCCAGGACCTGGGGCGAAATCGGCGCCGGCGCGCTGGCCGCGGGAGCCATCCTAGCCTTCGGCAGCGAGCAGCAGCGCCGGCACTACCTGCTGCGGATCCGCTCAGGCGACGACCTGTGGTGCCAGTTGTTCAGTGAGCCCGGCGCGGGCAGTGACCTGGCCAGCCTGAAAACCCGGGCGGTGCTCGACGGCGACCACTACGTCGTCAACGGCCAGAAGGTGTGGACCACCAACGGTCACCACGCCGATCTCGGCTATCTCCTGGCGCGCACCGACCCCGGCGTCGCGAAGCAGGCGGGCATCACGGCATTCGCGCTCGACATGCGGACGCCGGGAGTCGATGTCCGGCCGCTGCGCGAGATCACCGGGACCAACGACTTCAACGAGGTCTTCCTGGACAACGTGCGCATCCCGGCCGAGCAGGTGATCGGCGAGGTCAACCATGGCTGGCGGGTCGCCAACACCAGCCTGGGCCATGAGCGCAGCGGAGTCGGGGCACGGGCCGTCGAACTCCGCGCCCAGCTCGACGACCTCTTCGAACTCGCCCGCCAGGCCACGGCCGGCGGGCGTCCGGCCATCACGGACGGCGCCACCCGCCAGCGGCTGGGCCAGCTCGCCGCGCTCGCGCACGTCACCGACGTGATGAGCAAGGCCGTGCAGTCCCGGATCGCCAACGGCACCGAAGACGCCGGAGACGGCCCGCTCGCCAAGATCTTCTACAGCGAGGTCAACCTGGCCATGACCGAGTTCGGCGTCGCGCTGCAGGGCGTGGGCGGGCTGGCCGTCGAAGGCGACGGCCGCGCCTACGCCGACGGCTGGTGGCAGGACGCCTTCCTGTACGCCCGCGCCTTCACGATCGCCGGCGGGGCCAACGAGGTACTCAAAACCGTGGTCGCCGAGCGCGCGCTCGGTCTCCCGAGGGACAAGCGATGACCTCCCCGGGCAGGCAGTACGGCCTGCCCTGGCGCGGCGCGGAGGTGGCTAGCGCCGCTGAGCAGGCCGGTGCCACGGCGTTCTGCAGCGGCGAGTTCGTCGACCACGAGGCGTACTCGACGCTCGCGGAGATGGCCCTCCACACGCAGCGGGCGCTGGTCGGCCCAGGTATCGCCTACGCGTTCGCCCGCACCCCGTACGCCCACGCGGCCGGCATCCGCGGCGCCTGGCGGCACGCGCCCGGACGCGTCTTCCTCGGCCTGGGCTCCGGGGCGTACAAGATCAACCGCGACTGGTTCGGGGTAACAGCCGACCGGCCGGTCGCGCGCATGGCCGACCTGGTCGGCGCCGTCCGCGCGTGGCTGCAGGCGGAGAACGGACAGCGCGTCTGCTACGACGGGGAGTTCTACCGTGTCGACGCGGTAGTCGGCGCGCCGGTGCTCGGCCGCATCGACGCGCCGATCCTGCTCGGCGCGTTCAACCGGCTGATGGCCGCTGCCGCCGGCCGGGCAGCCGACGGGGTGATCGGTCACGGCCTGTTCACCCGTACCTGGTGGGAGGACGTGATCCGGCCCGCGGTGGCCAGGGGCGTCGCCCAGGCTGAGCACGAGGCCATCCCCGCCGAGCACGGCTGGGTGATCACGGCCATCGACGACGATGACCCGGAGCGCGCCGTCATGGATGCCCGCCGGATGATCGCCTTCTACCTCACGGTCAAGACCTACGACCCCTACGTCGAGCACCACGGCTGGACCGCCCAGACCGCCGCCATCCGCCAGGCCTTCGCCGAGCGTGACACCGACGCGATGGCCAAGGCGGTCACTGACGACATGCTGGAGGCGATCGCCGTGTGCGGCACGACCGCCGACGGCCGGGCCGCGCTTGCCCGCCGCGGCGACTCGCTGCCCCGCGATGTCGCCTACCTGGCCGCCCCGTCGTTCATGGTCAGTGAACGCCGCGGCCGGCGGTACGCGCTGGCCAGCCTCGCACTGCTCGAAGGACTCGGCTGATGGGGCGGCCCGCCTCGGAGGGAGTGGCATGAAGTTCACCGTCGACTACCCGATCGTCATCGCCGGCTATGACCCGGCCCTGATCACGGCGGCGGGGATGACCCGCGTCGCCCAGGCGGCCGAGGAAGGCGGGTACGACGCGATCTCGTTCAGCGAGCACCCCGCCCCGTCGCAGAAGTGGCTCGACGCGGGCGGCCACGAGTCGCTGGACCAGACCTCGGCACTCGCGTTCTGTGCTGCCGTCACCAGCCGGGTGCGGCTGATGACCTACCTCCTGGTGCTGCCCTACCACAATCCGTTCCTCACCGCCAAGGCGCTGAGCACCGTCGACCTGCTGTCCGGCGGCCGCCTCACCGTGGTCGCCGGGACCGGGTACCTGCGCTCGGAGTTCCTCGCACTGAACGTCGACATGAGCCTGCGCAACGAACTCTTCGATGAATCGCTCGAGGTGCTGCGCGGCGTGTGGACCGAAGCTCCCTTCGCCTACCAGGGCAAGCACTTCACCGCGCGCTGCGTGGCCTCCCTGCCTGCCCCGGCGCAGCGCGGCGGGCCGCCGGTGCTGATCGGCGGGAACAGCACCCTCGCCCGTGCTCGCGCCGCCCGCAACCAGGGCTGGAGCCCGCTGATGGTGAGCCCCGAGGTGGCACGGACATCGCGCACCCCCGGCATCGCCACCGTCGTCGAACTAGCGGCCCAGATCAAGGAGGTCCGCGAGAGGGCGGCAGCGGCCGACGGCACCGCTGCCCCGCTGACCATCCAAGTCCATACCCCGCAGGCGGGCTTCATGCAGCGCTCGGGCTCAGCCGAGGAGCACCGCGACCATCTCGGCCAGCTCACCGACGCGGGAGTGGACTCGTTCGTGCTGCGGCCACCCGGCGACGACGTCGACCGTACGGTGGAGGCCCTGCACCAGTACGCGGAGACCTTCCTGAAGGGATGACGCTCTGGGTGGCGACCAGGAAGGCAGCGGCCATCTGCTCGAACAGCTGTCACTGCCCGCGGGGACGCGTTCCTACTACGGCCCGACCCCATCTTCGTGCGCCATCCAGTGCACGAAGCGGTGTAGCGGATACATGGCATCGTGCGGGTTGCCTATGGTACTCGGCCCTGCCTGACCCAGCCGGACGATGCGCTGGGCGCCGCCGCTCGCGAGCCGGTCGCGATAGTCCGGCATCCGCTCGAATGGATAGAACCCGACCGTCTGCGTCGCCACGTTCACATACTTCGCGGCATCGTCGAGCGAGTTCACCCGGACCACGTTGGCGGTCTTGTTGATCGGGTGGAAGTCCACTGGCTCGTCCGAACGGATCACCAATCCCTTGCCGTCGGTCTTGCCCCACACACGGAACTCGTCGTCGAGCATCATCAGCATGTCGACCTGCTCGCGCAGGTCCATGTCGAGCGGCCGGGCGTCGCCCGAGGCAGCCGCCCTTTCGACGATGCGCGCGTGCAGCCGCTCGCAGAAGCGGTCCGCGTCATGGTGGTCCGCCTCGACAAAGATGAAACGGCTGGCGACGCAGGCTTCCTGGTTGAGCACCATGACGTCGGTGGCGGCGAGGTCGGCAGCGAGGTCGAGCGCCTCTTCAGAGGCGGCAGCTTCCCTGCCGACCATCGAGATCGACGTCTTGGGGTCGAACGACACCAACTGGAAGCCGGGACCGAGGTATTTGACCACGTTGTTGATCGCATCACCGCCGCCCCAGGCCACGATCTTGTCGAAATACTGAGGACGGTAGAGCGCCTGCTCCACCGCATCGTCGCCCCCGCGCCAGTAGACCGCCGACATCGACTTCACAATGGCATGGTCAGGGTCGATTTCCGCCATGGTCCGCAGGACCGCGACCGTGGTGAAGGGATCGCTGGAGGACATCTTGAACAGGTTGACGGCTTTTACCAGCGCTCCCTGGGCGATGGACTTCACCGCGACGCCTGGGGAGTTACCGGGCAGCACGTGGATCAGCCGGGGCGCGAAGGCGCGAACAAAGCTCTTGCGCCCGGTGAAGTCCTGCTTGGGCACCCACTCGTCCAGCGCGTTGGGATCGGGGAAGTTCTGCTCGACCACCGTTTGCAGCAGCCGCTTGTCGAGATACCCTGTCGCGCCCATGACCTGCCCTTCTAGCACGGCACGCGGCAGTACGTGGGTGGAGGCCATGCGATCTATGCATTCCTGCACGAAGGGGTTGCCAGGGTTGCGGATCCGCTGGCCGGTCTCGACGAGGAAATCAATGATTTCCGCGAGCGGAACGTTGAGCAGGGGCGGCACTTCGGCGCGCGGATGGACCACCCGGTCCAGGGCGATCCGCGGCGTCGCGAAGGTGATTCCCAGGTCGCGCGAGCGGTGAGTGGCGTCCTGGCCCTCGACCAGTTCGCCGCGGAGGAAGAACGGTGCGGAGACCACCGTATCCGCCGGCTTCAGATCGGTGTTTATAGCGTTCATGACAGGCCTCTCACATATGCATCGACGGTGCCAGCGCAACCGATCTTGTCGTCGCCCTGGATGTCCGCGTAACGGATAATGTTGTCGCGCACCGACGGGCCTTTGCAACTGCAGGCGCAGGAACTGAAATCGAGCGAAATCTTGTCGCCGGTGATGATTCCTCCCCAGCGCCCGTCGAGCGAAAGATCGTAGAAGGCGGCGCGACCTTCGACCTCGCCGGTCTCGTGCCGCAGCATGGTGCCGCCTTCCTCGTCCAGGATGAAGGGCACGATCCACGGCGGCACATGATAGCGGCCGCCTTTCTGGCACTTGGGCATGCCGGAATTGAGTTCCTGCATGGAGTAGTTCTGGAAGTTCCGGTTGGCCGGGATGTTGAATGTCTGGTGGACAAATTCCTGGTAATCCGGCGGCAACTGCGCGCGCTTGAGGCCGCCGCCGACATAGATGCAGTTATCGGGGTGGAAGTCCTTGGCTGAATACCCCATGCCGCGGACAATCTTGGCCACTTGATACAGCGCGTTCCACATGCCGGAGATATAGAGCTTCTCCTCCCGGTACTTGATGAGCGTCTCGGCGCCCGTGGTCGTCGCTTCGTCGAGCGTTACCTGACGCTCCCTGGAGGTCCGCTCGAACTCGGCCAGTTCCCCGGGCAGCGCGGTGCCGTCGGCGATCTTCTTCCGGAGCACGACCATCTTGGTCAGCGAGCCGACGGTGATCGGCGGGATGGGCAGGCGGAAGCGCTCCCTGGCCGGATCACCGAAGGCCTCCTGCAGCGCTTGGCCGATGATCAGGCTCTTCGGGACAGCGGCAATGGGTGCGAGGCCCATCATGCGTCGGTCATGGGCCGGCCGGACGCCCGAGCCCCAGGAGAAGACACTGACCGCGTCCTTACGTGACCAGTCCATGTCCTTATCCGAGGCGAGCAGCATCGCCGACTTGCCGGTCGTGCCGCTGGAGCAGGAAACGTAGTGCCCCTTGGCCTGAAGCCGTGCGATCCAGTCGTCGATACCGGTGATGTCCGAGGTCTCGATCGGACTGATCGGATAGGGCGAGACTGTGCCCAGCCACTTGCCGAGGCGGTCCCACCTCTCATCGATCAGGAAGCTTTCCGGATAGCTCTTGTAGACGGTGTGGGGGAGCAGCAACGGCACCACGTCCTCGCGGCTGCGGACCTCGGTGATGCCAGCCTCGAGCGCCCGGTGGCCCAGCAGCTTGATCCGGTCCTTGCGCTCTTGAAACCGCTCGTTAAGCGCCTCCACCTGCGTCTCGCGCAGCTCGGCATGGGAGTAGTCGAAGCGGTCATCAGCAGCGGCCAGCCGCGTCAGCCTTTCGGTCGCTGAGCTCATCGGTCATCCTTCCGCGGGTGGCGCCTTCAGACTGGACAAATGGCACCTTGTGAGTATCATTATGACTGATCCACGCGAAGATGCAAGGGGAAATCTAGGCGAGGCCGACTTGATGAACGCAACCTCCACCATGCGCCGTGGGGCCGGCCGGCCCACCACCGAGCAGGCCGAGGCACGCCATGAGGAGCTGCTCGACACCGCGCTTGACCTGTTCCTGGAGCACGGTTTCGAGCTCACGACGATCGAGATGATCGCCACCCGCATCAACATGACCAAGCGCACCGTCTACGCCCGTTATGCCGACAAGGCCTCGCTATTTCGCGCCGCGGTGCAACGCGCCGTCGAGCGACAGATCGTGCCGCAGAACGTGCTCGAGGGCTTCGATAAGGGGGACCTGGCCGAAACGCTGACATCCATCGCCCGGCTGCGTATCGGCCAGGTGATGACGCCTAACGGCCTGCGCCTGCAGCGCATCATCAACAGCGAGGGCTACCGATTCCCCGAAATCTTCACCGCCAATCTCGAGCAGAGCGCCAGGCCGGTGATCGACTTCGTCGCCGGCCTGCTGGATCGCGCCATCGCCGCTGGACAGACCTCCCCCACCGACTCCGGACTCGCCGCCTCCGCCTTCATGAGCATGGTGGTCGGCGGGCGGGTGCGCGCGATCGTGAGCGGCCGCCTGCCGACGCAAGCGGAAATGGACAGGAAGGTTGATTTCACCGTTCGCCTGCTGCTCGATGGTCTCAGGCCGCGCTACGGCGATAGGGAGAAAATGCCGTGAAACTCGATGCGAACCGGCCCGTCGCGGTCGTCACGGGCGCCAGCTCGGGGATCGGAAAGTCGACCGCCGGCAAGCTCGTGGCACTTGGCTGGCAGGTGATCGGCGTCGGTCGCGACCCGCAACGTAGTGCCGCCGCGGAAGCGGAGATCGCCGCGGCGCGTGATGACGCCTGCTTCACTATGGCGCGGGGCGACTTCACCCTGATGGCAGAGGTCAGGCGCGTAGCTCACGAGGTCGAGAGGCGCACCCCTCGTCTCGATGTCCTCATCAACAACGCGGGCGGCGTGCGGGACCGGCAGATCATCACTGCTGAAGGCACCGAGGCGACCTTTGCTGCCAACTACCTCGCCCCCTTCCTGCTGACACGGGAGCTGATGCCGCTGCTCAAGGCGGGCGCAACCAGGCTGCCGCCCGGATCGACGCGGGTGATCGCCGTGTCATCGAGCGCCCATCGCGCGATCGACGGGCTTAACTGGGACGACCTGCAGAGCCTCGGCGAGTGCCATTCCACCATCGCCTACTGCCGGGCGAAGCTCGCCAATATCCTCTTCACCCGCGAGTTGGCGCGGCGAGCGGACCCGGACGGAATCGTCGCCCAGGCCATGCATCCCGGCGTGGTCGCCAGCAACTTCGCCTCGCATGGGGACGAGACAATGCGGGCACACATGGCTGCGGCTGACACCGTGCCACCCGACGAACCAGCCGAAACGCTGGCCTGGCTGGCTACCGAGCCCGAAGGCGGCCGCAACAGCGGGCGCTACTTCTACGGGAAGGCGGAAGAAACGCCCACCGCAGCCGCACAAGACCATGCCGCCGCCATCCGCCTCTGGGCGGAAACCGAGACGCTGCTGGCCAAGCTTGGTTTCTAGCCCGAGAAAGACCGAGGCACGCGACCGGGTACAGGCCGTGATCATCGCTTACGACGCGGGCCTGGTTGCGCCAAGCAGGCGGCGGGTCGGTGCCGGCGCGTGCACTATGCCAGCGCCCCGGGAGCCGCGGGTACGAATTTGAAGCCGGCGTCTTGCCGCTGCACGTGTCCGTGGTGCGGCGCGGCGAAGTGAGCGGGGAAAAGGTAAGCGCGCTCGCGGCACAGGCGGGAGAGCAGAGCCCGCCGGGTTGCCACCGCCTGGGCTGGGTCATCGCAGCCGGGCAGGCA
>WNFJ01256991.1_pt1 | contig 15710 bp, 14 predicted proteins | sample 5400461 | NCBI WGS metagenome assembly WNFJ01 (sample SAMN13153349, study PRJNA577476) | soil metagenome | isolation source: 115 cm saprolite on Douglas fir-dominated hillslope | place: USA:California | collected 2013-09-17 | reverse complement strand
CACCCGCTGCACGTTGCCATCGACCACCGGAACCGGCTCGCCGAACGCGATGCTCGCGACCGCGTTGGCCGTGTATCGACCCACGCCCGGCAAAGCCTGCAGTTCTACCGAGCTGCGCGGGAACCCGCCACGTCGAATCACGAGCTTCGCTGCCGCATGAAGCGAGCGTGCACGGCGGTAGTAACCTAAGCCGCTCCAGGCAGCGAGCACCGCCTGCTGGCGCGCGCGAGCAAGCCGGCGCGCGTTGGGAAATTGGCGGAGGAACATCTTGTAGCGCTTCTCAACCACAGCCACTCGAGTTTGCTGCAACATGATTTCCGACACCAAGATGCGATAGGGATCGGTCTGGCCGCGCCACGGAAGTTTGCGCTGATGCCTGCGATACCAGCGCAAGAGCAGATTGCGGAACTTCGGAGGGTCCAGCGACGGGGCTAGCGATTTGGTTCTGCTCATCGGAGAGAATTGTAACGCGGCGAGTTTCACTTGGGCAGAATCGGAGTCTGTGAGCTCGCGATGAGGATCCAGCCGCCCTTGACTTCCTGCCATACTGACACCACACGCCGCTCACTCTCCGCGCCGAGATGCAGGACGTAGGTCACAACCATATCCGGACCATTCGATTGCACCGACAGCTCAGCGATTGAGAATTCTTTGGGCGCTCGAGCCTTCCAATGGTCCTCCCAGGCATCGCGATCGAACATGCGGCCGCTGGAGTCGACTCCGATGAAGCCTGGAGCCAGATGGCTATGCACGCTCGACCACTCTTTATCACGGATGGCTTGCCACATCAGGCGCTCGTACTGCTCGCCCCCGGTAGCGTTTTTCCACGAGGGATGTTTTGGCGCACCGCCATAGCAACCGAAGAGGAAAAGAACCACCACCACAGAGGACACAGAGGAACACAGAGAGAACCAACCAGAGTGCTGGCGCGATCTACGGAGCTGATGCCCTCGAGGGTTGTCTTTATTCATGGTGGCTTGGTGCTTGCTCACTCAAAATGGAAGGGCCACGCAGGAAATTCATCTCCGTGGCCCTCTGTGTTCTCTGTGGTAAATCTGAACTAATCTCCGAAAACCTCTTCCTCCTCCTGAACCACGGACTTGCTGTTGCCGTTCGCCGGAGCAATGGAAGCTATGGGCACGAATCCGCCCTGCGGCTTGGGCTCTTTGAGGATGTGCTCGCGATAGAGCGACTCCATGCGGGCGTTGTCTGCCGATTTCTTCAGCTTCTCGTCGCGGGCGCGGAGCTTCTCTTCGCGGGCCGTCTTGGCGATGCCCAAATCGTCCAGCGTGTGGTTGCGTTCGGCATGGACGTGTTCTTCGTTCAGGCGAAGCTTGTGCGTGCCTTCAGCCAGGCCCACGGCTTTGCCGCCGGCGAAGATCTCATGCCGTCCATGTTCGTCATACCACTTGGTGAGCGTGGCCGTCATGTGCATCTTCTCGATGATGTTGCGCCAGCCCACGCCGGTGTTGTAGGCGCAGAAGCTGATCTCGCCTTCCTGCGTGGCATAGGGAATAATGCACTGCTCGGTGCGGCGGAAGTCGTAGTTATAGAGGTCCTGGAACCACATTCCGGCGATGAACAGGAAGTTCCAGCGGTCGGTGCGGCGCTTCTTGATGTCTGTGATGGTGCGATCGCCGCTGACGCTACCATACTTGGTGTCGGCCTTCTTGGTTGCGCCGAAGGTCTTGTCGAACTTTTTCAGTAGATCAACAAGTTTGAAGTGCTTGGGCGCTTTAAAGGGATCGTAATTCTTGGCCAGAGCCAGAGCCATGCCCAACACGGAGAGGAAGCGACCCCGACCGGCGTCATTGACCCGGGCTACGTCCTGGGCAATGCGATCGCCGTTGAGGAATGCCGTCACCGGCACGGCTTCCTTTGTTTCCTTGTCAATCATCACCGCCATGCCCACGCCACAGTTGGGATGACATCCGCAACTCAGTTGTCCCCAATCAGCGCTGGGACCGTGGATCAGATCGGCCCAATCCGAGAACGTGGACATGAACGAGATGGGGAACCAGTCGCGCTTCGGCTCGCCCAAACCGGTCTGGTTCTTCACGTCGTGGGCCAGATGGCTCAGCGTGTAGCGCTGGGCGTGGCGGCGGTCATCGGTGATCTCTTCATCGCGTCCGGTAAACGAAACCGGCTGGAAGCTTAAGAAGCTGATGGTCTTGGGATTGTCCAGCGCAAACTGGATAATACGGCCTACCTGTTCGTTGTTGATGCCGTTGATGATGGTCGTCACCGGGACAATGTCTACGCCGGCTTCATGCAGGTTGTGGATCGCTCGTAGCTTTACGTCAAAAAGGTTGCCCACCTGGCGATGCGAGTTGGCGGCGTTACCGATGCCGTCAAACTGCAGGTAGGCGTAGCGCAGGCCAGCTTCGGCGGCCTGGCGCGCAAACTCCGGTGATTTGGCGAACTCGATTCCGTTCGTCGCCGCCTGCACCGAGTTGTAGCCGACCTGGCGGGCGTAGCGGACCGCGTCAAGGAAATAGGGAGAGAGCGTAGGCTCGCCGCCCGAGAATTGTACGGACATCTGGCGCCGCGGCTTGATGGAGATGGCGTTGTCCAGCATGGTCTTGATCTCGTCCCAGGCCAGCTCATGCACAAAGCCGACTTGGTTCGCGTCCATGAAACAGGGATCGCACATCATGTTGCAGCGGTTGGTCAGATCGATGGTCAGCACCGATCCGCGACCGTGCTTCACCGTGCTGGTGCCGTGGTTGTGGAGTTTCTCATCGTTGTGCGCGCGGATGTCGCGGCCAGGGAAGACGTCCTCGAGATGCTTGAAGAATTCGACGTCGACGGCCATGGTGTCTTCGAAGTGGCCGTGGATCGGGCAATCCTTCACCATCAGGATCTTGCCGTCGCGCTCGATGATGGTGGCCTTGATCTCGCCGACTTTTTCGTTGAGCAGAATTTCGTGCGGCACCTTGCCGTCGACGATCTGCTGGCGGATCTCCGGCACGCACTTGGGGCACAGAGAATCGGTGGAGCGCGGCCAGCCGAGCGGTGGCTTGGTCTTTTCCCACGACTTCAGGAGCGGCTTGTCCGACCACTTGGGGGTGAATGCCGGCGCCGGCTTGATGCGATTCGCGCGATCAAAAACCGCCCAGGCGCCTTTGGCAGCGTAGGTCAAAACTTTTTCGGCATACTTCACAGGCTTGTGCATGTGCCTTCTCTCCTGCGCCGCGTGGCGGCGCTGATACACATCACTCAGAACGACTGAATCTAATGAAAGCTAGTTAATGTTAATGGCCGCTTGGGACGGTATTAAGAGGGATTTCCTGAATGGGTATAAATGATGGTCCAGCGGCGCTCTGCAGCATTAAACGGAGGGCAGAAAATCTCGCTAAGTGATTGGAAAGCAAAGCATTAGATGGTTGCGACAGCTTGTGAATAGCCAACCGAAGGCGTAGCTCTTGATCACATCAATCTTGGATTTTCAACTGGGGTGAGTGCGGTAAAGTGATTTCATGCACGATCCCTTTCGCGACTGCGCCGATTATCTCTGGCTGGCTCTCGGTCTTGTCTGGCTAGTGGGCGCCGTCACCGCCAAGCGCACACGGCGGACGCAATCCTCGATTTCGCGCGCGCGGCATCTTACCCTGGAAGCCTCAGCCTTTTTTCTGGTCTTTGGGCGGATTACGCGGCCAAGCTGGCTGGAGTGGCGCTTTGTCTCGGAGCAATCAATGGCCGCGCGATGGATTGGACTCGCGCTCACCGCGGCCGGAATCGCTTTCGCTATTGCCGCGCGCTTTTGGATCGGACGCAACTGGAGCGGCCGCGTCACCATCAAGGAGCAACACCAGCTGATCCAGAACGGGCCGTACGCAATCGTTCGCCATCCAATTTACTCGGGCTTTCTGCTGGCTTTGCTGGGAACGGGTCTAGTGCACGGTGAGATACGCAGTCTTATCGGGCTCGCGGTGGCGGCATTAGGTTGGATATTTAAACTGCGCACGGAAGAAGCATTCCTCTCGCAGCAATTCGGCGACGCGTATCGGGATTACAAGCAGCGTGTGAAATCGCTGGTGCCGTTTGTCGTGTAGCAGGGTGGAGCTGGCATTTAGACCAGAAACTCCAGGCGATCCGGAATACAACGGACCACCAAGAACAGCGGGTGTTTCGTTCCACGGCGTTATGGATCGCCCCTGTAGTCCCACCAGGGTTTGTGGAGAGGGCACGAGTTTACTCGTGCCAGCGAAGCTTCAGCAACGGGTGCTAGAATCACGAGTTAACCGGGGATGACCCATGGAATCAATTAATAGCGGTCTCCGCAGGATTATGGCAGGGCAATTGCGCCGGTGCCCGCCGGAAGAGGCTGCTGTACTGGCATGGCCGGTGGTCTGCGGAAAAGAGGTCGCTGCCCGAACACGCGCGCTCGCCTTCGCTGAGGGCAGCCTGACCGTGGAAGTTCCCGACGCAACCTGGCGCGCGCAGCTAGCAGCCTTTATTCCTCGATATGTCAGCGGATTTGCTGAGTTGATTGGGCCGGTGGTAAGGGAACTCAAATTCAAAGTAGCAATTAGCAATTAGCAATTGGCAGCAATTGGCAATTAGCCAAACCTCATGGTCTCTTGGTTTTGCTAACTGCTATTTGCTAATTGCTAATTGCTGCAATCAACCATGAACATCACCGACAAAGACGTAACTTATGTTGCCGATCTCGCGAACCTTGAGCTGACCGATCACGAGCGCCAGCGGATGGTGCGGGATCTGAACTCGATTCTTGGCTACATCGACCGCCTGAATGAGTTAGATACTGCGAATGTCCCGCCGATGGCGCAGACGGTCCAAGGTATTGCCGGTTCGAGTGACGCAGCGCCTGTCGGAATTTTGCGCGAGGACGAGTTGCGACCGTGTCTTTCGCACGAGGATGCGCTAAAGAATGCTCCGGATACCGATGGCAGCTTCTTTAGGGTGCCAAAAGTCATCGAGAAGTAGCAGTCAGCTCTTTCTGAAATCCCGAGGCCACGGCCGAGGGATCGCTATGACCAGAAGGCTTTTGCGGCCCATCTCGGCATAGCTCACGGACCCAGAGCTGATGGGGAAGTATAGAGATCCCTCCCCTTCGGCAAGCTCAGGGTCGGGATTTTAGAAGAACTGGTCGCGGTTAGATAGCAATGAATATTGCCAACCTCACCATCGCCTCCGCACGCGCCGCTATCGCTGAGAAACAGATTACCGCAACGGTTCTGGCGGAGGCGTTCTTCGCGAAGATCAAAGCGGAAGACCGCGAGATCCATGCGTGGCTAACTCTCTGCGAGGATCGCGCGTTGGCACAGGCGCAACGCATCGACGAACTGGGTGCCCACGCTGGAAAGTCGCTGCCACCGTTGGTCGGCGTGCCTGTCGGTGTCAAAGACGTGATGGTCACAAACGGCGTTCGTACGACGGCTGGGTCCAAGATTTTAGAGAATTTTGTTCCTCCTTATGACTGCACGGCGGTGGCCCGCCTGGAAGCCGCTGGAGCCGTCATCCTAGGCAAGACCAATTGCGATGAGTTCGCGATGGGCTCTTCCAATGAGAACTCCGCTTATGGCCCAGTCCGCAATCCTCACGACAAGTCTCGTGTACCCGGCGGATCGAGCGGCGGCTCGGCAGCGGCGGTGGCGGCCGGCATGGCCGTGGCCACACTGGGTTCCGATACCGGCGGTTCCATCCGCCAGCCGGCATCGTTTTGTGGTGTAGTGGGATTGATGCCGACCTACGGCCGCGTCTCGCGCTATGGGCTGATCGCTTTCGCGTCATCGCTCGACCGAATCGGTCCGCTGACCAGAACCGTCCGGGACGCGGCGATCGTGCTGGGCGTAATCGCCGGCCATGATCCGATGGATTCGACATCGGCTCGAGTTCCGGTGCCGAACTATGAGGAAGAACTCAACAAGCCGATCAAGGGACTGAGGATCGGAGTGCCTAAGGAGTATTTCGCTGAAGGACTGGACGCGGAAGTAGGCGCGGCGGTTGAAGCTGCAATCGCGCGTCTGGGTGTTCAGGGAGCCGAGATCGTTCCTATCTCGCTGCCGCACACGCCGTACGCGGTCCCCACCTATTACGTGATCGCGACCGCGGAAGCCTCGGCGAACCTGGCTCGGTACGACGGCGTGCGCTACGGTTATCGATCGCCTGCGCCGCGCACGCTGGCCGAGATGTATCGGCGCAGCCGTGACCAAGGCTTCGGTCCCGAGGTCAAACGCCGCATCATGCTGGGCACCTACGCGCTCAGCGCCGGCTACTACGATGCCTACTACCTGAAGGCGCAAAGGGTGCGAACGTTGCTAGCCCGTGATTTCGAAGCTGCGTTTCAGAAAGTCGACGCCATCGTCACCCCCACAGCACCGACCGCCGCTTTTAAGCTGGGCGAGAAGACCGATGACCCGTTGGCTATGTACCTGGCGGACATCTATACGGTCACCGGCGACCTGGTCGGTGTACCGGGGATCAGTGTCCCTTGCGGCAAGACCCGGTCAGGCCTGCCTATTGGCTTGCAGGTGCTGGGCCGGCATTTTGATGAGAACACAGTGCTGCGTGTGGCGCAGGCAGTGGAAAGTTCCACATCCCGAGCGTAGCGAGGGATCCCTATCGTCTTCTACCGTGCCTTCGCTCGTGTGTTGGCTCCCTTAACACTCTGATTGAAATAGGCGTCTCTCGCTTCGCTCGTGACAAGAACACCCCTAACCACATCCCCCAATCCCGGTCTAACCTAACTGAATGGAAGTAACCGATGCAGCCGTGGTGGCGCAGGTGCTGGCCGGCGACAAGGACGCATTTCGCCTGCTGGTGGAGCGCCATTCCCGCAGCATTTTTCGTGTGGCGTTTCGAATGACCGGAGATCGACAAGACGCCGAAGAGATCGTCCAGGAGACATTCCTACGCGCTTACAGGAGCCTGGATAGGTTCGAACTGCGCTCAAATCTGAGTACCTGGCTCTATCGGATCGCGGTCAACCGGACGCTCGACTTGCTGACTTCGAAGAAGACACAAATGCAAAGCCAAAACAAAGATTCGTTTCAGATCAGCGACCATATCGATCCTGCGCAGGAGCATCAGGTACAGCTCCCTGCCACCACGCCCGGCCCGGAGCGGCTGCTGCTCAGCCTGGAAGTCAAGACGAGGATCGCGCAAACCTTGGGGCTCTTGACCCCCGCCGAGCGAGTAGCCTTCACGATGCGGCACATGGATGGCCAGTCGATCGAGGAGATCAGCAAAGTACTAAAGCTCAAGACCAGCGCCGCCAAGAACGCGGTATTTCGCGCTGTCCAGAAGCTCCGCCACGAGCTTGAACCGTTGACGAGCGGAGGAACGGAACGCGGACAGGTGGGAGTTCGCTAACATGAAGCATCTCAGCGAAGAGCAAATCGTACTCCACTATTACGGCGACGCCGAGGCGCACCTAGAAGTTCGGCGGCATCTCAGTGACTGTCCCGACTGCCAGGCGAAGTTCGAACGAGTGCAGGCAGTGCTCACGCAGATCGAACCAACTGAAGTTCCCGAGCCGCCCGAATTTTTTGAAGAGAAGACGTGGCTTAACCTGCGCGATCGTCTGGCGCGCCAGCCGGGCAGCCTTCGAGGATGGCTTGTGGCGCCGACGAAATGGAGAGTCCCCGCCGTCCCCAGGTTTTGGGCGCGGTGGGGAAGGAAATGGGCACTAGCGGCCAGTCTAGTCGTACTTCTGGCTGTTGCGTTTCTTGCTGGACGATATGGCCGAATCGGCAACGTCGCCTCGCCCAGCAATGTCGCCGCGGTCAATCCTGAACGCGTGGTGCTGGTCGCTGTCGGCGACCACCTCGAGAGATCACAAATCCTTCTGGTGGAAATCATGAACTCCGACACCAAGGGCGGCGTCGATCTCACGACCGAGCAGCGCCAAGCACGCGATCTCCTCGACGCCAACCATCTCTACCGTGTGAGCGCACAACAGGCGGGCGACCCGGCGGTGGCCGGGTTGCTGGACGATCTGGGACGCGTGCTGACCGAGATAGCCAACGCGCCGTCCGAGCTGACAGCGGCCGACCTTCAGGCGATTCGCGGACGAATTCAATCGCAGGGATTGCTGTTCAAGATCCGCGTAGTTGGTTCGCAAGTTGATTCAAGAGTTCGCCGCCAGAGCCAAGCGCGACCCGAGGCTGGCCGCGGCAACACAATTTAGAGGCTTACATATGACGAAGGATCGGATGCTGATATTTCTTTTTGCAGTTCTCGCTTTTTCGCTGGTTTCGGGACCGCGAATTCTTGCCCAGGCAGCTGCCGCCGGCCTCAGCTTTGCCGAATCGCAAAATGCGAACGACAAAGCACATGAAGAGGACGATGCTTATGACACGGCGCAGAACGCTCTGAACAGCGACGAGTTTTCCGATGCCGTCACCGCGTTTGACTCGGTCATCAAGATGCACGGGCGCAAAGCCGACGCCGCCACCTACTGGAAGGCTTATGCGCTAAACAAGCAGGGCAACAAGGCGCAGGCGCTTACTGCGATCGCCGAGCTCAGAAAGAGCTACCCGCAGAGCCGTTACCTGCGTGACGCCGGAGCACTGGAGCTGGAGATCAAGTCATCGTCCGGCCATCCCGCCAACCCAGAGAACGTGCCCGACGAAGAGCTCAAGCTTCTCGCATTGCAGTCGCTGATCAACTCGGACCCGGAAAGGGCTATTCCCATTCTTGACAAAGTGATTCACGGCAACGATTCACCCAAAATGAAAGACAAGGCGTTGTTCGTGCTCTCACAAAGCAATTCGGAAAAAGCTCAGGAGTCTCTGCTCTCAGTGGCCAAGGCCGGCAACGATCCCGATTTGCAGAAACGCGCGATCCGCTATCTGGGGATGAACGGAAACAGCCGGAATCGCGCCGTTCTCAAAGAGATCTACACATCATCTTCCAGTCTCGAGATTAAGAAGGCCGTCTTTCAGGGATGGCTGATGTGTGGCGCCAAAGACGATGTGCTGGCTGTCGCCCAGCAGGAAAAATCGCCGGAACTGCGAAAAGAGGCCATTCGCTATCTCGGCATTATGGGTGGACGCAAGGAACTGCGCCAGCTCTACAAGCAAAGCGATGATCGCGAGGTGAAAGAGGCGCTGCTGCAGGCTATGGGCATCAGCGGCGATGTCGAGGGAATGACCGAGTTCGCGCAGAGTGACAGGGACCCGGATATCCGCCGGCGTGCTGTGAGAAATCTCGGCATCTTTGGCGGATCGGAAGGCACGAACACGCTGGTCTCGATCTACAACTCGCAGGCCGACATCGAGACGAAGAAGGAAGTAATCAACGCGCTCTTCTTGAACGGGGCCGCCAAACAGATGGTGGCTTTAGCCCGAAAAGAAACCAATCCCGAGCTAAAGCGGGCCTGGATTCAGAAACTCTCCCTGATGAGTTCGCCGGAGATCACTGAATACATGATGGAAATTCTGAACAAATAGGAGGCGGTTTCAGAGTTGGTGATTCCATGCAATCACCACCGTGTCATTTCGAACGCCGCCGAGCGGAATCGGCTCCGCCCAAACCCGGCAGGAGCAGATCCTTCGGCTACGCCTCAGGATGACACTTCGTTTGCTGTTGCCTTGTGTTGGTATACACCATCCGTGAAACTGCAATAGGAGGCCCTGTGAAGAACCTGAGCCAAACCGTTTTATTCGCTCTTCTTACCCTGGCGATCGCCGACTTCGCGGTCGCGCAGAAGCCACAGGTCGCCAATGCCAAGGTGCAAGAGCTCCTGGCCACGAACGGGCTCAAAGCGGCGGTGGACTCCGCCGTCCAAAAAGAGAGCGGGCCGGTCTGGATCGGTTATCGGATCCCGGCTGTCGCAAAAGAACGGACGATGTGCTGCTTTGATTCATGGGATGACTCCAGAAACCTGGCGGGACGTTGCTGCGGATGCAAAGTGGAATCCGAACACGGCACATCCATGAACAGTTCAGCATCGGCTTGCGCGGCCCCCGAACCCCTGCCTTACGCCTTCATCTTTCTGCGCGCGGAAGCCAAGCGAATCGGCAAAGTGCGCGTGTATAGCTCGGATTGCCAGCTCGATTTTGCGGGCCTTCCGCTTTTCTGGCTGGAAGAGGTCAAGCCGGACCAGAGCGTTGATCTTTTGGCTGGCTTAGCGATGTCGGGCGAAGCGGAAGGGGAATACCGTAGGAGGGATCCTGCCCGCCAGGCCGTCATGGCTATTGCATTGCATGACACGCCGGCCGCGGACCAGGCCTTGGAGAAATTGATCCAGCCCGCGCAGCCTCTCGGGCTTCGCGAAAACGTGGCGTTCTGGCTCGGTGTGGAGCGCGGTAAAAAAGGACTCGAGCTGTTGCGCAAGTACGTGAAGAGCGATCCGGATGTTCGCTTCCGCAAGAGAGGGACGTTTGCCATCTCCCAGAGCAAAGAGCCCGAAGCGCTGGCCGAGCTGATCAGCATCGCGCATAACGATGAAAGCCCCAGTGTTCGGGGAGAGGCCATCTTCTGGCTGGCCCAGATCGGCGGTCGCAAAGAGGCGGAACAGATCACAGCGGCGATCAAGAATGATCCAGAGACTGAAGTTAAGAAGAAGGCGGTGTTTGCTCTTTCGCAAATACACGGCGGTGAAGGCGTGCCTCTTCTGATCAACCTGGTCAAGACCAACAAGAATCCTGCTGTGCGCAAGCAAGCGCTTTTTTGGCTGGGCCAGAGCCGCGATCCGCGGGCGCTTGATTTCCTGGAAGAGATTTTGACCAAGTGAGAGTTGCTAGGGCGGCTCTCACAATAGCTGTGTCCCGCTGCCGTGGAAGAGCGACCCTTTCAGGTTGTTCTTAAGATCGGGGCTTCAGAGTGTGTGTGAGAACTTGCCTAACACATCCACAAGGCGTCATCCCGAACCCCGTTAGCGAGGGCGCGCTGTCATCAGCGCCCGAGTAGGGGTGAGGGACCTTGCGTTTGTGGTGGAATCGAATCAAACACTTGCCAACCACGAGGTCCCTCAGGGCTACTCGCCCGCTGAAGACGGCGCGGGCTCGCTTACGCCCTTCGGGATGACGATTTCTAGTTCTCACACACGCTCTTCAGCCCTTGAGGCTGTGGATCCCTTTCGAGATCCATTAAGAGCTGTCATCCCGACCGGAGCGCCGCGGGGATCTTGTTCCCACAAGAAATCTATTGCGCGGAGTCGAGGGAGCCCGAGGCATCGTCCCAGACGATGCTGCCACAAGGAGTTCTCACATAAAGATCGCCGGAATCGCCGACATCGCCGGAATCCGGTTCTCCCGATCACGGCGATCTCGCGCGATTGCGGCGATTTCGGCGATTCAACGGGGAGAACTTCCCTGAAGCGGCATGGACGAGGATACTCCCTCGGGGTCCCTCCACTCCGCGCCAGAGATTTCTTGAAGGGACACAATTTCCGTGGCTCTCCAGTCGGGATGACAGACGTAAAAAGGCATTGAAGATAGTTTGGTACGCGGCTCTGCCCTGACACAAGAAGCCGGAGCAATCTGCCCCGGCTTCCTTTCGGGAAAAGCTTCACTGGCCAAGCGGCAGAGCGCGAGAAAGATAGTCGCTGAGGCTCAGTGTAATCAGGATGAGCAGCCAGAAGACTCCGGCGCCGACTGTGACCATGGTCTGCTTGCTGCCGTAGCGCACGTGCATGAAGAAGAGAACCACCAGCACGGCCTTGATAACCGCGATGGTAAGAGCCACAACCGGATTCCAAATTCCCAGGTCGACAAAAGCAATCGACCAGGTGGCGAAGGTAAGCGCGATGAGAATGCAGATGATCACAACATAGAGCAGCGGTGTGGGATGTGCTTGTTCTTGGGCCATATTTCCTCTAGTGTGCTCCTGCATGGCGGCTGATCAGATACAGCAACGGGAACAGGAAGATCCACACGATATCGACAAAGTGCCAGTAAAGGCCGCCCAACTCGACAGGTGTGAAGTACTCCGGACCGAATTGCCCGCGGTCGGCGCGCACCAGCAGCCAGGTCAGCAAGCCCAGGCCGATGATCATGTGGAAAGCGTGCAAGCCGGTCATAGCGAAGTAGAAGGAGAAGAAAATTTCCGTCTGTCTCGCTGTCTGCTCCGCCGAAACGTCTGAGGGCACTTCGATCTTGTAGCCTTTGGCCTGGGATTCCCTCGCGCGGTCCTGGATCTCCTCGGCGATGTTACCTAGTTTGGGATTGTTTGCTTCGCATCCGCCCCAGGCGTTGAAGCCTTTGCCGATGATGTGTCCGGGAATGTGGCATTCGTCGAACTTGTCGTAGTACTCTTTGGCTTTCACGCCAAGGAAGGCTGCACCCAGAATCATCGTGAAGATCAACCACATGACCTGCTGTTTGCGGATTCCTTTTTGCGCAGCCCACACCGCCATGGCCATGGTGAAGCTGCTGCCCAACAGTATGAGCGTGTTGGCGAAGCCCCAAGAAACGCTGATGCTGGTGCTGCCGGCTACGAAAGCCGGATAGAACTTGAGGCGATAGATGAGATAGGCGGTGAACAGACCGCCGAACATCATGATTTCCGTCAGCAGGAAGACCCACATGCCGAAGGTGGAGGCTTCCTTCTGCTGCTCCATGTCGTCGAACTGATGGACCAGAGCCGGATGGTGTTCGGTTGTGGCCGTCTGGTTAGTGAGCAACGGGAACCTCCTCCTCAACGCCGTAGTGATAAGGCTCCATGGTCACGACCGGCGTCTCATGGAAGTTATGCGTTGGCGGCGGCGAACTGGTGGTCCACTCGAGACCCGTAGCCTTCCAGGGATTCGGGCCCGCGACTTCGCCGAACTTCAGCGACCAGATGAAGTAGATCGCCGGCAGAATGAAGCCGACGGCCAGGATCGAAGCGCCGGCGCTGGAGAGAACGTTGAGCACCTGAAATTCCGGAGGATACGCGGCGTAGCGGCGGGGCATTCCCAGGTATCCGAGGATGAATTGCGGGAAGAAGGTCAGGTTAAAGCCGATGAACACGATCAGTGCTGAAAGTTTGGCCCAGCCTTCCGGATACATTCGGCCGGTCATCTTCGGCCACCAGAAATGCAGTCCGCCGAGATAGGCGGTGACCATGCCTCCGACCATCACGTAGTGGAAGTGGGCGACGACGAAGTACGTATCGTGGATGTGAATGTCGAGACCCAGCGCAGCCAGGAACAGGCCCGTCAGCCCGCCAATGGTAAACAGCCCGATGAAGGCCAGGGCATAGAGCATGGGCGTCTCCATGCTCACGGAGCCCTTGTACATGGTCGCCGTCCAGTTGAAGACCTTGACGGCAGAAGGAATGGCGACAGCAAAGCTGAGCAGCGAGAACACCATGGCCGAGTACGTGGAGATGCCGGCCACGAACATGTGATGCGCCCATACCACGAAACCGAATACTGCAATCGCGATACTGGAGAAGGCGACGAACGCGTATCCGAACACGCGCTTGCGTGAGAAGCAGGTGACAACCTCGCTGATCACACCCATGCCGGGCAGGATCATGATGTAGACGGCCGGGTGAGAGTAGAACCAGAACATGTGCTGGAACAGCACGGGATCGCCACCCAGCTTGGGATCGAAGATTCCGATATGGAAGCCGCGCTCCAGCGCGACCAGGATCAGGGTGATGGCGATGACCGGAGTCCCCAAGATCATGATCAGGCTGGCCGCGTAGTTGGCCCACACAAACAGGGGCAGACGTCCCCACGTCAGTCCCGGAGCGCGCATGCGGTGCACGGTGACGATGAAGTTCAGTCCGGTGAAGATCGAGGAAAAGCCCGAAATCATGACGCCGACGGCCATCACGATCACATGCGTTTTGAGGTAGCCGGTGCTGAGAGGTGTGTAGAAGGTCCACCCGGTGTCGACGCCGCCGCTGACTAAGGCGGCGAGTGAGAATACCGCGGCCACGATGAAGATGTACCAGCTCAGCAGGTTAATCTTGGGAAAAGCCAGGTCTTTTGCTCCCACCATGAGGGGCACAAGGAAGTTGCCGAGCACGGCCGGCACCGACGGGATCAGGAAGAAAAAGATCATGTTGATCCCGTGCAGGGTGAACAGCTTGTTGTAGGTGTCCGACTGGAACAACGCGCCCGTGGGCGTGAGCAACTGCAGCCGGATCAGCGACGCAAACAGGCCGCCGATCATAAAGAAGAACGAGATCGAGAGAAGATACAAGATCGCGATCCGCTTATGATCCTTGGTCAGCAACCAGGAACGGATCCCATAGTTGTCGTTCAGGTAATGCTTTTCCGGCATTGTCGGTTTAGCGGCGATGGCGTGGGTACTCATGGCTTCTTCCCGGGCTGTGGAGGCTTGTTGCCCTGCTCGATTTCTTGCTGGATGGTCGGCACCTCGGTGTCGCGGAGCTGCGTCGGCGTGCTGCGGTTATTCAGCGGCTGTGCGTCCTGCTGCGAGAGATGCTTGATGTATTCGGTGATCTCGATGAGTTGCTCTTCGGTGATCACTCCTTGGAACGTCGGCATGATGGCCTGGAAGCCGCTCACGATTTTAGCGTTCGGTTGCAGAATGGATTCGCGGATGTAGTTGTCGTCGGCGATGACCACACGGTTATCGGTCAGGCGCACCGGGCGTCCGTAGAGTCCTTGCAGATTGGGGCCACGCGCACCGGAATCGGGACGGTGACAGGTGGTGCATCCGAATTCCTGGAACTGCTTTTCGCCGCGCGCCGCCAGCGAGCCCTCGGCCTTTCCGCTGGCCAGCCATTCGGCGTAGTCCTCGGGCTTCATGACTGTGACCTCACCGGTCATGGCCGAGTGGTTGGTTCCGCAGTATTGTGCGCAGAAGAGATGGTAGGTCCCCACCTTGTTCGGCGTGAACCAAGTATAGGTATAGCGGTTCGGCAGAACGTCAATCTTGGTGCGGAAAGCGGGGACGAAAAAGTCGTGAATCACGTCTTGCGAGATCAAAGTGACTTTCACCGGCGTGTTGATGGGAAGATGAAGAGCGTTGATCTCGCGCTGCCCGCTCGGATATTGGAACTTCCACATCCACTGTTTGCCGACGCCATAGATTTCGAGCGCGTTCACCGGAGGCCGCTGCTGATGGAAATAGATGGTCGCCCCCCAGACAAAAATCACCATGGAAAGAGCCAGCGGGATCGCCGTCCAAACCACTTCCAGCAACGTAGAGCCGTGGATCTGCTCGGCCTGGCGCTCCGGAGTCTTGCGGTAGCGAATGATAAAGAACAGGATGAGGCTGGCAATCAGCAGCGAGAAGAAGGTGGTGATCAACACCAGAAACAGATAGAAAGCGTCCATCTGCCCCGCCAGGGTGGAAGCGCGCTCCGGAAATAAAGGCACGTTAAATTGCATTCGATTCGGCTGTCCTAATGGCTATGCTTCGCGGCGAGCATGTCGCGGCGAAACATCACCAGCATGAATCCGCCCAGCAACAGCAAAGTAGCCAGTGCGCTAACTCGCAAAATGTTGAAAATCACTGCTCCGTACCGGCCTTGTGCCGGATCGTAGTGATAGCAATAGAGCAGTACCTGATCGACCACATTTCCGATCTTGCCTTGCGACGCCTCGATCAATCCCATCTGGATGTCTCGGGGAAAATACTCGATGCCGTAGTAGTACTGAGCAACGCGCCCATCCGGCGTCAACAACATGATGCCGCTGCCGTGGGCAAACTGCCGGCTTTCCTGATCCCATTTGTAACGAAAGCCCACAGCTCCAGCCAACGCGTCGATCTGATCCTTGCGTCCCGTCAGGAAATGCCATCCCTGCTCTGCGCCGGCGCGGCGATAGCGCGACA
>WNFJ01690615.1_pt3 | contig 15711 bp, 15 predicted proteins | sample 5400461 | NCBI WGS metagenome assembly WNFJ01 (sample SAMN13153349, study PRJNA577476) | soil metagenome | isolation source: 115 cm saprolite on Douglas fir-dominated hillslope | place: USA:California | collected 2013-09-17 | reverse complement strand
CATGTTCATTGGCAATGTCCTCAGCGTCGCAGGGACGACGTATCTGACGATGCCGGTGTTTATCAAGGCGCTGAAGTGGTGGCTCTTGCCAGGGCCGGATGCGCCGAAAAGCGTACATTTGAAAGGCACACTCCTTGTCTGCGCGCTCTACGCGTTATCGGTTGGAATCTTTTGGAAATTTATGTGACATACCAGCACCTCTGCGAATTCGTCTGTTCCCTTTCTTCGAGAAAAAAGACAGAAGCGCTCGCATCTGCCTCTTTTCCCTCTCGAGCAAACCCACACAAACTCACGAACAATAGAAAGAAAACAAACACATGAATACAGCGGATATTGAAAGCAACGAGTATAAGAAACAATTCGCCCACGAGGCAACTCGGCTGGCCATCGAGTCCGTCGAGAAAGGATGGGGCGGACCGTTCGGAGCCGTCATTGTTAAGGACGGCAAGATCATCGGCCGGGGCCAAAACCGGGTCCTTATCACCGGAATTCCGATTTATCACGCAGAGGTGACCGCCATCATGGATGCCTGCGCCCGTCTCAATCCGAAATACCTTATGGGCTCGGATTACTATGAGGGGGTGTTGGAGATGATTCCCCGGCCCGCAGGCTCTCCCGACCCAGTTCCGGAAAGGGCGAAGATGCTCAAAGGCTGCGATATTTACATCAACGGAGCTCCGTGTCCGATGTGCATGAGCGCGATCTATTGGGCGCGGATTGATCGGGTGTATTTCGGCACAAGATTGTCGGATACGAGCAAGATCGGCTTTGACGATGAGTTTCAATACACCGATTTCAAACTCCCATGGGAGGAGAGAAAAGCGATCAAATGCTTTCCCGATTTTGAACGGGAATACGCCCTGAAATCCTGCGAGGCTTGGCAAAACAAGAAGGATCGGCACCCATACTGAGGTCTGCCAACACCTGTGTTGAGCGGACTGCGCGATCGATTAGCGCAAGCTCCATCGCTGAAGAGCGAAATCTTTGTGGCCGTGACCCCGCCGCCAACCATAGATCCTGCGGCCCGGGAAATGGCCTACTCGACGGCCGGCCCACTCTACATCGGCTGTTAGAGCGTTTGGGACAACGCCGCCGATGACGAGGCAAATGAACGATGGCAGCACGAGACGCTAAAGTCGCTCGAACCCATCACGCATGGGCACTACATGGGAGAAACTGATTTGCTCTCGTCGCCAACCCGCGCGGCGCAATCACTCGGGCCGGGCGTCTGGCAACGGCTCGAGGCAATTCGGTGGCGATATGATCCCCAAGGCGTATTCTACACCCAGATTGGGCAGGCGTAAGCCGCCGCCGCTTGGAAATTGATTGTTCCTCGCTCGGCGACTGGCTAATCGCCGGCTTTTGCCTTTGCGATGGTGCTCTTTTGAAACGCGATGGGATGATTAGACCCTGAACTCTGCTGATCGGACGGACTCGTCGAGTGGCGAGCGTTCCCACTTGCTGATCTGCCTAGTACGCGCTGCGCGTACTTACGGTTTTCGACGTATCGGTCCTCATCGGACGGGACCAGATTCCAACGGAGATGTCCCATATGACGCCAACACTCCAGGATCATCCCGCGATTAAACGCCTGCCCTTTTGCCGTGACCACCAGACAATTGTTCTCGCGCCATGTACCGGCGTACACTTCGCCCCAGTGAAGCTCAAGAGTTTTGAGTTTTAGCGCGTCCAACGCGACAAGCAGGTCCGCTGTCCATTGATAACAGTAGCCGCGTTTCCGGAAACCGTGATACACCAGAAAATTATTAAAGATTGGGGTCCCAAACATCTGATATTGACCCCTGAGCTGACCCACCGTGGCGTAGGCACAGTTCGACAGGAGCGTCGCCTCCTGCCGATCCACTCGGGCTGAAAGCGCCACGAGTTGATTGGCCAGCCCTTCTGCCTTAGCAGAATCATTCTTCGGCACTTGGAATGACAAAGATTCTTTTGGTTGCTGTCGTTGCGCCGCAGCCGGCGCGGTGGCACTCGCCAGTATTGCAACAACAATAGCAAATCGCGTCATCCCTCGAATTTCCGACGAATCACGGCATGAAGACGAGATCATGAGCCTGCAATGTCGCTGTAAAATCTGCTGCAACAAGTCACGTAGTCGGTTCGTCCAAACATGCCTCTCCGTGTGTGTTGAGAAGGTAATCGGAGACGACTCGGGCCTCAGATCCCTTGAACACGAGACGAGAACCATGAGATTTGCCTGCGCTCAAATTCAGCGTAATTCTGAACACTTTCAGTATGCCCGATCGCGCTCGTCCCAACTCAATCGATCCAGAACTAGTGCCGGGTGCCCGCAATGCGATCGAAGTTTGTCTTCGATTGAAACAAGACGAGCGGGTCACCATCATCACGGACGAGGCGACTCGCGACATCGCAGCAGCTTTGGAATCCGAAGTGGAGCGCGTTGGCTCGGAGTACGCCTTGTTCGTGCTCGAGCATCATGCGCGTCGGCCGCTCAAGTACATGCCGGAAATCATTCTTGATGATCTTGCGCGGTCGCAAGTGTCTATCTTTGCCGCGCAAACGCAGCCGGGCGAGCTCGGTGCGCGCACCGAAATGACGGCTGTTGTAAATCATCACCGGATAAGGCACGGGCACATGGTGAACATCAATCGCCAAATCATGCTCGAGGGAATGCGGGCCGATTTTCTACAAGTGGACGAACTGAGCCAGCGCCTGGTGGAACGCGCTCGCAAAGCGGAACGCATCACCTGCAAGACACCGCACGGAACCGAATTCGAAGCGGAACTTTCGCCGAAACTTAAATGGCTCAAGACCAGCGGCATCATCACACACGACAAATGGGGCAACCTCCCCGGCGGCGAAATTTTTACCGCGCCAATGAATACGAATGGCGTCTTCGTGGTGGATGGCGTGGTCGGCGACTATTTATGCGAACGGTTTGGCGATCTCGAATCGAATCCGCTGACGATCGAAGTCGAAAACAATCGGATCCGCTCACTGCGCTCCGAAAACAAGGATTTGCGGGACGAATTTCGCGCTTACACCAGCACCGATGAGAACAGTAACCGCGTCGGGGAATTTGCGATCGGCACAAACACCGCCTGCACTCACGTCATCGGTCATATTTTACAGGATGAAAAAATTCCAGGCGTCCACATTGCGTTTGGTCATCCGTATGCAGAACACACCGGCGCAAACTGGGCGTCGAAAACGCACATCGACTGCGTCGGCCGCGATTTCGACATCTGGTTCGACGGCCAGCAGGTGATGCGGCGAGGAAAATTTTTAGTATAATGTTGACGGAATGATCGATGAGATTGGCAAACAGCTAGAGCGCGTGCCACTCGTTCCGTTCTCGGTTCGAACATTCGACGGTCATGAATATGCTGTGCCGACTGTGGATCACGTCTACATCACGCCACGTGGCAACCGCGTCATTGTTGCGGACGACAAGGGCACCGTGGCCATCCTCGGGCCGCTTCATATTAACAGCGTGATCGAACAGCCGAACGGCGTCTAATTTCAAAGCGGATCTTACAAAAATGGATCCGCAACTTCGCGCCGCATTCAACGCGAATTTCGCGCCGCAGAAATACGCGGCGCTGGTGCGGTGCGTGAATGAAACCGAGAAGTGGCCGGCGGATTTTCGGATTTCAGAGACGCCCATTTTTCTGACGCGCGAATTTACCGATGAAGTAGTACGCGCAGCGAATGAGATTGTCGCTCTAACGCGCACGCCGGAATTCGCGAAGCACGCAGCCTCGGCTGTTCCGAAAGCATTGGAAGTTCCAGATGAATCGGGACACCCGAATTTTCACGTGGTCGATTTCGCTATCTGCGCCGAAGGCGACCGGCTCGTCCCTCGGTTGATTGAGTTGCAAGCGTTCCCTAGTCTGTTCGGCTTTCAATTGTTGTTGCTCGATTGCATCCGCAAGGCGTACCCAGCAATTCCGCGCAATTGGACGTCTTCATTTGGCGGAATCAAAGACGAGGCCTATCTCAATCTGCTACGGCGTACTATCATCGCCGATTCGGCCCCGGAAAGCGTTGTCCTGTTTGAGATCCAACCTGAAAAGCAAAAAACACGAATCGATTTCGCCGCGACCGAAACGTTGCTTGGCATCCGCTCCGTTTGTGTCACGCAGACCAAAAAGCGCGGCCGCGAGTTATTCTACGAACGCGACGGACGCGAAGTGCGGGTCGAGCGGATTTATAATCGCGTAATTTTCGACGAACTAATTCACCGGCCCGATCTGCATTTGCCATTTCGATTTCAAGACGATCTCGACGTCACGTGGGTCGGTCACCCGAACTGGTATTTCCGAATCAGCAAGCATTCGCTGCCCTTTCTGAAGACCGAGTGCACGTCGCCGGCTTTTTTCGCCGATGAATTTCCCGCCTTCGCCAACCAGCCTTCGCGTGAAGCTACGGCACGTACGCCAGTTGAAGACAAGATCGACAATTACGTTTTGAAACCGCTGTACTCATTTGCCGGGCATGGTGTGGACATGGAGCCAACTCGCGAAAAAATCGATGCTTTGGAAAATCCGCACGAATGGATTTTGCAAAAGAAGGTCGACTATGCGGCATTCGTGCCCACCGTCGGTGGTCAGAAATCGAAGGCCGAAATCCGAATGATGTTTCTCTGGCCGGACGGAGATCCGGGTCCCACGCTGGTGAATAATCTCGTCCGCATGAGCCAGGGCAAAATGATGGGCGTCGACTTCAACGTCGACAAGACCTGGGTCGGCGCCAGCATCGCCCTGCACGAAGGCTGAACCGCAGATTGCTCTGTAGCGGAAGCCGTTGGCTTCCCATGGGACGCTAACAGCGTCCCCCTACAGTTGCGTCAGGTTGTGACGCGCTTTTACGCCGGTTCAGTCGAAACAGTCGCTTCGCCTGCGCCTTGTTCTAACGCTTGCTCCACCGCACGCCAAGGCAGCATGGCGCACTTGACTCGCTGCGGAAATTTTCGGACTCCCTGCATTACGCGAAGATCGCCCAGTGTCTTTGGCAATTCAGTCGTTTCCTCCGTCACAAGATCGTGAAATGCGCGAAGCATCCCGGTCACTTCCGCACGGCTCTTGCCCTTCAATTTCATCGTCATCAATGATGCGGATGCCTGACTGATTGCGCAGCCGCGCCCTGTGAATTTGATGTCCTCCAAACCGCCGCCCGCATCGAATTTTACGGCGAGATGAATTTCGTCCCCGCAGGCGGGATTATCACCGTGGACACGAACGGCTGCGTCAGGGAGCTCGCCAAAATTCCGCGGCCGGCGCGAGTGATCGAGGATCACTTCCTGATAAAGCTCTTCGATTTCCGGGATCACGAAAAGAAACGCACCGCGGCGTGAAGTATGTCAATCATTCGATCGATTTCTTCCGTCGTGTTGTAGAAGTAGAAGCTAGCCCGTGTTGTACCCGGCACACCAAACCGGCGCATCAGCGGCTGGTTGCAATGGTGACCGCCGCGCATCGCCAATCCGTACTGATCTGCAAATGTGGTGAGATCGTGAGGATGCGCGGCGTCCATGATAAACCCGACCAGCGCGCCCCGCTCCTCCTTGGGACCAAACACGCGAGTTCCCGGCAATTCCGTGAGGCGCTCGGCGGCATAGTGCGCAAGCTGCGAGTCATGTTGGAAAATCGCTGGCCGCCCGATCTGCTCAATGTAATCAATCGCAGCCGCAAGGCCGATAGCGCCCGCAATATTTGGTGTGCCGGCCTCGAATCGATGCGGCGCTTTCTTGAACGTGCTCTTGTCGAGAGCGACGCTGACGATCATTTCGCCGCCACCATGCCACGGCGGCATGGAATCGAGGATCTCAGCGCGCCCATGGAGTACGCCGATGCCAGTTGGCCCACACATCTTGTGTCCGGAAAACGCCAGGAAATCGCAGCCCATTTCGCGCACATCGATCGTGAAATGGCCAGCGCTTTGTGCAGCGTCTACCAGCGTAAGCGCGCCCACCGCGTGCGCTTTCTCACAAAGGTCAGCCACTGGATTGATTGTGCCCAGGGAGTTTGAAATGTGCGTGAAAGCGAAGAGTTTCACCTCAGGCGTGAGCAGCGCAGGCAGCTGCTCGCGCTCGAGCGTCCCGTCATCGCGGACCGGGAGAAAGCGGAGTCGCGCACCCGTTTGTTCAGCTAACAATTGCCACGGCACAAGATTGCTGTGGTGCTCCATCACCGTCAGCAGAATCACGTCACCTTCGCGAATAAATTTTCCACCCCATGCCTGGGCCACGAGATTTATGCTTTCAGTAGTTCCGCGCGTGAAGACAATTTCCTCAGCGCTCGTAGCGCCGATGTAATCTGCAACACGCCGCCGCGCTTTTTCGTAGGCTTCGGTCGCGCGCGAGCTCAGCATGTGGAGTCCGCGATGAACATTTGCATTCTCATGCTCGTAAAAATTCCGAAGCGCCTCGATCACCGCGCGCGGCTTTTGCGAAGTCGCAGCGCTATCAAAATAAATCAGCGGGTGGCCGTACGCCTGTTCGCGCAGGATGGGGAAATCCTCGCGAAGGGCGCTCCAATCCACACTGGTGCTGGCAATTTTGTGCACCCCATAATCTGCTCCACCCGCCGCCACGCGCCACTTTATTTAGATGCGGACGACTCAGACGGCCCGCGCTTGCCCGACGACGTCTTGCAGGTAGGGCGATTGACTCAATCGCCTCCGGGCGGCCATGCATCGGGATTGTAGGGCATTTGACTCATTCTCTCCCGCTGTCTCGCTCGAACTAGTAATGATTTCGAACTCCATCAAGTCTCTCCAATTGTCGATCCATTTGTCGAAAAGCCTGAAATCCTCAGTTTTCGTGAGGTGATAACAAATTTTAAAGTCGAGGTCGATCCAACTCGAAACGTACTCGAGACCTTCAGGCATCATTCGCCCTTTCTCGCGAAAACGCTGATAAATTTCCGGTGCAGCGCCTTCTTTGAAACGCTCGATCACCATGTAGAGCATGGTTTTCTTCTGTAGTGGCGGGCGTGTCGCTCGCAAATTTTCATTCTGCAGCCGACACGGCTGTCGCTACAAGTTTTTGAGTTCTTCGTTCACTTCAGCGAAGGCGTTGACGGCGAATTCCAAGTCTTCGCGGGAATGCGCGGCGGACACCTGCGTGCGGATGCGAGCTGTGCCGTGCGGGACAACGGGATAGAAAAAGCCAATCACGTACACGCCTTTCTCCAACATGCGCGCAGCAAACTTCTGCGATTTGGCTGCGTCGCCGATCATGATCGGCACGATCGGATGCACTCCAGGCTTGATGGTCAGGCCGCGCTCGGTCAGCGCGGCGCGAAAATATTTTGTGTTTTCTTCGAGCTTGTCGCGCAGTTCAGTCGATGCGCTGAGCAGTTCGAGCGCTTTCAATGACGCTGCGACCACCGGTGGCGCGATCGTATTGGAAAACAAGTACGGCCGCGAGCGTTGCCGCAAAAGATCGACAATCTCTTTGCGACCGCTCGTAAACCCGCCGCTTGCGCCGCCAAGGGCCTTGCCAAGTGTGCCGGTGATGATGTCGATCCTGCCCATGACGCCGCGGTATTCGTGCGTGCCGCGCCCCGTTTTGCCGAGGAAACCAGTGGCGTGCGCGTCGTCGATCATGGTCAGTGCGTCATATTTCTCTGCGAGATCGCAAATCTCCGCCAGATTCGCAATCGTCCCATCCATCGAGAAACAGCCATCGGTGGCGATCAATCGGAAACGCGCATCTTTCGCTGCGCGTAATTGCGCTTCGAGATCAGCCATGTCGTCGTGTTTGTAACGAAAGCGTTGCGCTTTGCACAGGCGAATGCCGTCGATGATGCTGGCATGATTTAGCTCGTCACTGATTATGGCGTCTTTGTCGCTGAGCAGTGTTTCGAACAACCCGCCATTGGCGTCGAAACACGATGGATAAAGGATTGTCTCTTCGGTCCCCAGGAATTTCGAGAGCGCACCCTCCAGCTCTTTGTGAATGTCCTGGGTCCCGCAAATGAAACGCACGCTCGCCATTCCAAAACCATGCGTGTCGAGCGCCTTTTTCGCAGCCGCGATCAGCGCCGGATGATCGGCGAGGCCGAGGTAATTGTTCGCGCACATATTGAGCACCCGTTTGCCACCAGCGATAGCGATGTGCGCCTCCTGCGGGCTGGTGATGACGCGCTCGGTTTTGAAGAGACCTTGTGATTTAATCTCCTCGAGTGTTTGAGAAAGCTGATTTTCGAATTCTGCAACCATAGATGAGCGATAACTAAAATGACGAAGCACGAATGTCGAATGACGAAGAATAAGCGACGCCCTGTCCGGAGCGAAAAAATTCGTCTTGCGCCGATTGTGAATAGCTGTTAATAACTTCGCTGGCGATCCACCTTGACCTACGCCCAACGTCGTAATCTCGCCTTAGCCGTTCTCGCGGCATTCATCGCCCTTCTTCTCCTCAGCGCCTGTGGAACGAGCCACCGTGCGTTGCCCGCATACGAGCGTCCGCTGGCGAAAACAGATTTTCAAAATGTGCGCACCACAGCGTACACCCATACCGAATCGGATCATCTTGAATACAGCAATCACAACGCGCTGGGCGGCGAATTGCATGCGGCCGGTGCGCCCATCCACCGAGCCGAAGCAGTGACACGTGCGACCCTGGCGTATGAAGTTCCCCGAGCAGTTCCCGTGGATGAGAACACTTCGTATTCGCCAAAGCTGCAGCCGTTCTCCATGGAAGAAAAGCGGACGGTCGCGCGCACGACGAAACGCCCAACGAAAGCAATCCGTAACGTGAAGCGCGCCGTTGCGGTCTCCAGACCGCCGCAGATTGGCAGCGCCGCGGCGGATTGGTCGCGCTGGCCGGCCGGCACGGTGTTTCGCCTGGTTTCCACCGGACAAAACTATCGCGTGGAAGATTACGGGTGGGCGCTTTCCGGACGCAACACAATCGACCTTTACATGGCCAACCAGCGCGAGATGAATTCCTGGGGCGCACGTGAAGAGACCATCCAGGTCGTGAAATGGGGCGATCCGCAGGAAAGCTTGCAGTTCCTTCAATCGCACCAGAACTACAGGCACATCAAGCGAATGGTGCTCGAGCTCGAAGGCCGACACAAAGAGGCGGCCCAGCTGCGCTAATCACGCGCGCGGCCGAGTAGCAGCCTCGGGAATCAGGTCGAGAGATTCCTCCAGACCTTCGCGTAAAGCTCCGGCTTTGCGATTTCGCTCGGAATGACACCAGAGGAATCCGTGATATCCGCTGCCTGCCCGCCGTAGTCTCGTGCGAAGGCGGGTAATCCGCGGTTCTTCGAAATATCCTTCGACTTCGCTCAGGATGACAGACTGCCCCAATCGAGCACGATTTTGCCGGAGTTGCCGGATTTCATCAGCTCGATCGCTTCCTTGAATTGTGTGTAGGGGAAGCGGTGCGTGATGACAGGCGAGATATCCAGCCCACTCTGGATCATGGCAGTCATTTTGTACCATGTCTCATACATCTCCCGGCCGTAAATTCCTTTTAATGTCAGCGCGCTGAAGACCACTGTGTTCCAATCGATGGCAGCGGTGCCGGGCATGATGCCGAGCAGCGCGATGTTGCCGCCGTGAACCATGTTCGGCAAAATGTCAGTAAACGCTTTCGGATTGCCAGACATTTCCAGCGCCACGTCAAAGCCTTCTTTCATGCCGAGCTTATTCATCGCGTCGGTCACTTTTTCAGTCCGCACATTCAATGCGAGATCTGCTCCCATTTTGCGCGCGAGATCAAGACGATACGGGTTCACGTCCGTGATCACCACGTGCCGCGCCCCGGCTCGTTTGCAAATCGGAATGGCCATGCAACCGATCGGCCCCGCCCCCGTGATGAGCACATCTTCCCCGACCAGATCGAACGAGAGCGCAGTGTGAACCGCGTTGCCGAGCGGATCGAAGCACGAAAGCACATCCAGGGGAATCGACGGATCTGCGTGCCAGCAGTTGTCCTGCGGAATCGCCACGAATTCAGCCCACGCCCCGGGACGATTCACGCCTACGCCTTGCGTGTTTGGACAAAGATGACGGCGCCCAGCAAGACAATTCCGACAATGTCCACAGGTGATGTGTCCCTCGCCCACGACGAGATCGCCGCGCGCAAAGCCTTTCACGTGATCGCCGACGGCATCAACAACGCCGACGAATTCGTGGCCAATCGTCATCGGCACCGGAATCGTTTTCTGAGCCCAAGAGTCCCAGTTGTAAATGTGCACGTCGGTTCCACAGATGGAAGCTTTCAATACGCGGATGAGCACGTCATCGCCGCCAACTTTTGGAACAGGAACTTCCTCGAGCCAAAGACCCGGCTCCGGTTTGGCCTTCACAACGGCCTTCATCATTTCTTGCACAACGGGAAACTAGGCTAATCAGGAAGACAGGAAAAGAGTTTTGCAACCGGCATGGAATTCCCATAGTCAGGCTTTGTTCATCCTGGCTTGTTGCTGAATGAGACAGCATTGATGTGCCCCTGTCCCTGGCGTGCCAACGGCGCCATCCGTGACCCGCGTAATCCGCTGCCCGCCGTAGCCTCCTGCGAAGGCGGGTGCTTCTGGCCCTTTTTCCGCCCCCCCCAAAAAAAGTTTAAGTTTCTTCTTGACAACACACCTGCATTTTTGGCAAAAAGGGGTCGGGTCAGATTTTTGCTTAGGGCTAGGCAAAACAAATACCACCAAAGAACGGCTGGAATTGAGTTCCCCTAGGGAGAAATCAGAGAAGGCCACAACAATGAAAGAAAAGTTAAATTAATGAAAAATCGAAATATCATATTCGGAGCAATCCTGTCCGTGCTTGGCTGCTTCGTGCTTTTGCCGCAAATGCTTGCGCAAGAAGTGTTTCCAACGAGCAACACCGCAGAAGGGTTTAGAGCCCTTAATTCGCAAACCGCTAACACATTCAATACCGGGATTGGTTGGTTGTCGCTCTTTTTCCAGACGACGGCCAGCAACAACACCGGGTGTGGCGCTGGGACGCTGCTCTTCAATACCGGGGATAACAATACTGCGGTTGGCGCTGCAGCGTTGGAGTTCAATACTGGCGGCACCCGCAACAATGCCGTCGGTGCCTTCGCGCTCCTTCGTAACCTCGGCGCAAGTTTCAACAACGCCCATGGCGGTTTAGCGCTCGAGAACAATACGACCGGCACCGAAAATGAAGCGTTTGGTGATATAGCGCTCGCGTCTAACGTAAGCGGCAGCGGTAACGTAGCAGTGGGTGATAACGCGCTTACCACAGCAAACAGTCCTGATTCCAACACCGCTGTGGGTAAAAACGCCGGCGAATTCATCACCACCGGCCCTGAAAACACACTCGTGGGGCGAGATGCGGGTACCAACCTAATAACTGGTTCGGGCAACATCTATCTTGGCGTACGCGCGGGCGCGGGGGTAGGTGATGAATTCGCGTTCATCCGCATCGGCGAAACGACCCCTCCCATTGTGTACGACACCTTTATCCAGGGAATCTTCAACAGGACAAACGATATCATCACCGCCACCCCTGTTTTTGTGGATTCCGCTGGAAAGTTGGCCTCTATCCCTTCGTCCCGGCGCTATAAGCACGACATTAAACCAATGGACAACGCCAGCGAAGCCATCCTGGCGCTAAAGCCAGTGTCCTTCCACTATAACCACGACGCCAAAAACACGCCTTGCTTTGGTTTGATCGCCGAGGAAGTTGCGGCAGTAAACCCCGACCTGGTCATACGCGACAAGACTGGCGAACCCATGACCGTGCGATACGAGCAGGTCAACGCGATGTTGCTCAACGAGTTCCTCAAAGAGCACAAAAAAGTCGGGGAACAGCAGGCGAGCATCAGCCAACTAAAAAGTGAAATGCAGACCATGGTTGCCCAGCTAAAAGAGCAGGCCGCGCAAATCCAAAAAGTGAGCGCCCAGCTCGAAGTGAACAAACCTGCGTCGCGAGTGGTCGTGAACAAACCGTAAAAGTTCTTAGGTAGATTGGCCTTGTGTGCCAGGCACACCGAGGCGAAGTGAATTGGAAAGGCGTTCGCCCCCCGCGGCGAACGCCTTTACTTTTTCGGCTCCTCGATAACATTGGCCCTGTCGGGTTGAATCCAATGGTATATTTATCCTGTTGATTTAATCTGATGAGCTGGCGGAACTTTCGTTTAGATTCCCTTCGGGCCAGGCGTTGCCCGTAAGCAATGTCTACTAATTGTCGCTAGCGTTGAATCGATTGCGATCTCACCGCACTGCGTCGTATGAGCCTTGCTAAACATGCGGCTCCGGGATTGGATCGGCGGAAAAAGAATTTGGGGCTCCATACAACCGAGCACCGCCGTTCTCCCACTCGAAGCCGTCGGGTTGTCACTGGCATCGTCTCTATTTTCCTTGCCGTAATTGTCTGGATCGCCCTTGGCCGGGCGCTTAGCCACGACTTCGTAAATTATGACGATCAAAATTACGTCGTCCTGAATCCAAAAGTCACAAATGGTCTTACGCTAGACGGGATTCAATGGGCGTTCACACACGTGGATGCCTCTAACTGGCATCCGCTCACTACGATTTCGCACATGCTGGACTGCCAAGTCTACGGCTTACACCCGTGGGGGCATCATCTCACTAACATTTTACTTCATGCCGCAGCGGCCATCCTTTTGTTTCTGGCCCTTCGGGAGCTCACTGGTAATCTCTGGCCCAGTGTGTTTGTGGCGGCAGTTTTCGCCGTTCATCCGCTGCACGTGGAGTCGGTGGCCTGGGTGTCAGAGCGAAAAGATGTGCTCAGCGGCGTGTTCTTCATGTTGGTGCTCTGGGCTTATGCGCGTTACGCGCGCAGCAATGGGCCTTCCTCTTTCCCCTACATAACAGTTGTAGTTTTTTTCGCCTTCGGCCTCATGTGCAAGCCGACGCTGGTGACACTGCCCTTTGTTCTGTTGCTGCTCGATTACTGGCCACTGGGCAGAACGCAGCGGTCTTCGTCCGGCGCTCGCGGGATTACGGCGAGCAATTGGCAGCAAAGGAGGGACACCTGGCCCCGGCTTGTCATCGAAAAGCTTCCTCTATTTGTGCTCTCGGCTGCGTCCTGCGTAGCGACGCTTCTGGCGCAGCAGGAAGCTTTGGACGCAAGCCTTAAACCGCCTCTCGGGGAGCGCGTTGGTAACGCTCTGATCTCTTACGCCGTGTACGTCGGCCAGATGATTTGGCCGGCGCGCCTGGCGGTCTTGTATCCGTATCCCGAAGGTAATCTGAAAGTCCCACAGGTGATTCTTGCGTCACTGCTCCTGCTAATGATTTCCGTCGCCTTTTTCCTGTGGCGCAGAAAGTATCCATTCCTGCTAACAGGCTGGCTTTGGTATCTGGGGATGCTGGTCCCGATGATTGGCATAGTGCAGGTAGGATCGCAGGTGCGAGCTGACCGTTACACCTACCTGCAGCAGATTGGTTTGTATCTTCTGGTGGCTTGGGGCGCGACGGAGTTGTTTCACCGATGGCGTCGCACCCGCGAGATCTTGGCCATTACTGCCGTGCTTATAATAATGGCGCTCGCAACGCGCAGCTATTTACAGACTTCCTACTGGCGGGACACTGAAACACTATGGAAACATGCCGTTGCCAGCACCTCAAACAATTACATCGCTCACACCAATCTTGCCGACACTCTCTCGCAATCCGGGCGATTTGCTGAAGCGATCGCTGAATGCGAAAAAGCTCTCAAGATTAAACCCGATCTTGCAGCAGCCCACAACAACCTCGGCTCCGCCTTACAGCAAAACACACAGAGCGGCGATGGCGCTCGCGGACAGGATGGAGCCGTTGACGAAGCGATTGAACACTTCCGAAAGGCCTTGCAAATCAAGCCTGACTTCACGCAGGCCCGCAGCAATCTCGGGAATGCTCTTTTGCAAAAGGCACAGGTGGACGAGGCGATCGCGCAGTTTCAAAAGACTTTGGAAATGGAACCTAACTATGCGGAAGGAGAGTTCTCCCTTGGAAACGCTTTTTTGCAAAAACGTGAAGTCAATGAGGCGATCGCGCACTACCAAAAAGCTGTGGAGATCAACCCTGATTATGCAGAGGCCCGATATAGCCTGGGCAACGCCTTTGTCGCCGAGGGCAAATACAGTGAGGCGATAGCGAACTACGAGGCCGCGGTGCGCATACGTCCCGATTACTTCGAGGCCCATTATAATATGGGCTGCGTCCTGGCCACGGTTGGAAACACTAACGAGGCGCTCAAGGAGTTTGACGAAGCGCTGCGACTAAATGGAGACTCAGCGAAGGTCCATTGCACTCTGGGCTCTCTGCTGCGACAGATGGGCCATCGAGAGGAAGCCATAGCGCATCTTGCCGAAGCGTTACGGCTGAAGCCAGACTACGAATACGCGAAACAGCAACTGCGTGAACTCGGTGTGCCGGTGCCGCAATAATCGCAGCCCTGAACCTAACGTGCGAACTTCTGCACACAACGTCGGACACTACTGAAATCGGCAGCATTGTTATCCGATGTCGTTATGCCTTCGCCGCCGTCCCGTGCTCGCTCCACGATGGAAATGGATGGGGGGAATTCGAGCCCCGGCAATGAGTAGGTGTTTGTGGGCGACTCGGCCGGGAATGGTATCACCACCATCGATAACAATATCATCATCGGCCACCTGTATGGTGTGCGCAGTGTTTTTCGCCAGGTAAGCGAAAGGTGCTTTATCGACAACATCTACGGTGTGCCGATTACCATCTCGACCTCCACTCCGGTGCTCGTCGATTCCGATGGAAGATTGGGCAAGATAGCCATCGATGGACCCGAACCGGGGTGGATTTTTCTCGCCTACCCGCCCCGCGTCAAGCCGTTCCCTAAAGCCCCAAGCAAGCGATGCTCCAATTTCAAAGTCGAGAAGGTGCAAGCGACGGTCATGCAGCAACAGAAACAAATACAGACTCTCACAGCCCAGTTCAAAGAGCAGGCCGCGCAAATCCAAAAAGTGAGCGCCCAGGTTGAGATGAGCAAACCTGCGCCACGAGTAGTCACGAACAAACCGTAAAGCTGCAAAGTAGTGCGGCCTTGTGTGCCAGGCACCAAGGCGAATTTGGAAAGGCGTTCGCCCCGTGGCGAACGCCTTTCTTTCACAGAAATCTGGCATTCGCCGCTGTAGAGCAGCGCGCAGCCGGATGGGTTGTAGCCACCGGCCTATGGCCGGTCACATGACATTACAACGGCAAGCACGACTCATGACACGACAGTTTGAACGCCGGCCGTTACGTCTCGGCCGAATTTTTAGTGCGAGCCCGCCCCACTTTGTCACCATTTGCACGCATGACCGAAGAGCATGTCTGGCTAGCCATGAAGTTCATGCTGCATTTGTTTTCTTTACTCAACGCGCCGCGGACAAGCTTGGTATTGCAGTTGGCCGCTATGTGATCATGCCGGACCATGTCCATCTGTTTGTCCGCGGCGGACCAGGATTTGTTTTGGGCCGATGGGTTGCAATGTTGAAACAATCGCTGGCCAAAGCGCCTCGTTGGTCGAGAAAGGACGCACAGATTTGGCAGGAAGGATTCTTCGATCACCTATTGCGCAACGATGAAAGCTACGCGCAAAAATGGGAATATGTCCGCGGAAATCCAGTTCGTGCAGGCTTGGTTCACTGCTGGGAAGATTGGCCTTACCAAGGCGAAATCGTTTACATCGATCGCTCGTGACTGTAGCCACCGCACTGTGGGCGGTCTGCGATATGAAAAACAGTTCCCTTGCGTTGGACGGCACACATCGCCGTGC
>WNFJ01552725.1_pt1 | contig 15711 bp, 13 predicted proteins | sample 5400461 | NCBI WGS metagenome assembly WNFJ01 (sample SAMN13153349, study PRJNA577476) | soil metagenome | isolation source: 115 cm saprolite on Douglas fir-dominated hillslope | place: USA:California | collected 2013-09-17 | reverse complement strand
CCGAACCCACGTTCGTCCTGCATGCGGATGACAAACGGTTCGCTGTCCAATACCGGCAATTGCTTAAAGCCATCTCCGCGAAACAGGCGTTCCGGCTGTAGCTTCTCACAGCCGAGGCTGACGACCAAGGGCGCTCCACCGAGGTTCGCATGCGTGCTGATGTATTTGACCGTGCTGATGGGTATCTCGGCGCCGGGCGCGTCCATGGCGATGCCGCAGCCATAGGTGTGGGTGATCGCAACCACGTCGTCCACGGACGTAAATCGCGGCAGGATCTCATTCTTGATGCGCCGCACGGCATAGTCCCCGGGCGGGGCGACGCACTGAACGGTCGTGGTAATGCCAAGGATGTTCTTGGTCCCGACGCTGCCATCCGGATTGGGGAAGCCTTCGAAAGCGTATCCGGCAAGCGGTTCCTGCGGCGCAGGTGTCGCCGTGGCTAAGGCTAATTCGTCGAGCGAAGGTGGAGGTGGCAGCGTGAGCGAATCTTCCCGCACCCAGGAACCGGCCTTGATCGCACGAGCAGCGGCCCCAATAGTGTGGCCGTAGCGAATCACTGGTTCCCCGCGATACATGTCCCGCAAAGCCACTTTGTGCGCCTGAGGAACACTCTCGACAAGGGTAAGGCCAGTGCGGAACCGCGTGCCCGCAGGGAGGCCATCGGGATTGACAATGATGGCGACATTGTCGCGCTCATGGACGCGGATGTAGAAAGGGTCCATCATCGTTTCGCGCCGGCTCCGGAACTGGTCTCCACATCGAGAAGCTGAGGACGAATCCGCCTCCGGCGCAGGAGGCTCAGTTATCATTCCTGATTCACCATCTGAATCAGGGCCTGAATGTACCCAAAACAGTACGCAAACGCTTGCCGCCCACTTGCGTCGCCGTCGATCTTCGGCACATGATCCGGCATGAGCATGCCGTCGTAGCCAACCTCTTTATAAGTGCGAATCGCCCGTATGAAATTCACGTCCCCGTCATCCGGAAAAGTCTCCCGAAAATTAAGAAAGTCGCCCTTGATGTTACGGAAATGTACATTGAAGATTTTTCCGCGTGCCCCAAAATACCGGATCACATCATGAATCTCGGTATCCGGATTCCTGAGGCTCTCGCAAATTGTCCCCTGGCAGAAATTCAGCCCGTGATAGGGGCCCGGGCTCAACTCAACAAATTTCTTCAGACCGTCCACAGTGCCAAGCACGCGATGCACTCCGCGGAATCCCTGCGGCTCCGGCATGGCTGGATCGTACGGATGGCATGCCAATCTCATCTTGTGTTCCTCTGCCACCGGCATCACCCGCTTCAGAAAGTAATTGATCCGCTCCCAGGACTGTTGCGCGCTCACCTCACCCGCCTCCGTCGGCTTGTCCCGGTCAGTCGTTTCTTCATAGTTGAAAGTGGCGTAAGTCGCGCGGCCTCGCCCTGGTGTTGATCCCGTCCGCACCACGCCGAGGATCGTCAGGTTGTACGTCAACATGGGGAATCCGGCCCTGGAAGCATTGCGAATCTTCTCGCAGATGTCGTCGATCTCCCGATCGCGCTCTGGGCTTTTGCCCATGAGCACGTTCTGGACTTGCGATTTTGCGATATAGGTCGGGTGAAGAAGCCTGAGCGCATCGGCTTTCAATCCAAACGACTCGATGTGCTCGCGTTTGCGCGTCAGCCCCTCCACCGACCAGTCCTCACTCTCTCCCAGAGAAGGGGGCAGCGCGCAGATATGATTCACGCCCAACGCCGCCATCATGTTCAGAATGTCGTCGCTGTCTCCGTGCTGTGTTCCCAGTTTGAGGTTGGCTTTGGTACGCGAACTTTTCGCCAGGGTCGGTGGGGGCGCACCTGCGAGTGCCAGGGCGCCGGCCGCGATCTGCAAGAAATCCCTGCGTTTCATGCGCAAGAGTCTATCAGGTCTAGCTGACCTTGGAGGCGATCGGAGTCTGCGGGACGCCAGCCGGTGTTCAGCAAGCCCTTGGTTGGCCGAGTACTCTACAATGCCATAAAAGCAAGCGATTAACTCGAAGAGGACGTTGTCCTTGGCGTGCCTCTCGTAAGGACCTTTTCATGAAACGCGCTTTGAACCTTCTTCTGGGCCTGGCCGTCTTCGGTCCGCTTTTTCTCTTCACCGCGTCCTCCTCGAAGGCTTACGGACAGGCGACAGACAAAACGATCGTCTCGCGCACTGCGGAGATCGATGGCGTCAAGCTGCATTACATGACCGCAGGCCACGGTACACCGCTCATACTGTTGCATGGCTACGCGGAGACCTCGCTGATGTGGAAGCCGATCATTCCCGCTCTGGCCGAGCGCTTCACCATAATCGCACCAGACCTGCCCGGCATCGGAGACTCGGACATTCCCGCCGACGGTCTGGACATGAAGAGTGCCGCCATCCGCATTCATGACCTCGCTAAATCGCTCGGCGTGCAGAGAGCTGAGGTCGTCGGACACGACATCGGTCTCATGGTCGCCTACGCCTACGCCGCGCAGTTCCCGACGGAAGTGACGAAACTCGTCCTCATGGATGCTTTCCTTCCGGGCGTTAGTGGTTGGGAGGCTGTTTACAACAATCCCAGCATATGGCATTTCCGGTTCAACGGGCCAACCCCTGAAGCCCTGGTTCAAGGCCGCGAGCGCACCTACTTCGAATATTTCTGGAATGACTTGGCAGCCGACAAGACTCATTCGATTCCGGAAGCAGATCGGAAAGCCTACGCTGCGGCTTACGCACGGCCGGGACGCATGCATGCAGGCTGGGCCTATTTCGTTTCGTTCCAGCAAGCCGCCAAGGATTTCGCTCTACTCTCTCAGACCAAGCTGACCATGCCAATACTGACCATCGGCGGCGAGAAGTCGTTGGGAGAAGCTCTAGGGCAACAAACCAAGCTGGTTGCGACAGACGTGACCGTCGTCGTACTGAAGGACACCGGGCACTGGGTACTCGAGGAGCGGCCTAAGGAAACCACGGAAGCGCTGCAGAAGTTTCTCTGACGTTCACTGATCCGCAGGGCTGTTCTCTTCATGGCATCTTTAAGAATTGGGGAAGGCTTTCTGCCGCAGCTCCCAGGGCGCGCGCAAGACTGAGTTTGGCGACGTTGTGGGCGAATACGCTGTTGATGTAATCCAGATCGGCCGAGGCCAGTGATTCTTGCGCCTGTACGACTTCGACGTTGTTCGTCACGCCCGCTTCGAATCGCTGGCGCGTGAGCTCCAGAGTTTCCTCCTCAGAAATACCAGGACTGGCTGGCCGACATCCTGGTGCGCTCTCTGCTGACTGCAGGAGGACCCAACCCGGTTCGACGCCGGGCAGTGCAACGTGCTTCATCGCAGGCGCGCGTTTGAGAGCGTTGCCTAAGAAGATTGAGGCACATGCGAGGCCAATCACCGATGCGCCCACCCACGAATGTGGCCCGAGTCATGCCAGGTGGTGACCAGCTCGGCATCGAGCCTGCTAAGGGCAACCGTGAACGGCTGAAGAGCGACCCTGCGGCGCGTTTTTGCTTGCGTCGCAAATTTGGGCTAGCGGGCTTTCTGGCGCAACGCTTTCCATACCGGCAGGTAGTCGTACGTTGGGTAGAACTCGGTGCGGTAAGCTCCCCAAGCGCCGTGCTCGATGGCCAGGTTGACGTCGCGCAGCTTCTCCGCGGGAAAGCGCAGCGTCACCACCTGGCCGATGCCCATCATCACGTACCAGGAAACAACTTCCGTATCCGGCGGAGGAAATTTTTCGTTGAATCCAGTCTGCTGGAGGTGCTGATTGATCTCGTCCAGCGTCTTGGACTGATCGTGCTTGAGGAAAATGGTGAGCATCATCAGGCCTTTGGGCGCCGGAGCGGGCTGGGCCGATGGCTGTTCCTGCGTGCCGGCCAGTAAGGGAAAGAACATGACCAGGGCTGCCAATACTGCGTTTCTCAGATTGTGCATGTTCACCTTCCGTAGATAAAGATGCGCGAGGGAATGAAGGCGGCCTTGAATTTGGGTGGCGGCATCATATTGTCACCGCCTTTCTTTCGTCTAGAGCGGTTCCACATTTGGTGTAGCCCGCGATGTTCTAGCACCAGGGCTAAAGCCCGTAACTACAAAGCAACCTTTACGCGGCCATAAATGGCCGCTCTTCCACCGCCGATCGGGATACAGCAACTCAGGAACCGCTCTAGAAGTCGCTCAGTTGAGTTTTATGTACGGTGATACGCAAAGCATTCAGCACGGCAACAAGGTCAATCACCTCCTGGGTGATGGCGCCGGCCAGCGGCAGCAGGTAACCAAAGACGGCAAACAGCATCCCAACGCCGCTTAATACCATGCCGCCAATTGCCGTCTGGAAAGCGATGGCGCGGGTTTTGCGGGCGATGTGCATCAGTTCATCCACCCTACGCAGCGACGAATCCATCACCACCGCATCCGCAGCTTCCGCGGTAACGTCGCTGTTTTGGCCTCCTAGGGCGACGCTGGCTGTGGCCGCGAGCATGGCCGGCGCGTCGTTGATGCCGTCACCGACGAACAGGGTTCTGCGCCGGGCTGTTTCTTCGGTCACGAGCCTCAGCTTCTCTTCCGGACTGGCCCCCGCGTAGATGTGTTCGATGCCTACAATCCGGGCCAGATGTTCCACTTCCGGCCGGCGGTCGCCGGAAAGAAGAATTACCTGGTTGGCCCGATGCCGCGGTTTGAGGTGACGCACAAAAGAGCTGCTTTCGGCGCGCGGCTCATCATGAAAGCGCAGAAGCGCTGCAAACCGGCCATCCAGAAAGACCAGACACTCCAGACCGGATGCGGCAGGAGGCAATTCGGCATCCGCGACAAGAGTTTTGGAAACGGCCTGGTTTCTGCCGGTTATAAGGAGCCGGTGGCCATCAGTGGTTCCAGAAAGTCCCGCGCCCGGTTTTTCGCTCACCCCCTTAGGAACCGAGAGGCTTAGGTGCAGGGCTTTGGCGGCATCCAGAATGGCCTGTGCCAGCGGGTGCCTGGAGTACTGTTCCAGGCTGGCTGCGTACCCGAGAACTTCTGTCTCCGTGAAACCGGCGCCGCACAACACGTCTGTCAATGCTGGTCGTCCGTAAGTCAAGGTGCCGGTCTTGTCGAAAAAGAAAGTCTCGCAGGTGTCTATCTGCTCCAATATTTTGGGATGTTTGATCACCACTCCGCGCCTGGCCGCCAGCGAGATGCCTCCGATAATGGCCACAGGAATGCCGATCAGAAGCGGGCACGGGGTGGCTATCACAACCACTGCCAGAAAGCGTTCTGGAGTTCCGCTGACAATCCAGCCCAGAACGCCGATCAGAAGAGCGAGGGGCGTGTACCATGCGCCCAGACGGTCGGCAATGCGGCGCATCTTGGGGCGGTTCTGTTCCGCCTCCTCCACGACTCGCAAGATGCGGGCGTAGCGCGAGTCCACGGGCAGCCGTGTGGCCCGGACCTTCAGCACCGTATCGCGATTGATGGCGCCCGAGAGGACCTGTGATCCGGGAGCCTTGCCGATTTCGAATGGCTCACCAGTGAGATAGGACTCGTCCATCTCCCCGTAGCCTTCAATGACTTCTCCATCTACGGGGCAAATCTCATGCGGAAAAATGGCAAGCGTGTCCCCCACAGCTATGTCTTGAACGTGGATGACCGTCGAGCCTGCGTCCGTCACGCGGTGGGCAGTCGTAGGCATTCTCCGGGCCAGCGCGCGCAACGCAGAGGAGGCCCTGCGAGTTGCATATTGCTCCAGCGCCGATCCCCCCGAGAGCATCAGCACAACAATGCAAGCTACCAGGTATTCGTGCAGCAAAGTTGCCGTAACAATGGAGAAGCCGGCGAGCCAATCTGCGCCAAACTCAAGTTTGAAGAGCTGCCGCATCAGCCCAATCAGCAGAGGAATTCCGCCGGCCAGCAGCGCCAGATAAAGCGGCAGCGCGTCCATGGGGCCCACACGCCAGACATAGCGCAAAAGCAGGTAGGCAAGGAGGGCGGCACAAGTGAACAGCGCGATCGGCGCATCCTTTCCATATTCTTTCAGCCAGCCATTTGAAAACCTGCTTAGGCCACCTGCACGGAATTCCTGCGGGATTTCAGAATGTCCCACCTTCTCCAGGAATGTCCCATGAATGGACATAAAATGTCACTGATTCGATGCGCGAAACGCCTTCACCGAATTGGTAGCAGATCACACAGATTGATCTTCTTCCGGGATTACGCGCCATCCCTCCCCGGCTTTATGGCCAAGCCAGTCACCGTTAAACATGACACGAAAAGACGGCGCATGGGGGTGACCGGCATCACATTCGAACGTCATGTGCGGAGGCTCTGGGCGTTCAGCAGGTCTTGCCCGGTTCATTTCGACCGACATGTTTCACGCACTCTTCTTCCTCGCAGCCCACCGTCTCTTCATGCCCTCGGAAATCCGCCTCCTGGCCGCGGCGCTCAAACGGCGTCCGGGTGGTCTCCCTCGTCTCCGTCTAGCGCCCCCGGTTAACGCCTCAATTGCCTCGCTCAAGCGGTCCCGCTCCTTCTCCAACGTGGCAACGATTTCGGCTGTGTTCATTCGGCTCCTCCTGTGAATAGGTAAGAATACAAGATTAATCCCTCCCGCAACGGCTCCTTGCAGGAGGGATGCTTCTCTTGCACGATTTTTGTTTCAGTTCACCGGGTTGCCGTCCGCGTCAATCTTGCGGACGTCGCCCAGGTTCAGCGAGCGGATGCCGGCTTCCACCTTGCTCATGTCCCCTACCACCACCCAGATCAGATGATCCGGCTGGATGAAGCGCTTGGCCATGGCGTTGGCTCCGTCCGGCGTGAGCTGCAGCGCTTTCTGCGTGAAGGTGTTGTAGTAATCCTCCGGCAGATTGTACTCGAGAATGTTGCTGTAGGCGCCGGCCAGTTGCTGGACGGTCTCAAAGTTGCCGGGGAGCCCGAGCGTCTCGTTGGTTTGCGCGTCCTTGAGCTCCTCCGCCGAGATGGGCTTGCCTCCGGCCACGTTGTTGTATTCCTTCACCAGCTCGGCCAGGGACTCCTTGGTCTTATCCGTCTGCACCGGCGAGAGGCTCAAGTAAGGACGCTGGCCGAGCGCCGAAGGAAGGAAGCTGAAGACGCCGTACGACCAGTGCTTGTCCTCGCGCAGGTTCATGTTGATGCGGGAGCTGAACGTTCCCCCAAAAACGTCATTGACCAGGTCCAGGGGAATGGCGTCCGGATCATTTTGCGGCGGCGCCAGTTGCGCTCCGAAGATCACGCTTTGCCCGGAACCTGGACGGTCGAGGAGATAAACTACGTTCTTTTCCGGCTGCCGGACCTGGGGAACGGTTTTCTTGGGCACGTCGCCGGGCTTCCAGGAAGCGAACAGGCGTTCCAGCCTGGGTTTGATCTCAGCCAGAGCGGTGTCGCCCACAATCAGCAAGGTAGCATTGTTGGGTTTGAACCAGGTGTCATGGAACCTGGCCAGGTCCTCGCGGGTCAGCTTGCTCACGCTGGCTTCCGTGCCGGTGCCGGTGAATGGCAGCGCGTAGGGATGGCCTTTGCCGTAGAGCAGCCCCGGGACCACGCGCAATGCCATGGTCTGGGGCGTGACCTTCTCGCGTTTGATCGCAGCGAGGCGGTCTTTCTGCAGACGCTCGAATTCCTTCTGCGGGAAGGCAGGATGCAGAATCAGGTCGCCATAGATATTCAGGGCGTTGTCCATGTTGATCTTGAGCGTGTTGAGGGTAACGGTGGCCCAATCCAAGTTGGCGCCCGCGCTGAAGTTAGCGCTCAGCGACTCCAGTTCTTCCCCGATTTTCAGCGAATCCCGCGTCGGCGTCCCTTCTTCCAGCATGCGTTGGGCAAAGCTGGCAGTGCCCGGCGCATCCGGGGGATCGGCGGCGTAACCGCTCGCCACCAGCAGCGAGAAGCTCACCACCGGAGCGGTGTGGCGCTCCGCCAGCACGATCTTGAGCCCGTTTGAAAGCGTGGCCTTCTGCATGGGCGGCAGGCTGAGCGACATGGCGCTGCCGGCGGCGGGTTCTTTGGAGCGGTCGAGCTTGGCGGCGCTCTTCAGGGTGGTGGGATAGGGGTGCACTTCCAGAACGTAGTCGCCGTCACTCAGCCAGTCATTGGCGGCCTTGCGCACCGAGGCCGGAGTAGCGGCCTGCACTTGCTGGAGGTACTGCTTATAGCAGCCGGGATCGCCTTCAAAAGTCTGGCAACGGGCCAGCAGATCGCTCTTGCCGCCGAAGCCGCCAATACGCTCAACGATGCGGGCGTAGGTGCCGAGGATCTGGGTCTTGGCAATCTGCAGCTCGGAAGCGGTGGGCCCGTTCTCAAGGAAGATGCGCAGCTCTTCTTTTTTCAAGTCCGCATCCGGTTTGGCGGTGAATACGATGCTGAAGGTGCCGGCGATCTCATTATTGCCATCGCTGGCAGTGGCGCTGGTGGCCGTTTGGTCCTTATACACCAGACGCTTGTACAGGCGGGATGTTTTCCCCGAGCCCAGCACCTGGGCGGCCAGATCGAGCAACGCCTCCTCGGGCGAGCCGACCTGGGGCACATTCCAGAGACGATAGAGGCGCGCTTGCGGGACGCGGTCCTGCACCCAACCGCGATGGGTGCCGGTGCGCTTGGCCACCCAGACTTCGTGTTTGGCGATCGGCGGCCCGGGAGGAATCTCGCCATAGTACTTCTCAACTTTCTGCCGCGCCACTTCCGGCGTAATGTCACCGGCAATCACCAGAGTCACATTGTTGGGACCGTAATAGGTCTTGAACCATTCCTGTACGTCGCTTATCGAGGCCGCGTCCAGGTCCTTCATTGAACCGATGACCGTCCATGAATAAGGATGGCCGGGCGGGTAGGTATTCTCCGTCAAGAGCTGGCGGGTCACGCCGTAGGGCTGGTCTTCACCCTGGCGCTTCTCGTTCTGCACCACGCCGCGCTGCAGGTCGAGTTTCTTCTGGTCGAGCACGCCGAGCAGGTGGCCCATGCGGTCGCTCTCGGCAAAAAGCACGTAGTCGAGCATGGAGGTAGGCACATTCTCAAAATAGTTTGTGCGATCGTTGTTGGTGGTCCCGTTTAAGTCCGTGGCCCCGATCCTCTCCATGGCATTGATGTAGGTGTAGTTGAAGTTCTCGCTGCCGCTGAACATTAGGTGCTCAAACAGGTGCGCAAACCCTGTTTTGCCCTGCTGCTCATTCTTGGAGCCGACGTGGTACCAGGTGTTCACCGCCACGATGGGCGCCTTGTGGTCCTCGTGCACCAGCACGGTCAGGCCGTTGTTGAGCACGAACTTCGTATACGGAATGTCGGGAATGGGGATGGCTACGCTGGCTTCCGCCACGCGCGTTTTAGGGGCAGAAGATTTTGCTTTCTGTTGCGCCGGGAGAGAACCGGAAATCAATGCCAAGGCCAGCAGGCCGGCAACCACACGCATCAACTTGTTTCTCACGCTTCACCTCCGAAAATAACCAACTATCTTAGACGGGCTCAGGATGGTTTTGTCGAACTGTTTGGTGGAAGAGCAGATTTCCGGCAACTCGGTTTGCAGGCTTTTGCCCCTGCCGTTAGTATGATTCATTGAGACTAAAAGGAAGATCACAATGCCCGCAGTTTCGTTTGCAACCGACATCAAGCCGCTGTTTCGTCCCATCGATGTAGCCCACATGAAAGGACACGGCGTCAAGCTGGATGACTACGCCTACATGTCTGATCCCAGCAACGATCACGAAAACGCGGAACGGGTTCAGCTATCCCTCTCCCCGCAAGACGGCGAGCCCCCGTCGATGCCTCCGGGCGGCCCTTACTGGACGGCGGACCAGCTCGCTCTCTTTGCCAGGTGGCGAGCCGACGGATACCAGCCTTGAGGTCCAGCGCGCACAAAGAGCGCCAAACGCGCACCAATTGGCGTCGTGTTTGTGGTCGTTGGCGTCTCCGGCAGCAAGAGACTTTACAAAGCTGAAGAGGAATGGAGATTCATTTGTTGGGCGGTGATCAACGGTCGCAGGGCCTGTTATGAGGGGCAGTGCGCCCCATCAACAACGGCCTAGTCTAGGCCTCACTCCCGCTTGTCAACTTGCCCGGAAGAAGTATTTTTCTTCTTTCCTGAATGGCAGCCTCTGCATCAAGCTGCGTTCATCTTTGAGACCCTTGGCCCGCGCGTAGGCGCACACATCCAGGCTATGGTTGAGATGCATGGGATGAGATTGAGTGGATCCTGCGGGAACGTCAAACACCAAAAGCCCACGCCGGCTGAGCAGTGACGACAGAAAATTGAGTTCGCCAGGCAGATCGGGTAAATGCTCCAGGACATCGAAGGAGAACACGGTATCAAAGCCTCTCTTGTAGGCAGAGGCTGCCAGGTCTTCTTTGGTGTGCAGGAACTCAACCTCCAGGCTCCGGTGTGACGCTCTCCAGCGGGCAAAGTTCATGCTCTGACCCTCCACGTCATAGTACGTGGCCGCCTGGCCTCGAGCCGCCAACTCCAGGAGTATTTCGCCGTTGCCGGCGCCATAGTCAAGGCAGGAACCGCGCGCAAATCGGAGCGCCTTAAGGTTGGAACGGATGCGTTTGTACTCCAGGTTGTAGGCTGAAATAGCGAACATGTAGAGCTCAGAGTTCTCGCGATACCATTGGGCAAGGCCTTCCGCGTCACTTCCATCGAGCCCCGCTGAGTGCCAATTGCGGGCGAGTTCCTGGTTGCTGATAGACCACAGGCGCCGAACGCGCTCCGCCGGGTAGCCGGTGAAGTCCATCAGTTCACGCATCGCTGCTTCAACATTCCTGGCGTTATGCCGTTGAGCGCGATGAACCAGAAGCGCGCTTCCAAAAGCAGAGACCAGCAGCGAGCCGGCACCGGCCAAATAAAACCTTGTATCCTCTTCCCCGCGCCAAAGGGGGACCAGCAGCAAGCAGCTCAAAGTGACGACGACGCCCGCCCAAAGGACCGTAAATCTTTCCGATATCACCACGGAGAGATGCGCCGCTGCCGCCAATAAAACCGGCGCCAGCAGCGGATTCAACTTGCCGGCCAGCAACAAGAACGCCAGCAGAATGAAATCCGTGGTCCAAAAATAAAGCGGAGAATGGCTTGTTGGTGACTTTTTGGCCAGGAGATTAGCTACGGCAAGCGATGTGATCGCGCCAACCACCACCAGAGCATTGGCAAGGCTGGAAATCGACAGCAATCCGAAGATCAGGACCGCCGCCATGATTCGCCATCGCACTTTAACCTCCCAGCGTAACTTTTTGTCGGGGTTCACCGTGAGCTGAAGGTAGTCAGGCGTGTAGTAGATCGAAATCGCCAGCGCCACAGCGGCGATTCCAAATTCCATGGCCAGCAGCGGTCGAGGATCCCTCGCCCAAAGATATTTCAGGCACACTGCGGCTGCGGCGAGCACAAGGACCGCTGCTGCAGATCCGCACAGCCTTCCGCGGTTGATGAACTGCTGCTGTTCTGTGTAGCGCAACAATGGATTTTAATTGATCCGAGGGCTGCTGCGAGTGAGGTTGGTTGTGAGGGGATGGCGACGGCGTCGCCCAAGGCGGATTTTGACCGTGACCCTGCGGCTCGTGGGCGAAGACGAGCGGGGTGGGCAGCAACAGCAGGACGCGGGTCACGCAAACCCTCATTCTCTACGTTCCTGTCCTTGTGGGCTTAGTGCCTCGCTCGAAGATCTAGTGCACTGCCACCTTGTTGACGACACTGCGGTAGCGCACATACGGCGAGACCAGCGCCATGACTCGGTTGAGTTGCGCCTGACTCTGCACGCTTCCGGTAAGAGTAATGCTCACGTCGTCAACGTTGGCCTGAACATCCGTGCCGCTGAGCACCGGATCACTGCTGAGGGAGCTCTGGATATCGCTCTGCATCTGCGAGTTGACTGCCGCCTTATCCTGCGGGTTGGGCTTGGCCTGCTGCGGCGACTGCTGATTGTCAGGCGAGGGATGCGGAGCTGCTGAAGGGGGATTCTGGCCTTGATTTTGCGGTTGCTGCCGGCTGAAGGCCAACGCAGCGCACAAGAACAACAGAACGCACACCGGGATGCGGGGCATGGAACTCTCCTTGAACGACGATTCTGGTTCTATGGATGAGATAACTTCTAGCGCCCCGCTGTTGCCAAGCCTCTATTCAGGGTCACTGCGGGTGTGAGTAGTGGGCGAGAATCAAGCCGTACGCTCCACCGCTTGTGCGCGCGCCAGGCCGGCGCCGGAAAGGGCTCCGCGAAGCACTGGGTTTCTGTACGACTTTCCCGTTGTGAAACTCCATGATGCTGACGGTCTCGGTTTAAGGCTGCACGGGTTTCCTGATCTCCCATATTCCCTCTCCTTTCGAACCTCCCGTGACTATGCTGCCTTTCTCCTGGACGACTGAGTTATCTCATGCATTCTGCCGGTTTTCACATCGTAGACGAAGCCCCGCACAGGGATATCCTTGGCAATCCAGGGATGCGCTCTCACTTTCTGAATCTGTTGCCAGGTGTTGGCTTCTGCGTCGGCAAAGGAATAGAAGCGCTCGGGCACAATCGCGGGGGTGCCCGTGAGTTGTTCCAGTCTCGACTCCAGTTCCTGGTCCTGAAAGGTCATCATGCCGCAATCAGTATGATTGATAATCATGATCTCCTCGGTACCGAGCAGCCTGGTGGAGACCAGCAGCGAGCGCAAAGAGTCCTCGGTGATGGCGCTGCCGGCGTTTCTGATAATGTCGGCGTCCTCGATTTTGAGCCCGAGTATGCCGGCAAGGTCGGTGAGTCTGGGATCCATGCAGGTCACAATGGCGAGCTTGGGCGACGGAGCGCGGCCCAGTTCGGGATTGAAATTCTGAGCGAACTTCTGGTTGGCTGTCAAGGCGTCATCGATCGCACTCATCTTGTTCCTCCTGAATTAAGTTTGTGAGACCGTCAAGCAGCCTTCGCCGGCTCTTTTTTCCGTAATCCGCCGCCATCTCGGGGGCCACCTGCAACACGATCTTGCCGTGGTTGTGACCGCCGAGTCCGCGTTCAAAAGTCTGCCGCGCTTTCTCCAGAGGGAAGGTCGCCTCGATAATCGGTCGCACCTAGCGGGCGGTGATGAGGCGCGTGATCTCCATCAGCTCGGCCCGGTGCGCGCCGTCACGCGTAGCGTAGGTCGCGGACCAGGTAAGCTCGGTGGGCGCGATAGCACATGCGCACCAGCGAGTCGCCGTCCTTCAGTTGTGGCTGGGGCGCATCCTCATAGATAAGCTCTTCTGGGCCGCCTCGCGCATGCAAGCGGATCGCCTCATCGCTCCCCCCAATATCCCGGCTCGACGGATTCGTGCCTTGTGATGATGGGACGATAAATCTCGTTGCTTAAAAGGCGACAGCGCTAAAGCTACTTCCAGTTCCCTTCCGCACCCGTGAGGATCCCGGCGAAGATCTCAATTCCGTCCCACAGGTTCTGCAGGCGCAGATTCTCATTGGCCGCGTGCTGGTTGGGCTCGCTGCTGATCCTGTTTCCTGACCAGCCGGTCTCCCGATGACGGCGATCTACGATTCCTGTCGCTTCGCTCCAACACCGCCATAGCGTTATCTGGCTGATCGCCGAGCCTGTGCTCCTGATACCCGAGGCTCGGCGCACGAGTCGGCCTCGCCGCTGATTCGGTCTTCCGATCGCCGGATCTTCCGATGTCGGCGATCTCCCGATCTGGGATCCCCCCACCCGGTTGCAACCGCCTCAACCGATGAAATAAAGGACTTAGCTGCCATTCAACCGACGGTTAACCGCGCGCCAACCGGGACCCAGGTGGCGCTAACCGAAGATGTTGTGGTCAGGACCCGGAATGTCTTAAATCAACCCAATATCTTGTGGTTTTAGGCTGCTTGCTGGACTTGCCCCCGCTTGCCGTGGGCGCAGAGCGCTGAACACTTTTTTTCAAAGAACGTGGAAACAACGCCTCCGCGTCGGGCGGAGCGGTGTCTATCTTGTACTATATCGTAATATAAAAGTCAACACTATTGTTTAGGATCAGGGCACATTCTTGGGGTCCACCACGCGCGCATTTCGCGAGCCGGTGTGGGTAAGCCGCTTTTCTTAATCACGGTAACCGTCCTTCCTCGCTTTATCGCGTTCTAGAAACCAAGAATGAACCCCGGCAGTAATTTGAAGTAGCCGCACCGGCGGCAGGAGCCTTACACTTTTTGTGCCATGCACCCTCTCGACAACCCTGCCTGGACCGCGCTGACCACGCATCAGTCGGCGATTGCGCTGGTCGAAGGCATGGCGCGGCGTTTTCCGCCGGAGATGTGCGTCCACGGCGCGCTGGCTTTGCCCATGCCGCAAGCCTGGGAATCGCTGGCCCGGCTGGCGCGGGCGCCTGTTGGACTCTTTTCCGCCGCGCCGCTGGCCTTGCCCCCAGCATGGACGGTCACCCGCCACGTCGAGCTTTGTGAAATGGTGCACGAAGATACAACTTGCAGCTCGGGCAAAGATCTGCCGGAAACCATCGCGCTGAAGGAATCCGACCTCCCGGAGATGTCCGCCCTTTATGAAGCCACCCGGCCGGGGCGCAAGCTTTGTCCGCGCATCCAGAAGCTGGGAATCTTCCTGGGTGTTCGCTGCGAAGGCCAGCTGGTGGCCATGGCTGGCCTGCGCATGCACCTGCCCGGCTATCGCGAGATCACCACGGTGGCCACGCTTTCCGGTTTTGAGAACCGAGGATATGCTACAGCGCTCGTGACTGCGCTGGTCAAGCGCATCCGCGAACGCAACGAATGCCCTTTTCTCACCGTGCGTACCGACAACGCTCGCGCCATCGCCATTTATCGGCGGCTGGGCTTCCGCGAGCGTACCCGGTTGCACTCTACGTCCGTCGTTTATGCGGCCAAGTAGCCTTCACCGGGTGCCGCGGCCTGAAGTTTTACATCGCTTTCGAACCCGACTACAATTCATGCGAAATTGATGCTTCCTTAACAGGGGAGTATAGGAGAAAAAATGAATTGTGTCCGGAACCTCGCATTAACAACCGTGCTGGTGGCAGCTATGGCGCCGAGCGCGATGGCCCAAGACGAACCCAGTGTGAAGACGCTGGCTTCGACCAAGTTCGCGTCACTCCCGGGCTTGCCCACTTGCCTGACCCTTTCACCCCAGCGCGGCGACCCAACTAAGGGTCCAGCCGTGCTCCTCATCAAAATGACGTCCGGCTGCAAGGTGCCATGGCACTGGCATACTTTCGGAGAAGGCCTCATGATCGTCAACGGGAAGGCCAAGATCGAGATGAAGGATGCCGCCGCAGCTCCCCTGGCAGCGGGCGACTACGTGTACTTGCCGGGCAAACACCCGCACCAGTTCACCTGCACGACCGCGTGTACATTTTTTAACGTGACCGAGGGCGCGTTCGACATTCACTACGTGGACAAGGATGGAAAAGAAATCCCGGCCGACCAGGCGCTGAAGCCTGCCGCAAAACCTGCGGCCACCAAGGCGGCGCCCAAGACAGAATAGACCTTCACTTGTTCACGATGGGGCGGCGCGGCGAGCCGCCCTTTTCCGCTTCAGCCACCCAAGCCAAGACACCACCTGAGCCAAGGCTTGATTTAGATCCATCTTTTAAGGCAACCTGCTACGACGCCACAAGACTGGAGAAAGCCATGTGTTTGAAAGCAGCGCTGTACCTATGTTTCTTAATGGCTTCGAGCACCCTGGGGACCGCTCAGGCGGACGATCCCGCAAGAAAGCTCGGCGCCTTTGTGGGCAAGTGGGAGAGCGAAAGCATGCGTCTGGAAACGCCCTTCAGCCACGCGGACAAGATCACTTCCA
>WNFJ01749669.1_pt3 | contig 15716 bp, 12 predicted proteins | sample 5400461 | NCBI WGS metagenome assembly WNFJ01 (sample SAMN13153349, study PRJNA577476) | soil metagenome | isolation source: 115 cm saprolite on Douglas fir-dominated hillslope | place: USA:California | collected 2013-09-17 | reverse complement strand
AGATCGGCCACAACAAACTCCGATAGCAACAGCCGCGCGAACATTGCGCTATGAATGATCCCGCCGGTGCTCTCTTCATCGCCGCGGAGCGGTTCCAATCCACACTGTTCAATCGCCGGCTTGATCGCCTTGTTGTAGATTTGATCAAAATCGACGAGGACCCCGCTTTTGAGATCCGACTTCTGACCGAACGGCATGTCCACGAAACATAGGGCGTGGTAGTTCATGGGTTTTGATTATAACGGCCGGACTAATTCCTTCTACGTCTGTTTTGTGCCTAAGAATGCAAGATCGAGTTCCGTCTTTAAGACCTGGATTTTCCCTCCCAAGAATTTAACGAGATCGTGAGCGCGTCATCCTCGTTTGCAGTTGCATCACTTTCCGAAGTCGAGGATCAGACACTCGTACTCATGGGAATCGATTACATCGGTCTGATTGAGATTCACAAAAACGACAAGGTAAACCGTCGGGCAGTCAGTCAGCTTTTTGCCATCTTCTACGTTCTTCAGGCTAGAAAAAAAGATTGAGTCCTGCTGGCTCGAGATTGCGCGACGCCGCTCTGGGCTAAAATGATGGTGGCTGAGATTATTTAAGCCCAAGCTAGCCGAGCCAAACTCTGTATCGGCCCTTCCCGTGCCGGGTGAGAAATAGGGAATGTCGTCGAGTTTTTTTCCTGGGGCGATCGCGTCGAAGATGGAAGCATCTGACCAGGCACATATCTGAACGTCGCCTTCGAAGTGAGGACATCGTATTTCAAAAGGCGCCCGCTTTAGGAAGACTCTAGTGATGCGTTTCTCCTCTTGAATGGCAAACATCAGATTTTTCTGGTCGCGTTGCCAAAACTCGAGTCCCAACTCTGGCGTCCGCATCAACTCTTCACCCGCAGGGTTCGCGTTTTCCGGAGTCGCACTCGAACTGTCGCGTGAACCAAGTCTCGCTCCACGTCCCGCGAATTTGTAGGACGCGAATCCTGCTGCCAGCAGCGCCACGATTGCCAAGGCAATCAGCACCGGCTTCATGAGCTTTCGCTGACTGCCCTCGCTTAGTGGCCGCTGCACGACACCTTTTATGTTCGCAGCGACGGCCTCCAAAAATCCGCTAAGCTCGGGGTGTCCGGCGTCGCCCTTCCAATCGGAAAGATCGACAGTCTGAAGCCGTCGGAATTCCAACGGCACATTCGCGGACCCAATGCGCACCGGAACCAGGATTTTACGCTGTAACGCTTCTGCCGCTTCGCCCTTGACCCAGTCTGATGATGCGGAGTTTTTCGACCAGAGCACCACCACGCATTTTGCTGCGCCAAGCGCCTCCTCGATCACTTCATCGAAAGAGCGCCCAGGAGGAATATTCCGGTCCCACCAAACCGACCAGCCCTGCTGCTGAAACAATTCAGCGAGAACTTTTGCCTTGTCCCGGTCCTCCCGTGCATAACTGATGAAAATGTCGCTCATCTTGTCTTGTGGGCGTTCACCCCAAAACCATGGCGGAATAATTCCAGAGGAAGATCGCGACGGTAAAGCGATGACTTCGATTCGAAGGCTTCGCATGTTTAGCCCACGACGAGGTTGTTGTTCTTCTTGCCGTTTTTGATCTTCTGGGTCTGCCCGAACCGGGTGCAGCGCGCATTTACACTTCCGACGAGTTAGGAAACGCTTGGCTGCGCGAGGCGGCGATGCCGATGGCGGCGGAGTGAAGCGACTGTGTAAGGCGCTATTGATTAGACAGGTGAATGGTGAAGCAGGAGCCTTTGCCGACGTCGCTCTGCAATTCGATGCGGCCACCGTGGGCGTTGACGATGGCCCGCACAAGGCTTAGGCCGAGCCCGAGTCCGCGCTGCGAACGGCTCTTGTCACCTCGATAAAGGCGCTCCCAGATGCGCGGGATTTCTTCGGCCGGAATTCCGGCGCCAGTATCTTTGACGGTGATAACAACCTCGTCGCCGCGCGTCTGCGCGGAAATTTCCGCGCGACCGCCGCTCGGTGTGTACTTGATTGCGTTGTCGAGCAGGTTCACGAGCACTTGCCGGAGACGATTGCGATCGGCGACGACCTGCAAATCGGGCGGAATGTTCGCCGTAACCGGGATCTGTTTTTCTTCGGCGACGAACTGGAAGAGCTCCACGATTTCTTCGACGAGTTTCGCGAGCGGAAACGTCTGACGCTCCAGTTTCATCAGTCCGGTTTCCGCTTCGGAAATGTCCATCAGCGTGTTCAACATCGTGAGCACCCGATCGCTTTCTTCCATCGTGTCGAGTAGCGCGTCGCGACATGCCTCGGCGCTGGGTTCGCCCTGCAGTGCAAGTTCAGCAACGCCCCGTAGTCGTGTCAGCGGCGTGCGTAAATCATGCGCAACGTTGTCGAGTGCTTCGCGCATCCGGCGAATGAGCGTCTCGTTCTTTTCCAGCATGTTGTTGAAGAGCCGGGCCAGCCGGCCAATCTCGTCGTTCGATTGTGGTAGCGGCATTCGTTCACTCATCTGTCCCGTAGCGATGACGTTTTCGACAGTGCCAATCAGCTGGCGAATCGGTGCAAGCGCGCGCCGCGCGAGCCACGCGCCGCCGGCGACGCCGAGAAGCAAGGCAAGCAGCACGACCCAACCAAAGATAGTGCGAAATTGCGCGAGTAATGCGGCAAGGGCTTCAGTTGTTTTGCCAACCTGAAGCAACGAGCCGTCCGGCAACCGTTCCGTCGCGACAAGCCATCCTTTGCTTTGATCGTTTGCGGGGAGCGTGCGCCAGACGAGCGCGAAGGCCTCGTTAGGCGGCAGATCCTTGAGTTGATCGATGTCGAGCTTCCCCCGTTCCTTCGGAATACTGGCGAAGAGAGCCGCACCTTCCGTCCCCAGCACGCGGACAAAAAATGTTTCTTTCCCGCTACCTTCCTGCTGCAGAAAGCGCGTCTGCAATCCAGACAAACCGCCTTCTGCATACCAGGTGTGATAAATCTCCAACTGCGCGCGTACCACTTCGCGGTCGCGTTCTCGCACGGCGCGATAAAGAAGCAGATATGCAATGATAAAGAGCGCGACCGAGAGCAGGATGACGACGGCCGCGAACCAGGCGTTGAGACGCGCGGCAAAGCTCAGGCCTTCCCGCTTCATTTCGCTTTCAGGACGTAACCGAAGCCGCGCATGGTGTGGATGAGTTTGCGGTCAAAGTCGCGATCGACCTTGCTGCGCAGCCGCGAGACAAGCACGTCGATCACATTCGTCTTCGGATCGAAATTATAATCCCAGACGTGCTCGAGAATCATCGTCTTCGAGACGACGCGGCCGGCGTTGCGCAACAGATATTCGAGCAAGGCAAACTCGCGAGCCTGCAATTCAATCTTCCGTCCGCCGCGCGTCACTTCGCGGCTCAAGAGATCGAGAGTGAGATCGTCATACGTGAGCGTGGTCGGCTCATTTATGGCAGTTGAACGCCTAAAGAGTGCTTGAATGCGCGCGAGCAGCTCGGAAAACGCGAACGGTTTGGTCAGGTAATCATCGCCGCCGACTTGCAAACCTTTCACGCGATCATCGACCGAACGTTTCGCGCTCAGAATAATGACCGGCATCTTTACTTTCTGCGCCCTCCAGCGTTCGATCAGGCTGAGGCCATCGAGCCCGGGCAACATCAGATCAACGATCGCGACATCGTAGTGATTGTGCAGGGCAAGCTGGAACGCATCGTCGCCGCGCTCAGCCACGTCGACAACGTAGCCGGCTTCCTTCAACCCACGCGAGACGAAGGAAGCGATCTTTTTGTCATCTTCGACAACCAGGAGACGCATGGCCAGCGCGCCGCCTTGTCAGGCAAACGCTACAAGACCTTCGAGGCTCGGAAGGCAGTCGTCGAGATGAATGATTACGGCCGGTGCGACACTCAGCGATCGACGATCAGGCTGTTCGCTTCACCGGAGGAGAGCTTGATGTAATCGACCAGAATATTCTCCGCCCCGCGCAGGATCACCTCATCTCCGAGCCGCGCGTCATCTGCTACCGTGTCGCCTTCCGCTGTCGGGAATTCGACTGTTGCTTTCGCCAGCAGTTTCGGATTCTTGAGCGGCGTTCCCAAACCGGGCGAATCCGCATTTTTCAGCGTGATCTCATATGTCGGCGGTTGTGTCGCGGCGCGAGCCGCGCGCTCCTTTTTCCGCGCTTCCATGCGTGCCTGGAGCTCTGATTTTTCACGGCGACGCTCCGCTTCGTTGAGCGAGATCGATTTCATCTCGCGCGTTCTGCGCAATTGCTCGCGATCTTTTTGCAGTTCGATAAAATCGGGATCCTTCGCGACTCGTTCAGCGGAACGCGCGCGCAAGGTGCTCAGGTAAGGACCCACGCGGTCTCTGCTCGCAAACAACGATGACGGAACGGTGTCCCACGGAAGCGGATCTTGCATTTCGCTTTCGCTGATCTCGGGAATATCGGTGAGTGACGGCAGCACAATATCTGACTTCACGCCTTCGATCTGCGTCGATTTGCCACTTGGCCGATAGAACTTGCTGATCGTTGTCTTCAGCGCACCCGGATCTTCCGCAGGCGTGAGGCCTTCTCGCTGCATGATCTGAGCGAGCGGCATGATGGTTTGCACCGTGCCTTTACCGAAGGTTGATGAATCGCCCACGATCACCGCGCGTCCGTAATCCTGCAGTGCGCCAGCGAGAATTTCCGACGCAGAAGCGCTGAAGCGGCTCGTCAGTACAACGAGTGGCCCATCGTAAAGCGTCGCGCCGTCATCATCGCTCCCCACCTCGACCTGGCCGTTTGGTCCGCGCACCTGCACAATTGGACCCGCAGGGATAAACAAACCAGTGAGGTTGATCGCTTCATCGAGCGAGCCGCCGCCATTTCGCCGAATATCAAGAACGATTCCGGTGACGTTTTCGTGTTTCAGCTTTTTCAAGAGACGCGCGACATCTTTCGTCGCGGACGGTCCTGAGCTGCCCGGCTGTCCGCCGTAGAATCCAGGCAAATCGATCACGCCGATGCGTTGAGTGCCGCCCTTCTCGCCGGGCAAATCGACGATGCGGGCTTTGGCTTGCTGGTCTTCGAGTTTGATCTCGTCGCGCACGATCAACACCGTCTTGCGCGTTGCGTCGTCTGCCGCGCCGGCTGGAATAATCGTCAGGCGAACAGTTGTGCCTTTTTTTCCGCGAATCAGTTCCACCGCTTGCGGCAACGGCATGTCGATCAAATCCGTCATGTCGCCATTCTCTTGCGCGACGCCGACGATGCGATCGCCAACCTTAAGCTGACCACTTCGCGCTGCCGGGCCGCCCGGGACGATTTCGCGGATCTTGCAATAGCCGTCATCTGACTGGAGTGACGCACCGACCCCGACTAACGAGAGGTTCATCAGCGCACCGAAGCTTTGCATTTCCTCATGTCCCATGTAGTCCGAGTGCGGATCGTAAACGTGCGCGAGCGCGTTCAGGTAAGACTCGAGTATCGTCTGGTCGTCGAGCTTTCGCATCGTCTGCGCCTGACGCTCGGCGCGCCGTGCGAGAATCTGCGAGATCTCCTGCTCTTTTTTGCCGTTAAGTTTCTCCTGCAGATATTCGAAACGGAGATGCTGCCGCCAGAGTTGTTGCGCGGCAGCGAGATCGGCCGGACGCGGCGCATCTTTGCGATCGTAGCTGTAGCGTTCGTCGGTGCTGAAATCGAAATGCTCGGTGCGCAGCAGTTGACCAATGTAAGCCGCGCGCTGATCGAGGCGTTCTAGGAACCGCGCAAAGATCACGCGCGCCGGGCTGCTGTCACCATCGCGACGTGTCGCTTGGGCCAGCGTGGATTTGAAGCGCGCGAATTCATCAACGTCGCTTTGCAAGAAGAGCATATGTTTCCCGTCGAGTGTGTCGAGATAACGGTCGAGAAATTTACCAGCCAACTCGTCATCAAGCGGATGATGGGCAAATTGCGATTTCTCTAAAATTTTGCTCGTCAGACGAGTGATCTCCGCATCGGTCGCTGCTTTATCGAGCGTCTGGACTGGCCGCAGCGCAAAGGCGCTGACGGAGATGATCAGCGCGCCGCCGATCGCGAGCGTGCTGCGGAAAGATTTCGACAAAATTCTCATTTGATTTCCAAGCTAAGTCGCGACGCTTTCCTCAACCTTTCGTCATCATTACATTGGTGAAAGGTTCGTTGTCGGTATCACGCGCTGGAGGTTGCTCTTGTTCACCCAGCCGGAACGCTGATCGAGCGTGCGGACAAGCACGAATTTCCCGTACTCACGCTTCGCCGTAACGAGATCTCCGGCTTTCAGTTCAAACGTGCCTTGCGCATCCCTAGCCGGCGCGATGTGCACTGTTGTGTGTGCGTTTTGAATCACCGCGCGATCGAGTTCGTTCCAGCGAAGCCCAACCGCCGTCGCCGCGATCAACAACGCCATTCCGCAACCCGCGCAAATCCAGCGCGCCGCACGACGTGGAAGGTATTGAATTCCAAAAAATAAGGCACAGCCGATCAAGAGCGCAGCGCTTCCGAGCAACGCCCAGCCATCGAAACCAAGCCAATGAGCTGGCCCTTGCCAGAGAGGAATCGCCGGTTCGTTTACTCCTGCTTTCTCGCGCGCGATGCGCAAATTTTGTTTGATGGAGGGATCATTAGGTGAAAGAAGGCGCGCTCGTTCGTAACCAAGAATCACGGGACCAAGTCGATCTTCTCGTTGCACGGTGTTCGCCTGATTGAAAAGAGCCGGCGCAGACAAACTGCTGTGCGCATTCGCTGTCGTTGCAAGCAACGCCACCGCGCAAGCCGTCATCATCAATGTGCGGCGACCATTCCGGCAGATGGATGCTCTGATGCGTTTTAAGAGACGCAGGTAATCGGCGCGATGTTGTCGCGCGAGAGAGATAAACCTGCGCTCGATTTGAGAGAAATGTTTCAGCGCGTCAGCGCGCGGAAGTTTTTGTGCATTCATGAGAGAGAAAGTTGCTGAAGTTGTTCCTTTACGATGCCACGCCACTGCTGCAGATCTGGCGCGGTGAACTGCCGCCCTGAGTAGGCGATCTCGTCGGCGACTTGGAAAACGGAGCGAATCTGTTCGCCATCGCCGTTCAAGCGTGCGCGGATTTCGGGTATCGTCACGCGACTCGCAGGCAATTTCCATTTCGCCGCGAGACGTTCCTGCAATGCTTTGCATCCAGCGGTGAAAAATTGCGGCGCATCCTGCACTTTCAGCGCGGCATCCATCTTCGCGAGCGATTCGCGGAAGGATTTCTCCACGGCTTCGCGTTCCAAACGTCGCGGATCATTCGCACGTCTCTGACGCAGCCACCGCAAAACTGCGCCGAAAAAAAGTGCTGCGATCGTCACCGCGTTAACCGCGATGAACCACGGCGTGAGTACCAATGGACGCAGGCTCGCAACACTTCGGCCTGTTCCACCTTGATCAGGCGCGAGGCCGTCGCTATTGGTTTTTGCTGCGTGAGCAGCTGGCGCTGAAGTCGGCGGCGCGGCTGGAGTAGTGGCGCTGCCTTGCGCGATATCGACCGCGATTGGCGCCGTGGTTTTCGTCACGTAACGCTGCGTTTCGGGATCGAAATAGCTGAAACTAAGCGCTGGGATTTCCTGCGCACCTGGCTTCGTCGGGACGATCGATTGCTCAAAAGTCTTGGTGCCTTCAATGCCGGCGCTGTCGTCAGGCGTGAATTTACCGTTTGGTTTGTAGATCTTCCAATCAGAAGAGCTTGTTAGGCCATTTGTCGTCACGCGATCGAAGTTGCCGTGACCTGTGATGTTGATTTTCAACGTCAGCGGATCGCCGGTCGTTCCATTTTTCGCGGGTGCTTCCGCGGTCATATCGAACTGGCCGACTGCGCCGGAGAAATCCGCAGGCCGACCTTGCGCGGGCAGCGATTTGATTTTCACTGTCGCGCCGTCGGTGTGAAGCGTGAGCGGTTCTTGCGTCGCGTTGCTGAAGAAATTGTCGAAGAATGGATCGTCGAACGCGGAGTCGTCGCCGAAGAAATCCTTGAACGGATTATTTCCCAGCGCGCCTTTCTCCTGCACCCTCACCATTACTGGCAGGTCGAGATTTAGTGGATAATCACCCGCCTTTACCGACGAGAGCGCAGACGTCCACGTGACGACGGTGTACGGGACTCCATCGATCAACTCGCGATTCTGCTCTGGATTGTCGTCGAGCTTGTTGAGCGTGAACGCGTCGCTGCTCAACGTCGGCAGGCCATTGAGCGAGGCCGAAACGCCCGCTCGGAAATATGCTTTCACTTTCACCGGGACAAGCTCACCGACAATAAGTTCCCGCCTCGGCAACTCGATACGCAGGAAAGCCGACTGGTTTTTGCTATCGATCGGCGTGGAATTCGAAGGCTGCGAAAAACGCGGCGCGGGAAGATGCGATCTTCCTTGCGACATGGTGCGCTGCGTTTGACCGCCGGCGGCTTTGTCCACGTGCAACCTGATTGGCTGACCGCTTCCGCCAATCGCTGGAATGGTAAAATCGCCGGCGCGGTTTGGCGTCACGCGAAAAAGCTGCGACACACTCGAAGTGACGTTGCCGTTGATAATCTGCATCGACGTCTGCTCACCGATTGGTTCGATCTCCAGACCATCGACATGCGGCACCGTCGACGCCGCTGGATCAGACCCACTGACAGTAACAGTGAGTTCCGCGGATTCGCCGAGCGAAATCGATTGAGGCTCAAGTTCCGCATTGATCTGTGATTGCGCGCCAAATGCTGCCGCGACAAGCGCGGTCACGCAAAGGCAGGCTACGATTACGTTCTTCATGTGATTACCAATCCTTGAGAATTTTTTGGTCGTTGGGCTGTTGGGCGCCTCGGCTGTCTTGCGAGATAGCGGGAACTTTGCGTTCGTCGTTCTTGAGCGCATCGAGCAGCTGCTTCGCCTCTTCTTTCGTTAACTGACCGGGCTCGCGGCGTTCATCTGCGACACTTCCAACCTTTGTACCTTGGTCCTTTTCCTTGTTAGGCGCTCTTCCATCCGGCTGCTTCGGTTGTTGGTCGCCCTTATTGCTCTTCGCGTCGTCTTGTTGTGGTTGCTGATCTTTTTTGTCCTGACCGTTCTGCGGTTTGCTCGCTTCGCCTTTTTGATCTTTGGGCTCGTCCTTTTTCTGGTGGCCGCTGCCTTGTTGATCTTTCGGCTGCTGCTTCTCGTCCTTATTGCCGTCGATCTTCTGGTCTTTGGACTCATTAGGCTTCTGTTGCTTGTCGCCGCCTTTTGAATCTTTCGCTTCGTTCTTCTGATCACCAGTGCCGCCCTTTTGGTCCTTGGAATCCTTCTGATCTTTGGAATCGCCTTTCTGATCCTTCGAATCGCTCTTCTGGTCCTGAGACTGATTTTGCTGGTCGTTGTTCTTCTGTTGATTTTTTTGGTCCTGCTGTTTTTGCTGATCCTGTTTCTTCTGCTCTTCCTGTTTCTTGAGTTGCTCGATCTTCCGCTTCACGAAATCGCGGTTGTGCTTCGCGTCGGCGTCGTCCGCTTTGATCTGAAGCGCAGTGTCGTAAGACTTCACCGCTTCTTCCCAGGTCTTGATTGTTTCCTGCGGATTCTCTTTGTCAGTCTTTTGGCCTAACCGATATTTGGTATTGCCCAGATTGTAGTAAGCGTTTTGCTGCACCGGCACCTGTCCGGTGTTCAGACTTTTTTCGAAGCCTGTCGCGGCCTGCGCGTAATCGCCCGCCTTGTAGGCAGCCGATCCAGTGTTGAATTGCAGCTCCGCCTTCGAGGGGTCTTTCGCAGCACTCGCCGCGTAAGCCTGCTGCGACTTCGCGTAATCACCTTTTTGATAAGCCTGTTCCGCGCTCTGCGGCAAAGCGGCTTTGGTACTGGCAACGCCGGCAAGAATCATAAACGCCGCTGCCGCCGCGGCGGATCGCAAGTTCGACGCGCGAACTCTTCGTCGATTACCGATGAGTAATTCGCCAACGAAACAAGCGAGCGCGGCGAGCAGCGCCCAATGGAATTTTTCCAACGGCACTTTCGCTTCGCGCGCCTTCAGATCCTGACGTTTGAATCCTGTCAGGCCGTGCTCATAAATGTTCGTCAGCCCTTCGCCCTGCGCGCCGAGCGGCTGATAGATGCCGCCGGTCGATTCAGCGATTTTCTTCAAAGTCGTTTCATCAAGACGCGACGTTACCGGTGTGCCGTTTTCATCTTTCGCGAAATCGGTTCCGCCGGTCTCGCTCGGCACCGGCACGAGTTCACCGGTCGTACTGCCGACGCCGACGGTGAAAATCCTTACGCCATTCTTAGCGGCCGATTGCGCGGCGGTGATCGCTTCGCCACCGAGATCTTCGCCGTCGGTGATCAGAATGAGAATCTTGTCGGCCGCAGTGCGCGTCTTGAAGACGGCTTCGGCTTCGTGAATCGCGGAGGCGATGTCTGTGCCGCCCTTCGGAATCACATTCACATCCAGCGCATCGAGCGATTCCCGAAAGGCGTCGTAATCGAGCGTGACCGGACATTGCAAGAACGAGGTGCCGGCAAAGGCAATCAGACCAACGCCATCGCCGTTGAGCTTCGCGACGAGATCCGTGACCGCGAGTTTCGCACGCGTGAGCCGATCAGGCTTCACATCCTGTGCCAGCATGCTCTTCGAGGTGTCGACCGCGAAAAGAAGTTCGAGTCCTTTGCGATGCGTCTCTTGAAATTCGAAACCGGCTTGCGGACGAGCAAGGGCAATGAAGACGAACGCGACGCCGAGTATGAAAAGGATGCGCTTCACCAATTTGCGTGAAGCCGAGATCGATGACGTGAGTCTGGGCAGCAGACGCGCGCTGACAAACTGCCCGAGTGCGATGCGTTGGCCGCGATCGAAACGGCGATATTGCCAGACGAGCGCGGCGCACGCGACGAGTCCTGCGAAAAGCCAAATGGGTTGAGCGAATTGCATGATCAGAGATGTTCGTTAGGGCAAACGACGGAAGCGCGTATGTCCGAGGCCAACTCCTATGCCGAGCACCGCAAGGGCGGGCACCACAGCCCAGGCGAAGAGTTCCGTGTGATGCTCAAATTTCTTGAGCTGATGTGTTGTCTTCTCCAGACGATCGATCTCGGCGTAAATATTCTTGAGCGACTCCGTGTCAGTGGCCCGGAAAAATTTACCGCCCGTTTCCGCGGCAATTTTCTTGAGTGTGTCTTCGTCCACATCGACCTGCGCCATCGCGAGCCGTTTGTTGCCGAATGCGTCGGTCACCGGAATAGGAGCTTCACCGCGCACGCCGGCGGCGATTGTGTAAACCTTGACGCCCATCGCCTTCGCAGCTTGCGCTGCGGTTTCAGGAATGATTTTGCCGGCGTTGTTCTGGCCGTCCGTTAAGAGCACGACGATTTTCGATTTGCTCGGCTGATCGCGCAGACGATTCACACTGGTAGCGAGAGCCGAACCGATCGCCGTTCCGTCTTCGACGCTGCCGATCTTCACCCGCTCCAGATTTTGCTGAAGCCAATCGTGATCGAGCGTGAGCGGACTAACGAGGTAAGGCGCGCCGGCAAAACCAATCAATCCAATCCTGTCGTTAGACCGCGCGTCGATGAATTTCGAAACGACTGACTTAACGATGTCGAGACGGCTCATTGGTTGGCCGTCGATTTTGAAGTCGAGCGCTTCCATCGAACCGGAGCAATCCATGGCGAGGATCATGTCAACGCCACTTGCTTGCACGGTAGTTGTGCTGCGACCGAACTGCGGCCGAGCAAGCCCGACGATGAGCAAAGCGAGAGCGAGCAATGTGAGTGGCAGTTGCCAGCGACCGGCGCGGCTGCGCGTTTCGCGTGCAACCTTGCGCGCGATATCTGCGCTCGAATATTTCACCGCCGCGACTTCCCCGCGTCGTCCGCGCAAGATCGCGATAAGCGGCAGCAGCGCCAGCAACCAGAGATAAGTTGGGTAAAGAAAACGAATCATGAAGTAAGCGAGTAGTGGGCTGAAACGAGGTCTACGTCTGTCGCCGTGACCGCTTTTGCGAGCTTGGGTCGACCGAGATCGATGACGAATGCTTTGGCGCTGTCCAACATTGCCTCCATTTGCGAGACAGTGAGCGACCACCGCGCAAATTTCGCGAGGTCACAATGGCGGAGAAAATCTGCGAGCGAATCCCGATGCTGCGCTAGCGGCAGATACGGCAAGGCTATGAGATCGCGCAGAAACTCGTCCGTGGTGCGATGGGCCGCGCGAACCGGAAGCACTTCTTCGATGAAACGCCGCACAATTTCCGAGACGGCGAGCGAGAATGGCTCTGCGTTGTTTTCGCGCATCAGCGGCCGCGTGTTTTCGAGACGCTCGAGCGCAATTTCGTAAGCGAGCTTGCGCTTTTCTCGCCGCCGTAGCTTCCAGGCAACCGCGCTAACTCCAACGAGGAAGAGCACACCCGCACTCCAAGCGAGCCACGGAAACGGAGCTGCAATATGAATCGGCGGACGGATATCGATGATGTCCTCCGCAGGCGCAGGCGGTGTAACCGGCGCGGCGTGCGCGCTCACGCTAACAAGTCCAACCGCGAGTGCAATAATGGCGATTGCGCGCGAAAATTTGAAGTACGAGAGAAATTTCATGAGCGTTTGCGTGCTCTGTTTTTAAAGAAAGCCATCAGGTCGGCGACGTACGGCCGATCCGTGGAAAGACGGAGCGAATCGATCGCTTCGCGGTTGAAAATCTTTTGCAGTTGTTCGCTGCGCTCTTGCGCAATCTGGCTGAAGCGTTCGCGCACTTCCGGATTGGCGGTGTCGAGCTCGACCATTTCGCCGGTTTCGGCGTCTTCGATCGCGACGATGCCGACATCCGGCAGCTCTCGCTCGCGTGGATCTTCGATTGGCATCGCCACCAGATCGTGGCGCCGATTTGTTTGCCGCAAGGCGAGCCGAAAATCCGCGATGTCATCGACGCATTGGTTCGGCGTTTGAAAATCCGAGAGCAGAAAGACGATTCCGCGCCGTTCAGTCACGTCGTTCGCGAAGTCGAGAGCGTGCACTAAATCCGTGCCGCGCCCGATTGGTTCAAAGCTGAGGACGTCGCGCACGATGCGGAGCACATGCCGGCGGCCCTTGCGCGGCGGCACGAAAAGCTCCACTCGGTCCGTGAAGAGAAGCAGGCCGACTTTGTCGCTGTTTTTTATTGCGGAAAAGGCGAGCACGCTTGCGATTTCCGCAGCCAACTCGCGCTTGCTCTGGATGCCCGAGCCGAAGTCGCCGGACGCACTCACATCCACCATGAGGAGGAGCGTGAGCTCGCGTTCTTCAACGAACTTTTTCACGAACGGCCGACCAGCCCGCGCAGTCACGTTCCAGTCGATCGCGCGCACTTCGTCGCCGGGCACATATTCGCGCACGGAATCGAAGTTCATCCCGCGGCCTTTGAACACGCTGTGGTATTGACCGGCAAGCGTGTCGGCGACGAGCCGCTTGGTGCGGATCTCAATCTGGCGAACCTTCTTGAGAATTTCGCGTGTCTGATCGAAGTCCATGTGCAAGGCGAGTTGACCTAACGAGAATTAACGACTGGTTAGGGCACCGGTAGACCTTCGAGAATGCCGGCCACGATGTTTTCTGAAGTGATGTTTTCGGCCTCGGCTTCGTAGCTCACCGCGATGCGATGACGCAGAACGTCGTAAGCGAGATCCTTCACATCCTGCGGCGTGACGTAGCCGCGACCTTGCAGGAAGGCGTGCGCGCGGGCCGCGAGCGTAAGACTGATCGTGCCGCGCGGTGAAGCCCCGTATTGCACCCAGCCGTTGAGATCGATTCCGTAAGGCTTCGAGTCACGTGTCGCGAGGACAATGTCGACGATGTAGTTTTTCACTTTGTCATCGACATAGATGCCGCTGACGACGCGGCGCGCACTGATGATGTCCTGCGCGCTCACGACCGACCGCACGCCTAACGAGGGTTCAGTCACAGCCATGGCGTCGAGAATGGCGCGCTCTTCCGTGCGATTCGGGTAACCGACGATCACCTTCATCATGAATCGATCGACCTGCGCTTCCGGCAGCGGATAAGTGCCTTCCTGCTCGAGCGGGTTTTGCGTTGCGAGGACAAGAAACGGATCTGGTAGACGATAAGTTTCATCGCCGAGCGTGACCTGACGTTCCTGCATCGCTTCGAGCAATGCGCTTTGTACCTTGGCGGGCGCGCGATTGATCTCGTCCGCGAGGATCAGGTTCGAGAAAACCGGACCGTGCTTCGTGCTGAAAGAGCCGTCGCGCGGATTGTAGATCATGGTGCCGACGATGTCCGCCGGCAGCATGTCGGGAGTAAATTGCAGGCGTTGAAAATGGAGACCGATCGCGGAGGCGAGCGTCTTGAGCGCAAGCGTTTTCGCAAGGCCAGGCACGCCTTCGAGAAGGATGTGGCCGTTGCTGATCAAGCCAACCATAAGCCGATCGATGAGCTGCTCCTGGCCGACGATAACGCGGGCCATCTGCTTACGAAGCGGCTCCACCCACGCCGACGTGGTGCGGACGTTGTCGTTGATCGCTTGAATGCCAACATTCGGATTGCCGACTGCAGGTTGCGTCCACTGCTCATTAGGCAAAGGCCGCGATTGAAGGGGCGCCGGGGTATATTTGGCTGCGTCGAAGTCGGAGTCGGCGCGACCCGGCTGGACGGTGGCAGCTTGTCCTGTTGCCAAAGGATTCTTGATGTTTTGCTTCATTAGTTTGTTCGGGTTTGTGTTGCGCGCAGACACCGCATGGATGCCTTTGCTTATCGAACAGATTAGAAGCCGCGAACCTGACGCGGCCCTTTCCCGGGCATTACAAGTAGGAAAGGTTTCAAAGAAACTGCCGTTCGAGACCTGAAATTACGCCGACAATCGGAGTGCTATTTTTTCTTCAGGTCTTAGGTGAATTCCCTTACCACAAAGGCGGAACCATGAAATAGCCGAAAAAAATTAAGAAAATTACGACCGCGTTCGACTTCAGAATCGATCAGCTCAGCAGGGCTATGGAGTTGATCTCGCGAACAGGGTCCACGCCACACTCGAAAATGACCCAACCGGATTTCTTCCGGCATTGGTCATCAACAATAAGCTCATGTCTGTTCATTCGCGAAACAGCGCAACCGGAGAAATGACTATGGATAAGCAAAGTTCTAATCGTCTTGAGTTCGATCACAGCACCACACGCCGAAAATTTATCGGCACCACTGCCCTCAGCAGCGCAGCGCTCCTAAGCGGAGGGATCACGTCCCTTTTGCGGCAATCTGCCTCAGCGGCAGGCGGTTTTGACTTCGTTGAAAAGAGCATTCCCGAGCTTCAGGCTGCGATGGCGTCCGGCCAACTGACGAGCAAAGACCTGACGCAGGGTTACATTCGTCGCATCCAATCGCTGAATCCGACGTTGCATGCGGTGATTGAAGTAAATCCGAATGCGATGGCCATTGCGACGCAGCTCGATGCGGAACGCCGCAGGGGACAAGTCCGCGGTCCGCTTCATGGAATTCCACTTCTGGTGAAGGACAACATCGCGACTGACGACCAAATGCAGACGACAGCAGGCTCACTCGCAATTTACGGCAACCAGGTCCCCGCTGATGCGTCGCTGATTCAAAATTTGCGCGCGGCCGGCGCGATCATTCTCGGCAAAGCTAATCTCGGCGAATGGGCAAACTTCCGGGACGATGAGGCCGAGACCTTTCCTCTCGCGGTCGGTTGGAGCGCACGCGGCGGGAGTACGAACAACGCTTATGATTTGAGTTACACATCCTGGGGTTCCAGCTCCGGCTCCGGCGCAGGAGCGGCGGCAAACTTGTGCGCA
>WNFJ01036961.1_pt1 | contig 15718 bp, 16 predicted proteins | sample 5400461 | NCBI WGS metagenome assembly WNFJ01 (sample SAMN13153349, study PRJNA577476) | soil metagenome | isolation source: 115 cm saprolite on Douglas fir-dominated hillslope | place: USA:California | collected 2013-09-17 | reverse complement strand
TCCTGGGCTGCCCAGTCCTGGGCTGGCCAGTTCCGCCGCCCGGCGGGCAGCGCCGTCCATCGTCGCCACCTGCTCGACCACGCCGATGGCCGCGTCCTCCAGGATGCGCCTGCCCTCGGCGGCGTTGTTGCCGTCCAGCCGGACCACGATCGGCCGGTCCACGTGCTCGCCGCGCGATTCCAGCATGCCGATCGCCGAGACGATGCCGTTGGCCACCTCGTCGCAAGAGGTGATCCCGCCGAAGACGTTCACGAAAACGCTGCGCACGCTCGGGTCGGACAGCACGATCTCCAGACCGTTGGCCATCACGTCGGCCGACGCGCCGCCGCCGATGTCGAGGAAGTTGGCCGGCCTGATCCCGCCGAACGCCTGGCCGGCATAGGCCACCACGTCCAGGGTCGACATGACCAGGCCCGCCCCGTTGCCGATGATGCCGACCTCGCCCTCGAGCTTGACGTAGTTGAGGTGCTTTTCCCTGGCCCGGGCCTCGATCGGGTCGGTGCTGCTGACGTCGTCGAACCGCGCATGCTCCTGCCGGAACGAGGCGTTGTCGTCGAGCGTCACCTTGCCGTCGACCGCCACCACCGCGCCGTCTGGGGTAAGCACCATCGGGTTGACCTCGACCAGCGTGGCGTCCTCGTCGGCGAACATCGCCCACATCCGCTCGGCCAGCAAGGCGGCGCCTTCGGCGGCCTCGGCCGGGATGCGCCCGGCGGCAATGATCTCGGCCGCCTTGGCGCTGTCCACGCCGGTCAGCGGCGACACCGGAATCCTCGCCACCGCGTCGGGGCTGCTGTGCGCGACCTCCTCGATCTCCATGCCACCCTGGACCGAGCAGATAGACAGGAACGTCCGGTTGGCCCGGTCCAGCAGGAGCGACAGGTAATACTCAGCCGCGATGTCGGCGGCCTGGGCGATGAGCACCGTGTGCACGGTGTGGCCCTTGATGTCCATACCGAGGATCTGGCTGGCCTTGGCGTAGGCCTCGTCGGGGCCATCCGCCAGCTTCACGCCGCCGGCTTTGCCCCGCCCGCCCGTCTTCACCTGCGCCTTCACCACGACCAGGGGCCGCCCCTGGGCGGCGAAGTCCGCGGCGATATCCCGCGCTTCCTCGGCGGTGTGGGCGATCTTGCCTGGCTGCACGGGGACGCCGTACTCGGCGAACAGGTCCTTCGCCTGATACTCAAACAGGTCCACTCTTAGTCTCCACGATTTTCGCTGTTCATAAGCCTAACCATCCAATCAGTAAAGATCTTGGTAGCCTAACTGGGAGAATAAATGTCAGCTTTGGCCTCCGTTGGTCTTTCCTTTGCTCTCGAACAGCGGGCCCGCCGTACCGATCGGTAGACGGCCACGGTGCCGGCCTCAAGGTCCACCTCGGACCAGCGCGGGGCGCGGGCTTCCTCGGTACGGATGCCGCCAAGCATGCTCACGGCGACGTACGGCCATAGGCGCTCTCCCTGGGCTGCGTCCAGTACGGCAAGAGCCTGCTCCAGGTTGAGCGACCTGGACGGCCGTCCCGGCTTTCCGGTGGGCACGGCAGCCAGATCCGCCACATTCCGCACCACGAGGTCATTGACCATTGCGTTCCGGATGGCCTGGATCAGGATCATCCGGGCCAGCCTAACGCTCCTGGTCGACAGGCGCTTAGCCAGCTCGCCAAGCGCGAAGCCCACGTCCCGCACCTTAAGCTCTACGAGCTTAACGTTGCCGATCAGCTCGACCAGGTGCCTGACCATGATCTGGTAGCCCGTTATGGTGCTCTCTGCCTGCGTGTTCAGAGTCTCCAGCCAGTCCTTCAGGCACTGCTCGACGGTGTAATTGGCGGGTGTGCGGACGCCTGCGGCAAGTTCGGTGTGCCTGGCGCGCAGCTTGTCCTTGACCTCGGTCTTGGTCCTGCCGCGAACGGTGATCCGGTTCCCGGCGGCCATCTGGCTTCCAGCCAACCGTGATCGTCCCGGTCCAGCGGTCCCGGCTCCGGTCGTAGTAGATCGAATCTTCGCCCGGCGCGCCGCTTGGTCTCTGCCATGGCTCCCTCCTGAATCGGGTCACCGCGCCTGGGCCGGAACTGATCCAGGGCGTGGAGCGGGATGATCCGGATATGAGCGAACGGGACTACGAATGAGACTACGGCTTGACCAGCCCGCGGATGCTTAACGATATCTCCGAAACGGCAGGTCAGATGCAATGCCTACAGAGAGCTACGGCGACCTCGGTTTAAACAGTCTGCTCAGCTATCGGAGAGCGGCGCCAGGTGGCCCATCGCTCCCGTACGATACCGGATGCCGGCCTGGCATCGTAGTGACTCCTGTGTGGTATCAACGTCCAGGCGCAGCCGTCGGCCGTGTCAGCTCGGGGTTAGGGGGCACCCGCCTAGCTTTCCGGTAGGTGCCACCGGAACGGCGCGATCAGCCGGTCCACGGACGGCGGACCCCAGGAGCCGGGTTCGTAGGGTTCGACGGGCGGCGGGTCGTCCAGCAGCGGCGCGGAGATTTCCCACAGCCGCTCCACCCCGTCGGACCTGGTGAACAGCGACTGATCGCCGGTCATGGCGAGCAGGATGAGCCGCTCATAGCCCTCCAGCGCGTTGGCGGTGGCAAAGGAGTCCTGGTAGCTGAACGTCATCTTCGTGCCGCCCAGCCTTATCTCCGGCCCGGGCACCTTGACCAGGAACTCGATGCTGATCGACCCGGGGTCGGCGAAGTCGATGACGATCTCGTTGGATCGGCGGACGGCGTCGGGCAAGTGTGCGCGGAACATGTGAGGACCTGGCGGCTGGCGCCCATGGCCTTGCCCGAGCGCAGGAAGAACGGCACCCCCTGCCAGCGCCAGTTGTCCACCTCGGCCCGCACCACGGCCATGGTCTCGGTGTCCGAATCGGCCGCCACGCCCGGCTCACAGCGGTACCCGGCGTACTGGCCGCGCACCACGTGCCGCACGTCCAGAGGCTTCAGCGCTCCGGACACCTTGACCGTCTCGTCGCGCAGGTGCCCGGCGGACAGCGACACCGGAGGGTCCATGGCCACGAAGCCCATCACCTGGAACAGGTGCGTCACGATCATGTCCCGGTAGGCGCCGGTCGCGTCGTAGAACGCGGTCCGGCCCTCGATCGACAGCTTCTCCGGCACGTCGATCTGCACGTACCGGATATGCCGCCGATTCCAGCGCTGCGGAAAATCCGGGTTGCTTGTGCTTGAGCAGCGGGCGCACGTATTCCATGTTCTTTGCGCTTTGCTCGGCGGTAACCATTGCCATCGACATCTTCCTGCCTGTTTGTCATTCTTGGGATAGGCGCCGGATAACGCGAACAGGATGCGCAGGCAGACGTCAAGCTGAGGGCCTGCGGCGCGCCGGGGCATGGATGTACAGCTGCCTGCGGTCCGGCGTAACTGTCGGCTTGTCGGCGGGGGGCGGGAGCAGGTAGCGGGCTTCGCGCTGGTGGTCGGAATACTGCCGGCCGGCGTTGTAGACCTGGTTGAACTTCCAGATCATCCGGGCGAAGTTGGTCTGGCCGCGGAGCAGCTGCCGGGCGATGATCCCGGTGGTCTTGGCCAGCGCCGCGAAGCCCAGGTGCTTGCGCGCCAGGACCTGCTGGGTCTTGACCAGCTCCTGGTAGAAGCGGGGCAGCGGCAGCCGGGTGGGCAGCACCGCGTGCTGCACGTCGAACAGCCGGTAGTCCAGCGTGGTCAGCCGGCGGGCCTCGGTGAGCCAGGTCTCGGTGCCGGGGTAGGGCGTCTGGACGGTGATGTTGACGATCTCCGGGACGCTCATCGCCCAGTCCCGGACGAACGCGAACCGGGCCTGGTCCCAGTCCGGGTCGGCGATGATGTTGATGGCCACGGACAGGCCCAGGGACCGGGCCACCTCCAGGGCCTGGTTGTTCACCGTCGGGGTGGTGCGCTTGCGGAACGCCGTCAGGCCCTCCTCGTCCAGGGCTTCCAGGCCGAGGAACATGTAGGTCAGCCCGAGGCGCCGCCAGCGGCGGAATACCTCCTCGTTGCGCAGCAGCACGTCGCACCGGGTTTCCAGGTAGTACTGCTTGCGAATCTTGCGGCGCTCGAGCTGGCGGGCGATCTGGTCGCCGTCCTCGGCCTTGATGAAGGCCACGTCGTCGACGATGAACACGCCGGGCTCGGCGATGCGGGCCATGTCCTCGGCGGCGGCCTCGGGGGACAGCCTGCGGTAGCTGCGGCCGTAGAAGGTCCAGGCGGAGCAGAACGAGCAGTCCCACGGGCAGCCGCGGGTGAACTCGATGGACGCGGCCGGGTCCATCACCCCGATGAAGTACTTGCGGCGGCGCCCGCCCAGGTGCCGGGCCGGCAGCGGACCGTCCAGGCTGTGCAGCATCCGGGGCGGGCGGCCGGGCCCGTCCGGGGTGACCGCGCCGGGCACCTCTTTCAGGGCCCGGTCCGGTGCCGCGGCGAGCAGGGCGGGGGCGCCGGTCTCGCCCTCGCCCTTGAGCACGACGTCGATGGCGCCGTCGGCGTGCGCCAGGACGTGCTCGGCCACGAACGAGACGCTGTGCCCGCCGGCGAAGACCAGGCAGCCGGGCAGCAGGGTCTTGATCCATTTGGCCAGGTCCACGACCTCGGGCACGTTGGCCAGGTAGTTCAGGCTGAACCCGACCGCCTGCGGCCGGAACCCGGCCACCTGGCGCCGCAGCTCGGAGGTCCGGTAGACCTGCAGGTCGGTCAGCCGGACGTCGTGGCCGTCGGCCAGCAGGGCCGCGGCCACGCGCTCCAGGCCGAGCGGCTCGAGCCGCAAGAAGATCTCCGAGTACATCAGCGCACTGGGATGGACGAGCAGGACGCACATCAGATCAGGCCTCCCGGGCCCGGCGGTTCAGGAAACGGACGAACTCGCCGCCCTCGCGCAGCCGCCGGGCGGCCATCCCGGGCGAGCCGAACAGCTCGGCGGACATCCGGGCCAGCTTCCCGGCCCGGAAGTAGAACCGCCGGTAGAACGCGTCCGCCCAGTCCAGGATCTCGGTGTGCCCCAGGTGCGGGTACGACAGCGCCGCCAGCTGGGTGCCGCGCTGGCTGACCAGCGTGGCGCCGTCGTCGTCGCCGGGCAGCCACCCGTTGGCGACCGCCTGGCGGTGCAGTTCGGTGTCCGGGTAGGGCGCCGCGACCGAGACCTGGATGGTGTGCGGGTTGACCTCGCGGGCGAACCGGATGGTCTCCTGGATGGTTTCCCTGGTCTCCCCGGGCAGCCCGAGGATGAAGGTGCCGTGCACGGTGATGCCGAGCTCCCGGCAGTCGGCGGCGAACCGCCGGGCCCGGTCGACCCGCAGGCCCTTCTTGATGTTGATCAGGATCTGCTGGTTCCCGGACTCATACCCGGCCAGCAGCAGCCGCAGCCCGTTGCCCTTGAGCACCTTCAGCGTGTCCCAGGGGACGTTGGCCTTGGCGTTGCAGGACCAGGTGAGGCCCAGGTGGCCCAGCCCGCGGGCGATCGCCTCGGCCCGCGGCCGGTCGTCGGTGAACGTGTCGTCGCTTGGGCCCGACGAAGCCGACCGTGACCGCCGGGTTGTCCGCCTTGAGCGCCTCGGCCACCTTGACGTCCCCCGCGAACGTGGGCGAGCTGGTGTGCAGCACGACCAGGTCGTAGCCGCGAGCCAGCGGGATGACGTCGCCGAGGGTCAGCCCGGCCGGCGGGGCGTCGACCAGCTTGCTGCCGGGCACCAGGGCGGCCGGCTGGGCCAGCCAGGTCGGATACCAGTACAAGCGGATCTCCCGCCGGGCCTGGTACCGGGCCCCGGCCCCGCCGTCGAACCCCTCAAAGGACGGGGGATTGAGAAACAAGGTGCGCAGCATGGGGACTTGGCTCCTTCCAGGGCTGCAGGTCCAGGCCGATCCGCCGCAGGGCGGCCACGTACGCCGGTTCCCAGCGCGGCGCGGGACCGGCGTTCGGGCGGATGTCTTGGTCACGCAGGGCCAGCACGCTGGCGGTCACCCCGCCCGGAGTGGGCACGCACGCGTGCGCCCGGCCCAGCTCCAGCTCGTGCAGCAGGTTGTCCCGCCCGTGACCCGGCATGACGTCCAGCAGCAGCAGGTGCCGCCCCACCACCCGGGCCTCGCTGCACGTGTTGGCGCCGGGCAGGGCCAGCACCACGTCGGCGGCGGCCATCAGCTCCGGAACCCGGTCGGTGAAACCGAACGCCGTGATCCGGGGCGTCCGGGCGGCCAGTTCCCGGAGCCGCCGCTCGATCCTGCGGTCCCGGCCCGCCACCGCGAGCACGTGCACGCCGGCACCGGCCAGCGCGGACACGGACTCCACCAGCGGGCCGAACCCCCAGCCGCTGTCGATCACCAGCACGCAGAAACCCTCCGGAGGCACCCCGAGCGCCTTCCTGGCCTGCTCCTGAGGCGGGGCGGCGTAGAACTCCGGCCGCACCGGGGGCGGCACCACCGCGACCGGCGCCCGGGGCAGGTAGCGCCGGGCCGACGCCGCGGCCGCCGCCGAGGTCACCAGGAACAAGTCGGTGCCGTCCGCGGCCCAGATCCGGTGCACCGCCACGTCCGTGCACAGCACGACCGTCCGCAACCCGGGCATCTCGGCCTTGAGCCTGGCCGCGGCCGAGGCGCCGGTGGCGAACACGCTGAGCACCAGGTCGGCCGGCTGCCGTTGCAGTTCGGCCCGCAGGGCCGGCACCAGCCGGGCGCTCGACGCGCGGTCCATGCGGTCCGCGAGCCGGCTCCCGGTCCGCAGGTGGGCGAAGTGCAGTCCGTCGTACAGGCCGGGGATGGCGACCAGGCGCTTGAACACCTGTTCGCCAGCGCCCCCGCGCCACGGCCCGAGCAAGGACATGCTGTCCAGGCGGCGGACCCGCCACCCGGATTCCTCCAGCAACTGGGCGCAACAGCGCGCCATCATCTCGTGGCCGAGCCCCAGCGGCCCGGTCAGCAGCATCGCGGTCTTTATCACGTGACCTCCAGCCCAGCGCCCGGCCGCAGAATAGGCGACCGCGGCCGGGCACGCGATGAGCGAACTGGCTAGCTTCCCTGCCGAGGGTTCCCGTGCTCGTACAGTTCCTCGACCACCCAGTCGACCATCGCCGCGAGCAGGCAGGCGGAAGCGCCAAGCAGCAGCCCGATCCGCGCGTGCTTTCCCATGAGGTCTCCTAATCGTCGGCTGTCTGACGTGCTAAGCCTGCCGTCTGACCTGGTGAGACGAAATCGCACAAGCCGGGTGATTCCATCTCACCCATCCAGCCTTGAGGCTTGCGCTAGGCACTCACGGAAGAGGCTTTACCTATGGGCATCATCAGTGCAGGCGCCAGGTTCCGCTCCCTGACCCAGCGGGCGCCGACCCGCCGCAACGCCTGGCCCGACGGCGTGGCCCTGGTGACCGGCGCGTCCTCCGGGATAGGGGCGGCCGTGGCGGACTGCCTGGCCGCAGACGGCTGGCGGCTGCTGGTGTCCGGGCGCGACGTCGGCCGCCTGGAGCACGTGGCCGCCCGCACCGGCTCGGTGCCGCTGCCCGCCGACCTGGCCACCCCGGACGGCGCGGACCAGCTGGCCCACAGCGCCCTGGCCGCCGACGGGCGGGTGGACCTGCTGGTGGCCTGCGCCGGGGTCGGCTGGGCCGGGCCGTTCACCACGATGCCGCCGGGTCGGGCCGAAGAGCTCCTGACCGTCGACCTGGTCGCGGCGATCGAACTGGTCCGCCTGCTGCTGCCGCCCATGCTGGCCCGCCGTCAGGGCCAGGTGGTACTGGTCGGATCGATCGCCGGCAGCGTCGGAGTGGGCGGAGAGGCGGTGTACTCCGCGGCCAAGGCCGGGCTGAGCGCGTTCGCAGAGGCGCTGCGCTACGAGCTGTGCGGCACCGGCGTGCGGATTACCCACGTGATCCTCGGTGTGGCCGACACCCCGTTCTTCGCCCGCCGCGGCGCCCCGTACGTCCGGGCCCGGCCGCGGCCGGTCCCGCCGGAGCGGGTAGCCAGCCTCGTCTGCGCGGCCGCGCAGCGCGGCCGCGAGGACGTCTTCATCCCCGGCTGGACGCGGTTGCCGGGCGTAGTCCGCGTCACCGCGCCGTCTCTGTACCGCCGCCTGGCCATGCTGTTCGGCTGAACCGAACGGCAAAGCCCGGCCTGGCCCAGGTCGGCTCGGCCAAGGACCCCATGCTCCGCGGGGCAAGCCGATGTCTGGCCCGGCGAGCATGTCTAGCGCTCGTTTGTTCCTGCTCAGCTGTTGTTACGGCAGTTTCGCGCCCGGGCCACGGCCTGCATAGATACGCGGCTAGCCGCCGCGCTCGGGGTCGCGGCGTCCCGGTCGCGTTCCCCGCACGGGTGCTGCGCTGCCTGCTGATGCCGGGCGGCGGCGTCAGCAGCAGCGCGAGGGGTATCGGGAACGCTGCTATCCATACGGCTACAGGAGGCACCAGCCCGGCCAGGCTAACCGCCAGCACGCGCACAAAGAAGGTCCATATCAGCTGGCCGATCAGGCGTCGGCTGGCGCTCTGCGGCGTGCGGCGCGAAGTCACGATGTCGGAGGGCAGACCGGTTCGCGCCGCCGGAAGGGGAAGGTCGGCGGTAAGATCGCGCAGTTCCCCGCACGTCTTGGCCTAATACGCCACGGCGAGACGCTCGTCGAGCTCCTCGCGGCTCAGCCGGCCCACAGCGGAGGCCTCGCTCAGCGACTCACCGGCGCTCAGTCGGTCCTGATCTGACACGCGAATCCAGCGATTGGTGGCCATTCCGTTTCTCCCAGCTTAGTGTCGGTACCCCGCCGACAGGTGAAGTCGCGCGGCCTACGGTGACTGGTCATAAGCGGACCGCGCGGCGTCTCAGGTGACTCTAGGTCCCGTTCCACCAGGTCCGCGGCTAGTTCCAGCGCCGCGGCAAATCCTGGTTGCTTCTGCTTGAGCAGCCTGCGCACGTATTCCATATTCTGCGTGCTCTGCTGCGTGACAACCATTGCCATCGTCAGCTCCTGGGTAAATTCCAACATCCTAGTTGGGCGCCGGGCTTGCACCGAGCAAGTCCGCCCGGTCGGGCCGACCGGGAAGAACAGGTCCGGACCGGCGTGGAGCCGGGCGATCTGCGCCTCCTGCGCGGTCAGCTCCCCATCCCGGCCGCCACCGCCCGCCTGCGGGAATCTCACCAGTGGCCCGCAGGTCACGCCGGGGCCGCGCGGCGAACCCCTCCAGGCCGATGGCACCAGCATGCCGTGCGCGGTACGCAGCTCGCCGCCCAGCCGTGACTAGCCAGTTGCGCTGGCTAGCTCAGCGGATCCGAGCGCCGCCCGGCCGGGATGACGATGGCGTTGTCGAGCCGCTGGCTGGTACGCCCCCGCGCGCAACGCGAGGGATTGCCAAAGGAAGGACCATCAGCCCTTCCGGACCTGAGGCTGGCAAAAACGGAAGCGAGCCTGCCCGGCCCGAGGTCAGCTGGCACGCCCGCCCAGCCGGGCAGGCTCACCCATCATGTGGGCGGCGTTACCGCCCGCAGACGGAAAGGAACATACCATGGCCACTCCCCTCAGCCGCCGCCCGGAACCCGATGACGGATCTCTCCAGGCCGTGCCGACTGGCCCGGCCGCGGCAGAGTACGTACTGCCGGCCACGCGGCGCGGCATCGCCGCCCAGGCGGCTGCCACCTTCGGCCTGCTGACCGGGCTGTGGGTCGCCGTCTCCCCGCTGTTCATCATGCTGCAGCACGACGGCGCCAACGCTACCTTCGCCGACTTGATCGCCGGACTGGTCACGGCCACTGTCGGCGCGGTCGCCCTGGTGAGCTGGCGCGGGTTCGGCGCCCTGCAGTTCGGCAGCCTGGTGCTGGGCGTCTGGGTGCTCATCTCCTCGTTCATCCTGGACGCGAAGTTCCCGATCGCGACCCCGATGTTCTGGTCCAACACCTTCTCCGGTGCGGTGCTGGTGCTACTGGCGCTAGCCGGGCTGGCCGCCGTACGCCGAGTTACCCGCTGACGCACGCGTGCGGGCCCTGGCCTCGCCGCCTGAGCCCGCACTTCAACCATCGAACGGAAAGCAGCCGTGTTCGGATCCGCTGAAGTGGCCAGCGCACGTGGCCAGGCGCGGCTGGGCGGGCCGGAGTCAGGGGTGACCAGCACGGCCATCGGGAAGCAGTTCGCCTCCGTCGTCGAACAGGATGACACCGTTGCACAGCAGGCTCCAGCCCTGCCTAGGCTGATCCGCCACGATTCGTGCTGCCAGGTGATCTGGTGCCGGCCATTCCGGGCACCGAGGCTGATGCTGACACATGTTTCCCTCCGCTCCAGGCCCGGTAAGTACGGGGGTCCGCGACGAGTGCCTCATCCGGGTCGGCCCGGGCCCGCGGCGACGTGCGCCGCGGGCTCCTTGCCGTCTTCGCGGGTTTCGGCCGCAAGTCTCGCGCCCGGCCGGGTGAGTTGTCGTCGCATATGTTGGGTGATGTCGCTGCTGGCCTGGCCAGCAGGTCGTTGCGGGGCACGCGCCCTAGGCACCTGCTCGCGGCGGGCGCACCTGGCTATGAATCTTCGAGGATGAGGTCAGCGGCGATCCAGGCAACCGCCATGGTGGGGGCGGCGGTGTTGCCGGCCACTTGGACGGGCAGCACGGAGGCGTCGACGACGCGCAGCCCGGTGACACCGCGCACCCGCAACTGGGAGTCGACGACATCGTCGGCGTCCGGGCCCATGGCGCAAGCGCCGACGGCGTGATAGATGCCCGCGCCGGTGTCCAGGGCGTAGCGCACCACTTCGTCGGGACCGGACACAGCTGCTCCGGGGAAGTCCTCGCCGACCACGTGGTCGGCCAGCGGACCCTTGGCGAACAGCTCGCGCGCGATGCCGAGCACCGCCGCGGTGGCCGTGCGGTCGGCGTCATCTTCGAGGAAACGCGCGGTGATGATGGGCGGGTTCCCCGGCAGCCGACCGCTGAGGTGGACCGAGCTCGTCGTCGTAGGGCGCATCTGGTAGCCGGAAAACATGACGCCCGAGTAACTGGCCAGCTTCATGGCCCCTGGATGTCGGGGCGGTCAAGATCGGGTGCGGACTTGGCCTGGCTGACCAGGGCGTACCCGCCGGTGGCGATGGGCCCGCTGCGGGTGAACAGGTACTTGAACCCCTCCCAGCCCTGTTTGGGGACCGTGTTGAGCCGCCGGGTGGGGCCCATGTTGCCCTTGACCCGGACCTGGATGCTCACCATGCGTTGCTCGATGATGCGCTCCCCCACGTTGGGGCTTTCGACACGCACGTCAACGCCAGCCCGGCGCAGCACGTCGGGACGGCCGATGCCGGAACGCTCGAGCAGCAGCGGGGTCTCCACCGTGCCAGCGGAGAGGATCACCTGCTTGCGGGCGCGGTAGTCCACGGTCCGGCCCCCCGTCGAGGCCCGCACGCCCACCACACTGGTCCCGTCGAACAGCAGGTAGCCGGCGCGGGTCCGGGTGGCCACGGTGAGATTGCGGCGACCGCGGGCTGGGCGGACGAAGGCGCTGTAGGCGCTGACACGTCGGCCGTGCCTGATCGTCGAGGGCGTGAACCCGATGCGTTCGCTGTCGTGCGCGTTGGTATCGGCGACGCGCTCCCAGCCCATGCCCTGGGCGGAGGCGAGAACAGCCTGGTCGAGCTGGTCGTCGTTTTCGGTCACCGAGATCCCGAGCGGCCCTCCGGCGCCGCGCATGTCCGAGGCGCCGAGATTATGGTCCTCCATCGACCGGTAGGCGGACAGCACCTGCTCCCAGCCGAACGCGGGGTTGCCGCGTGCGGCCAGGCCGTCCCAGTCGGCCTGCGCGCCGCGGGTCCACATCATCCCGTTGACAGCCGTCGATCCGCCCACGACCTTGCCACGGATCCACACCTCGACCTGGCCGCCTGGACCGACCGGCCGGGTCGGGTAGTGGTAGGTGTAGCGGAGCCGCCGGATGGTGAAATAGAACCCCTCCGGTACATGCAGCATGGGGTTGGTATCGCGGCCCCCGTACTCCAGCAGTAGCACCTGGTTGTCCGGGTTCTCCGATAGTCGGCTGGCCAGCACGCAGCCGGCCGCCCCAGCGCCGACGATCAGGTAGTCGAAGTCCACCATCACACTTCCTGTTCCCTGTTCAAAGAGCTATCGCCCGGAACGAGATCCGCCATCAGCTCCCGGGTATGGGGCACCACCTCGTCGGCGTGCCGGCAGCGGCGCCACTGTCAGGTACATGGCCGGGCACGCCGCCGTCTGTCGGCACCAATCCCAGGGTCGCGCTGGACTCGGTGAGTTGCCGTCGCACAAACCAGGTGATATGGATCGGCCGACCTGAGAAGCCGGGCATTTGCCGGAACTCCTAGTCGGGGGCCTGCCGGAGGCCGAGGTGCGGGCGCTGCTGGACTCGGTGCTGGCCGGGCCGGTCGATGCGCGGGTCCGGGAGCAGATCGTGTCCGAGACTCAGGGCACCTGGCCCGCGCCCACCTGCTGTACGGGGAGTGGCTGCGCCGGCAGCGGCGCCGCGGCGCCGCGCGGGCGCAGCTGCGCACCGCGCACGGCATGCTCGAGGTCATCGGCCTGGAGGCGTTCGCCGCGCGGGCCCGCCGCGAGCTGCGGGCCAGCGGCGAGACCGCCCGCAAGCGCGCGGTGGCCGCCGCGGACGGGGAGCTGACCGCGCAGGAGGCGCAGATCGCCCGGCTGGCCCGGGACGGGCTGTCCAACCCGGAGATCGGCGCCCGGCTGTTCCTGTCCCCGCGCACCGTGCAGTACCACTTGGGCAACGTGTTCGCCAAGCTCGGCATCACCTCGCGCAGCCAGCTCCGCAGCATCCTGCCCGCCAGCGGGGACGCCCCCACGCTGCACTGACCCGGCCGGCCCGGCGTCCCGGCCCGCCGCCCAGCCGCGACTGGCCAGTTGCGCTGGCCACCTCAGCGGATCCGAGCGCGGCCCAGCCAGCGTGACGCTGGCACCGTAGCAGCGTACCGAAACACGCTGTCGTCGTCATCGTACGTCTATGGGTGCCGTGCCTGGCGGGCGCATCCGGCGTCAGCAGCGGCCGCCGATACGGCGGGCTCTGCACTTCGCAGCGGCGGGTGGCCGAAGCTGGAGCGCGACCTGTTCATCGGCAACCAGTGGCGTCCGGGCTCGACGGGCCAGACCATCAGCCTGGTGAACCCGGCGACCGAGCAGCCGTTCGGCCGGGCGGCCGCCGCCTCCGCCGACGATGTGGACGCGGCGGTGAAGGCGGCCCGCGCCGCCTTCGACACCGGTCCGTGGCCGCGGCTGTCGCTGCAGGAGCGGGCGGCGGCGCTGCTGCGGTTCGCCGACGCGCTGGAAGCCGACATCGAGCCGCTGGCCGAGCTGGTGATGAGGGAGACCGGGCTGCCCTGGAAGGAGGGCATCGGCGGAACCAGGTCCATGACCACCATGCTGCGGTACTACGCCGACCTGGCCGGCCACGTCGAGCTGACGGAACGGCGGCAGGGGATCACCGGCGTGACCGCCTCCATCGAGAAGGTCCCGCTCGGCGTGGTCGCACAGATCGTGCCGTGGAACGGCCCGATCTCGATGGCCTCCGTGAGCCTGCCCGCCGCGCTGCTCGCGGGGTGCACGGTGGTGCTCAAGCCGTCGGAGCTCACCCCGCTGAGCGCCGGCTATCTCGCCGACGCGGCGCTCGCGGCGGGNNNCGAAAGCGAGGTCCTGGTCCGCCACCCCGGCGTGAACAAGATCGCGTTCACCGGCAGCACCGCGACCGGCCGCAAGATCGCGGCGGCGGCCGCGGCCACGCTCAAGCACGTCTCGCTGGAGCTGGGCGGCAAGGCGGCCGCCCTGGTGCTGGACGACGCGCCGATCCAGCGCCTGGTGCAGACCATGGTGCCGGCGATCCTGTTCAACAACGGCCAGATGTGCATCCAGCCCGCCCGGCTCGTCATGCCCGAGCACCGCCAGGACGAGATCGTGGCCGCGTTCGCCGAGGCCTTCGCCCAGGTGGTGGTCGGGCCGCCGGACGCGCCCGGCACCGACCTCGGGCCGCTGGTCAGCCGCCAGCAGTACGACCACGCGATGGGCCTGCTCCAGTCCGCGGCCGAAGACGGCGGCACCTTCGTGACCGGCGGCGGGCGCCCCCCAGGACTGGACACCGGCTTCTACGTGGCGCCGACGATCATCACCGGCGTGTCCCCCCGCTCGCGGGTGGGGCAGGAGGAGATCTTCGCGCCGGTGATGGTCGTGTTCACCTACACCAGCGAGGAGCAGGTGCTACAGATCGTCAACGACACCGAATACGGGCTCAACGACGCCGTCTACAGCGCTGACGCGGACCGGGCGCTGGCGATCGCGCGGCGGATGCGAAGCGGCACCATCAACATCAACAACGGTATGTTCGCCGACCCGGCGATGCCGTTCGGCGGCGTCAGGCAGTCGGGGTACGGGCAGGAGAATGGGCCCGAGGGACTGGACATCTACTTCGAAACCCACGTGATCTACCTCGACGCCGGGATATTTCAGGGCATGCGCCGACTAAAGCCGGCGACGGTGGTGCAGACCTCTGTCCAGCATTAGGTTCTCAGCGGCGCGCGGGCCCAGCCCGATCGTCGCCCGGCTGGCCGCCGAGGTGATCGGGCTGCGCAGGTGCGCGCGCGCCAGTTCGGGCCGAAAGCCGGTGCGGCTCACCCGGCCGACCGCCTCGCGATACCAGCCCTCGGCGTCCTCGCCGTCGCTGAACAGCGCCCGGCAGCGCGCGTAGAGCCCCGGCCCCCAGTCGGTCTGGCTGATGCTCGTCACCTCAGCCAGCCGGCCGAGCGCGCAGGCGGCCAGCCGGGTCTGCCCGGTCCTGCTGGCCGCCTCGATCAGCTCGGGAAGCGCCCACATAACAAGCTCAGAACCTGGCCATCTGGGCCGTAAACACTTCCGGCGGGACAGCCGCGACTAACCAAACCTGGTCAGAGGCCCGGTTAGCCTGGTCATGGCACCGGCCCGCAGCGCGGCGGCGCCGCATAGGGCGGGTCCGGGCGGATGGGGACGCCGTTGGACCGCGGCACCTGGCGGACGGCGAGGATCAGCGGGAAGACCTCGTGGTTGCGGTCCTGGCCTTGCTCGTCCCAGGCCCGCTGGCTTCAGCTCCTTATGAGTCGTTTCGGTGCTAGCCGCCAGCCGGCGCGCATCCCTCGCGGTGTGCGGGTGCTTGCCGGCGAACGGCTCGACGACCCCATCGTCACGCCGCAAGGGCCATGCTGGGATCCGCTGAAGTGGCCAGCGCACGTGGCCAGGCGCGGCTGGGCGGGCCGGAGTCAGGAGTGACCAGCACGGCCATCGGGAAGCAGTTCGCCTCCGTCGTCGAACAGGATGACACCGTTGCACAGCAGCCTCCAGCCCTGCCTAGCGGACACCGCGCGAACGGGCGAGCGCGGCCAGTTCCTCGGCCTCCGCCAGCCCGTTCCCAGGCGGCCATTCGCACAGCACCATCTTCCCGGCCTGCAGCGCGGCCGTCACCAGCTCGCGGTGATGCGGCACCTTCACGGTGATAACGACGAGATCGACCTCGTCGCGGCGGGCCAGTTCGTCCGCGGTGCCGAAGGTAAGCGGCACGTCGTGGGGCCTTGCCGGCGGCCGCGGCTGACCCGGCTGAGCTCGCGCTCAGCGCCCGCAGCTCGTAGCCCTCGATGGCCCGCAGCGCTGGGACATGCGCCGCCGCAGCCCAGCCGCCCTTCGCGCTGCGATGTTCCGGGTGGCGATGTTGATGCGGGACGGGTCGATGGCAAAGATGGCGGCGAGCAGCTGGCAGGTCATCCCCAGCCGGTAGCGGTAGAAGGTG
>WNFJ01069402.1_pt1 | contig 15721 bp, 12 predicted proteins | sample 5400461 | NCBI WGS metagenome assembly WNFJ01 (sample SAMN13153349, study PRJNA577476) | soil metagenome | isolation source: 115 cm saprolite on Douglas fir-dominated hillslope | place: USA:California | collected 2013-09-17 | reverse complement strand
CACCTTGATGACCTCGGCGCCGAACTCGCCGAGGAGCGTCGCGCAGACGGGCGCCGCGAGGAACGTGGCGAGGTCGAGGACGGTGACGCCCGCGAGCGCGGGGCCGGAGTCGCTCACGGCCGCATCTTACCGCTTGACGCCGCCGCGCCCCGGCCCGATCCTCGGCGCGTTGACGCGAGAGCCAGTGCGCGTGCTCGTGAAGCGGCTCGACGCCGGCGTGCCGATCCCCGCGTACGCGCGCGAGGGCGACGCGGGCCTCGACCTCCACGCCGCGCAGGACGTGACGCTCGCGCCCGGCGCCCGCGCGCTCGTCGCCACGGGGATCGCCGTCGCGCTCCCGCCCGGCTGCGCCGGGTTCGTCGTGCCGCGCTCGGGGCTGGCGCTCCGCCACGGCGTCTCGCTGGTCAACACGCCGGGGCTCGTAGACGCGGGCTATCGCGGCGAGATCAAGGTGCTGCTCGTGAACCACGACCCCGGGGCGACGGTGACCCTCCTCCGCGGCGAGCGGATCGCTCAGCTCGTGGTCCAGCGGATCGAGCGCGCCGAGCTCGTCGAGGTGGACGAGCTGCCGCCGAGCGAACGCGGCGCCGGCGGCTTCGGCTCCACCGGCGCCTGACGCTCAGTAGCCGCCGCCTCCGCCCCCCGACTGGTCGCAGCGGGTGCCGCGCCACGTCCCGCCCGACCGCTGGCACTCCTGCTCCGGGGTCGGCGGCGGGCCCGCGGCCGTCGCCGCGCACCCGGTCGTCGTGAGCGTCAGCAGCAGCACCGCGAGCGCCGCTCGGACACACCTTGTCATACGCGCCTCCCCGCGTACCAACGCGGGGAGGCGATCAAAAGTTCACTTCGGCGGCTGGGTCTCCAGGGCCTTGCCGTGCTTCATGAGCACGTCGCCCATGGCCTTCATCATCTCGCCGTGCAGCTGGAGCATGCGGCCCGTGAGCTTCGGATCCTGCTGGCCGCCCATCATGCCCCCGCCGCCCATCATGCCCATCATCATCGGGCACATCATGCCCATGCCGCCGCCCATCAATCCGCCCGGCGGTTGCGCGCCGGGCCCGGGTCCGTGTGGGCCGGCGCCTGGCATGGCCGGCGGAGGCGCAGGCTGCTGAGCGACGGCGGGCGCCGCGACGGCGCCGAGGAGCGCGATCACACAAAGGACTCCGACAAGACGCTTCATGAGTTCCTCCCTTCAGAAGAAGCTCCGCTACCTCATCACATCGCTCACGCGCGGTGGCCCTGGCGGCTCGACACGTACTCGGCGACCGACTCGGCCTCGACCTGGGTGAAGGTGACGCCAGCGTCCTCGCCGCGATGCCACAGAATGGTGCCCTCGGCGATGATCGGCTTGTGGAGGTCGCCGCCCTCGAGCCGGATCTGGATCTTGCTGCCCGTCGTCCACTCGGCCGGCACGCCCGTGAGGGCGAGCCCGCCCTCGCTGATGTCGCGCGTGCGCACGCGGCGGACCTGCCCGGTGACCGGGTCGGTGAGGACGGCGCCGGCGTCGAGAGCGGCGCGCGGGTACTTGCGGATGTCCGGTGGGAGCACGGCGTAGATCTTCACCGGCACGCTCTTGCCCTTGACGGTCACCTCGCCGAGCCCGCGCGTCGGGAACTGGCCCTTCACGTACTCGTACGTGGACTCGCTGATGATGATGGCCGCGTGGTAGTCCTTCGTGATGGACTCGAGGCGCGCCGCGAGGTTGACGGTGTCGCCGATCGCCGTGTACTCGAGGCGCTGCTGCGAGCCGAGCGTGCCGACAATCGCCTCGCCCGTGTTGATGCCCACGCCGTTCCGGATCGTCACGCCGTACTTCTCCTCCCAGCGCGCGGCGGCGGCGAGCGTCCGCTCCTGGAACTCGAGCCCGGTCCGCACGGCCTTCACCGCGTGCTCGGCGTCCTCGAACGGCACGTTGTAGAGCGCCATCACGCAGTCGCCGATGTACTTGTCCACAGTACCGCCGTGCTTGAACACGATCTGGGTCATCTCGGTCAGGTACTCGCGCAGCATCTCCGCGACCTGCTCCGGCTGGAGCTTCTCGGAGATGGACGTGAAGCCGCGGAGGTCCGAGAAGAGCACGGTGACGAGGCGGCGGCTCGACTCGAGCGCGTTCTCGTCGCTCCCCCGCACGACCGAGCGCAGGACGTCGGGGGAGAAGAACCGCGAGAGGCGCCGCTTCTCCCGCTGCTCGCGCACGAAGTGCTCGACCACCGTCGAGCCGTAGCCGAGCACGAGCGCGACCGTGCCGGCCATGCCGCGCATCCAGACGTCGGCGAGGGCAAAGCCCGCGAAGGCGCCGAGCGTGAGCACGACCCAGAGGAGGACGGCCGTGCCGAGGGCGCGGAGGGCCCGCAGGCGCACGACGAGCGCGGAGCCGACGAGGCCCGCGACGACGGCCAGGACCGCGCTCACCCAGGCCGGGATCTCGCGGATCGGGTTCCCGGCGACGAGCGTCTCGAGTGCGTTCGCGTGGATCTCGACGCCCGGCATCTCGCCGCTCCGCGCGAACGGCGTGGGGAAGAGATCGTGGAAGACCTCGCTGGTCGGGCCGACGAGGACGATCTTCCCGCGGAACGTCCCGGGATCCATCTCCCCGCGCACGACCCGGTAGTACGGCACCCACGGGAACGTGTTGGGGCCGCCGCGGAAGTTGACGAGGAAAATCGGCACCTCGGGCAGCGGCGCCACCGCGAGCCCCGCCTTCTTCGCCACCTGGTGGATCGCGGCGTCGAAGCCGAGCATCGTCTGCTGGCCTACCCGGAGGCTCATGGGCGCCCGCCGCACGACGCTGTCCCCGTCCTTGTAAAGGTTCACCGGACCGACCGCCGCGGCGCCCGCGCGGATGACCGGGATCGGCGGGTTCAGGTCCACGCGCGTGTAGAACGCCTGCACGTCCTCCGTGGGCGCCGCGCCGAGGACGACGTTGCCGGCGCGCGCCACCGCCGCGCCGAGCGCCGCGTCGTCCTTCGGGCCGCGTGACGACGGCGTGTCGAAGATGATGTCGAGGCCGATCGCCAGCGGGCGGTCGGCGCTCAGCCGGTCGAGGAGCTCGCCGTGCAGCGCGCGCGGGAACGGCCACTGGAGGTTCAGCTCGGCGTTCGACGACTCGTCGATCGTGACGATCACGACGGGCGCCCGGGGGGCGCGCGCGCCGCGGAACGCGAAGAGCTGGTCGAGCGACCAGGTCTCGAGCGGCTCGAGCACCCCGGCCCAGACGAGCGCGACGGTGACGACCGCGGCGCCGACGCCGCCCCAAAGTTTCCGGAATGCGTCCATCGGCGTCACTCTAAGCCATCAGGAAGAACGTTGACAGGGGGAAGTCTTGCCCCGAGAATACCGAGGAATTTCGGCGTAAGGTCGCCGGAACCTATCGGTCCCCTGACCGAGGGTGTCGCGGGCCACGGCCCGTCGTGCTTGGATCCGCTCGATCGGTAGGGCTCATGTGGGGGCATATATGCTGAGATTCGCTCGTCTCGTCGTGGCGCTCGCACTCCTCGTCACGCTCTGGCCCGCGGCGGCCGTCGCCCAGACCAGGGCCGGCATCGTCACCAACCTCGAGGGCTCCGCCACCGCCGCGCGCAGCGCCGCCCCCCAGCCCGTCGCCCTCAAGTTCAAGGACGACGTTTTCCAGAACGACCGCATCGTCACCCTCGACCGCTCCATTGTCCGCCTGCTCCTCGGCGGCAAGGCCGTCGTCACCGTCCGCGAGCGCTCGTCCCTCACCATCACCGAGGTCCCCGGCAAGACCACGGTCGATCTCGACGTCGGCAAGATCGCCGTCGCCGTCGCCCGCGAGCGCATGAAGCCCGGCGAGCAGATCGAGGTCAAGACGCCGAACGCGGTCGCCGCCGTCCGCGGCACCGTCTTCATCATAGAGGTCATCCGCGCCACGGCCCAGGCCACTCCGGGCGGCCCCGGCGGCGTGACGACCAACGGCTACTGGTACGGCGGCACCGGCACCATGACCTTCGGCACCACCGTCCTCAACATGGGCCCCGGCAACTTCGCCAGCGGCCTCGGGACCCAGTTGCCGACCTTCATTCCGGTGATGAGCCAGCAGCTCAGCAACCAGGGCGCGGCAGGGCTCGGGCTCCAGGGCCAGAACATGGCCGCCGGCCGCCAGGGCTCGAACGAGCAGGCATTCGGCACGACCGTCGTGACCTTCAACCAGGGCGCGGGGCTCCCGCAGGTCGCCGGCGGCGGCGACACGCCCCCGCCCCCACCGGTGCAGATCACGCCAACGGCGCCTCTTCTCCCCGGCGGATCGCAGAATCTCGGCGGCGGCGTTGGGGCCGTGGTCAGCGGAGGGGGCTTCAAGCCTGCCGGGACACCGACCGGGATCCTCGTGTTCGGTGACCGCGCAAATGGCAGCACGCTCTCGTCAGACCTCGCCGGCTTCGGGCACACGGTCACGATGAACGTGTCGACGCTGCCGATGAACCTCTCGTCCTTCGGGACCATTTGGCATATCTCGGCGTTCGCGGCATTGACCGCGGACGAGCAGACGCGCCTTGCAGCCTTCCTCGCGCTCGGCCGCGGGCTCCACCTCACCGGCGAGCATCAACTAGGGTGTTGCGACGCGCTCAACAACTCCCTCGTCCCGTTTCTTCGATCGGTGGTTGTCGGCGGCTCGGGGATCACGCTCTCTGGTTTCGGCTCGCCGAGTGGGCCGTACTCCTTCAATTCATCGGCCAGGGGTCGTATCACAACGACCCCCAACGTCCTCACGACCTGGACAGCGTTCGCGCCAGGAGGGATCGGGGGAATCTCGGGCGCTAACGTTCTCGTGACTAGCGCGAACGGAACACCGGTCGGCGCCGTATGGGACAGCGGCGATCTGGTCCGCGGCGCCGGGCGCCTGACGTTACTGCTGGATTCCGACTGGATCTTCGGTGAGCTCGGTTTCAGCAACGCCAACCGGCTCCTCGTCATCAAAAACATCGAGACGTACATCGACGATCCGCCTGTCCTCCTCAGTCTCAGCGGTCCTCTCTTCCGCTCCACCGGTGAGCATTTCGAGTCGGCGGGCAGCTTTTTGCAGATCGCCGGCTACACAGTCACAGGCTCCGGCAGCGATCCGCTGCTCTGGCTGAGCGGGAGCAGGGTCACGACCGCGGGCGACTTCGTCCGGATGAGCGACAGCATCGTGAGCGCGGCGGGCAGCCTCACGCGCATCGACAACGGTGGCGAGATCATCCAGACGAGCGTGGCGGAGCCGCTCGTGTCGATGAACGGTGGCACGCTCAACGTCGGCACCGGTGGCGCCGGGCACCTCTTCGATCTCGTCGGGCGGCCCCGGAACACGCAGCTGGACGGAGATACCGGGCTCACGCTCGGCAGCGACCGGCCCCTCCAGCCGGGGGCAGAGTCGCCCGTGTTCGAGGCCACCAACGGCGCCGTCGTCAACGTCGCCGGCAGCGCCTACCGCGTGGACACCGCGCTCCTCGAGGCCACCGCGCCCCTCCTTAACCTCATCAGCGGCGCGTCGCTCACCACCGGCGCCCACACCGTCGACCTCGTCGGCCAAGCGAAGGTCTCGATCCCGAACGATGCGATCGCGATGATCAACCTGAACGCCGCCTCGCTGACCGTGACGAATGGTAACCTGGTCAATGTCGCGGGCGGCAGCCAGCTCAACATCGCCGGCAGCCTCCTCTCCCTCTCCGGTGGGAGTATCGTCAACATCCTCAACGGCCTCCTCCTGAACATCACCGGCGGCTCCAACGTCCGCATCGGCAAGTCCCTGGTGAGCTTCAGCGGGAACGGCAACCTCCTCAACGTCACCAACAGCTTCGCGCCCACCGCGATCATCGGTGGCATCCCGGTCTACGGGCTCGCGGACAGCCTCCGCGTCACCAGCCCGAACGCGCTGGCACGCCTCGGCTCGGCGGGAACGATCAAGATCAACGGCGTGACGCTGACGCCGACCACGCCGCTCGCGAGCCTCACGGGCAGTCTCGTGGCGATCCAGGGCAGCGGCAGCAAGGTGAAGGTCGGAAACTAACCGAGCCTGCGGCTCAGTACGACCAGGAGAGCACGACCGAGAAGACGTTCCGGGCGAAGTCGAAGACCTCGAGGTTCGAGTGGACCCGCGTGTTCTGATACTCGGCCGCGAGGGTCAGGTTCCGGGGCAGCGGGATCTCGGCGCGTAGCACGTTCACGAGCTCCTCGTCCTCCCGCTGCTTCCTGTTCGGGGCGTACGTCGGGAAGAGTGCGTTCACGTTGGTGTACGCCCTGAGGTGCGCGTCGAAGTCGTACTTCAGCCGGATGCCCCGCCACGGCAGCGTGTACTGGCCGCCCAGGCTGAAGCGGTGGCCGACGTACTCGTAGTCGGCGCCCCCGGTGTTGTCGTAGTCGAGCTGATACCCCGCCTTCACGAAGTGCTTGTCCTGCGCGAACCGCACGAAGTGGAGGAACCCGAACATCCAGTTGTCGGCGCTGCGGTCCTCCTGCCGGATGGGCCGCGGGTTGGTCTCCTTCTGGAAGTCCTTGTTCTGGTAGCGGCCGAAGATCTGCGTCAGGTGCATCTCGCTCTCGACGACCGCCGCGCTGACGGTCAGGGTGTTGCGCGTGAGGAACTCCTTGCCCTTGAGGGCCAGCGTGTCCCAGGCATACTGCGCGCTGAGCAGGCCCGGAAGCTCCCCGAACGACACGCGGTGCGACACCCCGAGGCTCCCCACGTGGCTGATGACGCCGAACTTCGGCACGTCGTTGTCGTAGACGGTGAAGAACGAGTAGCCGATCGTCGACTGCCACTCGTCCGTCTTCCACCAGACGTAATCGGCCCGCGCGCCGAAGAGCTCGCCGAACGACTCGTGGCGGTGGCTCCGCAGCTCGGCCACCTGGGGCTCGCGGTTGTTCACGGTCGGGCGCACGTCCACGTTGTCGTCGTAGGTGGCGCCGACGCGCACCTCGACGGACAGCCGTCGCTCGGCCTGGCGCGCGGCGACGATCGTGTCGCGCAGCCGTTCGGCCGGCCCGATGAGCGGGGTGCCCGGCGCCAGCCGCAGCGCCTGCTCCACCTCGGCCGCGGCCTGCTCCGACATGCCGAGCACGCCCAAGGCCAGGCCTGAGTAGAAGCGCGTGAGCTGCTGGATCTCGACGTCGCTCGAGCGCCCCGCGCGGAACGCGGCGAGCGCGCCCCGGTAGTCCTTGTTCCGGTAGCGAAGGAAGCCCGTGTAGTAGCCGAGGCCGTCGAGGTCGGGGTGGGTCTTGAACACCTCCTCGAAGAGCGGCTGGGCGCGCTCGTACTCCTGCTGGGCGAAGTACGCGAGGCCGAGCTGGAAGGCGATCGCCGGGTCCCCGGGCGCCTTCGCGCGCGCCTTCTCGAGGAACGGGACGGCCTCGGCGGGCTTCCGCTGGGCGGAGTAGACGACGCCGGTGTAGTAGAGCGCCTCGGTGTGGTCCGGGTTGATCTGGAGCGCCTTCTTGAGGTTCGCCAGAGCCTCGTCGTACTTCTTCTCGTCGATCTCGAGGATGGCCTGGGCGACGTAAACGTCGGCCTCGGAGGTCTGGGCGGCGGCCGGCGCCACCCGGCCGACCGAGAGGGCGAGGACCAACAGCGCAGCGGGCGCAAGCAGGCGGCGGCTCACTGCGCGCCGTTATAGCTGATTGCTTTCGCTAACGCAATGGGGGAGTGCTGCGTCCCACGAGGCCCGCCGCGAACAAGCGCCGGTCCGCCCGGGTCAGATGGCGCGCGACGGCGGGCGGAAAGAGCCGGGTGTGCGGGATGTCGCAGAGATGCTCGGCGATGAACCAGATGTCGCCCTCCGTCGTCATCCAGTCGGGATGCGCCCGGTCGAACCGCGCCAGGTTGACCGGACGCGAGTGGCGGCGCATGGTCCGCTCGCCGCGCAGGTTCCAGTAGTCGTCGAAGTAGCTCATCACGAGCTCACGCAGCGTCCGGTGGACGGGCTCGCGGTACCGGAGGCCGGAGTAGTTCGACTTGGCGATCGCCCCCCAGTGCCCGCGCAGCTTGAAGATCGCGACCACGTGGTCGGTGTCCTGCTCGGCCTCCATGTCGAGGAGGAGCGGCGGGAAGCCCAGCACCCGGAGCGCCGCGGCGGCGAAGATGGCGCCCTCGAGGCAATGCGCGGTGCGCGTGCGCAGCACGTGCCGCGGCGACCAAGAGGTGTCCGCGTGGTGGTAGCGCATGGCGTCGAGCGCGCGCTGCACGCCGACGGGTGTCCGGAGCGCGCGGAAGGCGCGCCACTCGCGCGGCGTGAGCCCGAACCTCGGCCGCCGGTCAGCCACGCCCCTGCACCACGGGGTTCGCGAGCGTGCCGATCTCCGGGACCGTGATCCGGACGATGTCCCCGGCCTTGAGGGTGAAGTCGTTCGGCGGGACCAGGCCCGTCCCGGTCAGGAGGAACACGCCGCTCGCGAACACGTTGTCGCGCCCGAGCCAGCGGCCCAGCTCGGCGAAGCGGCGCTTCATGGATGCCGTCGAGGTCTCGCCGGCGAACGCGACGGCGCCGCGACGCTCGATGAGCATCGTGATCTTGAGGGCGCGGTGCTCGGGCGGGTCCTCGTCGAGCCAGATCACCGGCCCGAGCGCGCAGCACTCGCGATAGACCTTCGCCTGCGGCAGATAGAGCGGGTTCTCGCCCTCGATGTCCCGCGAGCTCATGTCGTTGCCGATCGTGTACCCGACCACCTCGAGCCGCGGCGAGAACAGCACGGCGACCTCGGGCTCGGGGACGTTCCAGGCGGCGTCCGCGCGGATCCGCACCGGGGCGTTCGGCCCCGCGACCCGCGACGGCGTCGCCTTGAGGAACAGCTCGGGCCGCTCGGCCTCGTAGACGAGATCGTAGAAGCGCTCGGCGCCTTTCGTCTCGTCCATGCGGGCGACCCGGCTCCGCTCGTAGGTGACGCCGGCCGCCCAGACCTCCTGGTGGTCGAGCGGGGCCAGGAGGTGCGGCCGCGCGGGGTCGGGCGGGGCGCCGAGAAGCGACGCGAGGGGCACGGACGCGAGCGGGGCGCCGGCCCGGCCGCGCCTGAGGGCCCGCGCCGGGCTCGGCAGCTGGAGGAGCGACGCGAGGAACGCGCCGCCCGTGCCGCCGTCGGTCGCGATCACGCTGACGTCGGTCCCCTCGACGACGCCCCACGCGGCGCCGAGGTCGGGAAGGTGCACGCGGAGGAGCTTGACCGGCGCGTCGGTCCTTTCGATCGCGTCTAGCTCCTGAGCGCGCGGACCCCGTAGCGGCGGTAGCAGCGCAGGGCGTTCTCCCAGAGGAGCTTCCGTCTCGCCGTCTCGGAGATCGAGGTCCAGCCGAGGACCGCGTCCACCGACTTCGGGAACCAGCTCTCCGAGTGCGGATAGTCCGTCGCGAACATCAAGGTGTCTTCGCCCAGCGCCTCGATCGCGTGCCGCAGCGACTGCTCGCCCTCGTGGAGCTGGATGCTCTGGAAGTACTGCGGCCCGCGGATGTACTCGCTCGGCCGGTGCTTGAGTGGCGGCAGCGCGTGCCGGCTCATTTCCGCCAGCTCGTCGAGACGCGCGGCCCAGAAGGCCAGCCAGCCGTGGCCGCACTCGAGCGAGGTCAGGCGGAGCTGCGGGTAGCGGTCCAGCACGCCGGCGCCGATCAGCGCCGCCATGTTGCGCTGGGCGTTCCACACGTGACCCGCCGCGCGCTGCAGAAAGACGTTGTCCCAGGTGTCCCAGGTGCCGGGCGGGTACGGGACCGTCATCGTGAAGGAGTGGATGACGACGGTCAGGTCGTGGTCTTGCGCCGCCGCCCAGATGGGCTCCCACGCCGGATCGTCGAGCGACAGCTCCGGCGGACAGATGGGGAAGATGCCGACCGGCCAGGCCGCGCTCCCGCAGCGGCGGATCTCGGCGACCGAGGCGGCGACGTCACGGGCCGAGACGAGGATGACGCTGGTCAGCCGCTCGGGATAGGGCGCGCAATAGTCCTGGAGGAACCGGTGATAGGCCTGGTACATGGCCTGCTCCAGGGCGACGTCCTCCAGGCCGCAGAACGCGGGCACGCCGCCGGAGGGCAGGATCATGTTCACGTCCACGCCCTCGATGTCCATGTCCTTGACCCGCGCGTGCGGATCGAAGCTCACGCGGTCGGTCGGGAACGGCGGGCCTTGCCAGCGCACGTCCCAGGGGGTGCCGCCGTCCTTCAGGCCGCGGGTGACCGAGGCCGGCGGGTCCACTCGGTCGCGGGAGCCGAGGCGGCGGTTCAGCTGGGGGCGCTTGCCCACCACGTACCGGGACATGCCCGCCTTGGCCGGCGAGCGCTTGACCAGCGGTCCGAGCGCCGCCAGCTTCGCGCGGTCGGCGGCCGAGAGATATTCCTCGACGGGTTCCGCGGGCTCGATGATGTGCGTGTCTGCATCGAAGATGCGATATGCGCCGCGTGCCATGCGTGGTCCCTCCGCTCAGCCGCGCCGTAACTTCGGGTCGAGCGCGTCCCGCAAGGAATCCCCGAAGAGGTTGAAGCCGAACACCCCGAGGCTGATCGCGATGCCGGGAAACAGGGCGATCCAGGGCGCCTTCTCGGCGTACGACGGCGCGGAGCCCGAGAGCATGAGCCCCCACGACGGCGTCGGCTCGGCCGTGCCCAGGCCGAGGTAGCTCAGGGCGGCCTCGGCGAGGATCGCGCCCCCGAGCTGCGCGGTCACCATGATGATGTAGGGCGCCATGACGTTGGGCAGGATGTGCTGCAGCACGATGCGGTGCCGTGAGGCGCCGAGCGCCTGCACGGCCTCGACGTAGACGTTCTCCTTCACCGCCAGGGCGGTGGCCCGCACCACCCGGGCGGCCCGCGGGATGATGGGGATGGAGATGGCGATCACCACGTTCTGGACCGCCGGGCCGAGGATCGAAGCGATGGCCAGCGCCAGGATCAACTGCGGGAACGCGAGCAGGATGTCCATCACCCGCTCGAGGAGCAGGTCGACCCTCCCGCCCGAGTACGCGCTCGTCACGCCCAGCAGCGCCCCCAGCGTGCAGCCGCCGAACGACGCGGTGAACCCGACGAACAGGGCGATGCGCGCCCCGTACATGATCCGGCTCAGGACGTCGCGCCCGAACTCGTCGGTGCCGAACCAGTGGTCGGCGCTCGGTCGCGCGAACTGCGCGCCGTAGTCGCCGGTGTAGGGGTCGTACGGCGCGAGGGTCGCTGCGAAGAGGGCCACGAACATCATCGCCAGGATGATGAACGCCCCGGCGGCGCCGAGCGGCTTCGTCCGGATGAACTTCATCACCTCTTCGGCGAGGGTGGCCCGCGGCGCCAGGGCCGCCGAGGCCGTCGCGTGGGTCAGCGCGTAGTTGGTGGCCATGGCTACCGGTACCGGATGCGCGGGTCGAACCACGCGTAGGTCAGGTCGACGAGGAGGTTCACGATCACGAAGCCGAACGCGATGAGGAACACGAGGGCCTGCACGACGGGGTAGTCGCGGTGGGCGACGGCGTCCACCACGAACCGGCCCACGCCGTTCAGCGTGAACACCGTCTCGGTGACGACCAGGCCGCCGATGAGGAAGGCGAACTCGGTCCCGATCAGCGTGATCACGGGGAGCATCGCGTTCTTCAGCGCGTGGCGGATGACGACCGCCCGTTCCTTCAGCCCCTTGGCCCAGGCGGTGCGGATGTAATCCTCCCGCAGCACCTCGAGCAGCGTGGAGCGCGTCATCCGCGTGGTGACGGCGGCGTACCGATAGCCCACGGTGACGACCGGCCAGACCATCATCGAAAAGTTCGCCCAGGGATCGACCCAGGGCGGCGTGAACTCGAGCGGCGGCCCCCAGCCGAAGAAGATCACGAGCATCAGGATGCAGAGGATTCCCACCCAGAACGACGGGATGGCCAGGCCGCCGATGCTGACCACGCGCACGACGTAGTCCACCCAGGTGTCCTGGCGGACGGCGGCGAGCATTCCGAAGGGGACCGCGATCACCACCGAGACCAGCGTCGCCGCGAGCGCCAGCTCGAGAGAGAGCGGCAGGCGTATGAGCAGCTCCTCGATCACCGGGCGCCCCGTCCAGAGCGAGGTGCCGAAGTCGAACCGGAGCACCCCCCAGAGCCACGTCCCGAACTGCACCAGCAGGGGCTGATCCAGACCGAGTCGTTGGCGCATCGCGTCGAGCTGCTTGGGATCGATGTGGCCGCCCGCGTCGCCGCCGAAGATCAGCAGGGCCACGTCCCCGGGAATGACCCGCATGATCACGAACACCAGGGCGGCGGCCCCGAGCAGCGTGGGGACGATCAGCAGGATGCGCTTGGCGATGTACGTGCGCATGGCGCCCTTGCCGCGCTAGTCCTCCGCCAGCCAGACGTCCTGGAGCTTCTGGTTGGTGAACTGACTCGGCGGAGCCACCCAGTTCTTCACCTTGGCCCAGTGCACGACGTTCCGCGACCACCAGAGACCCGGTATGTGGTACGCGTTCTCCAGCACGATCTTCTGGAGCTCAATGACAAGCTTCCGGCGCTCCACCGGGTCGAGCGTCCGAGCCTGCCGCGAGTACAGGTCGTCGATCCCGGGGTTGGAGAAGCGGGCCCAGTTCTGAGAAGACCCGGTGATGTACGGCGCGAGCAACGCGTCGGGCTCGTCGACGAAGTGGCCGGTCGGGAAGACCATCACCTCGAAGTTCCCCTGGTCCCGTCCGTCCGCGTACCAGGCCGCCGTCTCGAGCGGCCGATGCTCGGCCTCGACCCCGATCCTGCGCCATTCCTGGATCACGTATACCGCGAAGTCCTGGTAGGGGAGCTTGACGTTGCGGTTCTTCAAGGTCACCTTGAGGCCGTTGGGGTAGCCGGCCTCGGCCAGGAGCCGCCGGGCCTCGGCCCGGTTCTTTTCGGCGTCCCGCCCGAAGCCCGGGAACTTCTCGAGCTCGGCCGGCGACATCGCCCACTCGGTGCCCGGACGCGTGAGCGCCCCGACGTCCCGGAGGCCCGTGAGCGCATTCAGTACCTTGCCCCCCGTGTAGCGATCGAGACCCAGCGTGAGGGCCTTGCGCACGCGAACATCGGTGAACGGCTTCACGGTGTTGTTCATCGCGATGTCGAGGTGGATGATGAAGGGGGTTTGCTGGACGACGACCTTGTCGCCGAGCTGCTTCCGGATCGCCTCCACCTCGGCGAGGGGCAGGTCGCGGAACTCGATGTAGGCGCGGCCGGACCGGATCGCCGCGGCGCGCACGGATGTCTCCGTGCTGATGAAGAACTTGTACCCGTTGAGGTACGGCCGGTCCTTGACGAAGTAGTCCGGATTCCGCTCGCCTTCGAACGTCGACCCGCGCGTGTAGCTCTTGAACCTGAAGGGTCCGGAGCCGGCGACGTTACTCTTGAAGTAGTTCGGATCCTTGTCGAGGTACTTCTTGGGGAAGATGACGTTCCAGGGGGACGCGAGGTTCACGAGGAGCGAGGCCGAGGGGAACTTGAGCTTGAACACCACGGTGCTCGGATCCGGCGCCTCGACGCGCGCCACCGCCGAGTAATGGTGCTTCCGGATGCTGCGGACCCCGTCCGGCGGAAAGAGGATCTTGTCGTAGGTGGCCTTGACGTCGGCGGCCGTCAACGGCGAGCCGTCGTGGAACCGGATGTCTTGACGGATCTTGAACGTATAGGTCAGTCCGTCGGGTGAGATGTTCCACTCGCTCGCCACGTCGCCGATGACGTTCGGGTAGCTGTAGGGATCGATCTGCAAGAGCGTGCTGTAGAGCGGGGCGACCGGCTGGAGCGTGGCGAAGGTTTGCTCCTGGTGTGGGTCGAGGCTCGGCGCGTCGGCGCCGATGGCCGCCAGCAAGACGCCCCCGCGGCGCGGCGTCTCTGCCGCCTCGACCGGGGCCGGGATCGTCGCGACCACGGAGCCGACCAGGACAGCGAGCGCTATGACGGTGAACAACGGCCGATGACGTCGGATGCTTCCCGCCATCTGACACCTCCCACGTATCACCTCACCGACATCAGTCCTCCGAGAGCCAGACGTCCTGGAGCTTCTGGTTCGTGTAGTGGTTGGGCGGGGCCACGTAGTTCTTCACCTTGGCCAGCTGCACCAGGTTCCGCATCCACCAGAGGCCGGGAATGTAGTAGGCGTTCTCCAGCACCCGTTTCTGGAGCTCGTTGATCAGCCGGTGGCGCTCGTGTGGATCGAGCGCCCGCGCCTGCCGCGAGAACAGGTCGTCGAGCACGGGGTCGGAGTACCGGCCCCAGTTCTGCGTGCTCCCCGTGATGTAGCGGCCGAGGAACTGATCCGGGTCGTCCATGAACTCGACCGTGGGCGACACGATCAGCTCGAAGTTCCCCGTGTCCTGGCCGTCCGAGAACCAGGCCGCGGTCTCGAGTGGCCGGTGGGTTACCTCGATGCCGATCTTCCGCCACTCCTGGATCAGGAAGACGGCGAAGTCCTGGTACGGCAGCTTCACGTTGCGGTTCTTCAGCGTGACCTGGAGGCCGTTGGGATAGCCGGCCTCCGCCAGGAGCCGCCGGGCCTCGGCCCGATTCTTCTCGACGTCCCTGCCGAATCCGGGCATCTTCTCGAGCTCGGCCTCGGGCAGCGCCCACTCGGAGCCCGGGCGCATCAGGCCGCCGAGGAGCCTGAGGCCGGTGAGCTGGTACAGCACCTTGCCCATCGTGTGCCGATCGATCCCCAGCGCGATGGCCCTGCGGACGCGCACGTCGGTGAACGGCTTCACGGTGTTGTTGATCGCGATGCCCCACTGGCCGGTCATGGGCGTTTCCTGGACGACGACCCGGTCGCCCAGCTGTTTCTTGATCGCGTCCACCTCGGCGTTCGGCAGGTCGCGGAACTCGATGTAGGCGCGCCCGGACCTGATGGCCGCCGCCCGTACGGACGTCTCGGGGCTGATGAAGAACTTGTAGCCGTCGAGGTACGGCCGGTTCTTGATGAAGTAGTCGGGGTTGCGCTCCCCCTCGAACGTGGCGCCGCGCGTGTAGTTCTTGAACTTGAAGGGCCCCGAGCCCACGACCTGCGTCTTGAAGTAGTTGGGGTCCTGGTCCAGGTACTTCTTCGGGAAGATGACGTTCCACGGCGAGGCGAGGTTGGAGAGGAGCGAGGCCGATGGGAACTTGAGCTTGAACACCACGGTGGCGGCGTCGGGCGCCTCGATCCGCTGGACCGCCGTGTAGGCGTTCTTCCGCACGCTCCGGACGCCTTGCGGCGGGAAGACGATCTTGTCGTAGGTGGCCTTGACGTCGGCGGCGGTCAGCGTCGCGCCGTCGTGGAACCGGACTCCCTGACGGAGCTTGAAGGTGTACGTGAGCCCGTCGGGCGCGATCTTCCACTCGGTGGCCACGTCGCCGATGATCTTCGGGTAGTTGTAGGGATCGAGCTGGAGCAGCGTGCTGTAGAGCGGAGCCACCAGCTCGATGTTGGCGAAGGTGCTCTCCTGATGGGGGTCGAGGCTCGGCGGATCGGCGCCGATGACCGCCAGCAGCACGCCCCCTCGGCGCGGGGTGTCCGCCGCCAGGACGGCGGCGCGGCTCGCAACGACTACCGAGGCGATCAGGACGAGCAAAAGAACGACGCTGTCCAGCGTCGCTCTGCGTCGCATTCGTAGCGCCATCTCAAACCTCCCGAGAGTCCGGTCGGGCCGCGGTCCCACGCAGGTCTGTGGGTCCGCCAGAGGATCGGCCCAAAGGGGGCCCGCGTCAAGGGCTACTCGATCACCTCATCCGCGCGCAGCAGCAGCGATTGCGGGATCGCGAGGCCGAGCGCCTTCGCGGTCTTGAGGTTGATCACGAGCTCGAATT
>WNFJ01022963.1_pt1 | contig 15721 bp, 17 predicted proteins | sample 5400461 | NCBI WGS metagenome assembly WNFJ01 (sample SAMN13153349, study PRJNA577476) | soil metagenome | isolation source: 115 cm saprolite on Douglas fir-dominated hillslope | place: USA:California | collected 2013-09-17 | reverse complement strand
GCTTCAAGCAGCGCAAGGCGCAGCTCACGCAGCGTCTCCTGCATGTTCTCTTCGTTGAGAACAGCTTGCCCGCGCAGGGATTTGAATGTACGTTGAAGGCGTTCCTGGAGGTTCTCAAACATAGAGGTTGAAACATATTCTAGCAGTCATGAGGGCGGGGTTCGGACGATACAAACAGTCGCCTACAATCCGGTTCCGCGCGACTCACGAATGGAGACGAACGTCACGCTCCAAGTGATTACAGCCGTAATCTATCCTTGAGAGCCTGGTTGAGAGCACACTATTCCTTCAATTCCTCTTCCCGGTGAAAGTCGAGAGTGAACCATGCGGAGCAGAGTTTCGTGGCTTCTGATTGGGCTTGTGATGTTTGCAATGGCTGGCTGGTTTATGAGTCGCGCCGCCTTCGGTTGGAGCTCGGTTTGGCGAAGACAGCATCTTCTTACTGCCAAACGCAGTCCCATTGTACTGGTCGATCCCGCCCTGGCAAACGATCCCGCCGTGGATGCCGCCAAGTTGAAAGTTGTTGGACCTCTGGCGAATGCTATCGAACCAGTCGAGAACGCGTCTGATGCAGGGCAGAATACCACGCCTGCAACGCCACCGACTGCTTTTGACCACGTAGAGAGGCCCGCGACTAGCAAGCCACTTGGTTTTCACAGTAGTTTTTTGGTCAAGACCTTCAGGTTTTTCGAGTTTGTGGTTCCTGCACACACCAGTTCGCCAAGATTTCAGGGCACATTCAAATCGTTCTACGCCGATCGCGGCAAGGGCGGCGCCACCGTGGACGCTCTATTGCTAGATGAGCAGCAGTTCGGTGAGTTCGTTCATGGAGACTCGGGGACCGCAGTCCTTTCGACCGAATCGTCGGCCGCCGGAAGCATAGACGTCGCACTCAACTCCACTATTTTCGAATCAAAGAAATACTACTTGGTTTTTCGGAGCCCAGATCGCCGCAACCGCGTCGTGAGTGCGGAGTTTACGGCAACTTTCGACTGAGGTTCGGTTGATCCCGTTCAGTCCTGTGCGCCTGCAGCCCTTCTCAATGTGAGGATTCCGTCGCGGCGACCACCGTGTTGCAATGAATCTCCACCGTATCTTCCACGCGTTGCGCATAGCCTCCGGCATACGTCACCATCACGGGAATCCCTCGCGCCTTGGCCACGCGGAATACCAATTCATCACGCTTTTTTAATCCTTCAATGGTCAGTCCCAAGCCACCCAGCTGGTCTTCGCGATAAGGGTCGGCACCGGCGATGTAGCAGATCAAGTCGGGCGTGAACTGGCGCAGGCCGGAGCTGAGGGCGTTGTCGAGCCAGGCGAGGTAATCGTCGTCGGTGACGCCGTCGGGCAGGTCCACGTCAATCGACGATGGCGGTTTCAAGAGAGGGTAGTTGTTCTCCTGATGCAGCGAGATGGTAAAGACATCGCCAGCGTGAGCACCGCGCATGACCGCAGTGCGACCGAGAGTGGGAGCGCCGGAGGATGGGAGCGGCTGGCTGGCAGTGCGCGTCCCGGCAAAAATCGCCGCCGTGCCATTGCCCTGGTGGACATCGCAATCAACCGTCATCGCGGTGCGGATTCTGCTGTCGTGCTGCATGCGGCGGATGGCGACCGCCACATCATGAATCATGCAGAAGCCTTCGCCGTGATCGGGAAAGGCGTGGTGAAAGCCACCACCGATATTGATGGCGACGCCGTCATGTAGGGCGTGATTCGCCGCTAAGATCGAACCGCCTGCGGACAGCCAGAATGCCCGCACCAGTTCTGGCGAGTAGGGAATTTCGAGTTCCATCTCCTCGCGGGCGGAAAGTGTTCCGGTCTTGAGCTTGGTGACGTACGCCGGCGTGTGCACCAGCAGAATGTCCTGATCGGATGCGGGCTGAGGAGTGAGGAAATCCTCAGGCGTGGCGGTGCCGCTCTCCAGCAGACGCTGTTGAACGAGTCGGTATTTTTCCGCCGGGAATACGTGCTGGCCGATGGGCAGATAATATTCGTCGCTGTAGATGAGTTTGAAGGGAAGCATGGCAGCTCTTGATGATACTAAGGGCTGTCATCCTGAGCGAGTTGTCGTTCGCAGGGCGGACGGCAACGCAGTCGAAGGACCCCGGGGCCGTTTGATCCACATGCGGCCCCGAGGGGAATCCGCTCGGTATCTTAAGAACGCCTGTTCATATCCGTGGTCGTGCCAGCAACTAGCGGGGTCCTTCGACTCCGCAAGTACTTCGCTTTGCGAAGTTCTTACTTCGCTCAGGATGACAAGTTGGGTTACCTCTTCTTGACCGTCGGCGGCGCAGTCACAATCGCGCGCCGAATGGGCACGATCGCTCCCTTCGACGGATCGGCTGCCGCTCCGGCCCGCGCCATCACTTCCTGCTGGATGGCCTTCACGAAATCCTGAATCTGGCGCTGCATTTCTTCCATGCGCTCGCGCATTTGCAGGATGATCGCAATCCCGCTGATGTTCACCCCAAGATCGCGCGCCAGGTTGAGAATGAACTCCAGGCGTTGCAGGTCTTCGTCGGTATAGAGGCGGGTGTTGCCTTCGGTGCGCGAAGGCTTGAGCAGACCTTCGCGCTCATAGAGGCGTAGAGTTTGCGGATGAATCCCATACATCTCGGCGACCGCCGAAATCATGTACGCGCCTTTGGATCTGCGTTTCGTCACCATCAGAGTCTAAAGCATAACCACAGTGGACAGCCTTCGACTTCGCTCAGGGCAGGCTCCGTTCCCCAGAGGTTCCGATTCCTCTGTGCCCCGGGTGCCGTCTGTGGTTGGAGGTTTACGCTGCAGGTTCTGGCTGCGCCCAGCCGGCAGGTCTAAGTGCGTAGTTCAGGACGTACGCAAGCACTCCCGCCGCGACTACAATAGCTCCCAACGCAAACGAACTCATGCCCCAAACCTGCTCGCTCTGGCTGCGGACTAGATCGAAGCCAAGCAGCAGCACAGGAGCGATGCCTACCGCAACCGCTCCAAACATCCCGCCGGGAACGCGGAAGGGACGTTTCAAGTGCGGCTCACGGATTCGCAAGACGACTAGCGCCAGGAATTCGAGGCTGAGGCTGGCGCCATAAATAAGGATATCGATCGTGACCAGACGCTCGAAGCCGAGCCCAAGGCAGCAGGCCCAGCCGATTGCCAAAGCTATGATCGCCACCCACGGTGCGCGCCGCCGGTTCAGCTTGCCGAAAAAGTTTGGCAGCATACCGTCCTGTGCCATGGCGAGTGGCAGGCGGGAGTAGCTCATGACCAGCGCATTGAACATCCCAAATGCGCTGACCATGCCTCCTGTTACGAGTGCGATACGCAGCACCGGTCCGCCCATCAATCCAGCAATGTCCGCCCATGATCCGGTTTCCCAGGCACCAACGGGAAGCCTGGTCATCCAGACTGCGGCCACCGGCACGATGTAGCTCAGTGCGACGATGATCACCGCCGCCAGCATCGCTCGCGGATAAGTCCGTTGTGGGCGTTCCACTTCGGTGGCGATGGTCGAGGCGTTGTCCCAACCCATGTAGTTCCACATGCAGATGAGCAGGCCGCCGATCAAATCAACTTTGGAAGTCGTGGGAGCAGTCACCGCGTGAAACAGTGCGCCGTACTTCACGGGCGAAAGAATTACTACCAGCGCGAAGGGCGCCGAAAGAGCGAAGAACAACCACAGCGAGGTCGTCGAGACCACTTTCACGCCGGCAATATTCAGCAGCGCGCAGACGATGACTACGGCGAGGCCAACCATCACTCCGCGATAATTGACCGCGAACCACGGAAACAGGCGGGCCAGATACGCCACGAACAGTGTCGGGTAGATCGCCATATCGAAAATCGAAGCCACAAGCGAAAGCCACGCTTCTTGGAATCCCCAGAAGTTGCCCATGGCGCGGCGCACCCAGGCGTAGTAACCACCTTCAAATGGCAGCGCGCTCGAAAGCTCACCAATCATGAACGCGGTCGGCAGGCTCCAGAGCAGAGGGGTGAGCAGCAGAATAAGGATGGCGCGCCCGTAGCCGGCGCCGTGGACGATGTCCTCGGTGCCGTAGGTGCCTCCCGAAACCATAAAGAAGGTGGCGGCGACCAGTGGCCACAGGGTGAGGCGGACAGATTTCTTTCGTGGGGTGGGAACGAGGGTGGGCGAGAGTTCCTGATGAGCGGCGCTAGCTGTTGCCAATTTCTATGGCTTCCTCCTCAAGCGACTCACTCTCAGCTACTCCGCGCGGGCTGGGCGCTTCGGGGCTTCCGGTGCATCAGATTCCAGAATTTTCGCTGAAGTTAGTTCGCAGTGTTTAATGTACGGAAAATTCGCTGAGATGCAAGAAGTATTTTGAAAAATTTTGTGAAGGAGGGCAAGCGGAAAGCTTGAACCAACAGACGGCACAGAGGCGCACAGAGGACATGCTCTTGGGTAATGTGATCTGCCGGAGCAGTAGCCCTAGACTCTAGCAAGCTATGTAAGCTACTCAAAACGCTAAAACCAATAATCGCGGGCTGCGCAAAATCCTGATCGTCTTCGCGGTAATCCTCTCGGTCGGCGCATACGCGTGGTTTTTCTGGTTCCAAACGTTGATGGTGATTCAGACTCATTATTACTATCGCGACATCCCAATTGCGAGCATGACGCCGGTCGAACTGAATGACCACAGCGTTACTCCGGCGAATGGCACAAAGTTGTCGGTGCTATGGATATGATTTCGAGGTTCCGTGGAAGGATGTCGAGACTGACAAAATACAACGCAAGTCCATGACGCTGATTCCGTTTCGCTCCGGATTGTCGGTTCTAGTAGGGCACGGGTCGACCCATGATCTTCTTGACACCATCATGGAAAGAACGAACACGAACCCGCAAAACCTTCGGGCCAAGTACTCGGACGCTCCGGTTCGGTCGGACTACGATCTCCTTGGCTTGGCGCTGAATGCCACCCCTGCTCGGGTCAGGCTATTTGAATCAAAGCAGGAGATAGGTCGCCAGACCGCGTTGCTTATGATCAAGGCGATCATCGTGCCTGGCGACTCCGGAATCTCCAAAGTGCAAGCCGGGGAGTTCAAGGGTTTTCAGTAGGGGGATCCCAACAAGCATCCCAAAAAGGTCACGCTATTCTTGTTGTCCGCGAGCGGTAGCGTCGAGATCAGCTTCTCCGAAAAGGACCTGTCGCCGGTCACTATTTCGCAGTCAGAAATCAATCGCGCGATTCAGAGATGCATCGCGCCGACCCGCCTACGACTACGCCGTCGACTGCGTCTGCTTCACTTCGCAATTGAACGTTCCAGTGTACTAAAGATCTTTGAACAATTCCGCCCTTGGATCTTCCGGATTCAACTTCGCCAACTCCCGCAAAAGTTCCTTCGTCTTCTCATCCCGTGGCATCGGCACCGTGACTTTGATTTCGACGATTTCATCCCCGCGGGCGCCATCTCTCGTGGCCGACGGCACACCTTTTTCTCTCAGCCGAAGCTTCTGACCTGACTGGGTTCCGGGAGGAACTTTTAGCAGCGCACGGCCATCAATGGTCGGGACTTCGATTTTCGCGCCCAAAGCGGCTTCGGTTGCAGTGACCGGTACTGTGATTTGAATGTCATCGCCGTCGCGGCGGAAGACCAGATGCTCTCCGGCGCGGATAATGACGTAAAGGTCCCCAGGCTGACCTCCGTGCGTCCCGGCATTTCCTTTGCCAGGGATTCGAATGCGCTGACCGTCGCGGGTTCCTGCCTTGATGCGCACTTCGAGCGGCTCAGTGCGGCTGACCACGCCTTCTCCATGACAGACCGGGCAGGTAGAAATGTTCTTGCCCGTTCCATGGCACCGCGGACAAGTCACATTGAACTTCATGCGCCCGCCGGTTTGCTCGATCGTGCCTTTACCTTTGCACTGTGGGCAAACGCCGGGCTGCTCGATGTATCCATTGCCTTGGCAATTGGCGCAAACATCCTGGCGTGTAATGTTCAGGCGCATGACGCCGCCGCGGACCGCTGTCCAGAAAGGGACGTTGACCTGGTATTCGAGATCGGACCCCGGTTCGGGGCCTTCCTGCGCCGCCGTACCACCGCGCCCGCCACCACCAAAGATGCCGGAGAAGATGTCACGAAACCCGCCTCCGCCCGCGTTTCGCTGGCCACGCGCGCCTTCGAACATGTCGTTGAAATCGAAGCCGCTGAAATCGAAGGGAACTCCCTGGCCTGTAGCTCCAGGCTGCGCACCAGGAAATCCGCCGAAGCCGCCGGCTCCCGTCGGGCCGCCGCGCGCGTAGGCCTCGGCAGCTGCTGGATCAATGTTGTCAGAATAGAAGCCGAGCTGGTCGTAAATCTTACGCTTCTTGGGATCGCTCAGAACGTCGTTGGCTTCGGAGAGGGCCTTAAATTTCTCCTCGGCAGTTTTGTCTCCTGGATTTACGTCAGGATGATATTTGCGCGCAAGTTTGCGGAACGCCTTGCGGATGTCGTCCGCCGAGGCAGACTTCTTCACTCCGAGGAGTTCGTAATAATCTTTTTTGGTGGTGGTTGCCATACGCTACTTGCCATCTCGACCGCGTGCTTTCTCCGTGATCAGAAACATCGTCGTAAGTGCAGATGCCAGTAGCGGGCGCCTCATCGGGTCCTTCCCGAAACGCGTCTGGCTTCGTTGATCGCAGCTCGCGCCGCCTCTTTGCCGGACATCGCCGTCAGAGCTTGCACGGCCACCCGTCTCACATCCAGCTTCGCGCTGATCCATGCCCATTTGTAGCTGCACTCGGCCAAGGCTTTTCCACCGGTTGCCCTCGGATGGTTGATACATTTCATCAACGCCTCCCCTCACGCGCAGGTTAACTCGAGAAATTGTGCGTTCCTTCTTCCAGAATGCCTGCGCGCTCATATTTCGCAGCATCCACGTAAACCGGAATGCGATGCACTCCCTGCGGCGTGGGTGCGAACACGTACCAGCGCTTCTCCTGTTCTACGAATGCCAGAAAATAATCTTGTCCTTTGATTTGAAATTGCAACGTTGTCTACTCCTTTGTCTCCAAAACACAAGCCACGGATTACGCGGATTCTACGGATTGCATTTGATCCGTGTTACTCCGTGCGATCCGTGGCCAGGCTCTTCTCAGTTACTTTTTGTCTTCGACGTCCACGTACTCGGCGTCGATCACGCCTTCGTCCTTCTTAGCTTGGCCATTGCCGCCGGCCGCGCCGTTTGTCGGCGGTTCAGCGCCTGCGCCCGGAGTCCCCGGAGGCGGCGTCTGCGCCTGCGCTGCTTTGTACATCTGCTCGGCCAGCTTGTGCGAGGCCTGAGTCAGCGTCTCGCGTGCCTTGTCCATCTGCGCTTTGTCGTTCGATTCGAGCGCCTTCTTCGCGTCGGCAATTGCGTTTTCGACATCGCCACGCTCCGAGCCCGAGATCTTCTCTCCCTGCTCGCGCAGCATCTTCTCGACGCTGTAAACCATCGAGTCGAGCTGGTTCTTCGAGTCGATCACCTCGCGTTGCGCTTTGTCTTCGGCCGAATGCGCGTCGGCCTCTTTCGCCATGCGCTCGACTTCTTCCTTCGACAGGCCGGAAGACGACGTGATCGTGATCTTCTGGTCTTTCTGCGTGGCCGTATCTTTTGCTGTGACATTCAAAATGCCGTTCGCGTCAATGTCGAACGTCACTTCAATCTGCGGTACGCCGCGCGGAGCCGGTGGAATCCCCGTCAAATGGAATTTGCCCAGCGTCCGGTTCTGCGCAGCCATCGGGCGTTCCCCTTGCAGCACATGCACCTCAACCGAAGTCTGACTGTCGGCCGCGGTCGAAAACGTTTCCGTCTTGCGTGTCGGAATCGTCGTATTGCGCGGAATCATCGGAGTCGCCACGCCGCCCAGCGTTTCAATCGCGAGTGTCAGCGGAGTCACGTCAAGCAGCAACAGGTCTTTCACTTCGCCGCCGAGCACGCCGCCCTGGATGCCAGCGCCCACCGCGACCACTTCGTCCGGGTTGACGCCCTTGTGGCCTTCTTTGCCAAACAGCTCTTTTACCAAGTTCTGAATGCGAGGCATGCGCGTCTGTCCGCCAACCAGCACGACTTCATTGATCTTGCTGGTGTCCACGCCTGCGTCCTTCATGCACTGTTTGCACGGACCAACCGAGCGCTGAATGATGTCTTCCACCATGCCTTCGAGCTTTGCACGCGTCAGCTTCTTCACTAGATGCTTCGGCCCGCTGGCGTCGGCTGTGATGAAGGGTAGATTGATCTCCGTCTCCATGGTGGTCGAAAGCTCGATCTTCGCCCGTTCTGCCGCGTCACGCAGGCGCTGCAGCGCCATCTCGTTGCCCTTGCCGCGCAGGTCGAGGCCTTCATCTTTCTTGAACTCGTCAATCAACCAATCCACGAGGCGCTGATCAATGTTGTCGCCGCCCAGGTGGGTGTCGCCGTTGGTGGCTTTGACTTCAATCACACCTTCGCCGACTTCAAGGATCGAAATATCGAACGTTCCGCCGCCGAAGTCGTACACGGCGATAGTCTCGTCCTTACCTTTATCTAATCCGTAGGCAAGCGCGGCCGCCGTCGGCTCGTTGATGATTCGCTTCACATCCAGTCCGGCAATTTGGCCGGCGTCTTTGGTCGCCTGGCGCTGCGCGTCGTTGAAGTACGCAGGCACGGTAATTACCGCCTCGGTGACCTTCTCGCCAAGGTAGTCTTCCGCCGCCTTCTTCAGTTTTTGCAGAATCATGGCTGAAATTTCGGGCGGGTTGTACTTCTTGCCCTGCGCGATTATCGACACGTGGTCTCCGTCGCGCTCGACCTTGTAGGGGACCATCTTCATTTCTTCGTTCACCTCGTCGAAGCGCCGTCCCATAAAGCGCTTGATCGAATAAATCGTGTTCTCAGGATTGGTGATGGCCTGCCGTTTGGCCACCTGCCCGACCAGCCGCTCCCCGGTTTTGGTAAACGCCACGACCGACGGAGTAGTGCGCCCACCCTCTTCGTTAGGGATAACCTTGGGCTCCCCGCCCTCCATAATGGCGACGCAGGAGTTGGTAGTTCCGAGGTCAATTCCGATAATCTTGGCCATAAAAAGCTCCTTCTTAGCGCCTCAGAAAAGGCGCTGTTTAATTATAAGTGCTTTGTAATCAGCGTGCTCACAACTGCGCTCTCGGATAGTATGAGAGTTGAGTGAGATGTTGTCAAGTTTTAGATGCGGAGGGGGAGGGAGGGGATGCGGACTGAGTACCGATAAATACGAGCGTCAATCGGGAGACATTTCCGGGTGCTCTGTACGAATGTCCTGCCAAGCTGTCGGCATGACGTCTCGCTTGAGCCTGCAAGGATGAACCCATCTAGTCAGGCACGAAAAGTCAAACTTGCTGACTCGTTCCACGTCCCCAGGTGAGGCCGCTGAAGTGAAGTCCGCATAAATCATGATGCAAACCTCACACCCGCTTGGCCATCCGATTCGGTAAGTCGGGTGACGGGAATCGACGGCGTATCGCTCGGGTAGCTTTTCCATTGTTCTCGTTGCGCCAATCAGACTGTAACCGAGTGGGGTGAACCCGACTGCCATGGCTTCGCTCGGAAACACCTCGACGTACAGAGCGTACGACTTGCTGCGAAGGGCGCCATCCTGTACTGAGGCAGCCGCCCTGACAAACGCGGGACGCCCACCCAGTATTCCGTAAGTTCGGAATAGTCGCTGGTGCCTTGAGAAAAATTCCGCACGCGCGTAGGCGAAATCGCCAAGGGTGATCTCGGCTGAACATTTGGCCGTTTCGCAAGTGCCGTCGTCGTAAGTTACGTTCCAACGCTGCAAGATCGGTCGAGCCTGCGAGAAAGTCGTGCTTCCGTACTGCAGACTCTTGATGTCGTTTTCAAGTCGCTCAGCGCGGAACCGAAAAGCATATTGCTGCGTGCGGACTACGACAATCAGCAGGCAGAGCACTACTGCCAGCGCCACCGTGATGAGCAGTGTCCTACGGAGCATTCGTCGCACGCCATATTAGACCCCAGATGCGACAGGAAGGCGTAGCTACTGGATTGCCAATGCTGGCGGGCGGGTGGCCCACTCAAGCCCGGTGTTGGCTTGAGTGGGGATTGAGCAGACTGCCACGACCTCAGCGGCCGTAGATCAGCAGATGGAACGTCCCTGGTTTGGGGCTTCGACGGCCGTTCGGCTGGGCCGAGGCAGGTTCGGTAAATTCCGCTGTGCTCACATAGAGATTGTGCGTTTTCGTGTCGAGTGCCATCGTCTTGGCTCCGTACTCAGTCTTGAGGGTCTGGACTTCGCTGAGTTTCGTGGATGAATCTTCATGGAAGATGTGCACCATCCCCTCGCGGGTCGAGACGAACAAGAGTCCGGTTTCATTCTCAAAAACCGCGGCATCGGCTCCCGCGCTGATGGGCAGCGACTGCAGAACTTTTCCAGAATCGGCGTCGAGCATTACAACCATCTGCGGCTTGCGTCCGGCTGAGAACAGGCGGCGGTGTTCGCGATCCATGGCCAGCGCCGTCGGAGCTCCTGCGGGCGCGACAGGCCAGCGCGCCTTGATGGTCAGGGTTTGAGAATCGATCGCCACCAGTTCGTTTTTGTCTTCAATATTGTTGAAGACCGTTCCCTGGCCATCGGCTGCGGCGAATTCTGGTCCGCCTCCCAAATCGATCGTCTTCACGACGGTTGCGCTCGCGGGATCAATCACTGACGCGCTGCGCGAGTCGCCATTGAATGCAAAAATGTGTTTAGAAGCCGGATCGTAAATGATCGAATCCGAATCGTCGGCGGTTTTGATCTCGCCGGTGATCTTCAGAGTCTTGACATCGAAGACGAACACTTTCCCTTCTTCGCCGTCGGTGATGAATCCTTTCCCGCTGGCGTCGGGAACTGCGATTCCGTGACATTTCTTTAAGCCGGTAATTGTGCCAACAACATCGCCGGTATCAGCGTCAACGACCTTAACTTCTGTGCCGTGTGAAACGTATATGCGGCGGGCGTCGGAATCCGCCATGAGATAGTCAAAATATTCGCCTCCGCCTGGTGCCGCTCCCAATGGAACCTTTTTAAGCAGGTGGTAGCTGACTGACTGCGCGCTCGCTAGCGTACCGAAGACAAAAATCAAGAATAAGGCGCACGTCACAGGGCCGACAGAATGTGGGAGCTTCTTTGTCATTATCATTATCATTGCAATCCCTCTTGTTTTTTGGTGCCTGGATTATACCCGCACCTCACCCAACCCTGTCATCCTGAGAGGAGTAGCTGCTTCGCTTGGCCAAGCAGCTACGGAGTCGAAGGCCCCCCGTGCTCACTTGCGCCGGAGCAAACGTCGAGAGGCATTCTCACGATGCTCCCGATGGATCGGCCAGAATTCCCTGAGACGTCCCTGCCAAGCCCAAAACGAACTCGGGCTCCTTCGACTGCGTGGGCGTCTGCTTCGCGCACGCCCACTTCGCTCAGGATGACAGGTTTGGGAGGGAACTTGATATTGCAGCGCTGAAAGCGCTGCTCCACCCGTTCGCTGCGAACGCCAGTTATTGGCGATGTCGATGGTTCGCAGGCAGACGCTTAGCTACCACATCTCTAGTCATACTCCGAAATATGCCCTTGCCACATTGATCCAAGGTGTCGCATTGGCACTTGGTCATCAACTTTGTGAGCACGCCGCGCACGGCTTTTATTCCATCCATCAGATGATCCAACTCGGCGAGCTTTCTTTGGGAGAGCGTTCGCCAGCGTTCCGAAGGGCGAGTGACGTCGCGGAAACCAAAGAACAAGTGGCGGATTTCAGTCAATGTAAAACCGAGTTGACGCGCGCGCTGAATGATTGCCAGGCGGTAAAGGGCGGTGGTGTCGTATCGTCTCTGCCCGCTCACTCGCGGGGCCCGGGGAAGCAATCCAATCCTCTCGTAATACCGGATCGCCGATGCTCGGAGTCCAACTTGTCGCGCCACCTCGGAAATTGTCAATTCTGGCATAAAGGCATTCTAGATCACCCTTTTCGATCAAAATCCTAACGTTGACAGATTCTTTGCAAAAACCACTTGCCTTAAAGTCAACTTTAAGTTGTAGCGTAATGGATGGAGCGACAGGGCGTCCAGAGCTTTGCCGCCCCGGAGAACAAAGAGGAGAAGTAATCATGCAGAAAATGAAATGGATATTGATGCTCGCGCTGTGGTTGGGTTCGGGCAATATTTTGGCACAAGTCGGGCAGCAGCGCGTTGACGCCAAGGAAACACTCGACGCAGAACGGGAAAAGCACGCGCTACAGATCTTTTTAAAGCTCGGAGAGAAGCTGATCGTCTCGGCTGCTGAGGCCATGCCTGCAGACAAGTATGGGTTTGCCCCAACCGACGGCGAATTCAAGGGCGTGCGGACCTTTGGGCAACAGGTGAAACACCTGGCAGCGACCAATCACATCCTGGCTGCTGCCGCGTTGAGTGAGGAACCACCACCCGATGCGGGGGATGAGCTTGGACCTGAAGCGGTACGAACTAAAGCGGAGGTCCTCTATTATCTGAATGGGTCGTTCGCCCATCTCGGAAAAGCCATCCACGCGATTGGCGAGAAGAAGGAAGTGGTCAAATCCTCTCCGATTTCACCTCTGCAAGGTAACACGGCGACTCGCATGGCGCTCATTGTGGAGGCCATGATTCATGCTTTTGACCATTACGGACAAATGGTCGAGTATCTGCGCATGAACGGCGTCGTTCCGCCAGCGAGCCGGCCATGAAGCACGGTTCTGATGACAACTCGGAAGTTGTGAGGTTGTTGGCGTAGCATCGCGATAGGACTCATTGACCACGAAGGAGCCTGATGCCACGGATCTCGACGCAAGAGTTCGAACGGCTGCCGCTGCGGGTCCACGACTTTCTTGCCGGCGTGCCGCTTCATGACGTGTGGGCCGTAGATCTGCCGCGGACGCGCTCCGGCGTCACGCTGGATGAGTTTTTACGGATCGCAAGCACGCGTCTGTGCAAACTCTCGCCGGTCTCACACGCGCTCCTGGACATTCGTCTCTTTATCGGCCGACTCCTTGGTTGGGACCGCGAGCCTGCCGCCACCGCGTGGGAGCCCTTCGCAACGCGTCTGACAACCGTCGATCGCGCGAAGTCCCTTGCGCCGGCGGGTACGCGCGAGGGTCTTTTCCGCGTCGTGTACCGCTTCGAAAACGAGCAACTCCTCGAGCTGATCAACCGCACCGCCCACGCCGCAGCGCTGAGCGCCCTCGTCGAAACGGCACATGCCTACCGCTTCTATTTCTGCGTTTACGTTCGCAGCGTCGGCCGCTTCACGCCGGTCTACATGGCCCTGATCGACCCGTTCCGCAAGCTGATCGTCTATCCGTCACTGCTGCGGACAGTCCGCGCGACCTGGAACGAAACCTTCGCCACAGCCTGACAACCGACCACGACTCGCGTGCTACTGTTCTGCACTCCGACAATTAACAATGATCGTTGCATTTCATCCCCCTTTTTTTCGGTTGCAGTTCTCGGTTCCAACCCAAGGCGCAGGGCATTTTACACACCTAACGCGAGGCCTTGGCGGGGTGGCCGCGACAACCCCGTTGGACAGGAGTGTCCGACCCGCACGGTCAATGTCCTCGCCCCAGAACCACCTCTTGCTCACCCCTGCGCCCGGCGAACGTCTAAGACGCTGGACTAGTGTGGCCCGCGATCTGTGGTCCGCTTCAGCAAAATTTGCGAGTCACAAAGGAGGCGTTTCCCATGATTAGGACGGCTTTGCGAGGATTCTGGTTCTGCCTGCTGATGGCAGCCATGCCGGGCGTAAGTCCGGCGCAATCGTTCGTACTCGATCTGCCTGACCAGAGTCAGCGGGCAGAGATCTCACAGAGAATTGGGATTACCGACATCACCATCAACTATCACCGGCCGCTGGTGAAAGATCGCAAGATTTGGGATGGCCTGGTTCCGTATGGCAAGGTCTGGCGCGCGGGCGCGAATATAAACACCACGATCACCTTCAGCGATCCTGTCCTGATCGAAGGCAAGCCGCTCGACAAAGGAGCGTATGGATTGCACATGATCCCGAACGCCGACGAATGGACGGTTATTTTTTCCAAGAACTCAACCTCCTGGGGGTCTTTTACCTACGACCAGGCGGAAGATGCGCTGCGTGTAACCGTAAAGCCCCGAGCTGCGGACATGCATGACGCGCTCACCTACGACTTCGACCAGCTACAGCCGGATTCGGCGGAGGTGGAACTGGAGTGGGAGAAGGTCGCGGTACCGTTCAAGGTCTCTGTCGATGTACACGACGTAGTGCAGGCCAGCCTGAAAAAACAGCTTCGCAATCTATCGCAGTACACGTGGATGAGCTGGGATGACGCGGCTAATTATCTGCTCACGGAAAAGATTGCTTTGGACGATGCGCTGACGTATGCGAACAAGTCCATCGAAAATGAAGATCGGTACGACAATGAGATGACGAAGTCGAAAGTCCTGACGGCGCTCAATCGCAAAGACGATGCTGCGGTGGCGGAGAAGAAGGCTCTAAATCTCGCCGACCCCCTTCAGATCCATTTGTTTGCTCGCCAGTTGCAGGCCCAAAAGCGGAGTGAAGAAGCCTTTACGATCTTCCGCGAAAACGCGAAGAAACATCCCGACAAGTGGTTCGTACATACCGGGCTGGCTCGAATGTACTCCGCGCAGGGCAAGTTTGACGACGCGGCAAAGGAAATGAAACTGGCGCTGGCGGCCGCTCCGGACAACCAGAAAAGTTATCTGGACGGTTTGGTGAGACAGCTTGAGGCCAAGCAGGATATAAACCAGTAGCAGCTGAGGCGACGCAGGATATCAGAACCTTGCGTCGCCGCTCCTCTAATTTGTGTTGCGGTCAAACCTCCCGATACCGGAAGCACGTCACCGAGTGATCATTTACCATGCCGACTGCCTGCATGAAGGCATAGCAGATGGTTGATCCGACGAAGGTGAAGCCGCGCTTCTTTAGATCTTTGCTCATCGCATCCGATTCAGCCGTCTTGCTTGGGAGCTGGTTCAGAACTTTCCAGGCGTTCATACGCGGTTTGCCGCCGACGAATTGCCAGACGTAGCGGTCGAAGGATCCGAATTCCTTTTGTACTTCCAAAAATGCCCTCGCGTTCTTCACTACTGACAAAATCTTCAAGCGGTTGCGGACTATACCTTCGTTACGCATCAGCGAGTCTCTCTTCCGCTGGTTGTAGCGGGAAATCGCTGGTTGTAGCGGGAAATTTTCTTTACGTCGAAACTGTCGAACGCCGCGCGATAGTTGTCGCGCTTCTTGAGAATGGTGTCCCAACTGAGGCCGGCCTGCGCGCCCTCGAGGGCCAGGAATTCAAACAGTACGCGTTCGTGGTGCTGTGGGACACCCCATTCGCGATCGTGATAAAGAATGGCGAGATCGTTCGTCGCCCACGCGCAACGGATTACTTTCTTTTCTGGCATTGCCTTCATTTCGCTTGATCCGCCTGGGTCGCGAAGTCCCGCAGTTCGGAAGCTGATGCGTTCAGTAAATTCCGCAGCACCGCAACTTCGGCTGTAATGGCGGTATGCAGCGCAGGATCAAGATCCGGCGCAAACAGCGGCGAGTGGTTCGAAGGCAGGGTGGTTCCCGCCGCATTGGCCTGGGCATATTTCTCAGGGTCCGCCCCGCCCAGACTGAAATAGAAACCGGGGATTCCTTGCTCGATGAAACGCGAGAAATCTTCCGACCCCATGTGTGGTTCTTCCGCAGTCACGTTGTCTTTTCCAAGAGCGGCCTCGAGCGGGCTTCTCAACCTCTGCGCCAGACCG
>WNFJ01748653.1_pt3 | contig 15722 bp, 12 predicted proteins | sample 5400461 | NCBI WGS metagenome assembly WNFJ01 (sample SAMN13153349, study PRJNA577476) | soil metagenome | isolation source: 115 cm saprolite on Douglas fir-dominated hillslope | place: USA:California | collected 2013-09-17 | reverse complement strand
GACCGAGATCGTCCTGATGGAGGACCTCGGCTTCGCCAGGCGCGGCAACGCCTGGCGGGACATCCTCGACGGGGTTTACGACCGTGACGGCGAGCTGCCGGTGAACCCTGACGGGGGCCTGAAGAGCTTCGGCCATCCGGTCGGGGCCAGCGGGTTGCGGATGATCTACGAGTGCTGGCTCCAGCTGCGCGGTCAGGCGGGTCCCCGCCAGGTCGCCACCGCGGACCGCGGGCTGGCGCTCACGCAGAACCTGGGCGGCGCCCCGGGCGACTGCGTCTGCTTCATCTCCGTGGTGGGCAGCAAGCCCGGATAATGCCTTCGCGCGTATCCCGTGTCCTGACCTCCGCCTCCCCAGGGCAGGTTGATCTCGATGCGGCCATCGCCTGCGTTTCTTGTGAATACAAAAATGCATGCGATATGCTTGGTTCGGAAGCTGCGGGTGCAGCTTGTCCGCCCAGTCGCCCAGCGACACGGCGCGGGTGGCAACTGCCGCCCGGCGCGCTCCCCCCGCTCCCACACGACGTGCGGTGCGGCCAGCAGAGACGGGATTCGGCATGCATGTGATCTATACGGCCAAGATTCCGTGGACCTTGGTCAGTAAGAGCGACCGCCCCGGGCGCGTCCACCGCAAGCTCGTCCACGAGGGATCGGTCTCGCCGGGTGTCGGCTACACCGCTGACCTTGTGCGCTACGAGGGTGGCCATGGCACGTTCAGCGCGCCGCGGCACAAGCACAACTTCGACCAGATCCGCTACGTGGTCAGCGGCAGTCCCGACTTCGGCCACTACCAGGTCGCCTCGCAAGGCCAGTCGGCGTTTTTCCCGGCCGGCGCGGCCTACGGGCCCGAGACCATCGAAGAGGCCGAGATCCTGTTGATCCAGTGGGGCCAGCACTGGATGACGCGGGCCCAGCATGACGAGACCTACGCCAGCATGCAGCAGGTCGGTGAATTCAAGGACGGCTATTACGTCACGGTCGACGCCGCCGGGAACGAGCAGCGCGCCGATAGCCGCAACGCCATCTGGGAGACCTTCAACGGGCGCAAGCTCGTCTACCCGACCCCGAGGTATCCCCAGCCAGTGATCATGGAGCCGGAGGGGTTCGAGTGGCGCCAGGTCAGCCCCGGCGTCTCAGGCAAGGTCATGGGCCGCTTCACCGAGGACGACGTGTATATCGGAGATTACCGTTGGGACAAAGCCGGCGGCGTGCTCACGCTGGGTGCCGAGCGCACCCAGCTGCTGTGGGTCGCCGACGGGCAGCTGACCGTCAAAGGCGTCTCCTACGATCGCTCAACGGTCATCTTCTCGGAGTTCCAGCAGACCACCGAACTGACTGGCGCCGCCGGTGCCCGGGCGGTCGTCTTCGGCCTGCCACTGCCGGTCAGCGTTCCGGCCTGAGCGCATGCGGGCGGGCCCCTGGTCGGAGTCCGCCCGCTGGCCGCGCCATCAGCTTGCTCGAGAAAGGAGCCATATGTCGCTAACCACACTGGATCAGCGCACGGCATTGCTCGTTGTCGACCTCCAGGAAGGCGTCATCAGCCTGCCGACCGTACACCCCGCCACGGACGTCGTCGAACGCGCCGCCAGCCTGGCCAAGGCGTTTCGCGCGCACGGGCTGCCGGTCGTGCTGATCAATGTCGCCGGCGGCGCTCCTGGCCGTACCGAGCTGCCCAGATCCACGTCGAAGCCCAAGCCGAACTGGACGGATCTCGTACCGCAACTCCAGGTATCTGACGGCGACCAGTTGGTGACCAAGAAAAGCTGGAGCGCGTTCCACGGCACTGTTCTGGACGAGTATTTGCGGTCCGTGAACGTAAGCCAGGTGGTGATTGCCGGCATAGCGACCAGCATCGGAGTCGAGTCGACCGCGCGCTCAGCCCATGACCACGGCTATAACGTCACACTTGCGACCGATGCGATGACAGACCTGGACGCTGAGGCGCACTACAACACCGTCGAGCGAATCTTTCCGAAGCTCGGCGAGACCGGCACCACGGCTGCGCTCCTGACGCTGCTCGACAAGACTCACCGATAGATGTGTGCCCAAAGGGATTGAAGAGCTCATGGTAACGGGACCACTTCAGGGAATTCGTGTCATCGACCTGACGATCTGGATGTCGGGGGCGATCGGCGCAATGCTGCTCGGTGATCTCGGAGCCGACGTGATCAAGGTCGAAGGGCCGACCGGAGACCCAGTCCGCCGCTACGTACCAATCGGCTCCACCGAATCAGCCAATGCTCCAGGCGGGGTAAACTACGCATACGCTCTCTGTAATAGGAACAAGCGGCAGATCAGGCTCGACCTCCGCGATCCCGCAGACCGCGACCGGCTATACGAGCTTGTACGGGACGCGGATGTCTTTATCACCAGCATGCGAGCAGAGACCCTGGTGTCGCTGGGCGCCGACGAAGAATCCATCAAGTCGATCAACCCCGCCATTATTTATGCGAAGGCAGGCGGGCTGGGCCACACAGGGCCACGGGCGAACGACCGCTGCCAGGACATGCTCGGGATGGCATACGCCGGCATGCTCTTCACTGCATCGCCAGAGCAAGATGAGCCGTTCGCCCCGCCGGGCGCCACTAATGACGTGCTCACCGGGACAATGACCGCGTTCGGCGTGCTGGCCGCTCTGATGGAGCGCCAGCAATCCGGACTCGGCAGAACCGTCAATACCTCCCTGCTGCACACAGCGCTGTGGACGCAACTGATCCAACTCGGCACCGTTGCGAACGTGCCCCAACTGCGTCTGCCGGCCAGGTCACGGCGTGAGCCCCGCAGTCCGGGGGTGAATCAGTACAAGTGCTCGGACGGACGATGGATCGCCGTCGCGGCTGTCACTGCCGACGCGTGGGCGCGGTTCGTGAAGGCACTTGATCTCAGGTTCATCGACGATGAGGCAGAGGGTCAGCTTTCTTATGCTGAGGTACTCACTCATGCGGCCCGCGTACGCGAGATGCTTGACGAGTATTTCGCCAAGCAGCCCATGTCCTGCTGGCTTGCCCGTCTGGAAGCGGCTGGCATCTGGTGCACGCCGGTGAACACGCTAGTCGAGGTCATGGACGACGAACAGGTCAACGCGAACGGATACCTTAGCACTGTTGACGATGGCCTGAAGACTGTGACGATGCCATTCACGCTGGCCGGTTATCAAGCTCCGACTCGCGCTGCTCGTCGCTTGGGCGAGGACAACGACACCGTGCTGAGGGAACACTAAAGCCCGCTTTCAAGATCGGTGTCTCATGGCACGCGGCTGTCCTCCGCCCGCGGCCCGACCAGCCAGCCACGGGCGTCAGGAGAAGCTCAGCGGCAGGTGGACCCACCCGTTGCGAAGCAGTTGCCGGATCTCAATCACTTCACCCTTGACCTCGATCCTGTCGAAGGAATCCAGAAGCGCGCCGTACAGCTCGCGCGCCTCAAGCCGGGCCAGGTGGGCGGCGATGCACAGGTGCGGACCGTACCCGAACCCGAGGTGCGCCATGGCGTTCGGCCGTTCGATGTCGTACGTCCACGGGTCGGCGAAGACCTCTGCATCCCGATTGCCCGCGTCGTAGAGCAAGTAGACCCGCTGGCCCGCCTGGATGTCCACGCCGCGGATCTGGACGTCCTTGAGTGCTGTACGCAGGAACCCCCGCGCCGGCGTAACCCATCGGAGCGACTCCTCGATCGCCCCTTCGAGCAGATCGGGATTTGCCTTGAGCTTCTCCAGCTGATCCGGATGCTCGGCGAGCGCTAGAGCCATCCCGGCTAGGAGGGAGCGTGTGGTATCACTGCCCGCGGCGAGAAACGTCATGCAGTAGGTGAGCAGACTAGGCTCTGAGATGGGCTTTCCGTCGAGCTGAGATGCGAGAAGCGTCGAGATCAGATCGTCGCCCGGCTTGGCTCGTTTGATAGCGAATTGCGCCAGGAAGAAGTCGCGCATCTCGGAGAACTGCCTGATCGCCGCGCGGATGTTTTCCGGGCCGTGGATCAGCTTCAGCGATTCGAGCGCGTCGCTCCACCGGCGTATGTCAGCGTCGTGACCTGACGGCAAGCCGATGAGCGTTACTGCCACCCGGATCGGCAAGACAGCTGCTATCTCTTCGACGAAGTCGAGAGACTTACCTGGCTCGATCTTGCCGACGAGCTCCTCGGAGTCGCGCTTCACCTGCTCTCCCAACCTCGCGAGAGGCTTCGGAGCGAAGTTCCGCGTGGCTACGCCGCGCAGCTCACGGTGCCGTGGCGGATCGGCGTAGGCGAATTGCTCGCCTGCGCCGTAAAGGGTGGAGTATACCTCCGCCTCCTCCGGCATGAGCCGGAGCTCGTGCAGGTGCAGCCCGCGCGCGGAGGAGAAGATCTCCGGTTTCCGGGCTGCATCCTTGATGTCCTCGTGCTTGGTCAGAACGAAGACATCGAGCGGTTCGTAATAGAAGACAGGGCTCTCGGCGTGCAGTCGCTCGTAGCCCTCCCGCCGACCTTCGAAGTAGAAGTCGGGATCTTCAATGCGGACGTCGTCGACGTTCAGCGGCTTCATACTTCGCCTACTCGTTCGAAGATGGCATGTCGAGCGTCACCATCCGGTACGCGCTAGGTGGTGACGTCACGTCATAGTGTTCATTTTTGCATACATATTTAGGTTACTGCGTCAGCGGTGGACACGTCAAGCCGCCCCGCGCTCCCCTGACGGTTCGCTGAGTGGGCGAACTCCGATCTGGGGCAGGCAGTCATGGCCACAAATGAATCCGTTTATGCGTTCACTTGATCGCCGGTCGGCACGTCCACCTTCCAGCGCGGCACATAGGTGCGGCTGACGAGGTCCCTATCGATCACCGCTGGCAGGTGCAGGAATTCGGACGCCAGAACCAGCTACTACCGGCCACTACCAGCGAATACGGGCTAATTGCAACGAAACGCCTCCGGATGCTGCGCGTAGCTCGACGGCTCGCGGTCAAGGATGATCGCCTGCGTCTCCAGGTATGGCATGAGGCCCTCGCGGCCGCCCTCGCGCCCGATACCCGACTGCTTGAACCCTCCGAAAGCAAAGGCATGAGAGTTGCGGTGCGCGTTGTGCCCGACCGTGCCCGACCGGATCTGGCGCGCGAACTCCCAGGCGCGGTTCTCGTCGTTCGTGAACACCGCCGAATTGAGTCCGTAGATGGAGTCGTTCGCGATCGTGATCTGCTCCTGCTCGTTCTCCGCCGGGATGACGCTCAGCACGGGACCGAAGATCTCGTTGCGGGCGATGGTCGAATGGTTGTCCACGTTGCCGAAGACGGTGGGCTCGATGAACCAGCCGACGTCGAGGTCGGCAGGCCGGCGCCCTCCGGCCGCCAGCTGGGCGCCCTCCTCGCGGCCCTTATCGACCAGCCCGCAGATCTTGTCAAGCTGCCGCCTCATGGCCACCGGCCCCATGTCGATGTTCGCGTCGAACGGGTCACCGACCCGCACTTTGGCGAACTCAGCGCTCAGCGCTTCGACCAGCTCGTCGTGGCGGTGCTTGCTCACGATGACCCGCGTGAGCGCCGAGCACACCTGGCCGGTGAGCTCGGTGGCCGACTCGGCGAGGGACGCGGCGGCGGTGGCGATGTCGTAGTCGTCCAGGATGAGCGCGGCAGACTTTCCGCCGAGCTCGAGATTGACCCGCGCGACCCGCTCCGCGCAGATCCCGGCGATCCGGCGGCCGGCGGCCGTCGAGCCGGTGAAGCTGATCTTGTCAATGCCGGGGTCGCGGACCAGTTCCTCGGAGGCCTCGCGCTCGGCGGTGATGATGTTCAGCACTCCCGGCGGCAGGCCGGCCTTTTCCGCCACTTCGGCGAGCAGGTAGGCAGCGACCGGGGCCTCCGGGGCCGACTTCAGCACGACCGTGCAGCCGGCGAGCAGGGCCGGAGCGATCTTCCAGCTCAACGCGACGATCGCCGCGTTCCATGGGATGATCGCGCCGACGACGCCGACCGGCTCCCGCACGAGCCACCCGTAACCGCCCCCGGCGGGCTCGTGCCGCTCGACGAACTCGAAGGAGTCGGCCAGCCCGGCGTAGAAGTCGTAGATACCCGGAATGCGGGCACCCCGGGCAACGGCATCGACGTGCAGGATGCCCATCTCGGAAGACCAGATGTAGCTCAGATCCTCAGCCCGCTCGCGCAGACCGGTGGCGATCGCCCGCAGGTACTCCGCGCGCTGCGCATGGCTCATGCGCGGCCACGGCCCCCGGTCGAAGGCCTGCCGGGCCGCCGCGACCGCCCGGGACACGTCCGCCTTGCGCGCAGCAGCGATGCGGACCCACACGTCCTCGGTGGCCGGCTGGACCACGTCGATGAGATCGCCGCTGCTAGGCGTGACCCATTCGCCACCGAGGTAGAAACGGTCCGGGTATTTGACGGGCACGACATATGCTTTGCCGATTGCCATTGGTCGGGTCTGTCTCCTAACGAGCGGGTTCGCGTGTGCCGGGAGCCGGTCAGGCTCCGAACGTGCGCAGCTCCGGGTGATCTTCGAGGGCGAATTGATCGACCAGCCCGTCGACCAGGTTGACGGGCGCGATCGCGTCGAGACTGTCGAGATCCCAGCCCCCGTCTCGGACGACCGTGCGTGCGAGGGCTGGCTCAGTGACCCGGCTGATGGTGTCGCCGTGCACCTCGAACGTGTGGCCGTTGACGTTCCGGGCCGCGTCGGTACAGAGCCATATCACGAACGGCGCGATCTTGTCGGTGGGTAGGAGCTTGGGATCGGCGAGCATCTTCTGCTGCAACGCGACGACCCGCGGCGACATGGTCAGCGCAACCAGGTCCGTCCACTTCGCCGCGCGGGCGGCGAAGTCGGCCGCGGACCGCCCGGCAGCCAGCGGCCGGATCGCATTGCACCGCACACCGAAGCGACCGAACTCGCGCGCCACCGTGCGGGTCAGCCCGACGACACCCTCCTTCGCAGCGGCGTACGCGCTGTGCGAGGGGTGCCCGTAGCCGGAGGCCGAACTGGTGTTGACGATCACCCCAGAGCCCTGCTTGCACATGTACGGCGCGACGTACCTGATCATCGCGAAGTAGCCCTTGAGGTTCACGTCCAGCGTGGAATCCCAGTCAGATTCCGCGTAGTCCGCGAGGTCGCCGAGCCGCGTATAGGTCGCGTTGTTGATCAAGATGTCCACGCGGCCGAACACCTCTATGGCAGCATCGACGAGATACGATGCTCCCTCCCAGATCGCTGAGTCGTGGTTGGCCAGGGCATCACCTCCGGCGGCCCGGATCTCATCCGCGACGCTGTTGGCATCAGCACCACTTCGGAACCCGATGTCGTTGACGACGACCTTCGCGCCGTGGCGGGCCAGGAGCAACGCGTGCTGGCGGCCGATCCCACCACCGGCACCGGTCACGATGGCCACACGGTTCTCCAGCCGGGGCGACGGACGCTGGTCCACCATTGTCATCTCCTGTTCGTCATCCGATCCCGTCGGCATGTGCCCACGCCCCGAACACGGTGTGCCGGTCACCAGTGAGAGATCCTGCTCGGGGAGATCGTGATCAGGCACAAGCCGTCCGGGTCCGCATCGAGACGCGAGAGCGCCATCTTCGCGAACTCTTCGCCGTGGTAGAGCGGAGCCAGCCGACGCGCCAGGTCGGCGCCACCGGAGACGACCGAGGCCGTGCCCTCGATCGTCACCCACGCCGGCGGCTCACCAGTCCCCGCGGTGATCGCCAGAGCAGCCCGGTTGTCGCGCAGCAGCCGCTGGATCTTGCCGGTGGCACGACCAGAGAACGCCCTGGCGACGCCGTCCGCCCATTCGAACCACAGCGGCGTCGAGGTGGGGCGTCCGTCCGCGTGCAGCGTGATCAGGTTGGCCATACGCGGCTGACGCAGGAACTGCTCGACCTGTTCAGGTGTCATCTGCGGCATTATTCGTCATCCCTGGTGCGTCGAAATGGCATGTCCACGTGTCAGTCCCACCAGCCGTTCTTGCGGAAGGCGAAGCTGTTGACGCCCGGGGGTGCCTCGAAGACCGGTTCGCGCAGCTCCTTGATCGTCGGCGAGTCGATTCGCGCGGCGATGGCGGTGAGCTCTTCCAGGTCCAGGCCGTAGACGTGGGCGGCGGTAACGCCGAGCATGGCGCGCAGGGGCTGCTCCGGCGTGTCCCAGTAGGCGAAGCGTTGCGCGATGTGCGTGACAGGCGTTTCGTCCCAGCTGTCCGGATACTGGAAGGTGCCCTCGGTGTGCGGGTAGTCCGAGCCCCACATGCAGTTCGTGTAGTAGCCGTCGCGTACCGCGGCTTCCGCCTCGGTGTGGCACATGAAGCTGGAACCGACGAACAGGTTGGTCTTGAGGTACTCGCTCGGCGGCTTCTTGCAGTACGCGGCGAGCCCCTCGTTCTTGCCGGTAGGGGCGTTAATGGTCGCGCGGTAGGTCGAGTCCAGCTGCGTCATGTACTGCGGCCACCACATGCCCGGGACCTCGGTGATGACCAGCTTGAGGTTCGGGTGGTGCTCGAAGGCGCCGCCCAGCACCATCCACGGCACCGCGCGCATGCCCCACATGGTGACGAGCTCGAACAGCGCGACCACCCGCCCGACCGGGCCGGAGTAGTCGGCGTCCGCGCCGGCGCCGATGTGCGTCGTCAGCGGCATGTTGTGGTCCGCAGACACGGCCCAGAACGGTTCCCACACCGGCTTGTTGAATTCCGGCAGCCACGGCTGCGACGTCGGGAAGTTCACCCCGCGCAGGCCGGCGCTCGCGGCCCACTCGATCTCCTTCACCGACGCCTCGACGTCCCAGATCGGGATCTGCGCCAGCCCGACGTGGCGCTGCGGCTCGACGGAGCACTGGTCGGCCAGCCATGCGTTGTAGATGTGCCGGCCGACCGCGGCGAGCTCGGGGTTCTCCGGCGGCAGGTTCTTGAACAGGAACGGGCTGTTCGGGTCGCCGAGCGTAGTGAACGGAACGGGCTCGTCGTTCTGGCTGCCGTGGAAGACGACCTCCGAGGCGACGCCGTCGAAGTTCATGTCGCGAAGCCGGGCATGCACATCGTGGTGGCCTTCGGTACGACGATTCCGCGCGCGGCGGACGAGCTTGCCTGTCCCATCGTCCTCGTACATCTCCGGATAGAGCCGCCGCTGCGCCTCGGTGTAGGACTCGAACTCGCGGACGTAGTCATCGAAGTCCGGCCGGTACTTCTGCGGGCAGTAGGGCCGCAGATCCTCCTCCAGCCAGGGCCCTATGTGCGTGTCGCTGGAGACTACGACGACCGGATCCGAGCTTTCTTCAACGACTTGAGTGCTCATCGCAAGACCCCTTTGCCATACCGCTTCCAATAGGCAGGCGGTTCGCATTCTCGCCGCCTGCCCGCGCTGCGCACGATGCGGGTGCACAGTGAATACATATTTGCATACATTAATAGGTTGTCGTGCCCAACGCAAGCAGCCGCGCTGGGCGATCGCCCGGAGGCGGGCACTCGCCGTCTTGTCAGTCCGGCCGGGTGAGTGCCGCCGATTCGCCCTTCAGAAGATTGTGGCCCCGCTGAGCGGCTTGTTCACGTCCCCGCGCGGAAACAGATCCGCGACTGGGGGGGTCAAGATCTCCTCCGGCGCCGGTCCGACGCGTTCGACGACGGGTTTCAGCACGTCCGTGTCGAAGCCGAAGACCTGCGCCGCGGTCTGGCCGAGCATCGTCCGCGCCTCCGTCTCCGGGACATTGTTGGGACCGAACGTGGCCTGCAGGTAGCTGACTGTTCCGCCGGTCCATGTGCCTTCGTGGTGCGGATAGTCGACGCCTACCATCATCTTGTCGAGACCGATCGAATGCCGGTATCCCACCTCGGCGCGCGACAGCAGCGAGGAGCCGATCCAGCACTGCCGCTGGAAGTACTCCGAGGGCTTGTGCTTGATAGCCTCGCGAATGTCGCGCCGCAGATAGCTTCCGGTGTAGGAGTAGTCCATCTCGGTCATCTTGCCGGCGAACCACGCTGATCCCTGCTCGGTGAAGACTACGCGCAGATCCGGGTGCCGTTCCAGCACTCCGCCCCAGATCAGGTGGTCGACGATCTGCTGCACGTAGAACACGACCACGCTGCGGAACAGCGGCGACAGGCATGCGGGATGAGGGGGCTTGGCGTTGGTGCCGACCCACCGGTTCGAGGTGGAGGAGATGGCGACGTGAGTGTTGAGTACCAGGCCCAGTTCGGCGATGGTGCTCCAGATCGGATCGAAGTCCTCCGCGTAGAGCGGCAACTTCTCGTCGAACATGGGCATCGTGACGCCACGCAGTCCCGCGTCCTTGATCCGGTGGATCTCGCGGATCGCCGCCTCGACGTCATTGAAGCTGATGGAGGCCATCCCGGCGAACCGTTCGGGAGCCGTGCTGCAGAAGTCGGCGAGCCAGCGATTGTACGCCCGGTCGCCCGCGTCAATCTGCTCCTGCGTCCGGGCGCCATAGCCGAGTTGCGCGGCAAGCGTCGGCGAGTACAGCTCGAACGGGAGGCCGAAGTCCGGGAAGAGAACCTCGGCGACGACACCCTCGCGCTCGAGTTCCTGGAGCCGGCGCTCCGGATTCCAGTTCCCCTCGGTCCGGCCCGGGCGGATCATCTGCTCGATCCACTCCTCGACGATATATGGGTCGAGCCGGGCCCGCAGCGCGGGTTCGTCAAATGTGTGCGAACCAACTTGGCGGTATTCGACGAGGAAGTCGCGGAACTCGTCCCGGAACTGGGGATCGAGGTAGTCGGTATAGTCCTCCATCCGGGCGGTGGCATGACCGTCGGAGGAGATGATCATGATCTTGCCACTGTCACTGGACTCGGCCATGCGTGGTGGTCCCTTCTGGTTGGCGTCGCACCCACGGACGCCTGCGGCTGTTACCATTCTCCCATTAGAACGGTATGAATTCAACTATTACGTCGTTTATGTATGCAGATCTTGGCGTCGCGTCAAGATCTCTGTGCGAGGTTGGTCCTATAGATAGGCGTCCGCGATTTTGTCCACGTGTTTACGTAGGGCCGCCGACTCATCCTCGAGAACGATCTGTCCCCTCCGCAGGACTATGGCACGATCGGAAAAGGCCAGGGCCGTTCCGACGTGCTGCTCGACCAGCAGCACGCCCAGATCCTGCTCGGCTGCCGCGGCTCGCACCAGGTTCAGTAGCCGGCGAGTGATGATGGGCGCCAAGCCCAGTGAAATCTCGTCCAACATGAGCATCTTGAAGTCGCCCGCAAGTGCCCGGGCGAGCGTGAGCATCTGCTGCTCCCCCCCGGAGAGCAGGCCAGCCCGGCGATTGGACAACGCCCGCAGCTCGGGCATGAGCTGGTACGCACGTTCCACCGGTCCCCGTCCGAGCCGGAGGTTCTGCCGGACCGTTAGGCCCATGAAAAGCGAGCGCTCCTCCGTCAGCAGGCCGAGGCCCGACCGAGCGCGCACGTGCAGCGGACCTCGCGCTTTCGCTCCAAGCCAGCGGATCTCACCGGATTGCACGGGAACCTCGCCGACCAGGGTCAGCAATGTCGTCGTCTTCCCCGCTCCGTTCGCGCCGAGCAGTGCGACTACCTCCCCACGGGCGACTGACAGCGACACGTCGCGCAGGACAGGTATGCCGTCGTATCCGGCGTTGACGTTCGCTGCCGCCAGCAATGCCCCGCCAGTCGATCCATTCTGGTCCCCGGCTGCCGTGGCACCGCCGGGTTCCACCGATTGCCGCGTCACCTGGCCTCACCTTCACGAACAGTCATCTCATCGAGATCTATCGAAGCCGGTGCCTGGGTACCATGCTCGACTTCCTCGCCCATGTAGGCTTCCAAGACCCGCGGATCCGCACGTACCTCAGCCGGCGTTCCGTGAGCGATCTGCTTGCCGAAGTCCAAGACCACGACCCGATCGCAGATCTCCATGATCAGGTCGATGTTGTGTTCGATGAGCAGCACGGCCACCCCGTGCTGTTTCGCGAGCTCGATGACCAGCCGGCTGACCTCGGCGACCTCGGCGCTCCCGAGTCCGGCCGCCGGTTCATCCAGCAACAGCACGGACACGGTGGCCGCGGCCGCCCGCGCGATCGCGCACAGCCGCCGTCTGCCGTAGGGTAGCTCCCTAACCTTTCGGGTCAGATCTTTCTCGAGCTCGAACAGCGAGACGATCTGCGTCGCTCGGGCCGACAGGCGGGACTTACGCGGCAGAATCAGATCGGTGAAGTACCGGCCGGTTCCGTGGGGATCGCATGCCACCTGGAGATTCTCATAGACCGTCAGGTCTTCGAACAGCTCCAGATTCTGAAACGACCGCCGGACTCCGCACTGCGACCGTTTGGCCACGCTCATGCCCTCCAGCCGCCTGCCGTTCAGCTCGATGCTGCCGCGCGACACGTTGACGAATCCCGTGATCGCGTCGATCAACGTGGTCTTGCCCGCTCCGTTCGGCCCGATCAGGCCCAGAACCTCCCCCGGATGGAGGTCGACCGACACGCCGTCCAGGGCGCGGACGCCACCGAAACTGACCGACAGATCCTTGATGCTCAACGACTGGGGCAGGACGCGTTCCACGGTCTGGCCGAGTGCCGTTGCACCAGGGGCAGAAGGCCGCGCGCCGCGCGCCGGGATGCTCGTGCCGTCACGGGGAGCGATTTTAAGGCGCGACAGCCGTAGCGGGAGCCGGGCACGTACCACGCGCCCGGCCGTGGTGAGCTGATCCGACATCTGCTTCGCCATGCCGTCCGGTGCGCTCCAAAGGACGAGGATCAGCCCGATGCCTCCGATCAGCGTCAATAGCTGGTCATGACCCTGCCGGAGGAAGTCCAGTAGCTGATACACGAGTCCGCCGGGAGCGACCGATGCCGACGAGATGATCGGTCCGGCCAGGAAGCCAAGACCTCCGATCACCGTGTAAACCAACGCGTTTATCGAGAGGCTGTAGTCGTAAGAGGAACTGTAAACCAGTGTCGGCAACTGGAAGGCGAGGACCATCCCTCCGATCGCAGCAATTCCCGCACCCAGCGAGAAGGCAAACAGCTTGGCGGAGTACACGTTGATCCCCAGAGCCGCCGCCGCCCTCTCGCTGCCGCGCACCGCGAGCAGACGTCGTCCGAGTGTGCCCCGCCGGATCTTCGCCACGAGCAGCGCGAGGAGCAGGAAGACGATCACGGCGAACGTCGCGTATCGCGCCGGATAGACCGACGCATCGAGACTGTACCCGAATATTCGCAGGGGACCGATGCTGTCGCCGAAGATGCCGACCAGGCTGCTGTTGTTGAAGACCACCTCTTGCAGGGCAATCGCGAATCCCAGGGTGAGGACGGCCAGACTGACTCCGCGGCTTCGCAACGCGGGTACGCCGACCACGACACCGGCCGCGAGCGCGACCACGATCGCCACGACGATCGCGAGCAGCAGGGGCAGATGGAACGCCGTCACCAGTCGGCCCGTCACGAAGGCCCCGATGCCGGCCAGGGCGAACTGGCACAGTGAAATCTGTCCCGTGTAGCCGGTGACGAGCACCACGGACAGCAGCACGATGGCCGTTCCCGCGGTCACGATCATCGCGTTCGCGTAGTTCGGACCGAATCCCCATGTCACCCCGAGCAGAGCCGCGAACGCGATCAGGAGGGGAACCGGGCGAACGCGACCTTTCCCGACCTCTGGTAGGCGATCCCGCAGGTAACCCCGGCTGGGAATGCCCTGGCCACGGAGCAGCATCAGGCCGAGAACGCCTGCGAACGGCACGATGACGGTCAATCCCGGAGTCGCCGGAAAGTAACCCGCTACCAAGGATTCACCGATGCCGATGGCCAGGCCACCGACCAGAGTCGGCAGGAACCGATCCATGCGGCCGACGAGGGCCGCAGCCAGCGACGGGAAGAGCAGGGTGGTGATCGTCGCGATCTGCAGGCCAAGGATCGGCACGAGCAGCACTCCCGCGAGGCCGGCTAGGCCAACGCCCAGAAACCAGTTCACTGTCGCGACGAAGTCGGACGAGATACCCAGCGCCGAGGCGGATCGCTGGTTCTCCGCCACGGCGCTCGTTTTCAGTCCGAACATGGTCCGGCCCCAGAACATGCTGAGTGAAATGGCGGTGAACACGCTGATCGCCAGGACGATGAGCTGGTTGTAGCCGAGCACGAGTCCCTCGGCCACGTGCCACGCCCCACTCGGATAGAACGAGCGCACGGAGAGCAGATTCGATGGCTCCGCTATCAGCAGCGCCGCGTTCACGATAACGAAGACGCCTAGCGTCGCGATGGTCCGGGTCAGCGACGACGTCTTCCGCATCGGCTTCATGACTAGCAGATAGGTCGCCGCGCCCAGCAAACCTGAGACGAGGGTCCCGGCCACCATGGCGATCGGCCAGGGCACGTGATCCTGATCCGCGAGGTCGTAATAGACGAACGTTCCGACGGTCGCCAAGGCCCCGCCCGCGAAGTTCACGACACCCGAGCCTCGGTAGACCAGAATCGTGCCGAAGGCGGTCATGCTGTAGACCGAGCCTGCAGCCAGTCCGAGGACCATGTAGCTGATGAAAGTCAACATGAGTGCGGACCCCTCGTGATGGTCTTACGCGGGCAAGTGGTCCGCGTGCTTGATTGCCTAAGGCGCGGTCGAAGTCGTGGGCGCGACGCCGCCAAGGGCAGCTGCTGCCGAGCCGCAGACGTAACGTCCGCTCCGCATCGAGCGCTGCGGTCTACCTCGTCTGGTACAACCCCAGATTAATGCATACATCTTCGCATACACAAGAGAATGCAACCTCTCACTTTGATACAAAACCTCGCGCTCGCACGCTGAGACAACGGCGGGTCGGACTGGCCGGCGAGCTTGAGGTGCAGGCCAGCGGGCTGGCTCCGTCCATGTCACTGTCAAGGCAGCCCGACTGCCTGCCCAGAGCGATACACGTACATGCGCGCACCCGTCTAGCGTGTAACGTATATGCATGTATCTTTGGATGCACTTTGGAAGGTTCCGTCTGTGCAAACGGGTGGTTTCGTGAAGGCTGTCAGCGGCAGATCGGCTCGTTGCCGGCGCGCACAACGTGGCGGGCGAGGCGGGTGTGTTCGCGATGGCCTGTGAGACAGGCCCAGCCGGGCCCACGCAACTAACCTTGCTGGCCGCGGCGCAGATCCGGGGATTGATCATCGACCGGGTCCTGCTCCCCGGGGAGAAGGTCCGCCAGGCTGACCTGGCGGCGAAGATTGGCGTATCGCGCAGCCCGCTGCGAGAGGCGTTGCGCACGCTCGAATCCGAAGGCGTCGTCAGCTACGAGATCAACCGGGGCTACGTCGTGGCGCGACTGGAGCCCCGCGACCTGGCTGAGATTTACCGGATGCGCGCATTGCTGGAAAGCGATCTGCTGCGTTCGGTCAGCCCGCCAGGTAAAGAGACCCTCGACGCGCTGGCCAGACACAACAGGGAGATGATCGCCGCGATCGACGCCGCCGATATCAGCGAGGTCTTGCGGGCGAATCGGGAGTTTCACTTTACGATCTTCGAGCTGTCGCCGATGAACCAGTTCAAGCATGAGATTCACCGGCTCTGGCAGCTTTCGGAAGGCTACCGGACGTGGTGGTGGCGGCTGCCCGACGCCCGGACCCGGATCAACCGGGAGCACAAGCAAATCATCGAAGCGCTGCGGAAATTCGACTTGGAGCGGCTGGTCGTGGTGTCGAACCATCACCGCGTGGCCGGCCACGAGGGGGGGGTCGTACTACTGGCCAGCTTGAGCCGCGCCGAGACGGCATCTGGTAGGCACGCTGGTGGCCAACCGGGCGCCGGCCCCCTCGCCTGAGCGAAG
>WNFJ01165898.1_pt1 | contig 15725 bp, 16 predicted proteins | sample 5400461 | NCBI WGS metagenome assembly WNFJ01 (sample SAMN13153349, study PRJNA577476) | soil metagenome | isolation source: 115 cm saprolite on Douglas fir-dominated hillslope | place: USA:California | collected 2013-09-17 | reverse complement strand
GTCAGCCGGCGCCTGCTCGCCGAGGCTCATCTGGCCGCGGAGACCAGCGACAGCCTCACCGCTTCCAGCTTCCTCTACACGGCCGTCGCCGCGCTGCTGACCCGGCACGCGGCAGGCGCGCGAGGTCCCCAGGGACGGCGGCAGGCGCTTATTTATCCCGAACGGCACGGGAGATCCTGGACGAGCAGCTCACCGAACCGCTTGGCCCTACCGCTTATATGATCCTGACCTGCGCAGACTCCGCTAACGATCATTTCGCGGCTGTCCCTGTCCGTCGTGTGTCCGTGCGCGCGGCGGTTGCCGACCGGAGCAAGCGGTTCCGCCGAACCGCTTGCTCCCCGGTTTCAATGGTCAAACCGCAGCGATGCCCCTCTATGTGGGGCGCACCTGGCCGAACGAGTCAGCTCAGGTTGTCGAATGCTCCGTCCTTCATGCCGCGGGCGAAGGCGTCCCATTCGCTCTCGGTGAAGTACAGGCGGGGGCCGGCTGGGTCCTTGGAGTCCCGCATGACGAACAACTTGTCGGCGTCGGCCTTGTGGCCGGCCGCTACATCGTCGTGGTCGAGCACGCTGACCTCGACGCAGTTGCCGCCGTTGGTGCTGTAGGGACTCTTCTGCCACCCGCCACGGGAGCGGTTATCCTGCGCGTGATCGCTGTCATGAAGGTTACCGACTCTTCGGCTGGCAGGGCCTTGCCGAGCAGGGTTCCGAACATCAGGGTGTAGCGGCGGACTTCCCCGGGTTCTTCTGGGACGAGGCCGCTGGTGGCCTGTTCCAGGTAGACCAGGTCGGGATCTTCGGGCTCGGGGAAGCTGAGCAGGACAAACGGGCCGTCCATCCCGGGGTGCGCGCCGGCGGCGAACGGGAGGACGTGGATGACCACGTTGGGCTGCGCGGCCATGGTGATCAGGTGGCGGATCTGCTCTCGCGTGGCGTCGGGTCCGCCGACCTGGCGGCGCAGCACTGCCTCGTCCAGGATGGCGATGAGCTGGACGCGGTCGGTGGAGCGGGTGATCAGGTCTTGGCGGGAGATGCGGACGTCGACCCGCTCATCTACCTCGGCTGGCACCACGTTGATGGAGGTCGCCTCGATGCTGGCCCTGGCGTATGCCTCGGTCTGGAGCAGGCCGGGAACCGCCTGTGCTTCGTAGGTGCGGACGATGGAGGCCGCCGCTTCCAGGCCGATGTAGGAGTCGAATCCCGGTTTGAGGGACTGGCGGTGGCGGTGCCACCACCCGCGCTTGCGGGCGTCCCGGGCCATCTCCAGCAGTTCGTCCCGCTCCGCGCCGCCGCTGACGCCGTACACGTCGAGCATGGCGGCCACCACCCCCGGCTGGGGCCGTGACTCACCCTTCCACCTGCTCACGGGACAGGCCCTGCGCCTCGCGCAGCCGCTTGAGATCACCGATCAGCCGCCGATGACGGGCGGTCGGGCTACGCCGTGTCGCCATTTCGGTTCCTGCCTGCGGATAACTGTTACGGATGTGACCTAATCGACCGGGTGACGCCACCGGGCCAAAGTTTTTTGGGTAAATCCAATCTGCACGCTTGCAGTTTGGCATCATCCAGGATCATGCTGAGGCTACATCAACCCACCGGGGCCGGACGCAACACGGCTCCGGATCTACGGGGACGAAGGGCAGATTCGGGTGAACGACGATACGCCTGCCGATCTGGCCGATCGCACTGAGCGCCTGGCCGATCAGCTCAAAGACGCCGGAAACCTGACCGACCCGAGGTGGCACCAGGCATTACACGAGGTGCCCCGGCACCTGTTCATCCCCGACGTCGCCTTGGCCGACCCGAACGACCAGGAACCCAACGAGTACCCCGTCGACCGCACGGCCGACCCCGAGCGCTGGTGGGCGGCCGTCACCACCGACACCGTGCTGGTCACCCAGGTCGATGACGGACGCGGCGACGTGACCGCCGGCCGGGGCAGCGCGTCAAGCTCCAACTCGGCGCCAGGAGCCGTGTTCCCCATGCTGGAGCAGCTCCAGGTCCACGATCACCACCGGGTCCTCGACATCGGCACCGGCACCGGGTGGACGGCCGCCCTGCTGTCGTGGCGCGTGGGGGCCGCGAATGTCACGACGGTCGAGATCGACCCGGGGCTGGCTGAGCAAGCACAAAAGAACCTCCAGGCCGCTGGGTACCGGCCCGGCCTGATCGTTGGTGACGGCGCCGCCGGCCACCGTCGCGGTGCGCCCTACGACCGGGTTCACGTGACGTTCGCCGTCGAGCGGGTTCCCTGGGCCTGGATCGACCAGACCCGTCCCGGGGGCGTGATCCTCACCCCCTATACGGCCGGCTACGGATTCGGGCACCTGGCACGCCTGGTTGCCACCGGGCACGGCTCGGCGGTTGGCCGGTTCCCCCAGCCGGCGGGTTTCATGATGATGCGCTCCCAGCGGCATCTTCGCGGCGAGGCCGCCAGCTTCATCCACCAGGAGGACCAGGCCGGGATCTTCAGCACATTCCTTGATCCCCGCACGCTCGTCTGGGAGTCCCGCGGCGCCGATCTCGCGATTGGCGAGCGGGTACCCGGCTGCCAGTCACGCCTGACCAAATCCGCTGACGGCACGGGCGCGTGCACGTTCTACCTGTTCGAGACGCGCACGCGGGAAGGCTCATGGGCGCGCGTCGAATTTCGTCCCGGACGATCACGCCTGCCGGTCGCGCAGTACGGGCCGCGCCGGCTGTGGGACGAGGTCGAGGAAGCCTACTCGTGGTGGATCGAGGCTGGGCGCCCCGAGCGTGACCGATTCGGCATGACCGTCACCGCCGACGACCAATGGGTCTGGCTCGACCACCCCGGCAACCGCGTCAGCACGAGGACACCGCCACACGATACGGAGAAGCTCGATGCCCAAGGCGCTTGACGATTACGGCAGTATCGCCGTCTGCGACGACCCGGGCAACGCCATGCGCGCCGTCGCGGACAAACTGGCCGTTCACGGATTCGATGTGCGCCCCCCTGACTGGGAGGAAGGCCGGAGCCTGACGGTCACCGGCCTGCGCGAAACGATGTGTGAAGTCACCGTCGAGGACAGCGGGTTTGTCATCTGGGAGTACCGCCCCGAGGACAGTGCCGATCCGGACAAGATCGCGGGCCGGGTGATGCGCCTGCTCACCGATGACAGCCCGGCCTTTCCCGCCACGCAGGACCGGCCAGAGCCCAAGACGGCATTGAAGGGCCTCGTCGGCCGCAGGCTGGAGGCCCAAGGGCTGGCGGTCTGCCTGGAGGTCTATGAGGATCAGGTGGCCTACGAGGTCGCGGCCGAGGTCGCGGTGACCAACCCGGACTGCCCTGAGCGGGGCCGGGTGCATGTCACCGACGACGGCGCGCTGATGTGGGAATCCGGTTACGAGGAGCACGGCAGCGACACCGGGGCCATCGCCGGCTTGATCGCCGCCATCCTGGCCGAGGACATCGCGCAGGGCTGCGTCCAGCGCGGGCAGGCGGCGCTGGCCGACAGCGGGCAGGGGAATCGCTGATGGGCATCGCTATCTGGTGTGATGTCAAGGACAAAGGCCACGCCTTCGACGAGCGGGAAGCGATTATCGTCAACCCGGGCGGCGACGCGCAGTATTTCTGCCAGGCACATTGCATACCGGCGTTTGTCACCGCCTTCCATGCCGCCCGCAACGGGGGCCAGTCGGGAATCTTCCTGCCGACCCTGGGCGGGACTTTCACGGTCACACCCAGCGACAGCCAGCCTGCACCTGCTGGCCAGCCAGACGCCACTGCGCAGCGCGATGCATCACCGGGCGGCAGCACGCCAGAGAAGGGCGCACCGGCCGAGGGCGCGAGCCAGGCCGCACCGGGAAAGGCCAGGCCGCCGCGAAGTGACCGCTCACGAGGGTCCGGGCAGGCAATAGCGGACCTGCTGGCGCAAGAACCGCGTCCGGGCAGAAGAACGCCCGCCCCATCGAACTACGGCGGACGCGCCTAGAAAACCCAGCCCCTCCACCCCGCCGCAGCGGAAGGAATCGTTCATGACTGGCAGGACGAGCACGAGAACGCCGTCGCATGACGGTTGCTCGTCCTGCCCAGGGCGGGACCGGCACTGTCGCGGGGACTGCGTCCCCCGTGTGCAGTCCCCGGCTGAGCGTCGCTCCGGTGCCGGTTCCGCCTGCCCAGGATCGAGGAACGGACATGGCAGCCGATAGGCTTCAAGATCCCAACTCTCGCGCTGACTCGGATCGCCGCTGTGCGGTGGAGGCGGCGCATCTCGGGGTGGCGGTTCACCCCGTTTCAGGCGCTTGATCATCCGGGAGCACTGGCCTCGACGCTCCTCGACCTGGTGGAGGTAGTCGAACACATGCCACTGGAACTCGTAGAAATCGCTCAGCTGCTCGCAGGCCCCGAAGCCGTCTGGGCCGAGGTTGGCCCGCTTCAGCCCCGCTGGCCACCTGGCGAGCACACTTCGAGCGCCGTACTTTCCGGCTGTCGATGAGCCTCCCACGGGACACCTGACTCGTATGATCAGCTCATGTATCGAATAACCACCGCTGAGTAGGCAGGACCGGTGATCTCTCGTGCCTGAGCTGATCTGGGACGGCAAGTACGACGCAGCCGGAAAGCGGGCAGCTCCGCTGCGGGTTCCCCTCCCCTTCCAGACAGTCGAAACGGTGAACGAGACGGCGCAGGAGCGTCAACGCACACTCGACTTCTTCGCTGCCGAACGATCGCCAGATTGGCGTAATCGCCTGATCTGGGGCGATAAAAAGTATGTGCTCCCATCGCTACTCGCCGAGTTCTCGGGGGCCGTCGACCTGATCTATATCGACCCACCGTTCGCGACGGGAGCTGACTTCTCGCTCCCTATCAAGCTGGAGACGAACTCCTTCACCAAGGAGCCCAACGTCATCGAACAGAAGGCGTATCGGGATACCTGGGGTGTGAGTGCGGATGATCGCCGTCGAGGGGTGACGCCCCTCGATCGATACGTCCGGTGGGTCTACGAGACGCTGACCGTCCTGCGCGACCTATTGACTGAACAAGGCAGCATATACGTTCACATCGGACCCAATGTCAATCACCTTGTGCGCTCATGCTTGGACGAAGTATTCGGGGTAGCCAACTATCGGGCGGAGATCATCTGGAAACGCACAAGTGCCCATAGCGACGTCGGTCAGGGGGCGCGCCATTTGGGACGTGTTCACGACAGCATTCTTCTGTATTCCGCCTCGGATCGATTTGTTTGGCACCCACCACATGTTGATCACGGCGATAAGTACGTCAAGTCGCACTATCCGTACGTTGAGAAGGGCACAGGACGGCGGTACGGTCTCTGGGACATCACTGGGCCGGGTGGAGCGGCTAAGGGGAATCCGCGCTACGAAATCTTCGGGATGACGAAGTTCTGGAGGTATAGCCGAGAGAATATGGAGAGCAAGATTGCTGCGGGCAAGGTCATACAGCCGCAGCCGGGCTCTATCCCACGTGAGATCCGGTATTTGGATGAGTCACGGGGGGCGCCGATTGGCACTGTGTGGACTGACATAAACCCGATCAACTCTCAGGCTATCGAGGATTCCGGCTATCCAACCCAGAAGCCCGAAGCCCTCTTGGAGCGAATCATCGAGATGTCGTCCGACACGGGCCAGCTGGTTCTGGACTGCTTCTGTGGATCGGGAACAACAGCAGTCGTTGCAGAGAAGCTCGGTCGGCGATGGGTCGCATGCGACCTCAGCCGCTTCGGGGTCCACACGGCACGAAAGCGGCTACTGTCCGTCGCCGATGTTCGTCCCTTTGTCGTCCAGAACCTCGGGAAGTACGAGCGGCAGTTCTGGCAAGCGGCGGAGTTTGGTGACTCCGCGACGGCACGGACCGCTGCCTACCGCAGCTTCATCCTTGACCTCTACCACGCGACACCGATCGCAGGGTACGCCTGGCTACATGGCCTCAAACATGGCCGGATGGTCCACGTCGGCACGGTCGACGCGCCGGTTACCGTCGGAGACGTCAAACAGATCGTCGCCGAGTTCCGCAAGGCAGTCGGGACTGGCAAGGAGGCTCCGAAGGAACAGAGCGTGGACATCCTCGGCTGGGACTTCGCGTTCGAGCTGAACGAGATCGCGCGCCAGGACGCGGAGAGGGCGGGCATCGAGCTACGGCTGGTCCGCATTCCGCGAGAGGTCCTCGAAAAGCGCGCGGTGGAGCAGGGCGACGTCCGCTTCTACGAGCTGGCAGCGCTAGCTGTGAGCGTGGCCCAGACGGGACGCCGGGTGACTCTCGCTATCGAGGACTTCGTGATCCCGCTCGATGACGTTCCCGCCGATATCCAGAAGGCCGTCTCGCACTGGTCGCAATGGATCGACTACTGGGCCGTGGATTGGGACAACAAGGACGACACCTTCCACAACGAGTGGCAGGCCTACCGGACCCGCGATTCGAAGGACCTCGCGCTGTCAACTGGACACGACTACGCGGAGCCGGGTGAGTACACCGTCGTCATCAAGGTTATCGACATCCTCGGCAACGATACGACCAAGACGCTGCCTGTGAAGGTGGCCGGCCGTGGCACCGCGTAAGGCCCGGCCTGCCCAAGGCGAGCAGATGGACATACTGCAGGCACGGGTGACGACTGCCCCGTGCGTACCGCCCATCCGCAAGGCCGTCGCCGAGTGGCGCAAGGAGAAGTACAAAGGCGCGACCGCCACCACCAAGACGCTGCTCAACTACTGGTTCGGCACCGATCATCGCCTCCCCGATAGGCGACCCTTTCGGTACTACTACGCGCAGCGCGAAGCGATGGAGACGCTGGTCTGGCTGTACGAGGTCGAGGGGATTCGTCGGCACCGTGATCTCATCGAGCGGTTCGCCAAGGTACCCGGCATTCACGTTCTTCAGTACGACGACTACGCCCGGTATGCCATCAAGATGGCAACGGGCAGCGGCAAGACGAAGGTCATGGCGCTCGCCATCGCCTGGCAGTACTTCAACGCGGTGGCCGAAGGCCGCGACGACTACGCTAAGACATTCCTCATCGTCGCACCGAACGTCATCGTCTTCGAGCGGCTACGCTCCGACTTTGGCGGCGGACGGGTCTTCCGGACCGACCCCATCGTCCCTCCTGAACTGCGCATCTTCTGGGAGATGGACTTCTACATGCGCGGCGACCCGGAGCGCGCCAGCTCTCAGGGTGCCCTCTACCTCACCAACATCCAGCAGTTCTACGAACGTCCGGGCATTGCCGGCTCCGACGAACCGGACGTCATGACCGATGTCCTCGGACCGATGGCCCCTTCGACGACGAACGGCGTGGAGGACTTCGACAAGCGCATTGCGTCGCGTGGCGCCCCTGCCCTGGTGATCAACGATGAGGGCCACCGCGTCCATGACGAGGAGAACGAGTGGAGCAAGTTCATCCGCAGCCTCCATGCAGAGAGCCCGGCCGGACTCGCCTGTCAGCTCGACTTCTCCGCTACACCTCGCTACCAGAAGGGCGGTCTCTTCACCTGGACGGTTTACGACTACCCGCTGAAACAGGCGATTATCGACCGGGTCGTCAAGCAGCCGATGAAGGGCATCACCGCTGGGCTCGACGAAGCCCGGTCTGACGTAGCAAGCGTCAAGTACCAGGGATACCTCACCGCTGGTGTCGAGCGCTGGCGGGAGTACCGCGGCCAGCTCAAGCCGCTCGGGAAGAAACCGGTCCTCTTCGTCATGCTGAACACCACCGCCGAAGCTGACGACGTGGGCGACTACCTGCGGGTGAAGTACCCTGCGGAGTTCGGTGCAACTGACGACGGGGCCGCCCAGCTCCTGGTGATCCATACGGACCGCAGCGGCGACGTGTCGAAGAAAGACCTTGACGCCGCTCGCGAGGTCGCCCGCCGAGTCGACGAGGGCGACAGCCCCGTTAACGCCATCGTAAGCGTGCTCATGCTGCGCGAGGGGTGGGACGTCCAGAACGTGACGGTCATCGTCGGCCTTCGCCCATACACGGCGAAGGCGAACATCCTCCCCGAGCAGACGATCGGGCGCGGGCTGCGCCTGATGTTCGGCGACAGCTCGTCGTATGTCGAGCGCGTAGACGTGATCGGCAACCCCTCGTTCCTCAAGTTTGTCGAGCAGCTGGAGAAGGACGAGGACATCATCCTCGACACCTTCGACACCAAGGAACCTGTGGTCATCACGACCATCGCTCCAGACGAAAACAGGCTCGACCATGACATCACGGTCCCGGTCCTCAGCCCGATCCTGGCGAGAAAGAAGACGCTCGCCGAGGAGATCGCGGGGATCGATGTCTCGAAGCTGACGTGCCCGCGACTTCCGAAGAAGGAAGGCGACGCGGCAGCACAGCAGTTCCACTACGAAGGCATAGACATCATCACGCTGCAGAAGCTCGTCGAGCGCGACTACACCATCCCCGAGCCGCAGACAGCTGAGGAGGTCATCTCCTACTATGCCAAGCGCATCGCCCAGGATGTCAAGCTCCCCTCGCAGTTCGCTGCGCTCGTCCCAAAAGTGCGCGAATTCCTGCGGGGTCGGGCATTCGGCGAGACCGTCGATCTCACCAGCAATGCGATCATCCGGGCGATCGCGACCAGCGTGGCTCAGTACGTGACCGTCAAGACGTTCGCCACAGTTCTTCGGGCACTGGTCGTCGAAGAGCTGTCGCCGACACTGCAGCATCCTGGGCGTCCGCTTTCCGAGACGGAGCCCTTCCCATTCTCGCGCCCCACCTTCGAGGCAGATAAGACGGTCTTTAACCTCGTCGCCGCTGACAACGAGTTCGAGCGAGACTTCGCCCGCTTCCTGCAAGATGCGGCCGATGTCACCTCGTTCGCCAAGCTGCCTCGGCGCTTCGGCTTCGCTATCGAGTACACCGACAGCGCTACGAACCTGCGGTACTACGAGCCGGATTTTGTCGCTGTGGACGGCGATGGTCGGCACTACGTGATCGAGACAAAGGGGCAGGAGAACATCGATGTCGCCCACAAGGACAGGGCGGCGACGATCTGGTGCGAGAACGCGACCCTCCTGACCGACGTGATGTGGTCATACATGAAGGTGCCACAGGTCGAGTTCGGCAAGCTGCAACCACACGCCCTCTCCGACGCGGTCGTCGTGTTCGAGTCGATTGGCGAGGGTGGTCCATGACCACGCGCCTAACGGCCTAGATCCGTTGGCGAACGATGGTGGCTCGACCTCAGGGTCCGAAGCAAGGTACGAGAACCTGCCCGTGGGCCATGTCCTGCCGATCGTCAAGTCCAGCGCGTGGCTGAGGGCGAGTACTACCCTGCGGCGATGGTTGATTCCGGTTTCACCTTCGGTCAAGCACCCTTGTGACGGGCTGACCCGGAGCGAGTCGAAGCGGCCGATCAGACGTGCCATGACCAGGGCGGTTATCGATGACCTATACGCCGCCACCCTTACAGGATCTGCGGACTCTTGTCGACCTACGCAACGGCATTGTTCATACCGTCGACGGCGTCGAGATTTAGGAACGAATTCTCGCGGCCTTCGTACAGCAGGCCGACGCTCTGCTCGCAGACCTCAGCCGGGATCGTGAAGACTTCTGGCGCGGCCAGATCTCTGCAGTCGACGCACTTCTCAAGGATGCCAGCGACAAGCTGACGCATCACGTGGAGGTGAAACTCGCCGCCGCGGAAGCGATGTTTGAACGCCGGCATGCCACGGAGGGCGAAGCTGTAATCAGTGTAATCCGAACGGTCAGCAAATCTGCCCCCTGACCGCGAACGCCGCCGTCGCCCGGATCCGCTCGGGCCAGCCGTCCGGGTCCTGCCGGTCCCAGTGCGCGACCGGGATCAGAAGCCCGTTCAGCACCGTCCACGCGCTGACCCGGACCACCGGCGGCTCCAGGTCCCCGGTGCCCGAGTCGGCGGCCAGGTGGACCAGGACCTCGCCGCCGTGCGCGTGCCACCCGTCAGCGGGCAGGATGCGGGCGAGGAAGTCTGCGCCGGGCGGTCCCTGGACGGCGGTGATTAGCAGCCATTCTCCCGGTCCCGCCAGGCGCTGCCCGCCCAGGAACAGGACATCCACCTCTCCATCACGATCCGCGTCCTGCAGGAAACCCGGCACCTCACGGCCGCGCGGCCAGGGTCGGCGAGGCCGCCGGGTATCTGCGGCCGGGGCCTGCCCGGCCGGTGCCGGGGGTTGCAGGAGTGTTGTCCACGGTCAGTCACCTCCAGAGGGGTTGCCTATCAGGCTGGCGGCGCTTCCCTCCGCCCAGGACAGGCAACACGGGAGGCCGCCCGGCAGCGGGGTCACGCACCGTAGTGATCGACACCCGACTCCGCACCAGACGTCAAGTCCAGCCACGCCGGGCGGGGTACGGCCCGCGCTTCCCGTGCGGCCAGGCACCCGAGGTGACGTTCAGGCTCTGGTGCGGCTGCGCCGGCCGCCGGCCGCCGGGCGCCGTCGCGGCCACACAGCCGCGAACCGGCACGGGCCGCACCAGGGGCCAGGTCGGCCGACACGTGCGGACGCAACGGCGCACCGGGCCGTGTGCCGGCCATCGGCCCGGTGGGCCGCCCGCATCCGCCGCCGGGCGTCTTGGCGCGAGATTGACCATCGCGGCGCGGCCGAGCGTGGATGCACGCCACGGCACGGCACGCACCGCCGTGCGGATCCAGCGCAGCGCACTCCAGGAGTGGCTGCGCAGCCTGCAAGACAACCAGGAAGAAGAGGACAGCGCAGCATGAGCACCTACGACGTGAAAATCTGGGATCCCCGCAAGATCGGCGACACCGCAAAAGGCCGCTGGCGGGTCCGCTGGGCCGTCGCCGGCCGCGAGCACTGCAAATCCTTCGCCGCCAAACCCCTCGCCGACGGCTTCACTGTCACCCGCCAAGCTGAAAGACGCCATCCGCGCCTGCCAGCCCTTCGACGAGGCCACCGGCCTGCCCGCCCGGGAAGGCCACGCCGCCAAACCGCGCACCTAGTACGAGCACGCCCGCGCCTACACCGAGATGAAATGGCCGGACCAGGCCGCCACCTCGCGGCGGTCTTCCGCCGATGTGCTGACCACCGTCACCGTCGCCCTGGCCCCCCGCCGCCGAGACGCCCCCGAGCCAGAGGTACTACGCCGCGCGCTGTTCGCCTGGGCGTTCAACCCCGGCACCCGCGACCTGGACCCGCCCGCCAACATCGCCGCCGCTCTGAGCTGGGTCGCCGCCACGTCCCAGCCGGTCAGCGCACTCGATGACCCCGCCACCATCCGGGCCATACTCGGCGCATGCGCCCGCACCTGCGCGGGGAAGCCCGCCGCCACCACCCAGCGGCGCAAGCGCGCCGTGTTCTACAACGCCGGGGTCCCAGCCACCGAGGTCGCCCGCCGCGCCGGGCACAGGTCGCCGTCCTGCTGAAGGACTACGCCCACCCGGCAGACACAAACCGGTCATCAGCGCGCCCCGGCTGCTTCAGGCCAGGTAGCGGCCTTCCGTGCGGGGCGTGCTCCATGGGGTGTGCGACCGAAGCGGCTGAACAGCTCGGTATTTGGCGGTCAGATCCCGTCTCTCCGGTCGCGGATGAGCTTAGTGATTGACACGATCCTTGGACGGCCGACGTTGCTGCCTCCGAAGCCGAGCCCGTGGCGATAGATCTCCGGGATCCAGCACTGGTCTCCTTCTCTAAAGAGGACGCCGTTTGCTTCGAGAAGCTGGGCATCTGCCAAATCCAGCTTGACTGACGTGAGTGTGAAGGGCACCTTTCGGATGTCTTCTGGCAATTCTTGTAGATGTTTAAAGAGGCGCCCGACCGGTACGTTCTCTAGTGCCATGGCGGAGATCTTCTCGCGACTTGACCGAGGCAGCGCCCTGCGCATAGCCGAAGGGGTCAGCAGGCGGTCTGTCCACCGTGTCGCCTTCTCCTCGCCCGCCGAGTCCCTCGCCGCCTCGGCAAGGAAGAAGACAATATCCCGAGCCTGAATCTGTAGGTTGAAGTCAGAAAGGGCAGCGAGAAACCAGTCTTCGGACCGTGCTTCCCGAGAATTGTCCGATCCGAGCTTCTGGCCCCACACCTGGATGAGAAGTCGTGACAGTTCTTTAGATCCTGCGCTGCGGACGTCGACATTGGTTGCGGGTGCCAGTGCGTCGGCCCGCTCGCAGACCCAGGCCACCAAGCGAAGTGCCTCGGTCCGGTTCCAGCGAAGCTCGTAAGCACGATGCCGTTCGAGGAATTGCTGGGCGTTCTGCGGGACTGAGTTCAACACGAGATCGCGTCGTACGAACACCACCAGACCTAGGGGCCTCCCACGGAGGGATCGAAGCCATTCGGGGCAGCCAGTCAGCAATGCCCTCAGCGCGCGCTGCTGATGAACATTGCTGCTGAAGTCCTGGAAGAGATCTTCCAGGCCGTCAATCACGAAGACGGCTCGCTGGCTCCGCGCGAGATCCGTGAGCTTCTCTTCGGCGGTCTCAGGCGTGGCATCCAGTCCAGTTGCTCGTGCCAAGCAGGTGAGCCAGACTCGCCGCCATCCCACCTCATTCATGTCCTTGTCGAGAGCCTCGGTTACGAGTTCGCGGAGTGACAAGAGGTTGGCAGGGACGGCTCCGGTCATTTTCCCGGCTGACGATCTCTGGACTTCCTCGACTTCGGCTCGCAGTTCATAGACCAGATTCTGCGACGCCAGCACGGGCACTAGCGGAGCGCGCAACTCGATGCCCTCCACCCCAACGGCATCTCCGAAGGCTTCCCAGCTTCCCTGACGGCACATCCGGAGATACGTAAATGTTTTTCCGGATCCTTTAGCGCCGACGACGATTTCGACTGGAGCCTCGGTTCTGTGAGTCGAAACTAGATTCAGAAGGGCCTCGGTCGGCAAGAAGTCCTCTTGTACCTGTGCGGTCTCTGCATACGTCAGGCGTCGGGCCACCTCGGACAGCTTCTCGCGGCTTTCTTTCCGGAGACTAGACGAGTCAGGGGCCGGTTCCGTAGGCTCCAGTGGGCGCAGGGCGTCCGCTAGATCCGAGACCACAGAGCGCAGGCTGGTTCGCTCGATCCTTTCGCAGACATCGGCCCAGCCCCTGGGAAGAGCGAGCAGTGGGGTGAGAAAGGGGCTGCCGAGCGGTTCGGATGTGACTTCCCGGTCTACAGTGGTCGCCTCGCCCTCATCTTCAGAAGGGTTGGACGTCAAATCGAGAGTGCGGGCGGCTGCCTCCCTTAGCGTTGCCGCCGCATCTGACAACTCAGTGCTGTGTTCCTCCACTTGAAACTGAGTGAGCAACACGGCGCAGGCCGGATCGGTTGATTTTCGAGATGGAGCGCGATGAGCCAGATGGTTCAGCAGGTTTGCCGTGCCTTGCACCGACTGGTCGCTGATTGTAGTGACGAATACCCGCTGCACGCGAGGATCGAGAAGAATCGGCGCACTCAGCTCACCGGTGCCGGCTCGCAGATCGATCAGGCATATGTCTGCTCCCACGGCATAAGCGAGCTCCGCGAATGCCTCAGTAAGGAAATATGGGGGCCGGTCGGGCGTGAGCAAGTCAACAGGCTGGATCCGAGGAGGTCCGATCCGGGTGGTGTCTCGGGTGGTGGGAAGGACGAGGACGCCGTCTTGTTCTTGGTTCACCAGGAATTTCCGTGCCAGTGAGATGACACCCTCGCGGTTGCTAGACGAAGAGCCGTGCAGAAGGGAGAGGAAGTCATCCAGGGCGAAATCGGCTCGGCTTCCCTGAGCAGCGACCATCCAACTGATACCTGGCGCTTCAAGATCAGCGTCGATCAAGAGCACGCGCTGACCCCGGCCCGATGGGGTGGCTCCCCGTTTCGCGAGTTCGAGCGCGAGCGCAACGCAGTCCACCCTTGAAGGAATGGAAGGCGCAGAGTCGCACACCATGCGGGAACAACTCGGCGGCGGGAGCGGGAAGACCCTCAGCTAGCTGCCTGACTATACGCCGCTCGCCCCACCGCGGCCGTCTCGTAACATCAATCGGCTCCGCCGTCGACCGCATGCGGACCTCGATCGCATTTGCGTCGCCATCGAGTGACTCCAGAAGAATCACCTGGTGGCTCTTGTCCACGGTGAGCGGACCGAGCCGTTCAGCAAGCCAGTTCCACACAATTCCGAGATCCGTGCCTTCAGCAACAGTAAGTTCAACACCGTCCCAATAGGCGTCGACCTCAAGCAGCCAGGGTTCCCACTCTCCCCGGGTGGCGAGCTTGGCGAAATGCTCGTCGACATCCACCCAGGTATAGAGGTGGCTGGGAGCCGGCAGGCTCTCTGTGGCAGTCACCGGTTGTGCTCCTTTCGGCACCACTCGCTTAGCCCGCTGAGGGCGGCATCTGCTGCCTTCTCGTCGTCCTCGTTCAGCGCCGCGCCGTAGCGCCAAGCCTCGTGGAGCTGATCCTGCTCCACTTTCTCTCGCACGTCGTGGCGTCGGCGGCAGCTTGCTAGCTGCTGGGCGACTGAGGCACCAAGTTTGAGTTCCTTGGCGAGCGCTCTCAGGTCGTGCGTGCGCAGATCCGGAGCTAGATCGCTAGTGCTGCGGGCGTTGGTTCCGTTCTTACCGAGGATCGCGGCCTTCAGACCACATTCAACGCTGTAGAACTGAAGCAGGCGTGCCGCTGAGTTGGCCTGGGCGGCAGCGCCATCACGGAGTGCGACGTAGCTTCGGACCAGGTCCCTCACCCCCACTTCGACGCCCATAGGAGCAGCTTAGGGCGCTGAGGGACTCTCACGGCTGGGCTCGTCGTGCGCTATCACTGGATGACCGGCGCGCAGTTCCTCAACGCGGTCGCGCTCGGCCAGATCACGCCGGGCCCGGTCGTCCAGACGGTCGCGGTGGTGGGCTACGCGGCCGCGGGGGTCACCGGCGGCATTCTCGCGGCGGTGATCGCGTTCGCGCCGTCGTTCGCGTTCGTCCTGCTCGGCGGGCGCCGCTTCGACCGGCTCCGGGCCGACGAACGGGCGCACGCGTTTCTCGGCGGCGCGGGACCCGCGGCGATCGGCGCGATCGTCGGCTCGGCGATCCCGCTCGCGCTCGCGATCACGCAGCCCTGGCAGTACGCGGTCCTGGCCGGCGCCGCCGCCTTGCTGTTGCTGCTCCGCCGCGGGGTGGTGCTGACGCTGCTGTGCGCGGGCGCGGCCGGTGTGGCCGTGGCTCTCGCGGGCGGACCGCTGCCCCACTGACCGGCGCGCGCCTGGTGATCGGCCTCGCTCCCCCACGCCTCGCTCCCCCGCGCCCCGCTCCCCCGCGCCCCGCTCCCCCGTGCCCCGCTCCCCCGCGTCACCGCGCCAGCCTCGTAACATCGCCAGCATGAGCCAGGAGGTGGCGCGGTACTGGCAGCACCCGGGCCTGCCCGGAGTCGACCTGCTGCGTGCCCGCTTCGTGCGGCAGCGTTACAGCAGGCACGCGCACGAGACCTACGTGATCGCCCTCATCGACCGCGGCGTCGAGGAATTCGATCACAAGGGCACGACATTGCGGGCCGGCCCCGGCGAGATCATCCTGGTGAACCCGGACACCGTGCACACCGGGCACGCTGGGATCCCTGGCGGATGGGCGTACCGCGTGCTCTACCCGGCTGTCGAGGTGGTCGCGGCCGCGGCGGCGGAACTGGCGGAACCGGCGGCACCTGCCGTGGGTGCGGTATCGCCCGCGGCCGGAGGTACACCCTTCTTCCCCGACCCGGTGGTCGACGACCCGGTCAGCCGGCGCCTGCTCGCCGAGGCTCATCTGGCCGCGGAGACCAGCGACAGCCTCACCGCTTCCAGCTTCCTCTACACGGCCGTCGCCGCGCTGCTG
>WNFJ01177951.1_pt1 | contig 15727 bp, 14 predicted proteins | sample 5400461 | NCBI WGS metagenome assembly WNFJ01 (sample SAMN13153349, study PRJNA577476) | soil metagenome | isolation source: 115 cm saprolite on Douglas fir-dominated hillslope | place: USA:California | collected 2013-09-17 | reverse complement strand
TGACCGGAGACCGAAGGTACGTTCCCTCACTGGTCGTCCTGAACAAGGTGGACTTGGTGAACGAGCAATATCTTGCCGCGGCGAAGAAGCAGATCGGGAGAGATTTCGTTCCCATATCCGCCGAGAAGGGATTAAACATGGACCTTCTCGCTGAGAGAATCTGGGAGACGCTCGATTTCATCCGTATCTATCTGAAGCGTCCTGATGGTGATGCGGATTTTGAGAAGCCTCTGATTCTTCCAGCCGGCTCGACGCTGAGGGATGTCTGCAAGAAGATTTCTCCCCGATTCGTAGAGGGGGCAAAGTATGCGTTCGTCTCAGGATCCAGCGCGAAATTTGCAGGTCAGCGAGTGAGTCTCGATCACAAGCCCGTGGACAAGGATGTCGTTACGATTATGCGATAGGGTACGCTGGAAACTCAGCGGCCTAGATTGAATTCTTCATGAATTGCTCTTACCCCTAGATTCGTTCGGGTCGATCGCGTTTTTTTCGCCGAGCCGTCTAAGGCCATGATTGCGCTCTGATCCGCCGGATTCGCCCATTACGCGCGCTAGACAGTGAGCGTTTAGAAAGATAGGGGGTCTTAGTGACTCGACCTTTCATCTCAAGAGTGGCGAGACCGAAGCCTTCTCATTAGCGTCTATTCGTAGTTATGATTAATACACCATTTCCGTGACGCATAACTGTGTACTTCTCCGAAATCCGTTTCGTAGCGAAGCCTGCCCCTCCAAGCCGAGTTCGATTCCTCTCGAGCATGATCAATGATAATGAAGATTCCATCAGCATGTTCCCAAACGTCTCAGATCATCTTGAAATCCGTTTGCGGAATATCCGCCCGAAGAACTGCGCCTGAGCTTCCGTCCAATAGCGCGTTGTAGCTTCGTCCCTTGTACTCGTATGTGCTGAACCAGATTGGCGCGTGGATGTATGTCGGTTTGTCCACTTTGAAGTTTGTATTGAAAGAAGTGATTTGGTCGATCTCCTGTTTCGCTAGAAACCTCTGGTTCACATCCACATCCTCTCTTGCGTGCTCGACTGCCTCCTCACTAGTCATCTCGCTGTTGAGAAACTTCGCTCCTGCGTCAATTCTCTTGAAGTCGAACGGAATTTTCCCAGTATCCGGGACTGTATAGTCTCGGGTTGGAAACTGCGCGCCCTTGCGGCCCAGCACCAGCCAGTCATAGTCCCGGTCTATCACCCCTTTTCGAGGCGAAGGAGGCGAGATTCTCTCAAGTACTCCTTCGTAGGTGCTTGTTGCCTCTATTGGGACCAGCCAGAATGGAAGATACCGTAGCTCCAGTGTCAAGATCCTGCTCTTTTTTGCAAGGTCTCCTGGTTTCATGAATCCTTCTCTCATCCAGTCCCGCAACGCGTTCTCAACGCTAGCAGGATTGTTGTTGTTGAGTATGAGACTGTGTTCAAGCTGAAACGGCTCGTCCGCTCCGACGACGGCTGTGTAACCGCAATACCGACATGTGGAGACGATCTCTCCAGGATTTACGTTGAGAGGCGCGCCACAGTTTTTGCATTTTATCTCCGAGACAAGGCCTGACAAGGGTTCTTCCTCGAATGTTCTAGGATAGAATTAATGAAGGCCGAATTAAGCTCTCTAACACCGAGAGAGGAGAATTGGCAGGACTCGGCGCTCTCAAGCGGACAATGGGCTTCACGATAATTCTAGTCTTCGCCATCTTTCTTGGTCTCATTACCCTCATCTCCGCTTTCTTCCTCGACCCTATCACTGGACTCGTGCTCGGTCTAGTCGGAGCTTTCTTCATAATACTGCTCCAATACTTGATTGGTCCAATGATCGTCAGACTCACCAGCCGTCTCCACTATCTTGCTCCAGGCGAAAACCGCTGGCTTGAGTCCAAGGTCGGCGAGCTTGCCTCTAAGGCAGGTATTCCAATGCCCCGGCTCGCAGTGTCGCCTGACCCAACGCCTAACGCGTTCGTGTTCGGCCGGACGCGGAAAGGTGCCACCCTAGCCGTCCATCAGGGTCTTCTCCAGCGTCTGGACGAGAATGAGATCGAAGGAGTCATAGGACATGAGCTAGCCATGATAAGCGCAATTCCTCTAGTCGCATACATTATTGCCCGATCGGTTCTCTGGGGCGGCATTGCCAGTGGCTACAGCGGTGGTCGCGGCAACAAGAATAACAGCGCAGGACTCTTGATCATCGTCGCGGTCGCCGCCTACGCCGTCTACATTCTCACAACCCTGCTCGCGCTGCGATTGACCCGTCTCAGAGAGAGCTACGCAGACGCGTACTCCGCATTTCTAACCCAGCAACCGAGAGAACTGGAAAGTGCGCTCACAAAAATCGCCTACGGCCTTTCTCTCGCCCCCGGCGAGCCTCACGGCGCCCGAGCCTTCTTCATCGAAGACCCTGCCCAGGCAAAACAGGACGTCGCTGGCATCATGGATCAGAAGTCGAAATATGATCTTGACAAGGACGGCGTCCTGAGCGAGAGAGAGCTGGAGGCTGCTATGGAAGCGGAGTCGAAGTCAAACTGGCGTAAAGCAGCTCAGCTTTTCATGACTCACCCGCCCACTTACAAGAGGATCCTCATGCTGAGAGAGATCGAGCAGGACATGAACTCAGGCAACTTCCAGCAGAACAACGCTTACGACCACGTCTGACAACCTACGACCCAGCATTCTTCTTAGTGATTACAATAGAACTATAAACTGGGAACAACGCCGATCAACAAGATCAAAGATGCCGCGAGTTCCATGGGCACCGTTAAACGCTGGAATATTCCTAATAGTCTTCGGCACCATAATGCTTCTTTCCCTCGTTGGCGTTGGCAACCTCAACCCGTTCACGGGCATACCACTCGTCTTCCTGGTATTCGGGCTCTGGCTAGTCATAGCCGCCCTCGTTCTGCCAGGACCAGACGATCGATACGCGCCGCCTCGATCAATGATCCTTGCTTGGGGTGGAATGATCGCTTTCCTCGGAGCCATATGGTACGTCGGCACCATCGCCCTTACCCTCGTGCCGGTCGTCCTTCTCGTCGTATTGGTGGTGGTCGGGATTGGCGCGGTTGGCTATGCGTTGACTCGAGCTGAGATGAAGAAAGGGCATCCTCCAGTCGCGTAGGCCGTGTACGATTCCAAGGCCCGCTACGTTCGCACTCTTTTTTCCAAAGTGCCGCTAGAGTACGACCTGTTGCTTGGACTGCTCAGTTTCGGCCAAGACCGGAAATGGCGAGCTTTTGTTGTTGAGCACGCTGAGCCCCTGTCTGACAGCGTTGTCCTAGATGTAGCGACAGGCACTGGACTCCTCGCATCGGATTTTGCGAACGCCATAGCCAAAGAGGGCTTGGTTGTCGGTGTCGACTTGACTCTCTCGATGCTTCAGACTGCAAAAGAGAGACTGAGAAAGAAAGGATTTGCGAAAAAAACCGATTGGGTATTGGCTCGAGCTGAAAGCTTGCCTTTTCGAGAAAACTGTTTTCGGTCCGCGTCGATCAGCCTTGCTCTTCGAAATGTATCCAGTGCTCGGTTAACTTTTAGAGAGATGACCAGAGCAACAATGCCTGACGGTGTCGTAATCTCTCTTGACTTTGCCCGGCCGCCCAACAAAGTGTTTCGGCTATTCTACTATGATTATCTCCTAGGTTTGTTTCCCATATTCGGAAGGATCGTGTCAAAAGCTTGGGGTAGAACATTGTCATACTTGGGTCGTTCCATATTGAAGTCTCGAACCGGGGCTCAAATTGCGACTTTGATGATCGAGGAAGGCCTTCCAGATACAAAGCCCATCCCCCTGACAAACGGAATCGTTTATGCCGTCTACGGGAGAAAGCAGTCGCTGGCGAAAGCCAGAGTTAGCCAGATAACTGGATAACATCGAATCCTGTGATCATCCGAATTTCCGTCGCGCGTGCCGTCATAGGCTAGCAAGAATTTGTGTTCAGACCGAGCTGGTGTCCGGCGCTACAGCGGTGTCGGATTGTCCGCTTGGTTCTGACGACGAGGGTTCAGCTTTGCTCCGGAAGCTCAACCAGGCTAGGAGTGCAAGCACTATGAATGACGTCGAAGTCGTGTAGAACATGCCTGTGAGGGTCAGAGTGTAGAGAATACCGCCAAGATAGGAACCAACTACAAATCCCAGGCTCTCCATCGTCAGATAGAAACCGAACTGTCCCGCTCTAGACGCTCCCTTCCGCACGGTTGAAAGAATGGAGTAGCCAACTAGGCTCGGCGCCCTAGCACCTCCGATGAGGAAGACCATTGGAAAAGAGAGCAAAGGATTTCTGGTCAGAAGAACACCGATGAGCCCTGTTGAAGACAGGACAAGACCTAGGGCCATGGTCCCGCCCTGGCTCCTCGCATCTGCTCTCCTCCCAAGGAGAATTGCGAAAACGGCCGCGCCCAGAGACTGCAGCGCACCGAGAAGTAGAATGCTTGAGGGTCCTAGATTGAGAGCATCTTGGAAGTATAGAGGTATGAAAGGCGCGGCAACACTCCACGCAAGAGCAGCTCCGGTGAGATAGAGAAGAAGAGCCCCTTCTCGACGCGACTTGGGGAATTCCAGTCGGGGAGATTTGGCATAACTTTCCAGAGCAGGTTGCGGTTTCATGAAGAAAAGAACTATCGTCGAGATCGAGAAGAACACGAAAGTGAGTATGAAGATGTCTCGCACTGAGATCCAGTTGAGCAGAGCACTTCCTACTAGCGGTGAGAAGACTATTCCAAGAGGCGCCGATGCCCAGGTTACGCCGAAGTTTGACGCGGACTTAGTTCTCTCGGCGGCTCCTGCGATGTACGCGTTGAAGGCTGGGATATTGAACCCTGAAACTTGGAGGAGGATTATCCCGGGAATTACGTCGGTCCAGGTTCTCGCGAAATAGTACATGAGTGGAGGGGGGATGCTCATTGCCCAGCCTATGATCAAGAGCGCTTTCAGCTCATACTTGTTTGCGAGTAATCCTCCGGGGATCATGCTGAGGGCGAGGGCCAGGAACCCGATAGAGAATACGAGGCCCACATCGCTGGGGGAAGCTTGGAGGTCTCGCAGATACAACGGCCAGATGTAGTTGTAAAGTCCTAAGCCGAAGGTCCACAGGAAAAGTGACAGAAACAGGAGCCGTAGGTCTCTAGGAAGACCTTGGACTGAGGCTAAGAGATTCAGCCGGCTTGCGGCGAGCAAGACTCATCGGCCTTCTTTCTCAGGGAATCGGTCGAAGGGTCTGAAGCGTCCCTGTCAAGTGATAACGCCTAATGCGATTAGTATTCCTGATATGAAGAAATATGACCCGAAGGAGAGGAGGACGATTCCTGCGATTAGGTCCAGTAGCCATCGCGGGACCCGCATGAGATAATCATAGGAGAACGCACATACAACGATCAAGAGGATAATGCTGGTTAATGCGCCTACGAGGGTCCATTGAAGGTCGAAGGCTCCGGCCGCTGCGAGAACGAGGCTTGCTTCGAACCCTTCCGTCATTGTGATGCTGAAAACAGGTAGCGAGTTTCTGATCGAGAACGGTATCTGACCTTCCGCTGTTGTGACAGCCCCGGCGTGCTGCCGATCTTTCTGAACGACTTCGTCACTCCACTTCTCCATCTTCGCCCTGAACGATTTGCCTCGGAAATAATACTTGACGAATCCACGTAGAAACCTATAGGAAAAGTAGAGGATGACGACACCAGGAATCAGGTTGATCAGAGCATCAGAGACTGTCTTCAGAGCGAGAAAGACATTGAAGACAATCAGAAACGTGACGATGGATCCGAGGCCTCCTAGGGTGACGCCGAGCAAAACGTTTCTTCTACCGATCTGCTTTATCGTGGCAAGCGAGAGAATCGCAACCTCGCTGCCCTCTATGAGGATGGCTTTGAAAGCAAGGAGGAATGATCCGATGATTACTACGGTTAATCCAGCCAGCTGTTCTCCCTCCGGTTATTGTGAGCTTTTCCCTAGGTCTTCTCGATCAATGCGCGTTCATATGTCTAATGTTAGCCCGCTTTAGAAGGTAATGCATCATCGCCGCGGCTTGGTTCTAAGAACCACGTGAACTAGTTCTTGGGTTCTGCGGAAGCGTTCTTCTCATCAATCTTTTTGAAGTTCAGGGAGAGGGAGTTGACACAATACCGCTGTCCCGTGGGTTGCGGGCCATCCTCGAAAACGTGTCCTAGATGGCCGCCGCACTGCTTGCACAGAATCTCAACCCTGGTCATGAAAAGACTGCGGTCGGATTTTTCTTCAACATTCTCCTTTTCGAGTGGAGACCAGAAGCTAGGCCATCCTGTTCCGGAGTCAAACTTTGTATCAGACGAGAATAGCGGTGCGCCGCATCCTGCGCACACGTACATCCCCTTTTCTTTGTTGTGGAGGTATTTCCCGGTAAAGGGTCGCTCAGTTGCTTTTTTTCTCAATACTTGGTAAGTTTCAGTGTCAAGCTGTTTCTTCCATTCTTCTTCGGATTTTTTCATACCTACTAGAGGGTGACTGCGGTAATTATCCTAATCGCTGTTCGGATCGCTAATTAGTCGACAGATGATCGATTCTATTGTGGTTTCCGGACAAGAGCTAGGATGCGCGTCTGGAAACTCGCCCTACGAACGGATTGGACAGTTTTTCGTCTCCAATACTTGTCTCTGGACCGTGACCAGGGTAGACGATTGTATCATCGGGCAGGCTGAACAAACGGTCCGTTATCGAACTGATGAGTGTGTCGAGGTCTCCCCCAGGAAGATCTGTTCGCCCGATCGACTGGTTGAACAGCGCATCTCCAGTAAAGACGTAGCCTCGACCTGCTAGGCTGATACTTCCGGGCGAGTGGCCAGGTGTGTGCAACACCTTCAAGGAATCGTGTCCAACAGTTAGTGATTCTCCATCTTTGAGAAACCGATCCACTCTGGGTGGTGGAGGGACGGTCAAACCCATGAACTGGCGGACACGACTCTGCATGGACTCAAGCATAGACAGATCGTCATGGTGGATCAGAAACGGAGTGTTGAGCGTTGCACGAATTCCATCCACGCCGAGCACGTGGTCGAAGTGTGTGTGGGTGGCGATGATCTGGCTAGGTTTAACCTTGATGTCGTGCAGGAAGCGGAGGATTCTCTCCGGCTCTTCGCCGGGATCAATGACCAAGGCTGTCGAGTCGGATTCCAAAATGTAGCAGTTGGTTTGCAAGCGCCCGACGACAAGCGTGTGTATTTTGGCCATTTCGAGGTTCGGTTGCATTCTCTCTGGGCAGAATATGAACTTGGACCAACGCGCTGTTAGGAGGTCCAGACGGTCACGTGACAGTAGCTGAGGCTAAGGATTTCATCTCATGGGTATCCATGTCTATCTTCGAGAAGCCAAGAACTTAAATGGGTAGTAGGTTCTAGCCGCAGCCATGAAGAAAATACTAACTTTAACAGCTCTAGTCGTTGCTACCCTAATGCTTTCAGCCCCCCTTGGAGTCGGCGCGGTCGTCAGCGATTTCCACTACAGTCCGAGCCTGAGCTATGTTCAACTCGGCCCGGATACTACCCTCCCACAGGGCCTTCCTCTATGCAAGAGCGCCAGTCTTGGTAACATTGTCTGCTATTCGCCCAGCTTTGTCAAGAAAGCTTACCACTTCCCATCGACATCTACCCTAGACGGTTCAGGCCAGACCATCGTGATCGTCGACGCTTTCGGAAGCCCGACGATTGCCAGTGACCTAGCGTTATTTGACACCCGCTTCGGAATTTCCGCACCGCCGTCCTTCACAATATTCTGCGGTAATTCTCCCACCCCGCTCGACCCCAGCACATGCCCAACAGTTAACATAAATGTGAATCCGAGACATGCGGAGTTCAGCTGGACTATAGAGACAAGCCTCGACGTTGAATACGCCCACGCCATGGCTCCAGGAGCCAACATCGTTCTCGACGTAGCGTCCACCTCGTCCGGGAACGCCATCAATGACGCTGAAACCGCAGCCATTGCCGCCTTTCCAGGCGCTATATTCTCGCAAAGCTTCGGCATTCCAGAAATCTTCCTAACTGCAAACGGAAACCCTGGCCAAGTCAGTCAAGCCCAAGCGAACTATGCGAACGGCGTTGCCAAGGGCGACACATTCTTCGCATCAGCAGGAGATACCGGTGCCGACTTCGGATTCGGCGTCGCCATGTCCAACTTCCCAGGTTCCGACCTACACAATACGGCCGTAACTGGGACTCAGGGATTGCCGTACAATGCAACCGGAACTCTCACCGCCTGCACTACTACCACACCCTTCTCGTGCACCTCGGGACTATCCTCCTACCACGGTCCATGCGTGATCGGGAGCCGATTCAGCGCATCGAGTTGTGTACCGGATGGCTATGGTGGTGAACAAGTCTGGAACGAGCCCAGCTTCGGCGCCGCCACCGGCGGAGCTCAAAGCTTGCTATTCGGCGTCCCATCCTATCAAGCAGGCCTTGGTCTAACCGCGAGAGGCCCAGACGTAGACTACAACGCAGCTATCAACGGCGGAGTTTTGGTCGTTTACGGAGGCTTCGGATCCCCAGTCCTCTTCATAGTTGGAGGAACCAGTGCCGGTTCTCCACAATGGGCGGGGATTATCGCCTTGGCGAACCAGGATCGTGCAATGGCGGGTAAAGGTCCCATCGGCGACTTGAACCCTCCTCTATACGCCATCTACCACAGTGCTCGCTACGCGACTGACTTCCACGACATCACAGTGGGCAACGATCAACTAGTCGGCTCAACCGTTGGTTTCTCGGCAGGAGCAGGATACGATCTCGCATCAGGCATCGGATCCCCTATTGTCGACCAACTGGTCGTCGACTTAACAGCAGCATAAGCCGGAGCTGAAAAGTGGGAGGACTCTCCTCCCAAACCCCCTTTTTCTCATCTGCTCTTGAAGACGCTATGTTATGGCGAATGATCGAGTCGGATAGATGTTTGAGTTTGATCCGCATGTCAAAGGATCTACGTCATCCTCGTCGTCGCCCCATCACGGGGAACTCCCCTTGCTCATGAGGCGATTAGATCACATAACTCTTGGTCGTGGTCTGATGCTGACACTCTTATCCGGTAAGATCTCACAGAAAAAGCACGCGACCCCCGCCACCACCACCCGCTGAGCCTGGGGGCGGCCCAGTAGTGACAGGAGAATAGACTTCAACCCGGTTGTTGCTTACTCCTGAGGGATTTCCCGTATCGGCTACGTAGATGTTGTCTGAACCGTCTGCAGCTAAGCCGTGCGGATAGACGAGTTGGCCATTTCCTGACCCGGCGTTTCCAAAAGATGTGAGAAACGTACCATTGCTGGCGAACTCTTGGACCCGGTTGTTGAAAGTATCAGCTACATAGAGATCGCCGGCGGAATCCGTGGCTAAATGTGCGGGGAAGTTGAACTGTCCGTTTCCCGAACCAGATATTCCCCAAGAAGCTATGAACCCGCCGGAGCCTGTGCACTTATCAATTCGGTCATTAAATGAGTCGGCGACGTACACGTTGTTCGAGGCGTCTATGGCAATTCCTGTCGGGTTGACGAACTGGCAATTGCCAGATGCGGAGCTCCACTGCATGAGGAAATTTCCTGAACTGTCGAATTTCTGGACAGTGCTCGCGGAATAATCGGTGACATAAATGCTGTTGGAGCTGTCAATCGCGATGCCGAAAGGATTGGTGAATTGTGGATTGACACTTCCGAGGTTTCTGACGAAGGTGCCATCGGGAAGGAATTTTTCGACTCGGCCGTTCAAATTATCACTGACGTACACGTTCCCACTGCGGTCAACAACAACTCCAGTGGGATCGAACAGGGTATCTCCGGATTCAGTAATATTCCAGGCTGTTAGAAACATGCCAGTGAGGGCGAATTTTTGAACTCTATTGTTTCCCTGGTCGGCAACATATACGTGGCCTGAACCGTCCAGAGCAACATCATACGGGCTGGAGAACAATCCGGGTCTTGGATATGCGAGACTTGAGATGTAACTTCCTGAGCTGGCTGAGAATTTTTGAACCCTATAGTTATTGTTGTCTCCAACGTAAACGTTCAGGTGAGAGTCGAGGGCCACGCCTACAGGCCCGTTGAATTGTCCCGCAGATGCTCCAGTTGACCCCCAAGACAAGATCAGGTTGCCGTTGGTCGTGCTGAACTTTTCAATACGATTGAAGGAGTTGTCGCTGACGTATATGTTGGACGCATTGTCAACCGCCATCATTGCAGGTGCTGCCAAGGTTCCTCCCCCACTCAAGCCTCCCCATGTTAGTACAAAGCTGCCCGTTTTCGTGAATTTCGTAATATTGTCCGAGTTGATCGCGCTGTCGCTCACGTACACGAATCCCGACGAATCCACCGCTACCCCGAAAGGGCTCAAGAATTTGCCAGGAGTCGTACCTAGTCCACCGAATGAACCGACATAGGTTCCATCGTTCCTAAAGATCTGAACACGCTGGTTTCCTTGGTCTACTGCGTACAGGAAGCCACTGGCGTTAACGCTGAGCCCGAGAACCGTCTTGAATTGGCCATTACCAGATCCTGTCGATCCCCACGACATGATGAAATTTCCGGCAGGACCAAACTTCTGAATGTTGTTATTCACGGAGTCAGAAACGTACACGTTTCCTTGGGGATCTCGAGCGATTCCTTCAGGGTTATTGAAGCGTCCGGGTCCAGTCCCTTGAGTTCCCCAAGAGGTCACGAGCGATCCATCGTTTGCTAGTTTGAATACGGCGTAGTTCTTGGCATCGGCGATGAATACGTTACCCGTTGAATCCACTGAGACTCCATTTGGGGCTACTGGACCGCCGTACGCGCCCCATTGACTAGAGTATGCAAAGGAGTTCGCTCCTGACGGTGCAACTAGGTCGTGGTGTCCGGCCATTGTGACTGAGATCGCGGGACCTTGAATGATTGTCATCGTAATTAGAGAAAGAGACATTGTGAGAAGAATAGTCGCCCAAGCGTACTTTGGTCTTTTTTGTGCAACAACTGCTCGAGATGAAGCCCAATGGTTCTCTCGCCTTCGGAGAGAGTGTCTTGAGGACGAGTAGTAACGGCGTCGGTGCTCCGCTCGGACCACTGCCTCTCTCTGGGCAAAGACTATCGGAAGGAGCAACATCGCTCTTTCCCGTTGAAGCGCTTTATCTAGAAAACACTTCCTAGAATCGGCCCCTATCCGACAATACGGAAATATCCAGAGGCAGCCCAGGCCGGCTCAATGTTTCCGTAGGCGACATCGCCCTCAACAATCCGAGGAAGCGTGATTAACCGGCCTCGAAACTGTTGCTAATTGTTCCAGTAAGGCCTTGTTGCGATGAATTGGAGCTTGGCGTCGAGAAGGTCTTCGTAGAATTCTTCGTCTTTGTCGTGCATCGTCGCAAGGACTCTGCTTGCGGTCTGCGGTCCTATTCCGTAGACCGATTGGGCAATTACGGCTCGTCTTCCATATGAGATTACCAGGTCAGCTGACCTTCTAGCCCTCGCGAGTATCTTCTGCTCGTTTTCGTCAAGACTCTCCTTGTTCCGTTTCTTTTTGAGGACGCTTGTCGCGTAATAGCTGGACCAGAACAGTGGGGCGAGAAGTCTGGACCCGCATTCGGCGCATTGAGGATGCTCTGGAAGATTCGCGATCATGATTGCGGAGTTTAGGACTCCGCAGTCGAAGCATAGCATGTCTATGACGCGCCCCTCTATAGAGATGCGCAGCCTCGCGAGATTGTCAGCCGCGACATTCTCGGGGGCAATGAGTTCTGGGATGTCCACGTGTCGGTAGAGAATATGGTAGGCTAGAGGAGTAGGTTTGTCTCTGGACTGGAAAAACTGAACTTCCATGGATCCGTTTTTTACTTGTCGGAATACTTCTTTGACGGCATCGAAATCGGAATGTTCCATCAGTGCTTCCCGAATCGTCTCGTCGTAGATGGGAGTAAGTCGGAATCTCAGCATCAATTCCTTCATTGCGTCCCCATACATTAGTCGTCCGCGGTTCAGTGCTCCGAACCTCTCGGCGATATGTTTCATGTGCAGCTGCCACGGGAAGTGGCGATGAAGGACTCCATGGCATGCTCCGCCTAGAACAGGCTCTTCGACTCCGAAGACCTGTTTTCCGAAGAGGTTTTCCATGTCGAGGTCGGAAGTGTCAGCGGTCATCTCGAAGAGAATCCGATAGGCGTCGGACCACCACATTCGGACAAGGCCTTCACGGCGGAAGAGTTCTTCGATCACTTCGCCAAGGGTGAAGTTGACGATGTCTCCGAGGTGCGCGTGAATTATGATGTATCGGTCAAAGCCTTCTATCAGAACACGCTGGTCGGTTGGGACCGCTGCACCTGTAGCCTTATGGGCTTCTATCTCTTCAACTACCCGTTTCAGCCCGTAGACGTCGGCTGGCCATAGCTGCGATAATTTCTCGATCGAGGTCGATTTTGCAGTGTGCTGGGCGATGTTTTCTTCAACAATGGCCCTGTAGACGCCGACCTTGGTTGCAAGGGCACGGGGCACTGGGAGTATTTGCCCATCCCATCCCGGGATCGCGGCTGTGGGGTCGTTGATTGGAAGAACGTAGACCTTTCCGTCATCGGTTATCTGTTTGATCTGCCAGACTCGGCCTTTGACGATGAAGTTGAGTCCAATGCGTGCCTTGGTGATCATGAATTCCTCGCCGAGGATGCCGACGTTTTGCTGGCTTGTGAGGTCTACAACCATGTATCGGCGTTCGTCGGGGATCATGCTCAAGTTTTCGAAATAGTATAGCCTGGTCCTTGAGGTGCGGTAAAGCGTGTCGTTCTCTCTCTTGAGAGAACCCATCTTGCGCATGAATTCGATGACGTTGCCAAGCGCGTCATTCTCTAAGTCTTGGTAGGGGTAGGCTCGTTTGATGATGCTCTTGGCTTGTGAGAGTTCTAGGCTCCCTTCCGAGTCCATTAGCACTCCGGCGATCTGATGGGCGAGTACGTCCAATGCTCCAACGTGGATGTTGGTATGCTCTAGTTGTCCCTCCTTCGCTAGCTCGATAACTCCGACAGATTCCAAGAGGTCTTCGGTCGAGACGGAAACGAGGACCCCATGCGAGGTTCTTGTGAGGGTGTGACCGGATCGTCCCACTCTTTGCACAAGACTGCTTACCTGTCTTGGAGACATGTATTGGACGACAAGGTCGACGGACCCAATGTCAATTCCCAACTCCAAGGTGGATGTGCAGACGAGACCCTTGATCTCTCCAGCTTTGAACGCTTCTTCGGCTCTAACTCGTTCTTCTCTCGGGAGCGAGCCGTGGTGGACCATTATTTTTCGGTCCATCATATTGAACTTGGACCCGAGGAGTTCGGCGTTGACGCGGCTGTTGACGAAGATTAGGGTTGAGTCGTGGGCTTCCACGAGATCATCGACAAGTGTTAGTCGTGCCGCTGCCTCAGGTGTAGTGTAGAGCCGCTGAGCTAGCTCGCGATCTTCTTCTCCGGGGACTGGGTATTCTACCTTGTACCTGGTCGACTTGTTGAGTGGGATCTGTACTATTTTGACAGGCTGATTGCCTCCGAGGAACAGTGCTATCTCTTCGGGGTTGCCAACTGTGGCTGAAAGTCCTACTCTCTGGAAGCTGTTGAGGCAGATTTCTCTGAGGCGTTCGAGGCCGACCGTCATTTGAGCGCCTCTACGGTCACCTGCGAGCTCGTGGATCTCATCTACTACAACTGATCTAACGTGACGCAAATGTTCCCTCATGCGGCGACCCGGCAGCATTGCTTGGAGGGTTTCCGGTGTAGTGATGAGAAGGTCGGGGGGTTTGAATGCCATCCGTCTCCGGTCTTTGGCCGGTGTGTCTCCGTGTCGGACCTCGACTGAAAACCCGAGCTTGTTCGACCATGTTTGGAGTCGCTTGAGGAGATCTCGGTTTAGCGCTCTGAGTGGTGTGATGTAGACGAGTGAGATGCCTTGTCTGTCGTTGTTCCGGATCATTCTATCGATCAGCGGAAGTAGCGCTGCCTCGGTTTTGCCTGAACCAGTGGGCGCGATTATGAGGACGTTGTCGCCTTGGGCGATGAGGGGGATTGCTTCTACCTGTGGAGGTGTGGGTGTTGAGATTCCTGTTTCTTGAAGCAGTCCTTTCAGTGGGGTAGAGAGGAGAGCAAAGGCTTCCGGAGCCATAGACGCCACTAGGTAGTTGATAGGATTGGAGAGCCTCGAAGATAAACTTCCTAGGCGACTAAAAGTATCGTTCTTCTAATCCTTATTTCTTCTCGGTTATTTTCTTCAAAAAGTCCTTGTAGCCAAGGGCTTTCATGAGACCCGGCAGCTCTTTTTTCAGATCCTCTGGCCTGATCATCGTGATCCATCCTTCACCGTAGGGGCTCTTGTTGACCAGCTCGGGAGCGTCCGACAGTGTGTTGTTTACCTCGAGCACCATGCCTGAGATTGGGGAGTAGACGTCGGCAACGGCTTTTACCGATTCGACTGTGCCGATGCTCTGCATCTGGGAGACCTTCAAGCCTACCTTCGGGAGGTCCACATAGACGACTTCGTGCAATGAGTTCTGGGCATAGTCGGTTACTCCCACTCTGCACTTGTCTCCTTCAAGTCGTACCCATTCATGCTCTTTCGTGTAGTAGATATCTTCTGGAACGTTGTACTCGCCTTTCATTATCCGACTTTCCCCTGAAGCCTAGGCGAGAATAGGATTCGGTATAAAGATTCCAGGTGGATTATTCTCGAAGCAACATCGGTATGTCTTCTCGCATACTACGTGAGCATTCCAAGGTCAGAAGACTGAGGTCAAATCTCAGCGTCGGATTTGTTCGAGCAGTTTTGAGATTTCTGTCCAGCTTTCGACTCTGAAGATTTGGCGTAGTTCGGGGACTGTCCTGTTCCATGGCCGGCTGTATAGTATTCCCCACATTTTCGGGTTGCGCGAGATCAAGGGCATCAGTTCCGGGGCGTCGTCGATGTAGACGTCGTAGTTTAGAAAGATCTTGTCTTTCCATCCTGGGACGCGTACGAATCGTTGGTATGGTATTTTGTGCTCGGCGAGCCAGCTCTTGGCTGCGTTGACGCTCTCTTTGCTTCGTCCTGTTACGACATCGATTTGTCCTAAGCGGGCTATTTTTCGGACTTTTTCTGCTAGTCTTGGTTCTGTGGGTGGGATGCTTTCCCAGTCGTCCCACGCCTCGTCTAGGAACTGGAAGAATTGTTCCCTGCTGATTCCTAGCCTGTGCCAGGACGCCCACGTATCTAGATCGGCAAGCTTGAAGTTTGTGCCAAGGAATTCGTTGGCGCGTTTGCACCACGCTTCCATTGTCTCGGCGAGGACCCCATCGAGGTCGACCGCGATTTTCAATCGCTCACTTCGAGAACTAGACAATTGATAATGTCACGTTATGGAAAGAGAGTCTTTAACCTTGAGTGGAGTCCGTGCCATCATGCCGGGTGAGACTTCTCTACTAGACGGGATCAACTCTCTCAGGTCAGTCAGGAAATTCAAGCCTGACTCGATCCCTGAGGACAAGCTGAAAATCGTCTTGTAGTCCGCGTCAAAAGCAGCCTCCGGAAGCAACACTCAGCCATGGGAATTTGTTGTAGTTCGTGACGAGAAGGTGAAGGCTCGTCTCAAAGAACCGATGCTGAGAACATGGCTCGAAAGGCTTGCGGGAGGCTCCGGAATGTCTGCTCGGATGAGAGATGTGTATGATGAGGCTACGGAGATGCTTCGGAACACTGAGAAAGTGCCCGTCATAATCTATTGTTGTGTTGATCTCAACCGTGTTGGTAAGAGTGAAGAGGTC
>WNFJ01446634.1_pt1 | contig 15730 bp, 16 predicted proteins | sample 5400461 | NCBI WGS metagenome assembly WNFJ01 (sample SAMN13153349, study PRJNA577476) | soil metagenome | isolation source: 115 cm saprolite on Douglas fir-dominated hillslope | place: USA:California | collected 2013-09-17 | reverse complement strand
AATAGCGACCTTATCCCGCCGCAACTTGTCATTAACCGCTACTTCGCTGCCGATCAGCAGACCATTGAGAAGCTAGAAACTGCCAATGAAGCCATCACACTTAAGATGGAAGAGATGGACGAAGAACATGGTGGCGAGGGCGGTTTGCTGGAAGAGGCGAAAAACGAGAAGGGCAAGATCACCAAAGTCAGTATAAAGGCACGTCTGAAAGACATTCTGACCGATCCGGATGCAACAGAAGAGCGAATAATGCTGTATGCATACCTCGACCTGCTTGAACAGGAGGCAGAAGTCAAAAAGAAGGCCAAAGATGCACAAAAAGTGCTTGATGCTAAAGTAACTGCCAGATACAAGGTGCTGAGTGAGAATGAAGTAAAGACGCTGGTAGTGGAAGATAAATGGCTAACTACTCTTGCATCTGATGTACAGACCGAACTGAACCGCATCTCCCAAGCCTTGACCGGACGTATCAAAGAGCTTGCTGAACGCTATGCCACGCCGTTGCCCAAGCTTTCCGAGGAAGTTGAGGTCTTGAGCGGCAAGGTGGAAGTACATCTAAAGGAAATGGGGTTTGTATGGTAATAACAGCACAAGATACAAAACTTAAGCCAGGGTACAAGCAAACTGAGGTTGGGGTGATCCCAGAGGATTGGGAAGTGAAGCAAGTTGGAGAAATAGGAAATAAATTTCTCAATGGGGGAACACCATCAACACAGAAGTCAGAATATTGGAGTGGAAATATTCCTTGGATAACTGGTGCAGATATAGTTAATCAAAGGATAGGCGCAATAAGAAGATATATCACTAAAGAGGCTGTAAGTAATAGCTCAACAAATATTATAGAGAAAGGCAATTTGTTGCTCGTAACACGAACTGGCGTAGGTAAAATGACAATAGCTCCCTTTAATGTAGCAATAAGCCAAGACATCACGGGTATTTATGTAAATGATAAAATCGACATTGAATATTTATTTCGTTTTTTTGATTTCAATTCTTCTAAACTCAAGGAACTAAATCAAGGAACCTCTATTGCTGGCATAACCAGAGAAACTTTGATGACCACATTAGTTGCCTATCCTCCTATCAAATCCGAACAAACATTGATTGCCTCAGTTCTCTCCGACACTGATTTACTGATTGAATCTTTCGACAAACTCATCGCCAAGAAGCGCGATATCAAGCAGGCAACGATGCAGCAGCTTCTCACTGGCAAGATGCGGTTGCCGGGGTTCAGTGGGCAGTGGGAGGTAAAGAAACTCAAAAATGAGTGCGAGCTAATTACAAAAGGCACGACGCCCACATCGCTGGGAAAGGATTTTTCGACACACGGAGTAAATTTTATAAAAATCGAGTCATTGACAGACGAAGGCAGTATAATTTGGGATAAAATAGCATTTATTGATGAAGAGACACACAAATTGCTAAGACGCTCTCAACTTAAAAATATGGACATTCTCTTTTCAATTGCTGGTGCGCTAGGTCGAACTACTCTCGTGAAGCAGGATATTCTTCCTGCCAATACGAATCAAGCGTTGGCTTTGATTAGATTAAAAGGTCAATCTTGCCTGGATCATACATTTCTCACTGAATACTTGACGAGCCCAGAAATCATACAACATGTTGGATCAATCAATGTGCAGGCAGCTCAGGCGAATCTATCGCTTGAAGATATTAGAAACTTTGAGATAAGAATTCCAACAATTCCAGAGCAAAAAGCCATTGCCTCCATTCTCTCCGACATGGACGCTGAAATCGCTGCTTTAGAGCAAAAGCGCGACAAGACTCGCGCTTTGAAGCAGGGAATGATGCAGGAACTGCTCACCGGGAAGACGAGGTTGCTATGAGTGCAGTCGGCCAGATAGAACGCGCTACCCAGAACCGCGTGGTCAAGCTGTTTCGAGAAAAACTGGGATACCGGTATCTGGGCAACTGGGAAGATCGCCCGGACAACAGTAACATTGAAGAGTCGTATCTGCGCCCCTTCCTCAAGCGGCAGGGGTACAGTGATACGCTTATTAATAAAGCTTTGTACGAGCTCAATAGGGTGGCTGAGGATCAGACCAGGAGCCTCTACGACATCAACAAGGCGGTCTATGGTCTGCTGCGCTATGGCGTGCAGGTCAAGCCCAACGCGGGTGAAAACACGCAAACCGTCTGGCTGATCGACTGGAAGAACCCGCTCAAGAACGATTTTGCTATCGCCGAAGAGGTAACCGTGAAGGGCGAACACACCAAGCGGCCCGATGTGGTGCTGTATGTGAACGGCATCGCGCTCGGCGTGCTGGAGCTGAAGCGCTCGATCGTGTCGGTGAGCGAGGGCATCCGCCAGAATCTGGCCAACCAGAGGAAGGATTTTATCCAGCCCTTCTTCACGACTATGCAGTTGATCATGGCAGGGAACGATACCGAGGGGCTGCGTTACGGGGCCATCGAAACTTCCGAGAAGTATTACCTGACCTGGAAAGAAGAGAGCGCGATTCAGAACCTGCTGGACCGACACCTGATACAGCTCTGTGAGAAGCAGCGTTTGCTGGAGATCATCCATGATTTTGTGGTTTTCGATGCCGGAGTCAAGAAGCTTTGTCGGCACAATCAATACTTTGGTGTACGCGCGGCACAGGAGCGGGTACGCCGGCGCGAGGGTGGCATTATCTGGCATACGCAGGGCAGCGGTAAGAGCCTGACCATGGTCTGTCTTGCAAAGTGGATTCGGGAGAACGTGCAGGATGCTCGTGTCCTGATCATCACCGACCGCACCGAACTGGACGAGCAGATCGAGAAGGTGTTCAAAGGGGTGTCAACGAAGATATCTACCGCACGAGAAGCGGGCAAGACCTCATCAAAAAGCTCAACGCCACCACACCCTGGCTGTTCTGCTCGCTCATCCACAAGTTTGCTGGCAAGGAAGACAAAGAGGAGAGCGACATCGCGAGTTTTATTGAGGAAGTGAAAAGCAGCCTGCCGCCCGACTTCAAGGCCAAAGGCGAACTCTACGTCTTTGTCGACGAGTGCCACCGCACGCAGTCAGGCCAACTACATGACGCAATGGAGGAGATCCTGCCCAACGCGATGTTTATTGGCTTCACCGGTACGCCGCTGTTGAAAGCCGACAAGCAAAAAAGTATCGAGGTCTTCGGTACGTACATACACACCTACAAGTTTGACGAGGCAGTGAAGGATAAGGTGGTGCTGGATTTGCGCTACGAGGCTCGCGACATCGATCAATACATCACATCGCAGAAGAAAATCGACCAGTGGTTCGAAGCGAAGACCAAAGGTTTGAATGATGTTGCGCTGGCCCAACTCAAGCAGAAGTGGGGCACGATGCAAAAGGTGCTCAGTTCACAGTCGCGGCTGGAAATGATCGTGGATGACATCCTGATGGATATGGCGACCAAAGACCGCCTGGAAAGCGGACGGGGCAATGCCATGTTGGTTTCGAGCAGCATCTACCAGGCGTGTAAATTCTATGAGCTGTTCACTTCGCAGGGGTTTGACAGGTGTGCCATCGTGACGTCGTACAAACCGTCGCCTGCTGATATCAAGGGCGAGGAAACTGGGGAAGGACTGACCGAGAAGCTGAGGCAGTACGACATCTACAATCAGATGCTCGGCGGCAAAGACCCCGAAGCGTTTGAGAAAGAGGTCAAGAGGAAGTTCGTCGAAGAGCCGGGGCAGATGAAGCTCCTGATCGTAGTAGACAAGCTCTTGACCGGCTTCGACGCGCCATCGGCCACCTATCTCTATATCGACAAGCAGATGCGCGATCACGGGTTGTTTCAGGCCATCTGCCGGGTGAACCGCCTGGATGGAGATGACAAGGAATACGGCTACGTCGTCGACTACAAAGATCTCTTTAAGAGCCTTGAGCGGTCGATCCAGGACTACACATCGGGAGCGCTGGATGGCTATGACAGGGAAGATGTGGCCGGGCTGTTGAGCGACCGTGTAGAAAAAGCCAGAGAACGACTCGAAGAGACTCGCGAGGCAATCAAAGCACTCTGTGAGCCGGTAGATCTACCCAGGGATACGGCGGCCTATATACGCTACTTCTGCGCAAAAGATACGGCAGACAAGGACGCGCTCAAAGAGAACGAGCCCAAACGGGTTGCGCTCTACAAGTTCACGGTGTCATTGATCCGCGCCTTTGCGAACCTTGCCAATGAGCTGCCCGAGGCAGGCTACTCTGCACAGGAAATTGAGCAAATCAAGCGAGAGGTGGATTATTACGAAAAAGTGCGCTCTGAGATGAAGATAGCCAGCGGCGACTACATTGACCTGAAGGTGTACGAGCCAGCGATGCGTCACCTGATCGACACCTATATCCGTGCGGAAGAGAGTGAAAAGATCTCGGCCTTTGACGACATCACCCTGATTCAGTTGATTGTGGAACGAGGAGAGAATGGGCTGCAGGGTTTGCCCCAGGGAATCTCCAACAGCAAAGAAGCCATGGCCGAAACTATCGAAAATAACCTGCGCAGAGTCATCATTGAAGAGCTGCCAATCAACCCGAATTACTACGAAAGGATGTCAGAACTGCTTGATACCCTGATCCAGGAGCGCCAGCATCAAGCGCAGGAATACGAGCAATACCTGGCTAGCATCATTGAACTTGCCAGGCAGGTGCAAAACCCGACCAGCGGGACAGTCTATCCAAAATTGCTGAATACCCGTGCCAGGCGGGCACTGTACGATAACCTCGGCAACGATGAGCAACTCGCCATCGCCCTGGATGCTGCAATCCAACGAACGAAAAAGGATGGTTGGCGTGGTAACAGGATCAAGGAGCGGGAACTCAGATATGCGATCCGGGCCGTCCTGCAAGATGAAACCCTGACGAATAACATTTTAGAGATCGTGAAGCATCAAGATGAGTACTGAGAAACACCAGATCATCGTCAATGATCTTGTCGTTGATGTGGTGCGCAAGAACATCAAGAACCTTCATCTCGGCGTCTATCCACCGATTGGTCGGGTACGGGTAGCTGCACCATTGCGCGTCAATGATGAGGCGGTACGCCTCTTTACTATCTCCAGGCTGGCATGGATCAGGCGTCAGCAGGCGAAGTTTGAGAGCCAGGAGCGGCAGTCGGCACGAGAGTTTGTGAGCGGCGAAAGCCACTACTATCAAGGGAACCGTTATTTACTCAATGTGATCTATCGCAAAGGCTCGCCAGCAGTAATCGTACGCAACAACAAGACCATGGATCTCTTCGTACGGACAGATAGCGATACCTCTGAGCGCGAGCGCATACTGAACACCTGGTATCGCCGACGGCTCAAAGGAGAGATTGCTCCTTTGATCGCTAAATGGGAAGCGGTTATCGGCGTGAAGGTGGCTGCATGGGGGGTGAAACAGATGAAAACCAGATGGGGCACTTGCAATATTGAGGCACGTCGAATCTGGTTGAATCTCGAGCTTATAAAAAAACCTGTTCACTGCTTAGAATACATCATTGTCCATGAAATGATTCACCTGCTTGAGCGCCATCACAACGAGCGTTTCATCGCGTATATGAATAGTTTTATGCCGCTGTGGCAATACTACCGTGAGGAACTCAACCGGGTGCCACTGGGGCACGAATCATGGGAATACTAAGTTCGACTTTCCCTCAAATATCTCTATTGAATGGGCATTACGATTCTTAGGCAAGGTTCAATTTGGACGAATCGGACGTGACAGTTTGAACAGTCACACCATGTCACCCTGAGCGAAGCGAAGGGTCTGTCGCGCTCGGCAGCGAGATCCTTCGCTTCGCTCAGGATGACAGGGCTGGATCTTGCTGGTGGTGAGGAACTGTCAAGTTCATTTGAGCCATGCCTTAAGAAACATCTTTGAGATAACTATGAACGAGAATCTTTTGAAGGACATCTTGGCTCTTAATTACTAAACGTAGTTCTCGCGTCAGGTCTCACTAATATCTCTGATAGAATCATATATAGCAACAAGGGAAATCGGAAGAGCCAACAATCGGGATGGCATCGTATTGCGTACATGTTTCAATCCTTCTTCTCAAAGTCTATGGAGACAATCTGACTGATCATGATAAACTCAACTAACGACTCGCAGCCAGGTTCAATACTCTCGACAACTGCATTGTCAAACCATCCTGGTTCATTGATGTGCAGTCTCAATATTTTTCCATGCCACTCTTTCTCAGGGTGAGTTGGGCGATGATGTGGTAAGAGACGATAGGAGATCATTGAACCAGCCCGTAAAGTAGCCTTCTTTATCATACGTACCTCTTTCCCTTTCATGGAGTCCTTATCATTCTTTTGACCTATGAGCCTTGCGGCTTCTTCTTCCCCTACCAGCTTTGTTAGCTCGACACCGTACTTACCGACGTTTTCCATTTTAGGCATGGTTCAAATGAACTTGACAGTTCCTCATCAACAGAAAGGTCCGGCCCTGTCATACTGAGCATAGCGAAGCATCTCGCTGCCTATCGCGACAGACCCTTCGCTTCGCTCAGGGTGACATGGTGTGACTGTTCAAACTGTCACGTACGATTCGTCCAATTTGAACCTTGCCCTTTTTATGGCTAGTCCTTTTTGCTACCATTTAAACGGCGGTATTTATATCATTCTCCATAAGCTAGTAAAAAAGTGTACCACTATAAACAGTCTTGCTACTATGTGCAGAAACTGAGGAATAAAAATCATGATAAGATTGCGGGTAAGAGAGATAGCAGAACAACGGGGGATTAGTCGAACAAAGTTATCACGCCTATCTGACACTAATTATAAAACAGTTGATATGATATGGAAAAATCCCTACAAAGAGGTTGGAACTACTACTCTTGAGCGTATAGCCAGAGCTCTTGGGGTTCGTGTCATAGATTTAATAGAAGAGACACCAACACAAGACAGTTAAATCTTCTAATCTTTCTATGGGGCTACAAGTCTGGTAGAATGGCAAGTACTACTGTATTGAGGAAAAAAGCCGTGATAAGACTGCGAGTGAAGGAAGTTGCTGAGGGGAAGGGTATGAGCATGGGGAAGTTATCAAGGACTACAGGACTAGCCTATAACACTATCCGTAATGTATACCGCTACCCAACCAGGGAAGTAACCACCACGACGCTCACAAAGATAGCGCGTGCTTTGAATGTACCTGTCACTGAGTTAATTGACGAGATACCAGACACAGACGAGTAGCCCTCTCCTCTGTTACTATGATGAACAATCATTAACCACAGTAATTGCTGAGTGGCAGCAGAGTTCGTTGGAGTTGCATAGTTCAATGGATGCCCTATTCGCTGCATTGGAGGAGGTTGGCATTGGGAACTAACGCAAGAATAGAGCAACTTGTTATTAGGCGATGGAGGAGTCATCATGGGCGATTCGAAATCTGAGCCTGTATCAAACATAAGCCTCTTCCTCAGAACACAAGGGGGGTTATCCCGCAAGGTGGACGCTTCGCTCTCGCTCCCTCTATTCTCACATATGCCCATGAAGAAAGAAGGAAGGTCAGCAAATCAACCGTGTGCGGAAAAAGACTGCTCGTTTGTTGCATACGTTGTGTTTTTTCGTCTATAATAGCTGATGGCTACCCCGATTTCTGCACAACTCATCGTGTTTCTTTTGAGCCGTCGTATCTCAGCTTTCGCGTCACCCTTTCCACGAGCAAGGAAGCAATCACCACAAAGGAGGCGAACATCATGGCGCTCTACATGACGCAATTTGCTTACACCGCCGAAGCGTGGGCAGCGCTGGCGAAGAACCCGCAAGACCGGAGTATACCCGTCAGGGAACTAGCGCAGAAACTCGGTGGGCGGTTGGTCGGTGTCTACTACTGCTTTGGTGAGTACGATGGGGTTGTGCTCTCTGAAGTACCCGATGACACGGCTGCTATGGCATTAGCGATCGCGGCAGTGACCCCTGGGCACGTCAAAGCGATCAAGACGACCAAGTTATTGACTGTCGAGGAGACAATGGAGGCGATGCGCAAGGCTGGGAGCGTTGGGTACCAGGGACCATCCAGAGGGTAGAGCATGGTGCTCTCTCAGGAGTTCGATAGCGTCATACTACCGAACTCCTTTTTGTTTCGTTCCGGTGCGTGCGCTCTGCTTGAGAATACAGGGGGTTGTAAATTTTTTGATTCCATGAGTGGAATCGGTCCAATTATTTGGGCGAGAACGAACTCATCATTTTCATCAAAGAAAGGCTTACTTTGGCTTCGTGAGCGCTTCAAGAGCAATATGAGAGAAGGGAACGAATGCCAAAAGCACTCATATAATTATACAGATTCCGCTCACTAAGAGCAAATGCTCTAGCGGGTGCGGGTGTATGAAAAAGTTGTAGGTAAACTGTAGGGGCCGATTTATCGTGCCCACTGCCGATTATGAGTTTGAACAAAATAATCGGGATACCGGAACATCCACGGAGGGCCGATCAATCGGCAGTAATATGCATCAAGCTAAGGATAAGTTCATCACCATCCGTAGGGGCGAGGGTGGTGGAGCGGGGTTGGGAGGGCCTTGATGGTCGCCCGTGGTGGGGAGGCGATCGTGTTCCTCCAAGGTGAGAGCCAGGGGAACAGGACGCGGGCGACCATCAAGGCCCTCCCCACATCCACTCCACCGCCCTCGCCCCTACGGCTCACCCGGCCTCTCGCCTGACTTCCCGTCTGAGCTTGATGGATATTGGTTGACCCTGGTGGTCAACCTGGGGGTCGGGTGCGGGCAACCCGTCGCTCAACCCTGAAGTTGGTGCGAATGGGAACAGGCAAGAGCGTGCCCTAGTATCGCAGACCAACGAAAACTAGCTCAGATCTGCTATAGTTTAGTTAGATCATCTAAATACTTGATGATAAAAGGAAATGGGTTATGACTACTGAGCGATTAGTAGAAGATCTTCTAACTCTCTGGCGTCAACTGCGCAATCTCTCAAGTCCTGTACGGCGTGCTGAGATGGCGCCGGAACAATACTGGCTGCTGCGTCTTCTTCACCGCAGCGGCTCGCTGAGCATAAACGCCATCTATCCTATAGCGATCATGCCCGGCTGGCTGCAAGTCATCGCCCACATCAATCCACTGACTTATGTCGTAGATGGTGTACGCGCGTTGATGCTGTCGGGAGGCAGCAGCGAGTCAGGATTGGGGACTGATATTGTTGTTCTGCTGGCTATTACATTGATCCTTGCCGTGATCTGTGCGAGGCTTTATCCGCGTATTGTGCAGTAAAGCTATCACTTTTTAGCTATTATATCAGGTTGAGGATTGTGAGCGTCCCGGTCAAGTCCTTCACAAACTCTTTGTAAGAGGGAACATTACCGAGACGCTCTAAACTGATACCGCGTCCTAAAGGCGCATAGAGAGCATTTAAATCTACTTCTCTGCGTCTGCGAGAGCGCTCTGCATTAGCCTTTCGGATTATCTCTTTTAAAGTTCGCTTAGGATCAGGATCAGACTCGACCTGTCTTGCTTTACTCACAAGCCCGAGATTCTGAGCACTTATACTCGTCCCAATCTCCCGTCGCAGCAGAATTATACTGGGCAAAAAAAACCTGTCAGTACTCCCCTCGGCATAGAGCGCTATCGCTAAATATTTCATTCAATTCAATCCTCTACCAAGTTTCGTGCGAGCCTCGTCGAGATATTTGCTGTCAAGATACTTTTCAATCTGGTGAAGAGTATAACTTTCCTCTGCCTTATCAATACCCACACGCTGGTTTTCTTGTGCCTTAGAGGTAACAACAGGTACCATTCGCGTGACTTCTACACTATATTTTCCCGGCTCGACAAGCGTCACCATGAAGGCGAAGAGCAGTGAGTCTACCACATCAGGTTGACTGATAAAGGTGGGCGAATGGCTTGTAATCAACACCTGTCTCAATGGTTCATCGGCCTGCTCTGGATCAGCAAAGTCGGTTGCAAGACCTTTCAAGAGATGAGCGATATCTTTGAGATAAGCTGGGTTCACACCATTCTCTGGTTCCTCAAAACAGAGAACGCCATGTAATTGCTGATCATTTTTCAGTGTCGCCAGAGCAAGCAAATGTAATGTTCCATCAGAAAGCACCCGTGAAGAGAAAGAGCGTCCATCCTGATAATTTGCCCAAACTGTATATTCGTTACGTACTTCATCTTTTTTTAACTCGATACCTATGAGATCAGGAACCAGGTTTGCCATATCACGAGAGACATCAGTCAATGCAAACTTGTCTTCTGCTTGCATACGTGCTAATGTCGTCGGCAAATTACTCCCATCCGAAGAGAGATTTTGAGGAGCTTTAGTTGAACTGGGTTGGCGTAGTACATCAGGCTTTAGATGTAAGAATCTTAATGAACGAAGCTCTTCACCAGCAGCAAAGACATAAGGATGCTCTGTGTCAACTACTCTACTCATCACTGTACGTTGAACTTCTGCTGCCTGAAACCGCCTGATCCCACCTGGATACAGTTGTTCGCTTGGATATAAGCGTTCACTTGGATACAAATGTATCATAAGATGTTCCACAGTAGCTGTTGATTTATCAACTACGGACTCAAGAATAGCAACCGGAGCAAATTTAGTGTCGATAAAGATTGCCCGGTCTCCTGTCGGTTGGGGTAACCATTTGTTTTGCAAAGCAATTCCATACTTTTCACACCACTTATCCTCTTCTTCTGGGATGGATTTTAGAGCTTCATGAGAAATGTGAAATTGATCTAGACCATTCTCGTCTCGTTCAAGAGTTATTTCTAGTTCATAACGGAGGCGCGTGTATTTTAATGTAACCTCTTTTCTCAACCCAACCTTTTCTCCTATCAGTTCGATCTCCCCACCGCCGCTATCCTGCACTTTGCGATCAACCAGCATCTCGACTGCTATACGTATTGGATTAGCACGTTGTCCATTGGACAGTTTGGTAAATAACTCGTCTGGATCACCACGTAATCCTTGAAAAGCTGTTCGCAAGTCCATCTCCGCCAGCCGCGACAACAACTGCAGTGCATCAAACAGATTGCTCTTTCCCGATCCATTCGGTCCCACAATCACCTGAAAAGGAGCTAATTCTACTTTGAAATCTTTGAACGTCTTGAAACCATCTATCTCTATCTGCGTCAGCATTTTCTTCTCCTTGCCCCCTTTCTTACTATCTCTTATCTCTGCTCTTCTTTGGAAGTATATCACACTCCTTCCAACATCTCACACAGCCTCTGTTGCGTCTCCACATACATTTGTGATAAGCTCTTCAAAGGAAAATACTGGATGCTTCACCCCCGGTGTCTTTGCATCTAACTCCAACTTGTCTGATTGTTTACCTTAGGCAAGGTTCAAATGAACTTGACAGTTCCTCATCAACAGAAAGATCCAGCCCTGTCATGCTGAGCAGAGCGAAGCATCTGGCTGCCGATCGCGACAGACCCTTCGCTTTACTCAGGGTGACACGGTGTGACTGTTCAAACTGTCAAGTCCGATTCGTCCAAATTGAACCTTGCCTTAAACTCTTACTTTGGTCCCGTTTTTCTATCGCACTTCAGAGGTAACTACCTATGCCTTATACCATGGGGGAATACTTGGAAACCTTTTGGGAAGGGGACAAGACAAATTGCGGTGGGAGGCATCTCACTCTCTTGCACTTGATCTGCTGAACATCAACCCTTAGAAAAGGATACGCTACCGATAATGATTGATAGCTCAAACTGGCGGTAGCTCACTCGTCGCCTTCAATTACTAATGAGTTCGCGAATTGGCGATAGTTGAGTCGTCTTTCTTTGGCTAAGGAGTCAAGTAATCGCTCAAAAAGCATTTCGCTATCAGCATACTCGATGATGCTCTGAATCTTCTGCTTCTTTGTCATATTCGGATCAAGGTGTTCATAAAGAGGACGGAAGTAGTCGTACACGAAAGTATTTAAATCCTCATCCTCGAATGCCTCATCCAGCAATTTACGGATAGCCGCTGTATTATAGCGCTTGGGCTTAGGTTTCATTGACGTCGTTGCATAAATCTCACTCAGATCTGCTGGCTGTGATGCGCCAAGGGCCGAAAGGAGTTGCTTCATGGCAGATTCCCGCTGCTCTTCCTGTGTGAAATCGAGATAGGTGCGCGTACGAAGATAGAGTGGTATCTCAGTACGCTTCAGAAGTAAGGGAATGAGACGACGCTGATCTCCTTTTGGATCTAGAGACAGAAAAAGTTTGCTTTCTTGTTCAGCCCATTCACTGGCTACCCAATGAGGTGTAAGGACTATCAGCATGTTACGACTCTGCGCCGTCGCCTTCTCTATCTCAAGTAACCAGTTGTCACCAGCTCGAACATCTTGGGAAAAAAGCCAAAGCCGTAGTCCAGCCGCTTGCAAATGCGGTACGAGGTAACCTTCGACCCAATCACGATCACGAGTGCTATAGCTGATGTATGCGTCATAACGAATCTCGGATTCATCAGCTAGTGGAGTGTCATGCTCAGATAGTACCATACGCTCAGCCAGGGCCTCATCAATCCAAGCCTTGTCAAAGACACGTTCATAGATAGGATTGCGGATTATTACTATGCCATCATCGTTTGCCTTAATAAGACCGCTTAGCTTCAGTGCAACGAGAATCGGGTCAAGCTCACTATCAGGCAATGTCTCTCTACTACGAACACGTCTATAGAATTGCAATAAAGCTGTAGCTGCTCTCGAAGCTAAAATCCGGTTCCGAATGAATTGTAAGTTATCATCTGTATTTCTCCCTACCTCACTGAGAAACATATCCTTGACCAGCTCATCCACGATGACTGGGGCCACTGTAGGATTCCATTCAGACTGCGCCCATTTTGCGACACGCATACAAGTCTTCTGCGTAAGGTAAGGATGCCCTCCTGTCAAGAAGAGTATTTGTTCAAGTAATTGCTCCGCTAAGTCGCGATCAGGAGCTAAACCGTTCATGAGAGGCTTTGCTTCCTGTAGCGTAAAGTCGGTAAGATGTATCCTGGTACCTATGTTAAAGGGTGTTCTCCTGGCATCCTTAATCAAGTCCGAGGGGGAAACGACTCCCAATAGCACAAAGGAAAGCCGTTCTAACGACGGGTTGATTGCGCGCTCATTGTAAAGTGCTCGAATAGCGGCAAAATAATCATCAGTGATAAACGTTTTAGGTAGGCTAAGAATGGTATCAATCTCATCGACGAAGATGACGATAGGTTCTGCAATCTCGTTCAACACAATATCACTCAGAAAGTTAATAAAGCGTTGTACCACTCCTAAATGGCTCTGCCGTTGCCACCAATCGACGTAATCAGTTTGCATGTGCAGTTGTGTGACAATTCTTTGCAGTTGCCCCAGGTACCACTGTTCCACAGAGATTTGTGTCGTGCCAATAGAGGTTAGATCAATGATGACACTACGTACACCAACTTTTTCCAATCTCTGCTTTGTACGCACCATTAAACTTGACTTACCCATCTGACGGGGTGTAAGAATGTAACAGAACTGCTTCCGCTCAATAGCCTTTGGCAGTTCCTCATCTGCTGCACGTTCCAGGTAGCTTAGAACTGTCAGTTTCAGTGTACCACCCGCTGTGTAAAACTCGGGCCGGGCTTGCGTTTTGATCTCGCTCATCAGTACCTCCAGTTACAGGTGCTTTTTGAAATAGTGTGCATACAAACCGCATCGAGGATATACATTATGACGGTCGGTTCCGCGAACCAGGCCGCTCGAACGTAACCTGTAAAAGAGCGCGTCGGTGGGGCTGGTATGTTCGTAGATGACCGACTTCATAGCTGCACGCAGGTGGAGCTGGTCGTCAAGGTGCAACATGTAGCGTTGTAAGTGATCACTAAACGGTCCATCATCATCGTAGGCCTTTTTGATGAGCTCGTCAAAGTGAAAATGCTGAATAACAAGATCATAGAGCGCCTTTCGTACGAGAAATGGATGTCCTCCCAATAGTTCCATCAAGGCATCTATTTCTTGTGTTGTTTTCACTGGCTCCATATGCAGTTTATTCAACTTCTCAACCTTTATACGATCAAAATCAGCAACGTTCACTTGAACACCTACATTAAAAGGGGACCGATCCAGGTCCTGGATAAAAAGAAACGCCTCAGTTGAATAGGACAATACTACATTGAGCTTATCCCACGTATTATCAAAAGCGCGATTGGTGTGCCATGAACGGACCAGGCTAAAGAAATCATCTCGAAACTCGAAAGCGAAGAGACGGTCGACTTTATCTAACATTAACACGAAAGGATTTGCGCTAGTAGCTAGCACTTCTTTAGACAAGAATTCCGTGAACTTATCCTTTGAACCTAACGGCCCTTTCCAGTAACGCTCTGGTGACTCGTTCGTCTTCTGAGAAGCAGCAATGGTGTATGCTAGCCAGAGCAGCAGAGTCCCAATGTCTGTAAAATGGTGCTGGTCGGGACGTTCAAAATCTATATAGAGGGTTGGGTAGTTATTGTCTCGTGCAATTTGGTACAACCTTGCCAGCAATGATGTCTTACCCATCTGTCTGCTACCCTTTACGCGCAGAGTTTCGCCTTCTCGAAGGATAGCACTTTTTGCCTCTTCATCAATCGGACGCCCAATGTAAAACGACGATTTCAAGCGCACAGGTCCGCCAGGGACGTCCAACTTCTGCAACCACTGAGGATCAAACGCTGGAAGAGGCGGTGCTAGCTTCACATGAGGCTGAACTGTATTGCCATCATCAGCAAGGGCAACAACCTTCTCAGATTGCCCACATACCATATCCCCTTGGAGCGGTTGATTTTCGCTTATAGCCAGGTGCAATTGCTCGCTAAGCTCGGATTCATTGCCATCCTGTGGAAACCGTTTGTACTGTACTCCTCTCAGGTATGAGGCTAGATCGTATGGCGGGTTCTCCTCGTATTCTACATACACAGGTAAAATGATCTTCTTGAGGCTATGAGCAATAGACACTTCCTCTATAACCATATCACTGGCCACTGAGTGAGCAGAAATTAGCACAACCAGACAATCGGCTTCCTCTATCTTCTGCCTAATGATAGTAGGCCATTTTTGACCAATGAGAATTTGTTTGTCAATGAATACCTGGTGTCCTTGCTTGGTCAGGTACTTTGTGAAGTAATCGGCGAGGGCTTCATCAGGCTCCACATCATGTTTATAGCTCATAAATGCCTTTGCCATATGCTCTCTCCCTGTTCAATGCATCCATACGAAGGAACGAAATAATGATAGACTGATACTCATGAATACGAAGAGATTATAACTTGATGATTCAGCAAAAGCAAATCCTACTTATCTGGTGATTCCCCAGAAGTCCGCCAGAGATCCTTCGCTGCGCTCAGGATGACACAACCCCTGGCTGCCATCCTGAGCGCAGGATGACACAACCCCTGGCTGCCATCCTGCGCTCAGGATGACACAACCCCTGGCTGCCATCCTGAGCGCAGATGTAGCTCAATCATACATGCAGCGTGTGACGCGAGCCAATGCTGTGCTTTCTCGTTAATTTGGCTCTACCAAAGTGATAGACGCGCCGATCACCATTATTTGGGACACCATGTCAATTGTTGTTTAAGATAGACCAATCTGTGGGGATGTCATAGTATCGCTTCAGTTTATAGCCAATCCTTTTCGCTCACCTCATGAAGAATGAGAGATGAGAGAGGATGCTGCTATCGATAGATGCGAATCCCGCCGCTGCCTGTTCTGAGTTTGAGCGGCGCGTGTGGCCCGTTCCCTACTTCATTGCTGCCAAATTCATTGTGCACACCGCCGGAGCCGGTCCTTGCATCCAGGCTAAATGCCGCGTCATCAGGCAATCTGAGG
>WNFJ01551173.1_pt1 | contig 15735 bp, 20 predicted proteins | sample 5400461 | NCBI WGS metagenome assembly WNFJ01 (sample SAMN13153349, study PRJNA577476) | soil metagenome | isolation source: 115 cm saprolite on Douglas fir-dominated hillslope | place: USA:California | collected 2013-09-17 | reverse complement strand
GATTTGGGTGTCTACGGGATGGGTGTGATCCTTTACGAAAGAGCCAGAAAGGATTGTGAGCGCATTCTAGGGATGGAACACCCCTCCGTGGTGGACTGCCTCAACAATCTGGCGCTGGCGGAGCTGAAAGAGAGGAATGTCGCCAGAGCCGCCCATTACTGTAAACAGGCGCTGGCATGGCATAAGAGGGTGCCGGAGCCAGTCTCAGCGGAAAGGGCAACAACGTATTATATTGCGGCAGAAATTGCCACTGTGCTTGAAAATGCTGTCCTCGCCGAGGCATATTATCAGGACGCTCTTGGAATTAGTAGGCAGATTACGGGAGAAGAGAGTGCTGAAGTGGCGAACATCCTTAGTGGTCTCGGAATGCTCTATCTAAAGTATGGCGCTTTTGAGCGTGCCGAACCGGTACTCCAACGAGCGCGGGAGGTACGGCAGAACGTCTTCGGCTATGATCATCCGCAGACGGCGCACAGCCTGGAAAACCTAGCTGCGCTCGCCGGAGCAACTTTGCCATCAAGCACTCGCGATCCGGCAGCAGAAACTTGGTCCGTACCACCCCGATATTGCGCAGAGCTGTCGAGCGCTGGCGGCTCTTGCTAATGACCAAGGGAAGAGCGATGAGGCAGAGCAGCTGTACCGCGAAGCACTTGCCGGTTACCAGCGCTCGGGGGGACTCGAGTCCCCCGACTACTTGCTCTTGCTAATTGACTTCGCCAATTTTTTGCGGATAAGGGGACAAACTGATGAAGCAGATACATATGAACAGCAGGTTGAATCTACGGTCAAGCGCATCCAGGAAGAAGGAACCATCCTGTCGTATATGTTATCTAAAGACGGCACCAAGGATCCATCAACATACTTTTGGGTCCGGCGTCGTCCCGGCCAACCAATGTCTTAGGCAGACTTGCAAGACCGGATTCCTTTGGCGAGGAATTGTTGAAGAGATTTCATATTGGACCATTCCTTCACACCGAGAGCGCATGAGGACATTTCCCGCAGGCTCTAAAGCCTTTGCGCTCGTGAAATAGAGCATAGAATTCACTTTGTCCTTGCCGATCCAGTGCACTGGTAATATACCGACTATTGTAGAGCCACCTTCCGCGTTTCACAGTGATTTTTCCTGTTTGTGCTGCGTGATCTGTTGCATCCTCTGATACTCCATGCTCGTGAGCGAATACATGGAGCGGGATGAGCGGGCGGGCTAGCTTTTTACCTTTCGTCCCTCTCCTGGCCTTTTTCTTGGCTGGCGTCCCGGTTGATGGGGATGCATGCTCTGTCTTCTCCACTGCAACAGGTGAGGATGACGAGCCCCCATTCTGTCTTGCTGGTTGTTGCTCATGCAGTGGAGGAACAATTCGCTCCAGGTTTGCCAGGTGCTGTTGGAGACCGGTAATAATCTGAAGTGCCTCAAGCCCCTGTGCCTCCAGTTGATCGAGGTGCAAGGCGATTTCCTGCTCTAACAGGTCCAGCCGCTCGACAAGCATGGCGAGGGTCACAGGTTCTGGTGGTTCTGGTCGGCGATCCAAGGACGGCAAGGTTCTGCCGTGGTGCTTCGCCAGCATGGTGAGTTGTTCTTCGGTTAGATACCGCTCTCGTGTATCGGCCAGATTGACCTGCTTAGCCGGGTCAATGCCTGCTTTCTGCAACCATTTTTGAAACGTCTTTGGATCGACGCGGAGCAATTCGCGACTTTGGCGGAAGCTATATGTGCGACTCATACCTCAGTATCTCCTGGTGCGCTCATTTAAGTTTTGGGTATACGTGGAACCTGGTAGTAATACCTCGGATATCCTTGAAGGTCCATTTCCATTCTATTGGGAAGTATGCAGCACGAAGAGGGTGAGAGAAAGGTCGTCAGCTAACCGTAAGGTAGTCGTTTGTTAGTCGTCTGAACAAGAAAGTCTTTGCATACATAGAACCTGGCAGGAATACCCTGGATATCCCTCAATGTTTCATCCTGCCCTTTTCCGTGGGATATTATGGGAGTTCTTCTTTCCTCAGGCTCGGTTCATTATGCTCACGGAGATTATTGTTCTTTCCGCTTCTTCCCAGATAGAGTAATTAACTATATTAGTATTCAATACATTCCATCGAAAATTGATAGAAAGTGCAAATTTTATTTTATAGTAAATATTGTATATGCTTTACTCCTCCGATATTGGAGGTGCAGGCCGCTCACTGCGACAGTAGGGCGTTCCCTAGAAAGGGCAAGGCCGGTCACCTGTCGGTCGTAAATGCGATCGATTTATGGCGGAAATTTGGTATAGTTCCTTGGCGTATCGTCTCCCGCTTTCCTCTTCTCACTAGCTACTCAAAGCCCTTTCCAGCATGACATCATCGAATTGTGCCAGTTCGCCGTCATAAAGCGATGATATTTAGACTGTATGATTTCCTGGCTCTACTTAAAGTTAAACGTTTGGTGTGAAATAGAAAGGACTTGATAAAGAAGAAATCCAGGTCGTCCAGTGAGCTTACCAAACTAATTCGTAAGAAAAGGAGCTCACTGATGATCGATCTGGATACTTTCATAACAACACTGTACGTCATGGTGGATGATTTTTGCCAATCGGAACTGGAACCAGAGAGGCCAAAACCTGGACCACAAGCGTCCTTGAGCCGAAGCGAGGTGATCACGTTGGCCCTGTTTGGACAATGGGGGCAATTTCGAAAGTCGAACGGGCGTTTTACCGGTATGCATCGCATCACCTGCGAGAAGCGTTTCCGCAGTTGCCGGATCGGAGCCAATTCAATCGGTTGCAGCGAAGCTACCGCGACGCGATCACGGCCTTTGCCCTGTTTGTGGTACGGGTGTTGCGAGCACAGGAGACGGCCTATGAAGTGCTCGATAGCACCGCCGTCGTGACTCGTGATGCGAAACGACGTGGCTTAGGTTGGTTGGCAGGATATCGGTTGGAGTAATCGCATCGGTTGGTATGAAGGCTTCCATCTCTTGCTGTGCGTGACCGCCCAAGGAGTGATTACCGGCTTTGGCGAGGCCCTCGCAAGTACGCATGATCAGCACCTGGCTGCGACCTTGTTTGCTGCGCGGCAAACCCCTTCGCCACGCTTGCCCAGCGCTGGTTTGCCTGCCCAAGGGTCGTATCTCGCCGATAAAGGGTTTGCAGGTGAGCGGCCCCGACGTCAGTGGAAGGAGCAATACCAGATTGATCTGGTCACCCCTCCGCATCAAAGTAGCAGACGGCAGCGCTGGCCCAAAGCCTTGCGGAGCTTTTTGGCCAGTTTGCGATAGATCATCGAGACGATCAATGACAAGGTGTTGAACACCTTCCGCTTGGCTCGCGAACGTCCTCATGACTTGACGGGCTTTCAAGCGCGTCTGGCCGCCAAAGTGGCTTTACATAATGTTTGCATCTGGTTGAATCTGCAACTCGACAGAGCTCCTTTAGCCTTTGCGGAGTTGCTTGATTGGTAAACAACTCATCGGAATTCACACCAAACGTTTAAGAGTTCGGCTCATGTGATTCTGCCTCCATTAATCCATTGGAAACCATTGAAATCCATATACCTCCTCGTCTCATCTAGTTAGAACGTTGAATATCCCTGGATGTTGCACAATCCTCACCAAGCCAAAGGAAATCAAGGGAATCCGCTCTCCTTTCGTGATCGTGCAGGGCATTCTATGGACGTCTTTATTTCTCCTCGACCTCCTTTGATGAATCTGGTTCTTGCTGATGTTCTTGTGGTTTCCAAGGAACATAGACATCACGCCAGAAGCCATGTTATGCTTGATTTGTATAGAACCTGTGATTCCATCATGGAGCATAGGCGACCCCCTAAAAAGGGTGAGATATGTTGGAAACCTTGATTACTGTGCTTGAGTTTACTCGCCAGGTCAAAACATCCAGCAGAGGTATCGTTCGCCTCGTGGTAGCAAAGAAGGGCTTCCTCTGAGGGAAGAACTCCCACAATGAACGGGTCCGCCTCTGACCGCAAGCAATGAGGGGAGTGGTTCACCCCTGACGAACGTGGCCTGGCCTGCCTCAAAACGGCTGGTTGGCACTGCACCCAGTAGTGCGCGGAATCTCGCGTTACTGAGATATCGGAACGAATTAATCGATGGTTTTCGTAGGCGCGCCATTGGTGCGCGTGCCTGCCGGCGGTGAGAGTCCCCCGGCAGGAGCGAATGTCGTTCCCGTAGCCTGTCCCCTGTATGTTGATGTCCCGCCCAATAGGCTGTTTCCTACGCCGAAGAGGAAGGCAAGCAAATACCTTCTTGAACGGATAAACAGGAAAGTAGGTCAATGGATGGATCGCGGAGTGTCGCCAATACCTACGGAGGAATCGAACAGCTTCGGAAAATTTCTCAACTCGATCACTGTCTCCTTAGTTCAGAGAACAGAAAGGGCTCAGCTACGGGAAAACGACCAGGAGCCAAATATGCAGCACTACAGCGCCTCAACGCACTCATGGCCGACCACCAGAAACGTTCAGAGGCTAAAGACGAGGCCCGCACGCGAGGAGAATCATTATTTGCCTTTTCCGATGGCAAGATCCATGCCTTTGAATCGCGCAACAACTATCAGAAGATCGTGATGCGGTTCATCGACTGGGTGCGCAACCAGCATCACATCCGCGACCTGGCGCGCATCGACGAGCAAGCCGACGAATTGGCCTCACTCTACCTCGTAGAACGGATTGAGCAGGAATACAGTGCCTGGACGCTCTCCACCGAGCGCTCAGCACTGCGCCTGTTCTTCCAGGATCGCACGCTGACCGACAGTATTGACCTTCCCAAACGGCGGCGGGAGGATATCAAGCGATCACGTCAGCCAGCCAAACGCGACCGGCATATCAACCTGGACAACTGGCGCCATGTGGTCGACTTCTGTCTAGCCTGTGGACTGCGTCGGGAGGAACTGCGCGATCTGTATGTGCACGAGGTCTATCATCGCAAGCAAGATCGTCAGCTCGTCGTCTTTGTCAGACATGGCAAAGGCGGCAAGGATCGAGAGGTACCGGTTTTCCCTGGTCGCGAGCAAGCGGTGCTTTCACAGGTCACGGACCGCCATCCCGGCGAGCATGTCTTTGCGAAGCTCTCCAGCCTGCTGGATATCCATAGTTATCGCCGACGATTTGCACAGGATTTGTATGAGCACCTCACTGGCCGACCACTCCCCCCACTAGAGGGACGCCTCCAATCAGCAGATCTGGATCGCGATGCCGCCCTGCAAGTCAGTCGCTGCCTCGGGCATAACCGCATCGATATCATTTTCGGCCATTACATTCGTTGACAGTGCTTCGTCAATTGACGCAATAACTGACGGAGCATTCCCACTCGACACTCCGTCATGTGAAGCTGGGTCTTCCGAACTTTTGATGAATCGGGGATGAGGAGCTATGAGAGGATTTTTGGCAGTTTCTGCAAACTTCTCTGTTTTTGCTGAAGCCGCTTCCCAAGGATACTGAATGGCCCTCTGTTTGTCAACAAGCAAGCGGTGTTTCCTCTGTTTCATCAAAAGTTCGGAAGACCCATGAAGCTTTACGCTCGTGGGCACAGCGAGTGGCGGAAAATGGGCGCTTGCCTTTTCGCTCGTATGGCTCTACAAACCAGTTCTTCTTCCAGAGAGAACACTTATTTCGCCGTCAGGTCAGCCCACTTACGTAAAAGATCATACAGCGAGTCGTCTTCCTGCTCTACCGCTGTTTCTGAGCGCGAGCCTGCTGGAACCGGGTCACATCCTTCTGATAGAAGAGTGGGGTGTCACCGCGGTAGACTGCAAAGATCAATCCGTCGTCAATCCACTGGTGCACGGTTTGCCGCCGGACGCCAAACTGTTTGCGCATATCAGTGACCGTGAGTAAATTGCCAGGGCGCTCCTCTTCATAGAAACGTAGCAGCGCTGCATGCACCAGTTTTCCCAACTCGCTCCGTTGCCATTTAGGAGGGAAGCGATACCTCTGCGGTGCAAGCGGATCGCTGTAGAGACAGCGAGCGATAAAGTCAGCTGAGACCCGCACATCGCCCTGGTAGGGATATGCGTACCCCTCAACATAGTGAGCAATGGCGCCGAGGTGCCCTCCAAGGAGACTTTCACGTAGCCGTTCTATTGGCTGCTCTACCATGCGCTTTCCAGAGGGCTGCTGGCATTTCGAGCCCAGTTCGCTGATATACCGCTGCATCGAGAGAAGAATAGCATCAACAAGTTGCTGGTGTTTCGGAGTCATTGTCGTTCTATCCTTTCTGTGTCATCATCTGCTAAGTATACGGACACGTCAATTGACGGTTACAAGAAAGAAATGAGCAGCAATATCGTACAAAAGATGCTTGAAAAGCAGGGCCCGGATGCTCAAAGCCGATGGTCTACTCGCCTTTATGCCAGTGTCTTCCCGCTCCGTTCCCGCCCGAGCACCAGGCCATTCCCACATCTGTACCACCCTCACAAATTATGCTAGTGACGAACATGATTGATGCTCGAAAGAAGGAAGGAATAATCAATGCCCTGGCGAAAGAGTGCATGGGAAGAAAGAAGGAAGTGAATGAAACGAAAACGCTATGATGAAAGTGAGCGAAGACGCCCCTATGAGGATGAGAACCTGAGCGAGCGATGGTCTGAAGGCGAAAGAGGTGGTGACGTCTACCAGAGTGCTGCGGGCGCGCATCTAGCACCTGCGCTACGTGATCTCGTTGAGCTTATGAAAGTGGCTCTGCAGGAGGCTATCGCCGATGCAGAAAGCGCCGAGGAAGTCACCTATCATGGCTTTGACGGGCGATTGCTCTCCCAGAGCGGTGGCCGCTCTACCTATCAGTTCACGCTCAAGACCTACTGGGATATCGACGACAATGCCAGAATCGTGGTCAAGGATCTGGCGCATACCACAAAGGCTGACGCCAGAGTCATCAGCCATGAAGCCACCTCTCTGATGCTCGTTACCCAATCCGTCCTGGCTCCAGAGTTCCTCGCTCACCTGCTCCTGGTCGAGGATAAGACCTGGCTGCTCAAGAAACAGTTGCAGGCCCTCAGCAATCTCAAAGAGACGATGGCGGAATTTGGCGCGAAGACCCTGGGCCTGCTTCCGGTCAAAAGTGGTACGAAAGCGGTCCGCGGGAAGCTGGGCAACTTTGAGCCACATCCGCACCAGGAGCGAGCAATTGCGCATGGGCTCGGCAGCGAAAAAACGCTCATCGTCGGCCCACCAGGCACCGGTAAGACCATGACGCTCTCTGATTTGATCTGCCGGTATCTGCGGCAACCAATATCGCGACGGACAACGCCTTTATTCGTCTGGTCCAGGCCATGATCGGCAGCCAAAAGGCTGATCTGCGTTCGCTCATTGTACAAGGCCTCGTCGTGCGTGCGGGGGAGCCCCGCCACATCGCGCTGCGCGAGGGAACCTATCGCGGGCTGACCGTCAACGCGCTGGCAGATGCGCGAGTGGGGCAGATGGCCGAGGAAAGCGTACGTCTGGAGCAGATCACGCATGACCTGGAAAGGCAGATCGAACGGGCCGAGCGCAACCTGCGTAAGTGCGAGCAGGTGTGGGAGGCCGAGCAAGAGCGTCTCCTGCCACAGATCGAGCAGTTGGAGCAGGAGGCGCTCTCCAACCAGAGACTCAAGGAGGAGCAGGAAGAGAGGGATCGAATCTACTTTGCCACGCAGGCCGCAATCCGGGCAGAAGCGCAGAAGGAGCTGGAGAAGCTAGCAGCCGAGGAGAAGCGGTTGAAAGAGAAGCGGGCGACGTACATACGGCAGAAGGAACACTATGCACGCCAGTGGAGGGGTGCCACCAAAGGGTGCAGGCGATGGGCTGGTGGAAACGGATCTTTTCAAAATGGCGCACCTATGATGAAGCGGCGCAGACAGTGCTCATTGAAGAGCATCACCAGGACTGGATAAAAGGGGGCCAGAAGATGGCGAAGGTGGATGAGGCGCGAACGCTCAATCGGTCCCAGCAGAGTGGACCGAAGGATACCATCAGCCAGTCGGAAAATGAGGAGCGAGCCAGAAGGGACTACATCAGACAGTTCCCTTCGCCCTATGTGAAAAAGATCAAGCAGATTGAGCAACAGCTTGCACAACTCAGGGCGGCGCTTTCGCAGGGTGAGCAGCCGGTCGTTGGACTCAAGGCACAGATAGAGGCTGCGACCTCCGAACGGGCCAGGATCGAGGCCCGCTTGGCGGCAATCTCGACGGAGCAGGAATCGCAGCGGGCGCGGATCATCGCGGAGGCGCAACTCATTGCGACCACGATCACCAGCGTCTACCTGAATCCTCGCCTCCTGGAGCGCGAATTTGATGTGGTGGTGGTGGATGAGCTGTCCATGGTTTCTGTGATCGGGGTGCTCCTGGTTGTTTCGCGTGCGCTCCAGTATGTGGTGGGGGCAGGCGATCCGATGCAGCTCCCACCCGTGGTCGTGCTCAGACACGAGGAGCAGGCCCCATTGGCGCGAGAGTGGCTCGGAAAGGATCTGTTCTCCTATCTTGGTATTAGCATTTTTGACGCCATTGGCGGTGCGAAAGAGTGCGTGCTGCTGACGGAGCAGGGGCGCTCCCACCCGGCGATTATCGCGCCCATCAATCACTATGTGTATCAGGATATATTGACCAGCCGTGTGGAGACGATGCATGCACCCGGAATAGGCCCTCATCCGGAGTGGCCACTCATGCTGGTGGACACGACCGGATCGAAGGCGAAATGTGTCAAGCCGAGCAGGGACAAACCTCGCGAGAATAAATATCACGCGCGCTTGGCTGTGACCATTGCGCAGCAGGCGCTTGTATCGCTGCCACCACTCTCGCCCGAGGATGATCCGACGATTCCCCGTGTGGCGATTGTGGCTCCCTACCGTTCACAGGTCAACCTCACGCTCAGAAAGCTGCGTCAGGCTGGAATCGCGCACCTGGTCCATGTGGGGACGATTAATACCGTGCAGTCCCTGGAATTTCCGGTGGTCATCTTTGATACGGTCGAGGCGCCAGGAGGACCTTCGCCCTGGGAGTTTACCTTCGATACCACATTAGACAAACACGCTATGGCGACGGAGGCGACCCGTAAACTCAATGTGGCCTGGACCCGTGCGAAGCAGAAGCTAATCGTGATCGCACACCGCAAGCGTCTGCAGGATGCTCTTCCTCGCTATGAGCAAGATCCGGCGAAGAAGCAGCGCCTGCTCTGGGATCTGGTCGAATGGACGGCCAGAGCGGGATGCACCACTTCGACGGAGTATATTGATCCTGACCTCTACAATGAAAAGCAGGAATGATTGCCCGGTGGCAGCCAGCATGTAGTCACCTAGATTCCTGGCTAGTGCAACTTGGGGTCAGCATATCCAAAGCTGAAAAGTGTACGTTAAGCAAATAAAGCGGCTTACAGAGCGGGTCGACCATGTTATCACGGACCCCACGCAGAGAGTTCTTCCTGGAGAAGACAGGCTCTCGCCTCGAAAAACCTTCTTCCCCATCCGCTTGTGAAGCCATGGGAGAAAATCATCAACCCTCCCTGAGTTGCTTAGCGTACACTTTTCAGCTTTGGATATGCTGACCCCATCTCGGCCCACGTCGCTTTCGGGTGCTCTTTGCGCCACTGGGTCATCCCCAGCAGGTCTCCCAGTGCTGCACTGATCTGTTGCATCTGCTCGTTGCGCTGCCGTTTGTTCTTCTTGGCTTTCATGCTCTTGTTCCTCTCCGTTTTTCCTCTAGTTTACCACCTCCTGCCTTTCTGCAAAAAAATGAACCGCACCCCGAAGAAGAAATAGACTTGTCTATTTACCTCGATTAGAGTATGATGCGTGGAGAACTCGGTCGCGAACAGGGCATCGATACAATCTAAAGAAGATATGTATCTTAGGAGGAGGGCGTCATGCAAATTAACGCATCGAACAGGCTCAATCCCGCGCTACAGCAAGGACTCATTTGGGGTTTTATCCTTGGCCTTGTCCTACTCGTTATTACTTATTTTAGCGGCGGCCTGGGGCAAATAAGTACCCTTATTGCCCTGGCACTTATTCTTGTGTTTGCCTTTATAGCAGGTCAACGAGCCTCTCGGCGCACGGGGAGAACGGCCACAGGTGTTTGGGCAGGACTATTAACCGGGGCTATTAGTGCCTTGATTACCGTTATTTTCAACGGAGGCTTTGCCTTTACAAATTTGGATGCAACAGTGCAATCACTTAAAAATGCTGCGCAGTCGCAGGGTGTAAGCCCCAATTCAGTCACTCCCCAGGCTGTAACAACCACGATTATCTCTGATATCCTTATCATTATGGTGCTGGCGATCCTGCTCGCATTGGTTGGTGGATTGGTTGGTGGAAGCCGGGGCCGCAGGCTTGCCCCCCCACCGGTTAATCCGTACCAGGAATCTATGTTTGAGCCACCCGCGAGCACCCCACCCGTTGAGCCACTTTGGCACGAGCATGGGCCTGGTCATACGCGCACACCACCTGCGGACTCATGACGTTACGAAAATCACCACGGCGGATATTTCGTTGCGCTTTTGGGCTGTGTGTAGCATATAATCCAGGGTAAGTGGAGGTGTTACATGTCCCGACTTGCTCTATATTTGTTTGGCCCACCATTGTTAACCTAAGCGAAGGGGTCACCCCCTTCGCTCGGCTTCAGAATGAAGTAGGGTACCGGCGAGGTACCACGAGAGATGTTCATGGCCCTTCTCCGTTACCCTCTTCCCGAACCGAGCAGGCGAGCTTTCCCCGCACTCAGCTCTCCGGTCCCTGTTTCCGAAACGGGGTTGTTGATCGACCGGCATGAATAGCTTCATGACAGGGACGGCATACGACAAGCGTCTTACGCCGCCTTGTTGCCATCTGTTTCACCCATGCTGGTTTGTCTTTTCTCCCTGGTTTCTCCAAATCCGCCAGTTTGCGAATATGATGAACCTCTACTTGCTCTTTGGAACCGCAGAGTTCGCAGGTATCTGCGAGGACTCGTTGAAGGAGTTCGCTTCGGTTTCTCATGAAGAATTGAGGAGCATGATCGACGAGGACTACATTCCGTTTTCGCTGAAGGGGAATGCCTCCGAACTGAGCGACGAGTGGCTTCTTGCCCTTTTCTCTCCCTATCACGACCCGTAGGCATTTCCTTGGGCCGTTTTCCGTCTCAGTCGTAGCTTTGTACTTTCGTGCCATCGCTGCTACTGAGGATTTGTGCTTGCCTGCCAATGTTTTGAGCAGCGAGGTTTCTGCAATCCATTGCAGTTTCCCCAACCAACTCACATTTTGGGCCAGCAGGTAGTATTGGACAATGCCGCGATTGGCCTATCACCTCTCACAGGAGGCACGCGCCGGGCTGCAAGATTTCAGTATCCCTACCATCTTTAAGAACCACTTGTTTGACTACCAGGTCGCTGCCGTCAAAATCGCTGCCCATCACCTCAACAAGCGCGGAGGCGTATTGATTGGCGACGTTGTTGGCCTGGGCAAGACGCTGATGGCGACGGCCCTGGCCCGCATCATGCAGGACGACTTCGGCCTGGAAACACTGGTCATCTGCCCCAAGAACCTGGTCAGGATGTGGCAGCAGTACATGGACGAATATAGGCTGGTCTCCAAAGTCATCTCCGTGACCAATGTCCAGAACGAACTGCCCGACCTGCGGCGTTTCCGCCTGCTGGTAATCGACGAAAGCCACAACCTCCGTAACCGCGAGGGCAAACGCTAGAGGCCATCAAAGATTACATCGAGAAGAACGAGAGCAAGTGCATCCTGCTCTCGGCCACGCCCTATAACAAATCCTACCTCGATCTCTCGGCGCAGCTGCGCCTCTTCCTCTCGGACGAAGAGAGCCGTGACCTCGGCGTTCGCCGGAGCGCCTCCTGCGCGAGATCGGCGAAACGACGTTCAACAGTCGCTACCAGGCCCCGGTGCGCTCATTAGCGGCCTTCGAGCAGAGCAACTATGCCGACGACTGGCGCGATCTCATGCGGCTCTTCCTGGTGCGGCGCACGCGCAGCTTCATCCAGGACAACTACGCCCAGGCCGACCAGGCCTCCGTTCCTATTTCCCCGCGCGTATCCCGCGCACCGTCAAGTTCCTCATCGAGGACGAACGAACAGGCGATCCCTACGCGCTGCTCTATGCTGACGATGTGGTGCAGATCGTCAACGGGTTGAACTTGCCGCGCTACGGCCTGGCCAACTACGTCGCGAAATCGCCCAAAGAGCGGCCAACCCCCACGGAAGCAAAGCAACTGGAGAATCTCTCGCACGCTGGCAAACGCCTGATGGGCTTCTGTCGCACCAACCTGTTCAAACGCCTGGAGAGCGGCGGGCCAGCCTTCATCCAGTCGGTGGAGCGGCACATCCTGCGCAACTTCGTCTACCTGCATGCCATCGAAGCGGGATTGAACCTGCCGCTTGGCACGCAAGACGCCGCGCTGCTCGACGCGCGCGCCAACGATGAGGACGAAGAGGCGCTCTTGCCAGAGACAGCGGAGGAGAACGAGGGCGCGATCTCCCCCCTCGGCGAGATCGAAATGGCCGCACCGCTCACCAGTGAGACCACCTTTCGCAGGCGCGCCGCCGAGGTCTACGCACAGTATATCGGACCGCTGCGCCGCCGCTTTGAAACGGGACCTGCTCGCCGACGCGCGCAACCTGCTCACCGTGCTGGACACCTGTGGCACCTGGGACGCCAGCCGCGATGCCAAACTCGCCGCGCTCTTCGACCTACTGACCCAGCAGCATCCAGACGAAAAAGTGCTGATCTTCACCCAGTTCGCCGATACTGTGCGCTACCTCACCGCACAGATCAAAGCGCGCGGAATCCAGGGCATGGAGGGTGTCACCGGCGACTCGGACGATCCGACCGAACTGGCCTGGCGGTTCAGCCCAGTCAGCAATGAGAGGCGCAGCCGGGTGAGTCCGGAGAGTGAATTGCGCGTGCTGGTCGCCACGGATGTGCTCTCCGAAGGGCAGAATTTGCAGGATGCCGCCATTGTGGTCAACTACGATCTGCCCTGGGCCATCATCCGCCCCTGATCCAGCGCGCCGGTCGTGTGGATCGCATCGGCCAGATGGCAGACACCATCTATTGTTACTCATTTCTGCCCGCCGATGGCGTGGAGCGCCTCATCCGCCTGCGTGCGCGCGTGCGAGAGCGTCTCCAGCAAAACGCCGAGGTGGTCGGCACCGACGAAGCCTTTTTCGAGGATGAGCTGGCAGAGACAGCAACGGTGACGTTTCAAGATCTCTACAACGAAAAAGCTGGCGTGCTGGATGGCGAGGCCGATAGCGAGGTGGACCTGGCATCGCAGGCCTATCAGATCTGGAAAAACGCCATCGATGCCAACCCAAAACTGCGTGGCATCATCGAGAAGCTGCCCGATGTGATCTTCTCCACGCGTGCCCATCGCGGCAGCGTCGCCGCGCCCGAAGGCGTCCTGGTCTACATGCGCACCTCTGAGGGCAACGACGCGCTGGCCTGGGTCAACCGCAAGGGCGAGAACATCACGCAATCGCAGCTGGCGATCTTGCGCGCGGCGGCCTGCTCGTCCGACACCCGGCCTATTGAGCGCCCGCCTGCGCAGCACGACCTGGTCAGACGGGCAGTCGAACACATCGTGGAAGAAGAGACGCGCAGCATCGGCGGCCAGTTAGGGGGCGCTTCAGGCGCGCGGCGCAAAACCTATGAACGACTGAAGGGGTACATCGACAAAATACAGCCCACCTTGTTTCCAGCGCCACCAGAATTGCACAACGCGCTCGAAGACATCTACAAATACCCGCTCCAAGAAACCGCCAAGGACACGCTCAACCGTCAGTTGCGCAGTGGCATCAGCGACGAGCAACTGGCAGCACTGGTCATCGACTTGCGTGCAGACAATCGGCTTTGTCAGATCCACGAACAGTTGGAGACCCAGGAACCGCAGATCATCTGTTCGCTGGGCCTGTTTGAATCGATCGAAAGGAGCTGACAAAGGTAGCCCCAGCGATTAGCCTGAGAGGCAGTTTTATAGGGCTATGAGCTATTTTTACAGGAATCCTGGTCCCTGCCTCTGATTAATTCGTTATCAACAGCTCTTTTCGCGGTACACTCAGCGAAGGGTCAGCAGCACACATCTCAGCAGCCAGCGTATATTGCCCTTTGGGGCAAAACACCTGTTGAGTACATTGATTGACCTGCAAACTGTTAAAAAAGGTCACATTCTCTTCCGTTAGGGGCACTAATTTGCGGTCAAGAGCGCCATACGAAGCAAATATGTTGCGATCACACAGTATGAGCATATATCGTGGACCCAGCGGGAAACAGATCTCGATTCCGGGAGAGCCAATACCATACGAACCCTGGCTCAAGTGCGAATACAGAACAACTGGATGATCTGAAGTATAAAATGCCTGGTCGCTATCATTCCTGCCTATTCGCCAAATATGGGCTGCTAACACCTTGGAATAGGTGTCAAGCCATTCAGAGTTGAATATCGTTTGGCCATGGTAAGCGGCGGCGTATTTCTTATCAAATTTGACCCGGACCCAATCCATCGCTTCCATGCCATACCGCATAGCAAGGATGCGCTGCGAGACCCCTTTCACCATTTTTTCGTACATCTCGATCAGGTACTGGCGATGGCGAGGCAGACGCAATAGTTGCACCGATAGGAGAACTGAAAGCTCACGCCTTTGTTCTTCCGTCATCGCTCCTTCGTGCTCTGCTGCTTGAACACTCTCGTCGAGCAGATGGGGAAATCTCGCATCGACGTTCTCCCCAAGGTGGTGCTCTATCAGTTGAGGATCGAGCAATCGCTGGCGCTGCTCCGGCGTAATGTCTAACTCTAGATGGGCATCAATATTTGCCACTATCTCTTCCACAACGTCTGGGCCAAAATCATAAAAGTAATTGCTATTTGCAACATCATGCACCGCTGACACAAAAGACCGGCAAGTATATTTATCAAAGACATATAGCTGCCCGCTGGCATTTGCAAACCTCCGCAAATACCCCTGTGGAACATAATGTTGCTTCTTTACGACGCTCATATTTCTCTCCGAAGTTATTCAACCCTTGCTCGTGGGCGCAAACAACTTCGCCACCATGCCCGACACCCCCAGCAGCTGAGTGAGCTTGCCCATGAACTGGTTCTGGCTACGCGTGATCGTCTCCAGGTACAGGCCGGTCGTCGCGGCATTGCTATGCAAGAGCAGCTTCTGGATGTCGGTCAGCTTCGCCCCAATCGCCTGCATGAGCAGCGCGAACGAGTGGCGCGTTGTATGCACCTTAGAGGTATCGAGGTAGTGCCGACAGACACCAGCGATGCCCTGGTAGCCTAGCGGCTCCTCGGCTCGCGTCGGGTGCGCCAGGTCCATCCAGACCGCCGCGTCAGCGGCGATATCCTTGATCGGCTTGTTGTAGGCCGTCTGGATCCACAGGACCAGCACTGTGCTGACCACCTCGTCGAGCGTATCCCGCGTGGACTTCGCGCCTTTCAGCCGTTCAAAGTCCAGCGTCACAATGCCGGCACGATTGATTTGCAGGTGTCGCCGACGCAAACTCGCCACTTCGCCCGCCCTGCGTCCGGTGGTGAAGAGGACCAGCAGCAGCGCGAAATCACGCAGCCCTGGTTTGGTGCTGACATCAATCTTCAGTAGGCGCTCCTGCACTTCCTCTTGCTCCAAGCCACAGGCCCTGGCGTAGGGTTGCACCGGCGAGCGATCCACCAGGTCGATGGGATTGCCGATGGTCAGAAACCCACGCTTGTTGGCAAACTGGTAGAACGAGCTGAGGATGGCCAGCCGCTGGTTCTTCGTCGCCGGCGCGATCTCCCC
>WNFJ01421546.1_pt1 | contig 15735 bp, 14 predicted proteins | sample 5400461 | NCBI WGS metagenome assembly WNFJ01 (sample SAMN13153349, study PRJNA577476) | soil metagenome | isolation source: 115 cm saprolite on Douglas fir-dominated hillslope | place: USA:California | collected 2013-09-17 | reverse complement strand
CCGTTGCCGCAAGTGTCGCGGCGATGGCGCCGGCCACGACCATTGGTGCCGCCCACCCGGTGACGCTGGGCGGTAATCCGACTGGCAGCGAACAGAAGCCGGATGACACCATGAAGCAGAAACTGGAGAATTTTTCCGTGAGCTACATCGAAGCGATCGCGGCCAGGCGCCATCGCAATGTGGATTGGGCCAAGTCCGCCGTGAAGGAAAGCGCGTCGATCAGCGCGGAGAAAGCGCTCGAGTTAAAGGTCATCGATCTGATCGCTGTCGATCTAACGGAGTTGCTAAAGCAATTGAACGGACGCCAAGTGGATGGCAAGACGCTCAAGACCACAGGTGCCGAGGTCGTGGAGATCAAGATGTCAGCGTCGGAGCACGTCTTTCAAAGACTCTGGCGGCCTGAGGTCATGTTCATTCTCATGCTCATCGCGATCTACGGAATCATCGGTGAACTGACTACGCCGGGAGCGATCCTGCCTGGCGTGGTGGGCGCGATTGCCTTGGTCCTTGTGCTTTATCTGGCGGCGATCCTGCCTGTCAATGTGACCGGGCTTGCCTTGATTGCGCTCGCGCTCATGCTTTTCATCTTCGATGTCTATGCGCCCACGCACGGTGTGCTGACGGTGGGCGGAATCATCTCGTTTCTGATCGGCTCGCTTATGCTTTTCAACCGCGCTGACCCGCTCTTTCGTTTGTCGCTGAGCTACATCATTCCAGCGACGCTGGTGACCGCACTGTTTTTTGTTTTCGTCATCGGAAAAGGCTTGCGCGCGCAGCTTCTGCCGATCAAAGCAGGAGCGGAGACGTTAATTGGGAAAACCGTGACCGCATTGACTTCAATCGACTCGGGTGGCGGCAGGATTTTCGTCGAGGGCGAGAATTGGAACGCGGTCAGCGAGACACCGATCGAAAAAGACGAAGCAGTCGAGATCGCAGCGGTGCAAGGATTAACTTTAAAAGTAAAAGCCAAAGGAGAATAAAGCCATGCCATTACTCGAAGGACTAGTGAGGTTAGCTGGTTGGGCCGCACCAATCATCATCCTGGCGGTGATCTTTTTGCCGCAGGCGATCCGCATTCTGCGCGAATACGAACGAGGAGTGATCTTTCGTCTCGGAAAATTACTCGGCGCGAAAGGGCCGGGACTGATTCTTCTGATCCCGATCGATGGATTTGCGCGTCGTCACCATCAGCGTCGAGAAGCAGGAGGTGATGACGCGCGACAACGTGCCGGTGACGGTCGATGCGGTTGTTTATTTCCGCGTGGTCGATCCGCAGGCCGCCGTCGTGAAAGTGGAAAACTTTCTTAAAGCCACCTCGCTGATGTCGCAGACGACACTGCGCAGCGTGCTCGGTCAGGCCCCCTTGGACGACCTGCTTTCGCAGCGCGAGTCGATCAACCTGAAGTTGCAAGAGATCATCGACCGGCAAACCGAACCGTGGGGCGTGAAAGTCACGGCGGTTGAAGTCAAGGACGTAGCGCTGCCCGACACCATGAAGCGCGCCATGGCCAAGCAGGCCGAAGCCGAGCGCGAGCGCCGCGCCAAGGTTGTAAATGCCGAGGGCGAATTTCAGGCCGCGGAAAAAATGGTGCAGGCCGCCGCGATGATGAGCAAGGAGCCGATCGCGCTCCAACTGCGCTTCCTCCAAACCATGCGCGAAATTTCCAGCGAGCACAACACCACGACATTTCTTCCGGTGCCGATCGATCTGTTCACCCCTTTCATGAACAAGACCGGACCACCCAAGCCGTAGGCTCTAGAGTTTTCTACTTTAGCCTTTCTATTTCCTACTTTCTTGCCGCTTTCCGCTCGTTCGGCTTTGCGTACGGGTCCATGACGGCGAATATAGCATCGCCGAATATGTCACTCGATCTCGATCGCATTCGCGCGGCGCATGAGCGGATTCGACCGTACGTCAAACGGACGCCAGTGTTGACGAGTTCGCGCTTGGATGACGCGAGTGGCGCTTCGCTATTTTTCAAGTGCGAAAATCTTCAGAGGATCGGCGCATTCAAAGCGCGCGGCGCGACCAACGCTGTCTTCGCGCTCGATGACGCGACTGCGAGGCGTGGCGTGGCAACGCACTCGTCCGGAAATCATGGAACCGCGCTGGCGCGTGCGGCAAAACTGAGAAAACCAAAGTTAAAGTGCGCGCGGTCGAAAGTTACGGTGGCCACGTTGTTTTTTGCGAGCCGACGCAAAGCGCACGCGAAGCTGCGTGTGCGGACGTGATCGCGAAAACGGGCGCGACTCTGATTCATTCTTTCGAAAACGAAGATGTGATGGCGGGGCAAGGCACGGTCGCGATCGAATTGCTCGAGGAGGTAGATGTGGATCTTGTGATCTGTCCAATCGGCGGCGGCGGTCTGCTTTGCGGCACAGCGGTCGCAGCGAAATCGATGCGGCCAACGATCAAGGTGATCGCGGCCGAGCCCGCAAATGCCAATGACGCAGCGCAATCGTTCCACGCCAAGAAAAGAATTGTCACCGAAAAGAAATTCACGATCGCTGACGGATTGCGGACAAACGTCGGCGAGCGGAATTTTCCGATCATTCAACGTTACGTGGACGACATCGTGATCGTCAGCGAAGAAGCCATCGTCGCGGCGATGCGCACGATTTGGGAGACGATGAAGATCATCATCGAACCATCGGCCGCCGTTCCTTACGCGGCGATGGTTGAAGGTGAGATCGACATTTCCGGCAAACGCGCCGGCATTATTCTGACCGGCGGCAACGTCGATCTCGACGCGCTGCCGTGGATTGTCTGACCTCTGTTACTTGAGCGTGATCTCGCGCATTGTTTTTTGAGCGTGATCTCGCGCATTGTTTTGGTGCCGAGAATTTCGCGGACATCAAGACGTTTGACGGCCAATTCCTTCCGCTGCTCTTCAGAGCCCATCACTTTCGCGACGACCGGATCCATTTTGTTGCGCAAAGTATCGAACGCCGCCCAATTTGGATATTCCACCAGGATCAGAATGTTGAAATCGTGCGGATTGGACGCTTCACCATTCAGGATTTTGTAATCAAGAATGACCTTCTGCTTTTTCTCCTCGTCGTAGACCGGCTTCACCGTGCCGGTGATCTGCTTGATGTATTCATCGGCCAATCCGGTCTTGGTTTTGATCATGGTCAATGTCCAAACTGGCCCTTCGTTGTAAGGAGCGCTGCTGCCTCCAGTGCTTGCGGGCGTAGTCGCAGTCGTCGGGCTGGTTTGAGCGCAAACGAGACAAGCGAACCCGAAAGACCACGAGAGAATTAGCAGGGTTTTAGTTTTCATTATGCGAGCAGCTTGGCGTAGCCGAGGCAGAAGAAGCGAGAAGAATTTCGTTCGCGCGATTTCGTTTTCGCGGTAGAGATTTCCGCTCACCTGAGCAGGTCAACCAAAGAGAAGGGCCAATCATTATCCGAACCGTAAGGCTGCTTTTGTCAACAGTGTCGATCTTGCCGTTGCTCGCAGCGGCGCAATCGAGCCCGCCGATGATGAAGGCGATGGTCGTCCATGAATTCGGCGGACCGGAAGTGATGAAGCTCGAAGATGTGGCGGTTCCGACGCCCAAAGAGCATGAGATGCTAATCAGAGTTTACGCCGCGGGAGTGAATTCATTCGATGGCGTCCTCCAGTCAGGTAAGTACGCAAAAATTTTCAAAATGCAGCTGCCCTGGATTCCGGGCTATGACATCGCCGGCATCGTCGAAACAGTCGGTGACAAGATTGGCAAATTCAAAGTAGGTGACCCTGTTTACGCTTTCATTTCAATTCCGAGTGGAGGTGGCTACGCTGAATACGCGCTGGCGAAAGAAGGCCAGGTAGCGTTAAAGCCGGCGACGATTAGTTTTGCCGAAGCGGCCGGCGTGCCCAGTGTCGCTTTGACGGCATGGCAGGCGCTGATTGACAAGGCCAATCTTCAATCAGGGCAGACGGTGTTGATTCATGGAGCGTCCGGCGGAGTCGGGTTGTTCGCGATTCCGATTGCAAAGATTCGCGGCGCGAAAGTCTTCGCAACTGCTTCGACTGCCAATCAGGATTTTCTCAAGCAACTCGGAGCCGACGTTGCCATCGATTATAAGACGCAAAAATTCACGGAGATCGCCAAAAATGTCGATGTGGTCGTTGATGGCGTCGGCGGCAAAACGCTGTCGCGATCATATCTGATCGTGAAGAGAGGCGGTTTCTTGGTCAGCCTCGTTGGGCGCGTCGATCAGGCGCAGCTGGACAAACATGGGATTCGCGGCGTATCCCTGGAGGCCGAATCTAATGGCGATCAGCTTGCCCAAATAGGAAGGCTAATCGATGAAAAGAAAATTAAAGTCGTCATTTCCCAGACTTTTCCGCTGGCAGATGCGGCCAAAGCCCAGGCAAAGGCGGACACAGGTCATGCTCGTGGGAAGATCATTTTGAAGGTTCGCGACGAGCCGAATTAACCTCGCGCGAGCGCGAATCGCGCATCAGATGTAAATCGAACCAGAATCCATTATGAAAAAGACATTTCTTTGCTGTGTTGGGTTAACAATCACGGTCATTGCCGCGGCTCAGGCTACGAATGCTGTGATGAAAGCCATCGTGATTCATCAGTATGGCGGGCCGGAGGCTTTGAAGTACGAAGATGCGCCGCGACCGGAGCCGAAAGATAACCAGGTCCTGGTCAAAGTGATCGCGGCCGCGGTGAATCCGGTCGACGCGATGATCCGTTCCGGCAAGTATGAGAAAGCTTTCGGAACAACGTTGCCGCTCATTCCAGGATACGACATCGCGGGGATTGTCGAGAAAAGCGGCGCGAAGGTGACGCGATTCAAGCCGGGCGACGCGATTTACGCATATCCGATGTGGGGTGGCGGCTACGCGGAGTACGATGTGGTCGATGAAACCGAAACGGCGTTGAAGCCAAAGTCGATCAATTTTGTGGAGGCTGCGGCCGTTCCTTTGGCGGCGTTGACTGCCTGGCAGGCGCTGATTGATGCGACAAAGCTGAGCCCCGGGCAAACCGTTCTGATTCATGGCGGTTCCGGCGGCGTGGGAAGTTTCGCGATTCAAATCGCAAAAACGCGCGGCGCGAAAGTGATCGCGACCGCATCGACCCCCAATCAGGAGTTTCTCAAACAGCTGGGCGCCGACGTGGCGGTCGATTACACGAAACAAAAATTCGAGGACGTGGCCCGGGATGTCGATGTTGTGCTGGACTCTGTGGGCAAAGACACGTTGGCGCGATCGTATGGCGTCGTGAAAAAAGGCGGATTCATCGCGACACTGGTGGCGCGATTGGATCAAGCTGAGCTCGATAAACATGGGATTCGCGGCGCATCGATTTCGGTCAAGCCGAACGGAGCGCAGCTGGCGGAAATCGGAAAACTGATCGACGAGAAAAAAATCAAGCCAATCGTGCCCGAAGTCTTGCCCCTGACGGACGCCGTCAAAGCCCAGGAACAGGCGGCGACCCATCACACCCGTGGCAAAATCGTCCTGAAGGTGGCGGAAGAACCGAAATAGCCAGAGGACAGACGACAGAGAACAGCATTTTCAAGATCGAGATTGTATGAATTGGGAAGCGATCAATGCCATTGCGCAACTCATCGGCTCGTTAGGCGTGGTCGCGTCGCTTTGGTATCTCGCGGTCCAAGTGCATCGCAGCACGCGCATCGCGAAGCTCGCCGCTCAGGACGCCGCGACCACGGCGTTGCGCGAGGTCACGCGGCCCTTCGCAGAAAATCCCGAACTCGGCCGAATCTGGCGAATCGGGCTGGAAAATCTCGACGCGCTGTCACCGGATGAGAAGGCGCGCTTCTTTCACGTCTCATTCCAATTCCTCAAAGCGATGGAGACGATTCATTTCCATTATGCTTACGGGTTGATGGAGGAACCAGTCTGGCGCGGGTGGCGCAATCTCTACGAACACTATCTCGCGTCTCCCGGATTGGAATTTTACTGGCAAACTCGCCACTATCTCTTTTCGGAGCGTTTCCAGGAATTTGTCGCCGGTCTCGATCGACCAGTGCAACGCTTGACAGTCGCGAATCTCGGTCAGGAAAAGGCCGACAAGTAAACGCGCTCTAGTGCGCGAAGCGTGGCAACGACGCTTTGGCACCGGATTTCGATAGTTGTCTCCGCGATTTAAGAAAACCGGAGCCGCGAGTCGTGCTCGATGGAATTGCAGCGACCCGAACGCTCACACAAGCATCAGCCGGATCTTTACCACGAAACAGGCGTTCCCAATCAGCTCTCGCGGCCTCGCACAAACGACGATATTGCAAATCCAGAGCGTGCTGCAGCCCGGCAATGGTTTCTACTTTCGCCAACTCCCTTTGAAACAGCGCCTGTTTCCCCTCTTCCCTGCTCATCGCCTTATTTTGAGCAGGAAGCAGACCGAAATCAGAAATCAGCCTCCGGCCCGGAGGACCTACGGCCCGGCGGGAGGTCAGAAGTCAGAGGTCGCCGAAGCAAGTGGTTGCTCGCGAAAGGCGTGTTTTACCCCTGAGAAATTGCCGACATGGGTAATTGTTCCAGCGCGATAGACGTAACCGCGCAGCTTTTGCGGGTTTCGCTTGCTTACGAAAATACCGCCTTCCCGCCAAAGTGAGCCGGAGCCAATACGCTCGGCGATCTTGCGCGGCGCGCGATAGTAGTAACCGTTTTTATCAGCTGCGTTTAAAGCATAAACACCGGCTGGGAAATGCAGTGTCGCTACGTGCAATTCCGAATAGATCTCGAGATAACGCGGCGACGATGGTCCTTCACTTGGACTAATTAGCCGTGGATGACTACTTCCAGCGCAGGAAGAAAGTAGAAAGGCGAGGAGAATGTTGAGAAGTTGACGTCCGAGCTCGCCGCGGGACGAGTCCGTCCGATTGGCGGACCGGACCGGCGTTGTTGAGGAGTTGAGTCGGGCTCGAGTCATTCTTTCTTCGTCACTGGCCTGCCGCGCCGTAGCGATGCGAAGGCGGGTCACTGTTTATCACTCATCACTTTTCGAATCGAGGAATCGTCGTCCAGCAGGAGCCATTCGATGATTGAAACAGGCAGGCTTCCGTTCTTGATCAGATCGTCATGAAATTGACCGAGCCGGAAATTATTACCTTGTCGATCTTTGTAACGGCCGAGCAGATTCATAATCTGCCATTTGCCGATGATGTAGCTGATCTTCTGGTGCGGATTTGACGCAGACCCGGCGGCTTCGCCTTCCGCTGCTTCCCGATCGAGTCCGCCCGCGTCCATAAAATATTTTACCGCTTGCTCAAAACTCCATTTACCGGTGTGAAGATTGACGTCGACGCCGATTCGCGCGCCCCGATATCGCGATAGGCGCAAGATTTGTCCCTGCGCCGGCGAGTTGTTCGGATAAAGTCCGGTCCGCATCAACATTTCTTCGCCGTAAAGCGCCCAACCTTCCACGAAAACACCATCCTGATGCTGCCGGCGAATTTCATCGGTCAAATGATTGGCGATCGACAGTTGCAGGAAGTGCCCAGGAATGCCTTCATGTCCGAGGATCGGTCGCGGATCTTCAATCGCGGCGCGAATATAAAAATTCTTCGACTGCGGATTGTAGGTTGGAATGAAATAGAAACCGGCCGGGTCCTTGTCGTAAACCCCCGGAGGATTCATAAAACCGCCAGGGCTGGTCGGCTTGAACGCTTCCGGCAACTGCCGGATTTGAAAAGGACCGAGATAATTTGGCAGGCTAATGAGATTATGTTCCTTCAAGAAATTAATCATCTCGGTCTCGCGGCTTTCATAAGCCTTTAGGAACGACGCCTGATCGGGCGGAATGTTTGCAGCGCGCTTCGGATCGGGATCGGCCAGTTTCGGATCGGGCAGCAGCGCCTCGAGCGCGCGGTAACGGGCATTCTCGACCCGCCCAATCATCTCCACTTCACGCGCATCTAACGGCAAAAGCAAAACGCGTTTGAGATAATAATTGTAATTTGCCTCGCCCATTGGAACGAACTCCACCATCTTCGGTATTCGTTTTTCGAGGTCGTCGGCATAACTGTGGGCAGCGGAGAGCGCGGCATCCCGTGCCTTGATCAGTTCTTCATGCTCGTTCGGCGCAAGATCGACATCCAACGCCATCAGGCTGTCTTTCAACAGGGGATCGATCGAGCGCGCGGAATCGATCGCGAGTTTGGCGTAGAGTTTGACCGGGTTCTGCAAATTGGTCAGGCCTTGCTTCAGCATCGGCGGCATCGCCTTCAATCGCGCCGTCGCCGAGAGCGCTCGCTTTCGGGGCGTGTCATATTCCTTTTTCAGGAGCGAAAAAATCGCGCTCACGCATTCGCCGATATAAGTCTGCGGGTTCGTCCGTTCGAATTTTAGAACGCGATTTTGGAAATCGACGTTCTCCAGTTGCGAGCGAAACAAAATGGCATCGATTTGCTCGTCCTTTGGCCAGGTGTCGATCTTCATGGCGCGGACTTTGTCGAGCAACGCGCGGACGTGCAGCGCGCGTTCAGCTATTTTTGGGGGCGAAAAGTCGGCCAGCCGATCGTCCCAGGTGTGGAGGCCGGCGTTGCTGCTCGAGACGGGATCGTTTTCGTTTCGCCAGTTGTAATAATCGTTCGCTAATTTGCGCAGAGCGGCTGCGCCCATCACGTGATCCTGGTTTGCATTGGTGATCAATGTCTTATCGATGCCGGACCGCTGCCCAGGCGTCGGTTGCGCGTGCACAGCCAGTGATGTAACGCCGATCGCAGCTGCAAAAAAGATTTTCGATTTCACGATGCCGATCTTAGCGGTTCAAAATTACGGCGGAAACCGAAAACTACGCCTTGTCAGGGTTGTCATTCCGAGCGGAGCGAGGAATCTCGCGATCGAAGCGGCGATCACGCTAAGTACATTCGGGTGACGCTCGTGTTTGTGGGAGATCCTTCGCTTCGCTCAGGATGACTGACTCGTTTGAGATGTCGCTCTTGCGACAGGTTCCGTCCGAAAGTTGAAAAAATTGCACGTTCCGCTTAACTGCGTTTCAGGCAATGGAGTTTGCCTTCTCCCGCGACCGCGGGAAAAACCGCACTGACCGGTTTCAGAGCTAATGACTCCTGTTCGCGCAGTAATGCGCAGGCAGGAGTTTTATTATGCTTAATCACATTTGGCTCAGTTTCAGCGCGACGAACAGTGTTTTTCAAAACGTTTGGTTCGTCGCAGCAATTTGGATGGCGCTCGCGCTCATTGCGAGCTTGGTGTCGATCAGGACCGGAATTTCCGTTGCCCTGATCGAAATCTTTATTGGCGTCGTTGCCGGCAATTTTCTTCACCTGACCGCCAGTAACGAGTGGATCAATTTCCTGGCCCTGCTCGGCAGCGGCGTGCTCACGTTCCTGGCCGGCGCCGAAATCGATCCGCGCTCGTTGAAGGCGAACCTGCGCGCGAGTCTGCTCATAGGCGTTTTGTCTTTTGCTGTGCCCTTCGCCGTTATTTGGTTGTTCGCGCAAGTCGTTCTCGGCTGGCCCCTGCATCAGGCGCAAATCGCCGGCATCGCCCTTTCGACCACTTCCGTGGCGGTTGTTTACGCGGTGATGATCGAAGGCGGTTTCAGCGACACGGCCATGGGCAAAATGATTCTGGCCGCTTGTTTCATCACTGATTTTGGAACGGTGCTCGCGCTCGGCGGACTGTTTGCAAATTACAACATCTGGCTGCTCGTGTTTGTCGTAACCATGTGTGTCGTCCTTTGGTTCATGCCGGCGTGGACCAAAGGGATCATAAATAAGTTCGGCGCGACCCGGGTGAGCGAGCCAGAAGTGAAATTCATCTTTTTCGTTCTGTTTTTCCTCGGCGGCCTCGCCACCACCGCAAAAAGCGAAGCAGTGTTGCCGGCATATCTGGTCGGTTTGGTGGTAGCCGGGGTTTTTCTCCGCGACAAGACGCTCGTTCACCGGATGCGAAGCATCGCCTTCGCCGTGTTTACACCCTTCTATTTCATCAAAGCCGGCCTCTTCGTTTCGCTGCCTGCGCTTTGGCCTGCCGTCGCCATTGTCGGTGGATTTCTGTTGTTGAAGATGTTGACAAAGATCGTCGGCGTCTGGCCGCTGGCGCGCCTGCATTACATGCATCACCGCGAGGCGACTTACACGACGTTGCTCATGGCGACAGGCCTGACCTTCGGAACAATTTCGGCCCTGTTCGGCTTCCAAAACAAAATTATCGATCAGCGCCAATACACGATCCTTGTCACGGTCGTGATCCTGAGTGCATTCGTGCCCACGCTTTTCGCGCAAAAGTTCTTCCAACCGACCAAGGACGCGATGCACGCGTGGGGTCGCCGTTATCGTCAGCGACTCGGCGTTCTCTCGGTAGAGGATAGCGAAGACGAGCCGAAGGCCGATTGATTCGCCGCAGTATTCTTGATACTGCTGCCTGAGTGAAAACTCTTGGCATCATCGGCGGCGTCGGGCCGGAGAGCACCATCGACTATTACAAGAACATCATCGCGCTTTATCGCGAACGTCAGCGCGACGGCAGCTATCCGCAGTTCGTTATTAATAGCATCTAGCATCGACCTGAAGAAAGGGATCGACTTCATGAACGCGAACAACCTGGCGGGCATGGCGAATTACTTGCTTGAAGAAATCATGAAACTCCCGCGCGCTGGCGCGGACTTCGGAATAATCGCGGCCAACACTCCGCACATTGTTTTCCATGATATCGCTCCCAAGTCGCCAATTCCGTTGATCAGCATTGTGGAAGCAACGTGTGACTACGCCAAAGAGCGGAAAATGAAACGCCTCGCTCTGTTCGGGACGCGTTACACCATGCAGGCAACCTTTTATTCCAAAGTTTTCTCGCGCGAAGGAATCGACCTGATTGTGCCTGAATCAAAAGATCAGGACTACATTCACGAGAAATATTTTAGCGAACTCGTGCCCGGAAATTTTCTGCCCGAAACCCGCGCCGGTTTGCTAGCCATCGTGGACCGTATGAAAGCTAAGAACGACCCGCCTTCGCCGAACGCCAGTCCGGCTCGGACCTACGGCGCGGCAGGCGTCGACGGAGTCATTCTGGCCGGGACGGAACTGCCGCTGATCCTGCGCGGGGAAAGTCACAACGGAATCGCTTTACTGGACACTGGGAAAATTCATTGCCAAGCCGCCGTGGACGCGATGTTCTCTTAGCCATCAACTAGTAGTTAATGAAAGCAGTTGTAAGCTGTCTTTTTCTTTTTTTGAATTTTGCCATGGCCCAGCCCGAGGTACAACGAATTCGCTATGCGGTGGTCGGCGATTCCTACTCGTGTGGAGAAGGCGCGTCGCCGAAGGAATCGTGGCCGGCATTGTTAACGCAGCATTTGAATGCGCAAGGTCTGCATGTCGATCTTGTGTCGAACCCGTCAGTGACAGGTTGGACAACGAAGGACGCGATCGATCGCGAGTTGCCCAAGTTCGTAAATTCGAATCCCACTTTTGCGACACTACTCATCGGCGTGAACGATTGGGTCCAGGGAATCGATGAAACGACGTTTCGGAATCGGTTCAGTTATCTGCTCGACCAAATGCTCGCAGTGTTACCAAATAAGAAGCATTTACTTGTCGTGACCATTCCGGACTTCGGAGTTACGCCGACCGGCCCGAAGTACTCACGCGGCCGCAACATTCACGAAGGAATCATGCAGTTTAATCAAATTGTGATCGAAGAAGCTCACAAGCGCGGCCTCCAGGTTGTCGATATATTCCCGGTCAGCAAAAAAATGGGGCACGACAAATCACTCGTGGCCAAAGACGGTCTCCATCCCTCCGCCAAAGCCTACGCCGAGTGGGAGAAGATTATTTTTCCGGTTGCCCTGGAGTTGCTGAAGAAGCAGTGACGTCTGACCTCTGATCCGCCAATGGACGGATTCGCCGTGGCGAACTTCCGATCTCTGAAAATGGGCGGTGAGGGTTTCGAACCCCCGACCCTCTCGGTGTAAACGAGATGCTCTACCACTGAGCTAACCGCCCGGTCGATGGAGATCAAACGTTAAGAACGGTCGAGTTGCAAACCTGATTCACGGCGTCACGCCCCGAAACGTATGGTGTTTTAGCGCTGACCCGCGATCTCTTCACGATACGGTTTGTGTTGTTCGTAGAGATTCAGTCTCCTTTTCGCCTGTTCGATAATCGCGCTCGGGCCCTCCGCCCTTCGCAAAGCGAGTTTTTGATAGTTAGCGGCCTCGGTGAAATTACCCGATTCTGCATAAGCAGCCGCCAGCGTATCGACATAGCGCCAGTCGTTCCATTGGGTTAATTCGCAAGCTTTCGTTGCCGTATCGATCGCGGCGGCTCCATTTCGTGCGCGTTTATCCGGACAAGTTGCTTGAAGCCACGCGAGTGAGTTCAAAGTGTCAGCGGGATGTTTGGATTCGACCTGCGTGGCCAGCTCGATTTCTTTGGCCGCTCTGACATAATCTTTTTTCTTAACATATGCCATTGTGCGACCGACGTACGCCTCAACTTGAATTGGAATTGAGCTCCGTGGCGCGATTCCAATCCTCAAGAGCCTTATCGATTTGACCCGATCGATAATAATCAGCCGCCCGAGTGACGTAAGCTGGAACGTAATCCGGTTTCAGCTTCATGACTTGAGACATATCTTCGATCGCTTTGCCAAATTCGCCGGTTTCTCTGAACGCGATCGCGCGATTAAAGTGTGCCTGCCACATTTTCGGATCGAGCCTGATGGCTTCTGCGTAATCTTGTAAAGCTTGGTCGTGTCGGCCTTTCTTCTCCCACACAAGAGCACGATCGACGTGAGCTCCGGAGTTCTTTGGATTGAATGCAATCGCCTGGTCGTAATCGACAAGTGCTTGATCGAAGTCTCCTTTAGCCCGAAACGCATTTCCTCCGGTCCATGAGTACGGGCGAGGCCTGCGCCCAATTGATCTCCATCGCCACCAATTCATTGGCGAGTTTTATTGAGCGATCGTAATCGCTTTGATCGTATGCGTGTTCCATTTTCCGGTAGACGTCGGGATAATTGTAGGGAAGAGGCGAAGAACGCGCCCGGTAATGCCTCGGAGTAATGGATGCCAATCGCTCTGCTTCCTTGAGATCGCGCAATTGTTTGTCGCTCTCTCCTTTTATGAAATAAATATTCGAGCGGTAAAAATACCCTGTTGAATTTGATGAGTTGACCGCGATGGCGCCGTCGAAATTGGCCAACGCCCGATCAAAATCTTTCTTTCCGAGGTAGGACTGACCGCGAGCGAGCAAGGGATCGGGATTATCTGGAAGGCAACGGATAGCTTCGTCAAAATCTGCAATTGCGGGATCCCATTGCTGCCTCCGTAAATAGAGCAGACCGCGATCGTAGTAAGCCCACCCGTTGTTCGCATCATAGCGAATCGCTTGCGCATAATCCGGAATCGCCTTATCCGGCTCGCCTTTCCTTTGATAGGTCCAGCCCCTCCCAAAATAGGCATGTGACCAATTCGGGTAGAGCCGAATCGCCTCGGAAAAATCTCGAACGGCTTCTTCGAATCTTCCTTTCGATCTGTAAGCCGCGCCGCGACTCGAATAAGTTTCCGCTAGATCGTTTTTCGTTAGCTTGTGCTTAAGCGCGTGACTTAATTTTTCGATGGCGACATCGTGATCCTCACGTTCTTCAGCCGCATAGCCCTCCCGGTAAAACTGATCCCCCTTTCGAAACTCAAGAAAATAATAAATTCCCACTGCGGCGCCACTTATCATGATGGCCATGATGACGACGAAACTGAGTGCGACGACCACGGCGATTTTTACTGATTTCCTCACCTGAATTGACTTTTAATTTTTCCAAGCCAGCCGTTCCATCTACAACAGCCGCGCCTTTCATGAGTGAACGCTATTTCGACGACCTTAGATCCGGGGAACGACTCCAATCCGGCCAATACATTGTAACCGAAGAGGAAATTATCAACTTCGCGCGCGAGTTCGATCCGCAACCGTTTCATTTGGATGCGGCCGTTGCCGATCAAACAATGTTCAAAGGTCTCATTGCAAGCGGCTGGCATACCGCGGCGATTACGATGCGGCTGTTTGTCCAGACGCTGAACTTCTCCGAAGGCGCGATTGGTCTCGGGGTAGATGAATTGCGTTGGCCGAATGCAGTGCGACCCGGTGATGGGTTGCAAGTCGAGACCGAGATTATCGATCTTCGCGTCTCGCGATCGAAGCCAAGTCATGGAGTTGTGCGTCTACGCAATGTCACTGTAAATCAGCATGGCGAGGTTGTTCAGACGATGAGCGCCTCGGCATTAGTGTTGCGGCGCGGTCATGGGATTACACGGCGATAGTGGAACTGGCCTAGGTCTGGGCGCACACTACTCTGAACTATCTCTTGCATTAATAAGAAGTTTACTCTATCGAAAACGTCTATGGACTTATCAACGCGAAACTTGGAGCAGGCTTTATCGATTCGTCGCCAGATTGACGCTTTGGAAAGACGATTTAGGGGGTTAGTTGGTGGGGCGGGAGGCGGCGGCGCAACGGCTGCCCCGCGACGCGGCGGAAGGCGTCGGATGTCAGCGGCGGCACGCGCAAAGATTGCCGCGGCGGCGCGCGCACGATGGGCGCGAGTAAGAGCACGCGGCGGCGGTGGAAAGAGAGGCGCGAAGAAAGGTGGACGACGCCGAGGCGGAATTACCGCAGCCGGTCGCAAACGGCTTTCACAGCTAATGAAAGCGCGCTGGGCCGCTAGAAGAAAAGCGAAGCGCGGCTAGAAGCTGCAAGTTTCTTCTCTGCGAGCGACTACATCGAGTAGAAGGAAACTACTTTCGCAACTACGATCGGTTAAGTAGCTTCATCATTGCTTCCGGGTATCGCGAGCCGGCGAAGGCGTCTTTGGGCGCGACTTCATCGATTCGCTCGAGGTCTTTGCTGGTAAGATCGACATCGAGCGCGCCGATGTTTTCCTGCAAATACTTTCGCCGTTTGGTTCCTGGAATCGGAACGATGTCTTCACCTTGGGCGAGGACCCACCCGAGCGCGAGCTGAGCCGGAGTGCAACGTTTTTCGCGCGCGATTTCCTCCACTCGCTTCACCAGATCGAGATTGCGTTGAAAATTCTCGCCCTGAAATCGGGGCGTCGATCTTCGGTAGTCGTCTTGCGGCAAGTCGTCCGGTTTTTGAATCTTGCCGGTCAGAAAACCGCGACCGAGGGGACTGTAGGGAACGAAACCGATTCCAAGCTCGCGGCAAACGCCGAGCACTTCGTCTTCCGGGTCTCGGGTCCAGAGCGAGTACTCCGATTGCAACGCGGTGATCGGATGAACGGCGTGCGCGCGGCGAATTGCTTCGGCGCCAGCTTCGGATAATCCAAGAAAGCGCACTTTGCCTTCGCGAACCAACTCCGCCATTGCGCCGATTGTCTCTTCAATTGGCGTGTCCGGATCGACGCGGTGCTGATAATAGAGATCGATGACATCGACATCGAGCCGGCGCAGACTTCCTTCGCAAGCTTGCTTTACATAATCGGGCTCGCCGCTGATGCCGCGAAACTCCGGTTTGGTTGGGTCGCGCAAAATTCCGAACTTGGTTGCGATGACGACCTGTTCGCGATGCCCTCTCAGCGCTCGGCCGACCAGTTGTTCGTTGGTGTGCGGTCCGTAGACGTCGGCGGTATCGAAAAAAGTGATGCCGAGCTCGAGCGCGCGCGCAATCGTGGCGAGCGATTCTTCATCATCGCGGCCGCCATAGAAGTCCGACATGCCCATGCAGCCGAGACCGATCGCCGAAACGCACGGTCCGCCCCGTCCAAGTTTTCTCTGCTTCATAAGAGTCGATTAG
>WNFJ01155872.1_pt1 | contig 15737 bp, 20 predicted proteins | sample 5400461 | NCBI WGS metagenome assembly WNFJ01 (sample SAMN13153349, study PRJNA577476) | soil metagenome | isolation source: 115 cm saprolite on Douglas fir-dominated hillslope | place: USA:California | collected 2013-09-17 | reverse complement strand
CCGCATCGTCAATATTTATCTTCCCAATGGCAATCCGGTAGGGAGTGACAAGTTTGCGTACAAGTTAGCTTGGATGGATCGACTGAATCAGCAAATGATTAGATGGAAGCAGGACGATGTTCCGACGCTAATAGGCGGCGACTTCAACGTGATTCCTGAGGACATCGACTGTCACAAGCCGTCATCGTGGGAGCACGATGCTTTGTTTCAGCCGGAGCCCCGAGCCCGATATCGTGCGATGTTGGGTATGGGCTATACGGATGCGTTCCGGTCGTTGCACGTGGGCGAAATTGGACACTTCACGTTTTGGGATTACTTTCGGCAGGCGTTCCAAAACAATCGAGGCATACGAATCGATCACTTCTTATTATCTCCAACGCTGGCAAGTCGACTCGAAGGCTGCGAGATCGATAAAGGACCGCGAGCGCAGGAAAAGCCGTCTGACCACACCCCCATAATCGTGACGCTATCCGATCTGCCATAATTCCTCCATGTGCGGGCGGTACAAATTATCTCGGCGAAAGCAGATCATCGAACAACACTTCGATGCCATCTCGGGGGAGGAAGATTGGAGCCCCCGCTACAACGTTGCCCCAACCCAACCCGTCCCAGTCATCCGCCAAAATCCGAAGGAGCCGATCCGAGAACTCTCTCTAATGCGATGGGGACTCATTCCATCATGGGCGCAAGACTCATCTGGTGCTGCGAGGATGATCAACGCAAGGTCGGAGACAGCGAGGACGAAACCCGCATTTTGCGATGCCATGAAATCCCGCAGGTGCCTGATCCCGGCAGATGGTTTTTACGAGTGGATGCGAATGGAAAAAACAAAGCAGCCGTACTGCTTCGAAGTCAACGAAGGGGGATTGTTCGCGTTCGCCGGATTATGGGATCGCTGGAAAGACCCGAGCGGCAAGGTTCTAGGGACCTGCTCGATCTTGACCACGACTCCAAATGCCGTGACCACCGCTGTCCACGACCGAATGCCAGTTATCCTCGATCCAGATGCCTACGATCTGTGGCTCGATCCGGGCATGAAGAATATTAGTGCGGCTTCCGATCTGCTGAAGCCCTTCGATGCCCGGCAGATGCGGTGCTATCCCGTGAGCGGTCGGATCAATCACGTGGGGAACGATGACGAAACGTGCTCTGAGCCCGTGGAACTGGCTGACGCTCAGGCTCGGCTCTTTTCGTAGCGGGACTGAGAGGCCACGGCTCTCGCTGGGAGTTAGGACAGCTTCTTCTTAGCCAACGGAACCGCATACGCGGCGGCGGGGTTGTGCGAAATTGCCGTTGAGGCTTTGCGGTAGTACTCCAAGGCTTTGTCCTTCTCGCCCAGTTTTTCGTAGGTCTGGCCTATCATGCACTGGACGAACGGATCATTTGGGTTCGCCTGCTGAAGTTGCTCCAGCGCCGTTTTGTAGTCTCCTGCATAGAACGCGACGTAGCCTTTCAAATAAGGGAAGAACGGCGCTTGCTCGGGAATGGTGCCCTTGTCGAGAATGGTCTTTGCCGCAGCAACATGCTTTTGCGCTTCCGCTTGGTCGCCGCGCCGGGTGGCGATGCGAGCCCGAGCGTGCTCCCACCGGAAGTTCCATAGGTCTTGCCGAGTGGGCTTGATGTCAGGTTCCTTAAGTCCCGTGTCGTGGCCAATCTGGTACCACTTGTAAGCAGTGTCGAAATCGCCGGAATCAATACAAGCGCGTGCCGCCTCGTTCGCGATCTCTCCCTGCTGGAAGAAATTTTTCACGCTGCCGTAGAAATCGAAAACCTGTTGTTCGTACTCAACGGTCTTCTTGCAATCCCCCTCGAAAGCGTATGACATAGCCATCGCTCTCTTGACTGATGCCTTTCCCTCGGGTGTGTCGGCAACATCGATTGCCTTCGTAAAGTATTTCCGAGCCTCCGCGCCTTTTCCCATCAGGTCGAGCACGCTTCCAGCCGCGATGTTGGCAGGAAGGGAATTCGGCGAGGTCTGGAGAGTCCGGAGATAAAGCGCCAACGCCTCTTCCGGCTTTCCATCCGGCATCAACTGCTGGCCTTGTTTGATGAACTCAGGTTGTTGCTGCTGGGCGGGCGCTCGCGCCAAGAGCGGAGCCAGAGAGCCGAGCATGACGAGCAATGAGGAAGTAATCGCACCGATAGTCGCTTTCATAGCGACCTGATTATAGACCGCCACCCATTGCACAGGCGGCGGCGTTCTCCTTGCTCGTGGCACGCTGGAGTCATTCCCGATATGACCCTTATCCGGAGCCTAGCCTGCGATTGAGCAGACTTCGGGGGAGGGCAGTTCGAACGAGCGTCCTTGACTCATCGGGTCGGGGCGCTTTCGTTTTTGTCTGATGCCGATCATCAGCCGATGAGATATGACACGATTCCAGTTCCCTTCAACTGGCTCGTCCACGTAAGATTCGGCAATGCTCGCTGATGCCCCCATCCGGTGGAACGACCCCGCTACGTGGCCGTGGATGTTCTATGTATGGGCGGCATTCGCCCTAGCTGGCTTGGCGAAGCCCACGTGGAATTGGTTCCGACGCCAGAGAGCAGGTGGTTGGCCCACCGCCGAGGGGCGCATCGAGTCCGTCGAGATAACCAAGCCAACCTTTTCATTTACAACCAAACGCGGCTACTACGTCGCCGAAATCGGATACTCCTATTCCGTCGCGGGGACTCCACACTCAGGTCGTTACAGGCGAGAATTTCCAACCGAGCATGAAGCCAATGAGTTCGTTCGTGACCTTCAAGGCAAGCCCGTAGCGATCTACTTCAACTCGAACCGCCCTTCCAATTCTGCATTGCTTGAACCTGATGTTGAGGGCTTGCTGAAAAACCGCGCTCCCGCCCCTGCTTCTGTGTCGTTAGCGCAAGCGAACCCCGTTCCCGAGTGGATCAGGCCGTTCCTCTGGCTCTTCGTTTTACTTTCTGCGATTGGTCTCGTCGTCAGCCTGTGGGTTCATATTGGAGCCCTGATGGGACGCCGCGTGGCACCCGAAGCATTCCTCTGGATGTTGTCAGTCGGAATCTTCGTCGTGTGGCTCCCGGCCGTCTTGGTGGCGCAGCGACTTGTGGGAAACGTGAACCGGAAGGATTTATGGAAGGTCGTATTGAAAGATTCACCCGACTGGATGCGCTACATGGTGTACGGTTTTCTCGGCTATGCCATGTTGAATTTCCTTCTGTTCATGACAAAAGCTCCCAGTAGAGGTAGTGGAAATCCGCCAGCGGTGGTGTGGAGAGGAGCCTCCGGCCACTGGATGGCTTTCTATTCGGCTGCGTTCGCCATTCTGTATGCTGCGGCTCGTACCGAGGATAGAAGCCTACGATGTGCCAACGGCCACGTGGCATCCTCGAACGCCACCTACTGCACGCGCTGCGGTCAACCCGTACTGCGAGTTCGGTAAAATCGCAGGATGGCAAACTCATGCTACATGCGCGGGCGCATGATCATCGCAGTCCTTTCTCTAGGCATTTCCCTTGTTCCGGCCACAATCGCGGACGCCGCGCCGCCCGCCCGTACTGACAGCTATCAGATCCTTCATGTATATCCGCACGACCCCAACGCTTTTACTCAAGGGCTGGTCTATGTGGACGGTAAGCTGTATGAAAGCACAGGACTGAATGGAAGGTCATCTCTGCGGATGGTCGATCTATCGAGTGGGCGGGTTTTACAGAGGTACGACCTGCCGATGGAATACTTCGGCGAAGGGCTGACGGATTGGGGCAGCAACTTGGTTCAGGTGACATGGAAAGCAAGGACAGCCTTCGTTTATGACCAATTCAGCTTTGCGTTGCGGCGTACTTTTCACTATGAGGGCGAGGGTTGGGGACTGACTCATGATGAAAAGATGCTCATTTTGAGCGATGGCACCCCAATCATTCGATTTCTCGACCCAAAATCGTTTCGCGTGATCAAACGGATTTCCATCCACGATGCTACTGGTCATCCGGTCATGAATGTAAACGAACTTGAATACATTCACGGAGAGATTTATGCCAACATTTGGCAGACAGATGAGATCGTCCGGATTTCTCCTCACACGGGAAGAGTTCTCGGGTGGATTGATCTTTCCGGTCTGATGGACAAACGCGAACTAGCTGAGTCGGATGCTGTTCTCAACGGTATTGCTTACGACTCGAAAGGAGATCGACTGTTCGTTACGGGGAAGTTGTGGCCGAGATTGTTCGAGATTAAAGTGGTTCGGCATTAACCATCTCGAATGTGGCACGGGTCGGAGACAATCGAAGAATGCCAATTCCAATACTCACGCCTGATCAGATCGCTCAAGTCTCCGGGCTTGTAGCCCAATACATCTCCACTCAGCGCGAGAAGTACGCGCCCCGAGCGATGCCGTTGTCTGCGCAGCAAAGGGCGGCCATGAACGGGTTTTTCACGCCGCACCTTCTGGAGAGTGCCCGCCTTCTCGTGCTCCACGGAGAGCGAGTTAGCAACCCAGATTTCTATCGGATGCTGAGGAACTTGGGTTTCAACAATCTGCCCGATCAATCGACAATGGGGGCGATTACCTTTTCGGACGTGGTGGTCTCGCACGAGGATTTTTCGAATGGACTGTTGTTTCACGAACTCGTCCACGTGGAGCAGTATCGACAACTCGGCGTCCCGCGTTTCTCTGAGCTTTATGTGAGCGGATTTCTTACTGGCGGCAGCTACGAGGCGATCCCGCTGGAAGTCAATGCATACACACTCGGCGGTCGCTTTGAGCCCGACCCGCAGCGGCTATTCTCTGTTGACGGCGAAGTAAGACGATGGGCAGCGGAGGGGAGACTGCGATGAACGATCTGCCCAAAGGACGACCCTGGCTATCGACGCCACGGCGCGGAGTGCTTCGCCGACCGAACCAGCCTTCATCGCCCGCCCGGACGGTGCGCCCGTGTACGGTTTCGTCGTTCTCGACGACATAAATGTCGATGGTTTTGCTTGGCAAGATCACCGATTGGGAAGCGTAGCCCTGCGAAACGGAGATGCCTTCGTGCTTGCGCCGGACGGAAGCCGCGCAGGTCTCGTTTGGGAAGTCTGTGATCCACCATACTTCCAAGAGACTATGCGTATCGAAGCTGACAGGTGGGGAGTGCGGGGCGTCGGTTTCCGCCTGCCAATGAACAGCCGGGAGAATGCACGCAGAAATCTCGAATCGATTCTCCCCGAACTAAGACTGGGATGGGCGGAATGGAAGTCGCGGAGCGATCCAACGCCGCAGGAGTGGGTTGCCGCCGAGCGAATCAGTTTCAAGCTTGTATCCGTCTTGGATGTGCGAAAGTAGGTCTTGTTCAATCTCGGTGAGTTTCGGCGGGAGATTAGCAGTTTTTTTCTTCGCCATTTCTCACGTCCAATTCGCAGGAAGTTTAGTTCCCCGTTCCCGGTAGTCGGAGTGCTGGGTAGTCGGCTCGGCAGCAAACCCAGTACTGCTGCCAAAGCCGGAACCAAGGGCTATGCGCGAGCATTTCGTCGTGCCTTCGATTCGCCGCAGAGATGTCGCTTGTGCTGAGTGGCCTAATATCCGGCGCTTCGAACATTTCCTGTAGCTGCTCAATCTCGTCAATGATGCGTTCAACGTCCATTCCGTCTCAATATCCAGCATCTGCGTGCTAGTCGTCAAACGTCGCCGCATTCCGTTTCGTACGCGACCTGACAAACCCCGACGCGGCCGAGTAACATTTCGCGATGATCAAAACGCCGCCTTCGAAGGTGCTGATCGCCGTGACATTCCTGCTGGCGGCGAGCCTCGCCTCAGCACAGCACTGCCGCAAAATAGACATAGACAAGTCCAGCGGCTCCTGCACGGTTCCCGATCCCAAACTGACCCCCGGCGAAATGGACGCTTCACTGGCGTGCGTGTCGAACCAAGACCGCCCTCGCAGTGTGAGTAATGCGGAGAAGAACTCTATCCTCGCGGCTTACGGATACCCGGCGAATACGGATAAGTCTGCCGGCGAATATGACCATTGGCTGCCTCACTGGATGGGCGGATTGGACACAGCGAAGAACATTTGGTTCGAGCCGCACGCGGGCAAATTCGGCTCATTGGCCAAAGACAAAGTGGAACTCCTGCTCTGGCAAAGCGTGTGCGTGAATAAAACCATGACCCTCGATCAGGCGAAGGCGGTTTATTTGAAGGGATGGACGAAGCTTCTTCCTCAACACTGAGACGGTTCGGGATGGCAGGATGGCAGACAATTTTAGAGAAGACGCCTTATGAGCACAACATATGACCACGTCGAGATTGATGTGCGGGTTGGCAGGACGCCAATAAAGATTCAACATCTGGAGCCAACAATTGTGGTGCGGCGTTCGGAGTGAGCCTCCGAGGTGGCGCGGACGTATGGGATTGGGTACGAGGCGTGCCATTTGTCCATGACCACAATACATCCAGAATGCTCTAACTCGGACCCTCCTAATCGGTCGCTTGCCGATGTCGAAGTGGCTTTCGTTCGTTTGTACACGTCTCTCATCAGCTTAGGATGTCTATGAGGTGCTGCAAAATTGCGAATCAAGGGTAAGTCGAATTGGGACAACCCGATTGGAGCCATCCCCGTCACGCCGACTTCATTTGAGGAGATGGTGCGGAGATTGAAGCTATCAGAAAAGGAATATCGGAGTTCGATTCCGCTGAGGGAATGGGCGCAAAAGCATAAGGACAGCAAGTATGTTCCCCAAAATTTGCTGGATGCGTGGGGGATCGAGGCGAAGGTCTAAGCCAAGATTTTTCCCACTCGATGGCGACTTTCATTTTGTCCAGTTAAACCAGAGAAATCCGCTATGGTGACGCCCTCACGGATTATTGGTTTTTACAACGGCACCGAATCAGATCATCGCGGCCGTTATCTGAACGAGATTCAAGAGTGGCCGGACGATCAGTTGGAAGCGGTTCGTGACTACATCCAATGGCTCTTCCCGTTGCCCGAGCCGAGCAGCTTCAACGTTGCAGCGCCAGTTCTGACCCGCGAGTGCATTCAAGAATTTCGATCTCGTCCTGACCTTCAAGAATCGTTGCGAGTTTCGTTCCAGCGCTTGATGAGCTTCTATGGATTTGAGGTTCGCGTGGGCAAGCACATCACGGTGACTCGCGCTCCGAATTTTGCGGCCAAGGCAACAGGCTGGCTTTCTCCGGACAACCACAATCATCTGCGGATCACGAGAATCCTGAGGTGCTTGACTGTCCTTGGACTGGAAGCGGAGGCGAAAGCATTCTTCGGCTGTCTGTCTGAGATTTACGAAGACGAGCAGAACAAACCACTCCCCGCACTCAGCGACGAAACAATGCTTTACTGGAGAAAAGCGGTTGGAGATGCTGGCAGAAGTGAGTAGACAAAATGATCGCTCCCAGCGTTCTCTCAGCGAGAGTCAGACTTATTTCTGGAAACAGCCTGTGCCGAGGAATGTGCGTAACCATCGTGAGAGTTACCCAGTGCGACCGTCGCGTCGGAGCGATTCGGATATCTGCGCAAGATTTTGCGATGTTACTTGTTAGGTGACTATGAAGGGGTGGAGTCGCCAGCAGCCCGGATTCACCCGAACGTAGCTCACAATCAGCTTGAACCTCAGCCCCCACTGCGCGTTACGGCGGGCTATCGCCCGTGATGCGATGACAGCGGTTCCTGTCGCTTGGAATGGCATGCAGCAAGCATCGGAACATGCCATCAGAGCGAGGCTGCCATGACAATGCGAAATTTGACGACCGCACTCCTGATTACTTTCGTGCTCGGAGCAGGGGCGGGGTTTCGCCGTTACGAAAATGTCCGAAACGCGGCGGTTGTGCGCCGACTCACCGATCAACTGGAGCAGACCAAATCCGAGCTTGGCGATGCCACAGCTCGCCTGTCAGAGGCAAACAACAAACTCGGCTTCCTCGAAGCCGCTAAAGCCCGCGTTCAAGTCACGGCTTATGCTCTGACCGACGATTTCGGCCCCGATCCGCTCTTCTCGAACAATGCGCCAGCGCGGAGCGCCTATGCGGTGCCCAAGCACGATCTCCCGGCTGGGCAAGTTTTGAACGTAGCACTCTCACCGATGGCGGAGCGGCAACTCCATGCCAACCTGAACGACACGATTGTGCTCATGTCGAAAAATCGCGCTCGCAGGCATCTTGCACGCTTTGTTGACCGCACGGCGCAAACTGAGACTCGTCCGGTCGTGGATATCCTATTTGCGGATGCCCACGAGGCCCGCATCTGGGGGCGGCGATCATTCTATGCGGCCAACATTTCCCAGCCCGACTCCCCATTTCAGCAGCGATGACCTGCTGCGGTTCGCCCTGCGCGGTGTAACGTCGGTCAGCATTACATTCTCAATAAGACCTCGCGAAGATCGCCAAGTTCAAGAACAGCAGCAATGCCAATCCGCTGAGCACACTTCTAACGGCATGCAATGTGCCCCAGCCTGCGAGAAGCCGCTCCGTTTCTGCCGACTGCCTGTCCAGTGCAGGGTTCAACAACTGCTTGTTGGTAGGCAGGATCACGATCAGCGTAAATGGGATGACCGAGCCCAGCAGTACTCCTGCAACGACCCATAAGAACGACGCCCCTGCAAGCCACGCTGCAATGGAAGACACCAGCCCCACGGCTGCTAGGCTCACCTAGGCTCACCTGCATGACCGTGGCTCGGCGATAGCTCGGCGCAAATTCGGTCGCAGCCAATTCCACGCCGCATTCCATTCGCGCCGGATGCTCAACGAGGCTGATGTAGACGGCGGCTCCTGTGAACAGGCCACACGCGAGCACGGCAACGAATTCGGCAATCTGGCGCATCAGTCACCACTTTTCTGCACGAAGCTCAACCAATCCGCCATCAGTCGGTGGTCACCTTGCTCTGACTAAGGCTCAGGTCGGCAAACACAAAGCCGTCGCGAGAGACGATTTCTCCTAGCTCGACTGGCAGGTCTCGCTCAAACATTGGGCCTGCATACACGAACGTATGGAATTCCCCGTTCTCGCCGCAGGGATCGATCTCTGGCGGCAAATCCAATAGGAGTTGCTCATTGAATTCCCGCCCAACGAATTCCGGTGCTAGGAGTTTGCTGTCAATACAGGTGAGTTTCGCACGCACTCCGGACTTGATCATGGAGAGTGCAAGCTCCCGTGTGGGTATTCCCCACACCGGGAAAATTGGCCGCAATCTGGAATTTTCCAGTTGCTTCTCGCGGTATGCCCGTATATCAGTCAGGAAGAGATCGCCAAAAGCGATGCATTCGATGCCCGCCCGTACAGCGGATTTGCACGTTTCCCCCATGATGCTGTCGTAATCCGCATTCGAGCACGGCCACGGCAAATCCACATCCCACAGAGGAATGCCTGCCGCTCTTGCCTGCGCTTGGACGAGGCTGCGGCGCACCGCATGCATGGCGACTCGATTCGCCGCTTGATTAAACGTGGTGAGCAGCCCAACAGTTTCGTACTGATTCTGTTGCCGGAGAAGGTGAAGACTCCAAGCACTATCCTTTCCACTGCTCCATGAAAGCAAAGTCCGTTTCATATCAACCCCGCTGTTCCTCACCCCGCTTTGGTTCCATCGGGCACTCCGGATTCCGGCACAGCCAGCACCGGGGTGATTCCGTCCGAATGGCCGATGTCAAACGGCATTCCTTCAGAAACCATCCCTGCCATTTTGGCGTGGCGGAGGGTTTACAACACTATTCTAGAATTTACAGGCGTTAGAATCGAGATTTCTGGGAGCTAACCGATGGAAAATCAATTGCCACGCCAAGTTGCCGCCAATCCTACGCAATACAACATTGACGCAATCGCCAAGCTGGAGCATGACGCCCTTAATCGCCGGACTCTTACTGAGCGAGCTAGCGACGTAATTATGAGAGTTGTCGGCAACATCGGGTTCCCGCTCGCGCAATTGATTTTTATCTTTGTCTGGTGCCTGCTAAATCTCCGTGTAATTCCCGGACTCAAAGCATTTGATCCCTTTCCTTTCGGCGTCCTCGCGCTTGTCGTCTCCTCCGAAAGCGTCTTCTTAACAGTTTTTGTTTTGGTCAGTCAGAGTCGATTGGCGCGTCAATCCGAACGGCGCTCGCACATCGATCTTCAAGTTGGCATGCTTTCTGAACAAGAACTGACCACCATCCTTCAGATGTTGCAGAAACTGTGCCAGCACGTGGGTATGAACGTCGATTCCTCCAAGCAAGAGGTTCAGTCGTTCAGTAAAACGACAGATGTGCATAAGCTGGCCAGTGAACTCGAAGACAAACTTCCGGAGGAATAGCGATGCCCTCTGGGTCTTACTATAAGGGGCTGTGGGCGCTTGCGAAAAGGAAATGTCCGTTTCCAACGGAAGCATCCTGCTTGCTCGCCCAACGTTCGGCGAAATCCGGGATGCCTGTCATGCACGAGGGTCGGCGAGTCCATGCCTTCCCCGAGGAATTAAAGCGCTGGCTGGGGCGGGAATCTGCTGGGGAGCCTGTCCAGATTGCAACCGAAACGGCTGATCTGAGTTCCGAAATTGAAGCGCATACTTTCGTTTGTTCGGAAGCACACACCTGCCCACAATGAATTCGGCCCCGTGAAAATTCCTCCGGGAGAGCTTTTTGTGGCGGGTGACAATCGAGACGTAAGCAGGGATAGCCGCTTGCCGGAATTCGGCTTGGTCGCCGACAAAAGTGTTAGCGGCAAGGGGTTGTACATCATCTCCTCAAAATGGAAAAGGGTCGGAACCGATCTTCGCTGAGGTAGGCGCCGCACCTCTGCGGCGAACAGTTGATGAAACGGCGATTTCACTTATTTGAGAATCGGCCCACGTGGTCAGTGAGCGATATGGCGATGTTTCAACAACAACCCCATCCGTAATGGCGGAGAGAATGTCGGTCGGAGTCACAATCGCAGTCAAGCTGGTACGATAGGGGCATGGTTGACGTAACCATTCCTGCAAAGACATTCTCTGCGCGTTTTATGGTTTCCCTGAAACACATGGACCAGTACTACGAAACGTGTTCTTAGCAGAACAGCCTTACGACGTTGAGCGAAACGTCAGTCGGCGGGGCGCAAGCTTCTCCAGCATGGAAGCATTGACTGACGCTCTCACCAAATCGGGGTTGCCGGGCAAGGAGATTTCGTCCGTTGTGCAACCTCATGCGCTCGGGACCTTCAAGACTTACACGGTCTCTAGTACACAGGTTGAGATGCTGGGGCTAGCGGGTCGGGCCGATCATCTGTCGGGGCCAGAATCCCGCTTAACTGCGCCCCTTCCGTGAGAATCCATCGGAGGATTAATGAAGCGAATCTTGAGATTGTTGGGAGTTGCATGCGTGGGGCTCTTGTCGCTAGCTCAAGCGCAGGTGACGCCCATCCGACACGTGGTTTTTATTTTTAAAGAGAATCGCAGTTTCGATCACCTGTTCGGAACCATGCCGGGAGTGAACGGGGCGACCCATGGCAAGCTGAGTTCGGGTCAGACAATTGCCCTTTCGCACGCGCCCGACAGGTCAGGAAACTACGCTCACGATTGGACCGCGGTGTTGAAAGCGATCGACGACGGCAAGATGGATGCCTTCGATACGACGCACGATTGCGGAGCGCCCAGCTATTTGTGCTATAGCCAATACAAAGAGAAGGACATCCCGAACTACTTCGCTTATGCGAGAAATTACCTAATCGCCGACAATTTCTTCAGTTCGATGACCGGGCCGAGCTTCCCGAATCACCAGTACACGATCGCCTCGCAGGCGAACGGTGGTATTTCGAATCCGATGCGTAAAGGCCAGGAATTGTCTTTGAACTGGGGCTGCGACTCGCCGAGTGGGTCGTTCGTGGTTTCGTACGACCCGAGCACGAACCAGTTTTCTCAGATCTCGCCCTGCCAGGACTATAAGACGCTGGCGGACCTGCTGGACGCGGTGGATATCAGTTGGAAGTACTATGCGCCGGCGGAAGGGACTCCGGGGTACCAATGGTCCGCTTTCGATGCCATCGACCACATCCGCAACGGACCGGCATGGCAGAGGAATGTGGTGTCCTATACGCAATTTGTCAGCGATGCCTCGGACCCTGCGAATTGCAAACTCCCGGCCGTGAGTTGGCTGGTACCGGACACACATGATTCCGAGCATCCCACGGCGCCGATGAGCCAGGGACAGAATTGGACAACGGCACAGATCAATGCGGTCATGCAGGGCACTTGCTGGTCATCGACTGCGATTTTTCTGACTTGGGACGACAATGGAGGTTATTACGACCATGTGGCCCCGCCCATGGTTGATGGCTTTGGAGCGGGCATCCGAGTCCCGCTGCTGATCATCTCGCCTTTTGTAAAAGCTGGGACGGTCTACTCGAAGTTCGGTACGTTCGATTCCCTGCTTGGCTTTGTCGAAGCCAACTGGCGTCTGGGAAGTCTGATGCAACGAGACAGGACTGCAAACAACCTGATGGACGCTTTTCACTTTGCGGGACAAGCGGAACGGACTCCGGCCTTGATCCTGCCTTTACTGAAGGCTCCTAAGATGAGTCCGCAGCAAATCAAGAGGCTGAATGAGCAGGTACTGAAAGAACGCTTGGAGGATCCAGAGGAGGAAACACACTAAGTCTCACGTGTCCTCCCGTTCGGAATTATTGCCGGACGCCAACTTCTGTTTCTGTTTCTCGATCGTACCCTCAATCCATTTTCTTAGGCCGCCATCGGCGCAATCCTTGAGGGCCTTTTCCAACCTCTCAATCTCAGCCCGGATCGTCGCTATCTCTATGGTCTCCACCTCACAGAAACTACCATCGCGACGCGAGGGAAACCTATTATGTAGGTATAGTGGTGTCATCTTCGTCTCACCGCTGCCAAACAATTTCTGTCGGAGCAGACGGATCTGAATTTCCAGGGATTCATGGAGGCCGCGGCGAAAGCGGGGAAAGCCAGGCGAGGGCGCGTGGCTCCTCGACGTGCAGGTGCAGCTTTTCGATCACTATTTCGTCGGTCCCGCCGAAGCGAAGAAGAAGCGGGACGCACTCAACGCCAAAGTCGCCGACGCGAAGAAGTCGCCGCTGAGAAAGCCTTTAGCGGTTCACATGCCGTTTGCACTGCTTACCACGTACTAAGATCGTTAAAATTGCCTACCGCCGCTCTGCAAGTTGTAGAATCTACGTTTAGGCGCGGATTCAAATCCTACAGCGCCCACCATATCTTTTCTCGGGCTGGCAGGGGAATCAACTCCGAGAGCCCAAGCCACAACTTAACCCACAATCCACCGGCGTGCATCAGGGGCGAGACAGTGCTACCTGGCGTCCTCTATATAATCACGATCATGTTTGAGCTTGATCATTCTGCAATGTTGGCGGTGGCATTGGCGGAAGCTCATAAAGGGCTGGGCGAAGGAGGCATCCCGATCGGAGCTGCGATCTTTGATGCCATGGGCAAACTCGTCGGCTCGGGTCATAACCGTCGAGTGCAGAACAACGACCCTTCCATGCATGGCGAGACCGATGCCTTCCGCAATGCGGGACGCCAACGCAGCTATCGAAACCTGACCATGGTTACCACGCTTGCGCCGTGCTGGTACTGCAGTGGACTGGTCCGTCAGTTTGGCTTCGGTTCGTTGGTCGTCGGAGAGAGCCGCAATTTTCAGGGCGGCATGGAGTGGCTGCGCTCCCTTGGCGTACGAGTCGTTGACCTCGATTCTTCGGAGTGCGCCTCGTTGCTGGGTGAGTATATCCGCAGAAATCCCGAGGTGTGGAACGAGGACATTGGAGAAGAGTAACGACCCCCGTGCCGGCGAACTGCGGTTCGTCACCGACTAAAAGGTGAGGCTCAGTGACATCTGGATCTGCCTCGGAGGGCCGATGGTTTTGTTGGTGATGCCGAGACCGCCGAGCGTTGGACAAACGTAGAGAGAGCCTTCGAAGTTGGGGTTGCAGGGCGGAATCGTCGCCGGTAGTGGTGAGGGGGTAGTCGTCCACGGGAAGCCGTTGAAGTTAATGTTCTGGCTGACGTCGTTGATCGGAATATCGAAACTCGTGGTGTTTGTCAGATTGAAGATTTCCAACCTGTACTTGAGCGAGTAGCGCTCGGTGATCTGTGTCGCCTTCACGACCGACATGTCGGGGCGAATCTGCCATGGCTGCCGGAAGATATTGCGTTGGCCGTGGTCTATGAAGTTGGTTTCGTAGGGATCGTTGCTCGGAATGGCACCGTTCAAAGCGCCCGGCGCCAGCAAGGGAAGGCCAAAGCAGCTGGCACTGAGCGCGGGGGCATTCGGGTTTACGCCCGAAGCCCCGGTGACAGCCTGTTGCGGCGTGCAACCGGAGAGCGGAACGATGGGATTCGTAATGCCGTCGTTCACGCCATAAAAGATGCTGCCCACTGCTCCAGAATAATCGACCACGCTGTACGGCTGGCCGCTCTGAATCACGGTCAAACCCGAAATCGCCCATCCATTGGCAACTTTTCCCTTGATGGAGGATGCCGAGAAAAACTTCGGCAGTTCGTAGGTGTAGGTGAAATTGAGAACGTGTTTGCGATCGTAGTCGGAGAGGGCGTAACCAGAGCGAAGATTGAGAGGGTTGTTGCCGTTGTAAAACAGGCCCAACGCGCTTTGTTCGTCGGTCGCGTGCGAGTAGGTGTAGGAGACTCCTACAGCAATGCCATGACTCATGCGTTTTTCGACGTGGGTCTGAAGAGCATGGTAGGCTGAGATGCCCGCCGCCGTGTAAGACTCCGACTCAGCGGAATATCCAATATAGGGAACGCGGAAGTCGACATTTCCGCCTTCGAAGGTTTGCTGATAGGGCTGGCCGCTGTCCGGGAGGCTGCTGATGGGGAGGGTCGCGGCGTCGAAGGTGTTCTGTTGAGTGACGAGCGAGTAGCCGTAGGTGTGATCTTGCTCAAACTGCGTACCCTTGAGGATGGGGCTGGATGGCGAGGCAATCCGCGCCTGGTTGAAAGGCAGGGGAACGATTTCATGGCGGCCGAGATTGCCGACGTATCCGATCTCGAGAGCTAGGTCGCGACGCGGCTGCCATTGAATATTGAGCGTCTGATTGAGAGTGTAAGGGAGTTTGTTGGCTCGGTTGTAATCGGCGAAGGAGAACAGCGGTATCCCGGTTGAGATTAAGGAGGCATTGGGAAGATTCAGATCCTTGGGATTGCCGGTGGGAAGGGGACCCTGCGCAAGCCCCCAAGGATTTTCGAAAGTGCATGAAGTGTACGCATAGGGGCTGCAAGCCGAAGCATTGACCCACGGCGGAGTCTGGTTCACACCGAAGGGGCCGCCCGCGATCACGCCGGAGGCAAAGCCCGGAGAGAGGTATGTGAAGAGCTCTCCGCGATCGTAGTACATCCCCCAGCCCGCGCGCACGACGACCTTGTCGTTGAACATCTTCGGGCTCCACGCCACGCCAATGCGCGGCGCGAGGCCCCATTGCCGCCCGGTGAGCGTCGAATTGCTGACGCCTTTTGTTGGGAATAAAGGATTGTTGCCCGCGACAATGAACCCATTCGAAATGATGGTGTCGGTAGTTGGATCGTAGTTGTAACGTGACGGATCGAAATTGAAGATCTTGCCGTTCCTTTCCGTTAGACCTCCGTGGTCGTCAAAGCGCAGGCCGAAGCTGACGCTGAGATTCGGGAGGAGCTGGAACTTGTCCTGGACGTAGAGGCCGCCTTCGTTCGATCGATAGTAACGGTTGGCGTCCCCCTGCAAGAAATTAGTGTCAATGAAGCCATTTGCGGAGTAGGTCACGGCATTGCCCGTGAGGAAACTCAGGAAATTGTCGAAGGCGATTGTGCCCGTGTTCGTTCT
>WNFJ01100787.1_pt1 | contig 15740 bp, 9 predicted proteins | sample 5400461 | NCBI WGS metagenome assembly WNFJ01 (sample SAMN13153349, study PRJNA577476) | soil metagenome | isolation source: 115 cm saprolite on Douglas fir-dominated hillslope | place: USA:California | collected 2013-09-17 | reverse complement strand
CGCGCTGCGGTGCCGTCGTGGAGGTTTGCTGAACGGCTGGCAAGTTTGGAAAAGTAAGAAGGAGTGCGGATAAGAAGGAGAGTAGTTTCATGTTGAAGATTCCTCCCGCGAGAGACCGGTGCCATGAAACGCAGAAACAGATACCGGGCACACGGATACGACCATCAAATCGGAGGCTGGGCCTGCGTTAACTGACGTTCAAATGGTGAGCGGGGATATAATCCCACGAGCGAGCGGAACGCTTCGCCAATTGAGGGAGAGTAACGATGCACGATTTGTACTCTTGCGAAGAAATGCTGTCGAGTTAAAAGTTCGTTACGGATCAACTGGCTCCTGTGGCCAAGGGGAAGATCACGCTCTGAGGGTCTGGATGGCTGAGGGGAAGGCGGGGCAATTCAGGGAATGCGTAGAGAGTGGGTCAGGGATTAGGCGCGGTGGAATGGAAGGTGCCGCCGGTGGCGGTCTTGGCTTCTTTCATGGGAGTGTCAGGCAGGAAATGAGAGATTTCCGTGACAAGGCCGGTGCTTGCGAGAGTTTTTTCGACATAGTCGCGCTCGAGATCGATGTCGGGATCGATCTTGTGAGTGACACCATTGTTGCGCTGGTCGCGTTCGAAACCGATATCGTGAGTGGCGGCGCCAACCCATAGAGTCTGTCCATTTAATTGAAACGGGGCCTTCCAGACGCGCAGATGGTTTCGCGATCTGACGACGCTGATGGGCTCGGCGTGCGCCCAGCCGTAGTCTTGCGAACGGCCAAAAAGGTAGAGCGGACTCATGGGCATGGTCAAGTAGGATTCTTTGGAGAGGCTCTCAATCAGGCCGTGGAGAACGGTACCTTTGACGTCAGCGTCGACTTTTACCCAGCCGGCGGTTGTGAATACGCGCTGCATCGCGTCCTCGGAGCCCAGGATGAGGAAATTGACCATATCGCCAGGATTGCCTTGTTTGTCGGCAATGCGACGCGGGATTTTCGAGAAAAGATCCTTGTCTATGCCGGGCAGCGAGTTGACCTGCCTGGCGACCACGCGCGCGGCACCACCTTCGGGGACATACACCTCAATGCGCACCACGTAGTTGCCGTCTCCGGTGTCATCGGTGGTTTGATTGATGCCCACGGAAAGCCGCCCCGAGACGGGTGCGACAATATCGCGGCGCGCGCCTACTAGGAAAGGCTGAGCGGTGTCCTGATCGCCTATGCGCCCGATGAGCGCGCCACGTCCCGCTCCATTGAAGGGCAAAACACGGAGCAAGTCCTTGAATCCGCGCCCGAGGCCTTCCGGGCCGTTATCGTCCTTCGCGTCGGCATAGCGCAGTTTGCCGGTGGCGGTGATCAACACGTGTTCACCGGCCTGCACGTCAATGCCAGTATCGATCCAGGATTCATCTCCGGTCAGTTGTACTTCTTGCGAAAGACGCATCTTGCCTGGGGGCGTTTTCGCGGAAGAAGAATTTTGCGCTTCTTGACTAGCGGGCACCTGCTGCGAGGGAGTTGCCGGATTCTCGCGGACGAGCTGCGCGCGAAGGGCATGAGGAAGTGTCAATGCGAGCAGGAAAAATCCAAGAAGAGCCAATTTTTTCACATGAGGGCCAAGCATAATGGTGAGCCATCCCCCAAAGGGTCCAAGCGCATCCTCACTGTTAGCAGATGCCCGGCGAGGGCGCAAGCGTTGTCCTGGCCGAGAGGCGGCAACTCGAGCAAGAGCACAAGGAAGGCATTGTCGCGAATGGCCGCGAGCGTTTTGCAGAGCCCGGGGATTCCTTGACGGAGTGTGTTGTGGGCTTGTAAATTGACAGGATGCCATAGCAAGGTGCGAGGACATAGACAGCTTCCGATGTGCCCTTCCGTGAGGAGAACCGCTGCAAGCGGAGTTAGAAACACAAACTGGCCCGAGTGAGGACTGCCGCAAGAGGCATGAGAAAACTTCAACGACAACTGGCGTTGTTCGAATTGTGCGCCCTGATGACGCTGCCCGCGGCCGCGTACGCACAGGCGCCGGCTACTGTTCAAGAGCAAAAACCTGCTGCCCCCGCGCCCGCTCCTGCAGCGTCGGCACCGTCACGCAGGCGTGCAGCGCCGCCGAGTACGGTTAGTGTGGATGGCAGCGAAGCGATGTTCACGACCATGTGCGTGTTGCTGGCCTCGGGTTTCGAATCGAACGTGAGCGCCGACAATTGGACGGCGTTCCGGGCGCAGATGCGCGAACGCTTGCGGCAGCAGCAAGGTCCCGCAGTGGACGCCGCACGAGAGTTCTATCGGCAGCATGAACTGCGCGATCCCGGGGCCACGCTTTCCAGGTATCTGTGGTTTGGATTGGTCTCCGGACCCGCGCCTGGGTTTCAACCGCTTTTGCGCCGGGATGAATTGCCGCCGGAATTGATTGCGCTCGAAGGGTTCAGCGAAATTCTTTCGAATTATTACCAGGAACAGAAAATCGGGGGGCTTTGGCGGCAAGTGCAGCCGATTTACAACCGCGAAATTGAGCGTCTGCATGATCCGGTTTCACAAGTTGTCTTCGTTTCGTCGGCATACCTTCGCGAAATTTTGGAGCCGTCGGGACCGCGAACGTTTTCGATCGTCGTCGAGCCGCTGGTTGGGCGCATCACCAACGTGCGGAATTTTGGGGATCACTATGCGCTGGTGTTGAGCGGAGGAGAAGAGATTCCCACGGACGTGGTGCGTCATGCGTTTCTGCACTTCCTGCTGGACCCGCTGCCCTTGATGTATGCCCACGCGACGGCCGTAAAACGTCCCTTATTTGAGAAGGCCGCGTCTGCGCCGCGACTGACGCCGGAAGCAAAGGACGACTTTGCCTCTTATTTTGCGGAATGCACGGTGCGCGCAGTGGAGTTGAAACTCAAGCGCCTCTCTCCCGGCGAAAGAGAAGCGGCGATCAGCCGGGACGATGAGGACGGCTACGTACTGGTGAGGCCGCTCTTCGTGGCCCTCTCCAAATTCGAAAACTCCGAGCCTTCCATGAAGCTCTTTTTCCCGGACCTGGTGCGATCCATCGATGCCGGAGCGGAGGCCAAGCGGCTGGAGTCAGTGAAATTCGCGGCGGCTGCGACCGCCAAACTGCAAGACGAAACAGCCAACGAAGCGGTGGCGCGCCCAAAGAAATTGCCGCCAACCACGGTGCCAAATGACGCCGAGGTAATCGCCGCGCTGACCGAAGGCGAGCGCCAGATTGCAGCGAAGAACCCGCACGCGGCGGAAGCTTCTTTTCAAAAAGTGCTGGCGCGGTATCCGGATCAGCCGCGGGCCTGGTTTGGGATGGGCGTTGTGGCGTCGCTCGAGCAGGACGCGGCCAGGGCGAAGCAGGTCTTCGGGCGGCTGACAACCGGTGAACACGCGGCGACGCAAGATCCGATGGTGCTGGCGTGGTCGCATGTGTATCTGGCGCGGATATACGACGCTGAAGGGAATCCCGCCGTGGCAAAAACGGAGTATGAATCCGCCCTGGCGGTGGAAGGCGCGCCGGACCGAGCGAAGCAAGCGGCGCAGAGCGGACTGGCAGCGTTTCGCGAAGACAAACCTATGGCGCGGCCTTAAGGGCAAGACTATTCTAAAGATAGCCCACTAGCCCAAATTGCAAAGTCGGCAAAATGACGGTAAAGGGGAGAAAGAGGATGAGAAACAAGCAGGATACTTGGTTAAGAGCAGCAACAATCTTGACTTTGGTGCTTTGCCCTGTGGCGACCGTCGTGGCGCAGGGATCGCAAGGTGCCTCCGGTTCTCAAAATGGGCAGGCAGGCCAGAGCCAGCCGCCAGCTCAAACAGGCGACAAGACGAAAACTCCGGATGTCACGCCTCTGACACTGGACACGGCCGCACCCGCGCCCGTGAGCGCGGAAGAGGACGCGGCCTACAAAGCCTTTTTTGCCGTGCTTCCGAATGATTCGACAAAGAAGATTGAGCTCGGTGAAGGATTTATCCAGAAATATCCAGAGAGCCGGTACAAGTCTCCGGTGTACGCCGCTCTGACTTTTGCATGCGTGCAGGCTGGCAACACGCAGAAGATGCAGGAATACGGAGAAAAGGAAATCGCGTTGATGCCGAACGACGTATCGACTCTCGCGCTGCTGGGTCAGACACTGCCTCGGAGCATGCGCGGGAATGCGAGTTCACCCGAAAACGTGCAGGCGCTGGCCAAAGCGGAAAAGTACTCCAAGCAAGCCATAGAGGTTGCACCAACGCTCCCCAAACCCGAGAACTTGACCGACGAGGCCTTTGCGTCTGCTCGAAATCAGGCGCTCGCGATGGCCCACAGCGGGTTGGGATTGGTCTATGTGCGGCGAGGAAAGAATGCGGAAGCAATTCCGGAACTGGAGCAGGCGATAAAGGTCGATCCGAATCCCGATCCCGTGAATTATTACTTGCTGGGGATGGCCAACAAAGCCACGTCGCACTTCGATGATGCCGTGGTGGCGCTCAACAAGTGCGCAGCCATGGGGGGGCCCATGGAGGGGACATGTAAGGCCCAGTCGGAAGCTGCGAAGAAGGCTGGCGAAACGCAACTGAGCGCTCCGAAGTGAACCGGGCCGCGTGCGCGGCGGAATTATGCAAGAGACTATGCGAATCGCCGATGGAGGGTTTGAGGACCGTCTGGGGCACAAGTTTTCTACAAGGGAGCTTCTTGAGAGGGCGCTGACCCACAGTTCGGCAGTTCCCGAGTTGCGCGCGGCGAGCGGCGAAGAAACTGGCTATTCTTTGCTTCCCGGGGATAATGAGCGATTGGAATTCCTCGGCGACGCCGTCCTGGAGCTGCTTACGAGCGAATACCTTCTGGCTACTTTTCCAGAATGGAGCGAAGGGCAGCTTTCCAAGAGCCGCGCGCGTATCGTAAATGCGAGCTCGCTCGAGGCGGCCGCAAGGCGGCTGCGCCTGGGCGACCACCTGCGCTTGGGGCGTGGGGAAGAAAAAACCGGCGGCCGGGGCGATGCGTTCGAAGCGGTGATCGCCGCCATTTACCTGGATGGCGGCCTCGGTGCGGCGCGAGAAGTATTGCGAAAAATTTTGTTCGAGCAGGCGCTGGAAGAGCGCGGCGAGGCCATCGCGGACTCCGATCGCAAATCCGCTTTGCAGGAACTCCTGCAGGGACACGGGAAGCCGCCGGCGGAATACCGTTTGGCTGGAGAGAGCGGGCCGGACCACCAGAAGGTTTTTCAGATTGAAGTTTGGATCGACGGGGAGTGCATGGCAACAGGCGAGGGCAGCACGAAAAAAGAAGCAGAGCAGCGTGCGGCGCGGAGTGCATTGGAACAACTCGAGCGCACGGAAGCGAAGGGCTGAGGCGGAATGGTGGAAGAGACACCGACTGAAATTGTGGAGCAGGCGCCGGTAAAGAAGCAGGAGCACCGCGAGGATCAGACCACGATTTCCGAATATCTGGAGTCCCTCCTGGTGACGGTAATCCTGGCGCTCTTCGGCACCAGTTTCATCGTGCAGGCCTTCAAGATCCCCTCAGCATCCATGGAGGGCACCCTCTTGATCGGGGACCATTTGCTGGTGAACAAATTTATTTTTGGCGGGACCGGCGCCTGGTACGAAAAAGTACTTCCTTATCGCCAACTCCAGCGTGGTGACATTATTGTTTTCAAGTATCCCTACGCTGATCACCAGCATTTCGTGAAGCGCGTCATCGGTCTGCCTGGTGATCGCTTGAAGCTCGTGGACGGGGATGTGTTCATCAACGGGAAGCGCCTGAATGAACCCTACGCCGTGCATGACTCATCGGTATTTTCCGATCCCTTTAACTACTCCTTCCCGCCTGTGCGCGGCCAGATGATGTCTCCAAACGCCATTCCGGAGTGGAAACCGGAGATTCAAAAGTATGTGCACAGCGGTGAGATCGTCGTTCCGCCCGGAAAGTATTTCGCCATGGGCGACAATCGCGATCACAGTCAGGACAGCCGCTATTGGGGATTCGTGGACCGCGACGCCATCATGGGGCGGCCCTTCTTGATTTATTGGTCGGTCGAAGCGAAAAGCACCGACTACAGCGGAGATAGCACTTTCTGGTCGCGATTGACTGGCATTTTGGGGACGCTGGTGCATTTGCCGTCGCGCACGCGATGGAGCCGGATGCTCCGCACCGTGCGCTAGGAATCCTCGGCCTCTACCCTTTTCCGCATGAGTCTGCGAAACTTCCGAGCGAGATGAACAAGCTACAAAAGTGGTGGAAACCGGCACTGGCGATCGTAGCGCTTGTCATTGTCTTGCAGGCCGGTGTTTCCCTTCTGGCGCGGACCCACCGCGTGCACGCGTATCTTGTAGAACATCTGGAAAAAGCTTTTGGACGGCCGATGGGAGTAGGGAGTCTCGACGTGCGGATTCTGCCCAGGCCGCGACTGGAAGCTGAAGGCGTTACCGTCGGTGAGGACCCCGCATTCGGCCACGAATACTTTCTTCGAGCGGAGCATCTGAGCGTCGGTCTTCGCTGGTTGGGCGTGCTTCGGGGCCGTTTTGAATTTGGAACCATGTCGCTTAACAAGCCGAGCTTGATTCTGGTGAGAAATTCCGAAGGCCGTTGGAACCTCGAGAAGTGGCTGCCGCCGGCAAGAGTGAATCCCGCACAAAAGGCGAGCGTCTATGGACCGCTCCCGCCGGCCGCTTCGGTGAACCGGCTGGAAAGAATCGAGTTCGAGGCAGGAAGAGGGAATTTCAAGACCGGGGATGACAAACAGCCCTTCGCTTTCACAAATGTCTCAGGGAGCGTGGAGCAGGTCTCGCCGGGGTACTGGCAATTGCAACTGGCAGCCCAGCCCTGGCGCAGCGGCGTTTCGCTGCAATCGGCGGGAACGATTAGAGTCCTCGGCGACCTGGCGGGGACCTCCGCAAGGTTGCAGCCCGCGGAAATCACTTTGCATTGGAGCGAGGCATCCCTGACGGACGTCTTTCGCCTTTTCCGTGGGCAGGATTACGGAGTCCGCGGCATCTTTGCGCTCGAGGCCACCGCGAAAAGCGGGGCCGCGAAGGAAGATGGCCCGGGAGACTGGACGATTTCGATGAAGGGGCGTGCCGGACAGATCCACCGCTGGGACTTGACCGAGCGCGCGGATAATCCCCGCGTGAATGTGAACGTGAAGGGACATTGGAACGCTGGCACTGGAAACCTGACCGCGGAAGAAATCGCCGTGGAGGGGCCGAGATCGAATCTTCGCGGCATGCTCCATCTCGCTGGTGGAAGCGTGGCGTCGGCGGAATTGCGACTGGATTCGATGGGAATTCAGGCATCGGATTTGTTGGCATGGTATCGCGCCTTTCACTCCGAAGTGGCGGAGGGTGTGACGGCGGAACAGTATTTCACGGGGGGAATGATCCTTCGTGGATGGCCGCTGACGGTGGAATCGGCGGCGCTTTCAAGCAGCGGAGGAGTCGTAAGAGTGCCGGGTATCGCGGAGCCTGTGCGCATCGGTCCCGTAACTGGAGGCCGCGAGCGAGGGACGCTGGTGCTTGGGCCGGTGCGTGTGGCTCTCGGAGGTGAGCTTCGCGACGTTGTGGCGCCAAAGCGGCGGCGCGTGGCGCTGGCGATGGAAAACGCCGCAGACCTGACGTTTGCGCATGAGCTGAACTCGCAGGCTGGAAGCATCAGCGTCGAAGGAAACTTCACCACCGTGGAGGATTTTCTGAAACTGGCCGCCGCGTTTGGGCAGCCGCTGAATCACGGATGGGAAATGACCGGCCAGGCGACGGCGGTCACGAAGTGGGAATGGAATCAGTCGCTCGCCGGTCATTGGAATGGCAGGATTGGTTTTAACAAGGCGAGTTTGACCGTGGCCGGGCTAAACCAGCCGCTGAAAATATCGGAGGGTGAATTGGATTGGATTGATGGGCGTCGCGTCGCGCGTGTCGTAAAAGTGCAAGGGTTTGGCGGGACATGGACGGGAAATATCGAGGAAACGGCTGATGGCGATCGTGAGAATAGGGCGAACTGGAACTTCCACTTGTACGCCGACCAACTGGACGCGGCTGACCTGGATCGCTGGGTCGGACCGCGGGCGCGCCCGAGTTGGTTGCAGCAGCTCCTACCGTCAATGATGGGAGGATCGGCCCCAAGCACGCCCGCAAGTGAGCTGGTGCGCCGAGTCAGTGCGGAAGGTGAGCTGGGCATCACTCACTTGACGATCGAAAAGTTAAAGCTGGAAAAATTGCTGGCCAAAGGCTCTCTCCACGATCTGAAACTGGATGTCAGTGAGGCGCACGCGGAATGGGCGGGCGGCAAGGTCCATGCAAAAATAAACGCCAAGTTTTCGCCGCGTCCCGTTTATGAGATTGCCACGGAATTGGAGCGCGTGAATCTGGCCCAACTCCCCGGTGCGGGAGGCATCGGCGAGCGGTTGGGCGGCGTAGCGTCGGGGACGTTACAGCTGAAAACCGAAGGCGTGGGCCGCGACGAGCTACTGGGAAAGCTGGCGGGGCGCGGCAATTTTCATCTGAACAACGTGGAATTCCGCGGCTGGGACGTGAACGCCAGCGTTGCCGACGGCGCCGCGCACACTGGTGTCTCGCGCTGGGCCACCGGGGAAGGCTCGCTCCGTTTGCAGGACAGCCGCATCTTGCTGGAGGACTTCCAGCTCGACGGCGGAAAACAGTTGACGCTTGTCAATGGCACGCTTAGCTTCGGGCGAAGGGCCGACCTGGCAATCGAAACGGCCAGCGCGCGAAAGAGCAAGGATCGCAAGACGAATGATTCCGGAGCAGGACATGTGCTAAAGATTTCAGGTCCGTTCGATGGACCAAAGATTTCTGTGGAAAAGGCGGACGTCCGCCAGCCCGCGGACTGAGTTTGAAAGATTTTTGAAATAGGTTTACGGCATCTCACGGAGGGAAAGGTTTGATGAATCGTCTGGCTCTTTTGTGTGCAGTGTGTTTGTTGATCCGGGCGCCGCTGGCGAGCGCGCAGAAACCGTTCACATTGGAGCAGGTGCTAAGCGCGCCTTTCCCTGCGGATTTGACGGCGGCGAAAAAAGGCAATCGCGTTGCCTGGACGCTGAATCAAGAAGGCCATAGGAATATCTGGGTAGCCGAAGGGCCGAGTTTCGCGGCGCGGCAACTTACGAAGTACGACCAGGATGATGGGCAGGAATTGTCTGGAGTGAATTTTTCCACGGATGGCAATACGATTGCCTACGTGCGCGGTGATGGGAAGAACACAGCCGGCCAGGTGCCCAATCCCACCAGCAATCCGGCGGGAGCGGAACAGGCGGTCTGGACGGTGGCGTGGGACGGAGGCGATCCCAAGCGCGTAGATGCCGGCCATTCGCCGGAGATCTCTTCGCCCGGAATCATCGCATACACAAAGGATGGGCAGATCTGGCTCGCGCCACTGGATGGAGCAGACAAGCCACAGCAACTCGTGGTGCGCGGACAAAACTTCGACGCACACTGGTCTCCGGACGGAAGCCGGTTGTTGTTTGTTTCGGGCCGCGGCGATCACGCCTTCATCGGCGTTTACGAAGTTGCTGCGAAGACCGTGCGTTTCATGGCGCCTTCGGTGGATTCCGACCGTGATCCTGTGTGGTCGCTGGATGGCAAGCGCATCGCCTTCGTACGGCGTCCGGCGGAGACGCGGGACGCACCGCAAGGATATTTCATCGCGCCGGACAAAATTCATCCCTGGGCCATCTGGGTGGCCGACGCCTCCACTGGAGCGGCGAAAGAAATCTGGCACGGCACCGCTACACCGCAGGGCTCGTTTCCGTACATGGCGGATGATACGGGCGGCGGCGTGCTCAATTGGGCAGCCGACAATCAACTCGTCGTCGCTTCCGAAGAAGACGGCTGGCAGCACCTTTACGCACTCTCCGCCGAGGGAGGAACGCCGAAGCTGCTCACGCCAGGAAATTGCGAAGTGGAACAATGGTCTTTCACGCCGGACAAGAAAACGGTTCTTTTTAACTCGAATTGTAACGACGTTGACCGACGCCATCTTTGGAGTGTGGGCGTAAATGGTGATCATCTATTTCAGTGGGAGAAATTGCGCAGCATCAAATGGAGTCCCGTGGCGCTCTCAGATGGAAAAACAGTCGCCTATTTGGGTTCCGACGCAAACGTACCAGCGATACCGCTCCTTACAACCCTCGCCGATCACGCCACGGTAAACAAAGTGCTGAAAGATTTTCCGAAAAGTTTTCCTGCGGACGATCTTGTTGAGCCGCAGCAAGCCATTTTCAAATCAAGCGATGGGTTAGAGATTCACGCGCAGATTTTTTCGCCCAAGTCCGCAAAGCCCGGCGAAAAGCTCCCCGCGTTGATTTTCCTTCACGGCGGGTCCATGCGGCAGATGCTCCTTGGCTGGCATTACATGTACTACTACTCGAATTCCTATGCGATGAACCAGTATCTTGCTAGCCGCGGCTACCTCGTCCTCGCGCTGAATTATCGCAGCGGCATTGGTTACGGCCGTGCCTTTCGCGAAGCCCCCGGCCGCGCGGGGCGCGGTACGACGGAATATCAGGACGTGGTAGCCGCGGGGAAATATTTGCGGAGCCTGAGCAACGTCGATCCAAAACGTATCGGTTTGTGGGGCGGAAGTTACGGCGGTTATTTGACGGCGCTGGGTCTGGGGCGCAATTCCGATATTTTTGCCGCTGGCGTGGATTTACACGGCGTGCACGATTGGCCAACCGACAATTGGGACGGAAAAAATATCCCTCCGGAACTAAACAAACTCGCGCATGAATCTTCGCCGGTAACCGCCGTGAACACCTGGAAGTCGCCTGTCCTGTTCATTCACGGGGACGACGACCGCAACGTCTACTTCACCCAGACGGTGGATCTCGTCGCACGCCTCCGCGAGAAGGGCGTCGAAATCGAACAGCTGATTTTCCCCGATGACATACACGATTTTCTGCTGCACAGGAATTGGCTAGCGGCCTATCATGCGGCGAGCGATTTCTTCGACCGCCATCTCGGGCCTCTAGGCAAATGATGGTCCTAAGGTCTGCGTTGAACGCGAGTGGGTAACTCCGTATGTTTTCCGATGTCCTGTTGAGTCTATGAAGCGCAATGTACAACTCGCATTCGCGATGTTTCTTTTTACGGTAGCGCGAGCCGCCGCCGACCAGCGGGTTAACCTGCTCCCAAAGTTGCAAGCAGGCCGCGTCGTAACGTACCTCATTCGCTTCCAAGCCAAGAAAAACATTAAGACCGAGAGCAACGTGGTCTTGCCGCTGGTCCCCGACGCGGTGCAGCTCGATGCCCACGGCTTGCTCCGCGTCGAGATTCTCGACGTGCAACAATCCTCCGGCAAACCAGCGGTTCACGCTAAAGCGCAATTTCTCACCCTCGATTCCGGTGTCTGGCTGAAAAAGCCCGGCGCCAAAAAGCCTAATTGGGAAGGGGAGCGCGTAGACCCTGCGGGAAAAACAATCGAATTCGACATTTCGCCCGATGGCTCTTTCGAAAAAGTCTCCGGTCTCGATACCCTCTTTCCCGAGCAGCAGCAGGCCTGGCAGGAATGGGCCGCGCGTTTTGCCACTGCGTGGACCCTCCCCGCGCAGGGCGCCAGAGTCGGCGACAAGTGGAAGTCGGAGCAATCCGAGCAATCGCCATCTCCCATTGCCGCGCTGGCTTGGGCGCGCGATTCTTCCTACGTTCGCAACGAGCCGTGCCATGCGAGCCAGCTTTCCCTTACGGGAGAATTTTCCCCCGCCAGTGGTCCTTCCGACACTTGCGCGGTTCTGCTCGCAGACGCGAGGCTCACCCAGAAATCCTCTCCCAAAGATGCCACCCCGCCCGACTTCAAGCTCCACGAACTGAAAACCATGGGCACGGCGAAAGGAAAGAACGAAATCATCACCTACATCTCGCTCACCACTGGCCTCGTCGTACGCGCCACGGAAGAGGCCAATCAGCAAATGGATGTAGTTGTCGCCAAGGCGGATGGTTCCAATCGCGTCCACTACAATATAGACGCCAATAGCCAATCGGAAATCTTGCTCGTGACTGAAACACCGCTCACTCGCCCCTGAACATACGCCACCACCGCGTCATCCCACAAAATGCGCCCGCTGGCATTCCGGCGTATAATCAACGTTTTGCCACTGCCTGGCGAAGCTGCAGGAGACCCTGTCCATGAATTTCAAGCTGCACAGCAATTATCAACCACGCGGCGACCAGCCCGCGGCGATTGACCAGCTCTATCGCGGGGTGGAAGCCGGCGACAAGCACCAGGTGCTCCTCGGCGTCACCGGCTCCGGCAAGACCTTCACCATGGCCAAGGTAATTGCGCACGCCAATCGTCCCGCATTGGTGCTCGCTCACAACAAAACGCTGGCGGCGCAGCTCTATCACGAGTTCAAAGGATTCTTCCCGGAAAACGCCGTCGAATATTTCGTCAGCTACTACGATTTTTATCAGCCCGAAGCTTACGTTCCCTCCGCGGACATTTACATCGACAAGGAAGCCACCATCAACGACGAGCTGGACAAGCTGCGCATGAGCGCCACGCGTTCGCTTTTCGAACGGCGCGACGTTGTGATCGTTGCCTCCGTCTCCTGCATTTACGGCATCGGCTCGCCGGAAGCGTACTACGGCATGCTCGTCACTCTGGAAAAAGGGCAGCAGTCTTCGCGCGAGGCGCTCCTTCGCCGGCTCGTGGAAGTTCAGTACGAGCGCTCGGAGGACTTGCGCCGCGGTACATTTCGCGTGCGCGGCGACATGATCGAAATTTATCCACCGTACCAGGACGAAGGATTCCGCCTCGAGATGTGGGGCGAGCAGATTGACATGATCCGTCAAATCGATCCGCTGACCGGCGAAGTCAAATCAGGGCAGGAAGATCTCCCGCGCGTCACGATTTTTCCGAAGACCCACTACGTAATGCCCCAGGAGCAAAGAGATCGCGCCATTGTCACCATTCAGGAAGAGCTTTGGTGGTGGAAAAAAGAACTCGAGAAGCAGGGAAAATTCGTCGAAGCCCAGCGCGTTGTCCAGCGCACCATGTTTGACATCGAGATGATGCGCACCATCGGCTACTGCCACGGGGTCGGCTACTGCCACGGTGTCGAAAATTATTCGCGGCATTTAAGCGGCCGCTTGCCCGGTGAAGCGCCCCCGACGCTGCTCGATTACGTGCCGCAGGATTATTTGCTGTTCATCGATGAATCGCACCAGACCGTTGGGCAAGTGCGCGGCATGTTCAATGGCGACCGGTCGCGCAAGCAGACGCTCGTGGATTACGGCTTTCGCATGCCTTCGGCGCTGGACAACCGCCCGCTGACGTTTGAGGAATTCGAACATCGCGTCAATCAAGTGGTGTACGTCTCAGCGACGCCTGGACCGTATGAGCTGACCAAGTCCGGTGGCGTGGTCGTCGAGCAGGTCATTCGTCCAACGGGGCTGGTGGACCCCCAGGTGGAAATTCGTCCCGTGAAGGGCCAGGTCGATGATCTTCTCGAGGAGATTCGGGTGCGGGCGGAAAAAAACGAACGTACTTTAGTCACAACTCTGACCAAGCGCATGGCCGAAGATTTGTCCGAGTATTTCTCTGAGATTGGCGTCCGCTGCAGGTATCTGCATTCCGAGGTCGAAACGCTCGACCGCATCAAAATCTTACGCGACTTGCGGCGCGGCGAATTTGACGTGCTCATCGGCATCAACCTGTTGCGCGAGGGTCTGGATTTGCCGGAAGTGTCGCTCGTGGCCGTTCTGGACGCGGACAAGGAAGGGTTCTTGCGGAGCACCACCTCGCTGATCCAAACGATTGGCCGTTGCGCCCGGCATATTGAAGGCCGCGCGATTCTGTACGCGGATCGCCGCACCGATTCCATGAATCAAGCCATTGACGAAACCAACCGCCGCCGCGCGAAGCAAGTCGCCTACAACAAGGAAAATGACATCACTCCAATGTCCATCATCAAGTCCGTGGACATGGATCTGGCGCGCATCGTCGAAGCCGACTATGTGACCGTGCCGCTCGATGACGCCGGCTTGGATACCGCCGCCGCGAATATTAGAAACGAGAAACAGTTGGCCGAAATGCTCCAGCAGCTTGAATCCCAGATGCGCGAGGCCGCCAAGAAATTTGAGTTTGAAAAAGCAGCCCAGCTCCGCGACCGCATCCGCTCCCTTAAGCAAAAAGATTTGGCCGGCCTTTTCTCCACAGAAAAGGCGGTCTCTGCGATTCCCCAAACATGATTCTTCAGTTGTTGAAGAGCCGCCTCGTTTGCTTGAGTTCACTCCATCGCTGGATTTCGCAGTGCAGGGATCTGTTGCAATTCTTGCATCGCGACGCGACTAATCTGCTGTTCGATCGAATGCCGGAGGGCGGTGTCATTGGGCGCGTACTGCAAGGCGACTTTATAGGCGCGCAGGGCGTCATCTCGGGAGCCACGTTTCAGGCGGAGGTTTCCTAACTCGATGTTGACGAAGAAGGCGTGGGGATCAATTTCCGCCGATTGCTTAAGCAATCGCTCGCCTTCTTCGATATCGGGTTTGTCAGTTATATAGATTTTTCTAAGTCCTGCAAAAAAGAGTGCAGCCGCCTGCTTGCCGGGCATCGGAAACGTTCCCCGAAAGACTAGAAGGTTTCCAACGCGGACGGCTGGCGTAGCGGCGCGCAGAGCGGCAGCATCCCACCAGAGGCTTCTGCTGATGAATTTCGCGTCTTCAAAAATCGTTCCCGACCACAGCGGCGATGTTAGCCGAGCTTCGTCGCGCTTTGGATCGCTGCCGACCCAATCGAGCCCCCGCGCTTTCTCCGTTGTGTCTGTAACCATGTAATCGATGTAGGGAAGTTCTCCCGCAGGCTGGAGGACCTCGCGATAGTATCGGGCCATTTCCTTTGTTCGTTGGGACAGATCGACGCCCTCATCATCAAAATACAAATATCCGTTCTTCGCGCCTCCAATGATTTCATTGAAGTACTCCCACGGCCTCATCACGGGTAGCGCCGACGCGGCAGCAACCAGAAATGAGAGGGCCACAACAACTTTCAGCGCGGTTGTTCTTAAGGTCAGCGCCGCATGCGACGCCATCCCTCCCAGGATCGCCAGAAGCGGAACCACCGGCAAGGCATGTCGAATCCCTGCGTACGTAGAACCCGATCCTAAGACGAAAAAGAAAAAGAGCGAGGCCGCCAGCACGATTGTCGCTGGCGTGTCCCACGCAACAGGGAGGTGACGCGCAACCAGCAGATAAACGCCTAAAAGGGCCAAGAAGGTGAGCCCGATCGGCAACTTGACCGCAATCACACCGGGGAAGAAGTACCAAGGAGCCTTCTTGTAGTACACGCGGCCAAATGCCAATTGTGAGACGGCACGGCCTTCGAGACCTGCTCGTATGGTATCCGCGAAACCCCAAATGTATGCCCGCGGCGTGACATGAGTTCTCGACATTGCGCGAAGCGCGAAACGATATACAAGCGAATTTACATCACCGATCTTGTCCGCAAGGGGCCGATTGAACGCTTCCTTCCCCACGCTACTTTCACTGAAGCGGAAAAAATACAGAGCCCAAAGAATGACGAGGGCACCCAGAAGAACACCAAAAACCTTCGCCAGGCGGAGTGCACGTAAATGCAACGGCTGAGATGCCCCCACTAGCAGAGCGAGGATACAGCCCGTGACTCCCAAGAAGATGTAGAAGACCGGCGCAGAGTGTTTTGTTCCAAGAGCAAGACCGTGAGCGAGTGAACAGAAAACAAGGTCTGGCCACGTCCACAATCGAAAGGCGCGCGTGGCCAGCACCACTGCCGTGGCGGCGAGCAGGGCAACTGGCAGGTCGGTCATGACCAC
>WNFJ01207673.1_pt2 | contig 15741 bp, 15 predicted proteins | sample 5400461 | NCBI WGS metagenome assembly WNFJ01 (sample SAMN13153349, study PRJNA577476) | soil metagenome | isolation source: 115 cm saprolite on Douglas fir-dominated hillslope | place: USA:California | collected 2013-09-17 | reverse complement strand
TGGATCAACCGGGCGGTCGCCGACACCGGGCTTGACGCGTTCGTCGACAGCCTGGCCAGCCGCATCGCCGGGTCCGGCAAGCAGCCGCTCGCCACGGTCAAGCGCCTGGTCAACCAGCGCTCCGCCCCGCCTTCCGAGGGCGACCTGCTGCAGTCGTTCCGGGCGATTTCCGACGCGATCAGCTGGCCGGCCGCACAAGCTCGCATCCACCTGATGGAAGAGCGCGGCTGGGGCGCCGACACCGACACTGAGCTCAATCACGCCGCCCTGGCCGGCGAACTCGCCAGTGAGCTCGCACACGCCGCGAACCACCGGGCAGCGCCGGCCCAAGGAGGCCGGCGATGACCGCGCGAGGGACATCGCACTGGACCGGCACCTTGAAAGAAGGCCAGGGCACCATGTCCACACAGGGCCCGACCGTCCGAGATGCCCCCTACACCTACGCGAGCAGGTTCGAGGGAGCCGAGGGCGCCGTCCCCGAGGAGCTCCTCGCAGCCGCGTACGCGGGCTGCCTGAACCAGGCCTTCGCGAACACGTTCGGCTGGGGCAACTTCACCGCCGAGTCCATCGAGACCACGGTAGAGATCGAGGTCCAGCTCGGCTCCAAGGAAAAAATCCCCGGGCATATTCACATCACCATGGCGGCGCGAGTGCCGGGAATCAACCAGACCCAGTTCGATGGCCTCACCAACACGGCCAAGAACGGCTGCCTGATCTCCCGGCTCCTCAAGGCGGACGCCACGATGGACGCCACCCTGCTCGACTAACCCCAGGCCCAGCGTCCTACCCGTAGCCGGTGGCCGCTGCATGGTTGGGAGCCGGTGGTCTACTGCGGCGGCCGCCAGCTGATCGGCAGTACTCGCCGCGTTGATTCGATCGTGTGGGAGGTAGAGCCGCTGGACACGCTGCCGGGCCGGGTGATCGGCGCCAAGCCCGCGGCAGCGTGCCGGATGGATCTTCACTCTGCTTGGCGCCGCGCCCGGTGACACGCCCGATGACCTGTTCCCCGGTTCCGGTGCCGTGGGCCGGCCTTCGCCGCGTTCACCCGCCAGGGCGAGCCGTCCCCTCTATGCAATGACCGATCCGTCGCCTACGTCAGGCGTGTGACGTGTCGTGGAAGGCCCGGGCCGACGCGTCGTCCCCGGCCGCGGTGACGCCTTCTTATCCGTCGTCTGAGGCCTTGCACGACGGCTACCCGTCGCTTCCGGCCGCACGAACGCATTCGCGCCCGGCACCTTCCCGCCCAGCTGTGGTCCTTGTGCGCTGCCCCTCCCCCCATCGGACTGACTGCTGCCGCCCTATTCGCTGGAGGGGAGGTGTCAAGGGCTGATTCGCGTGTGCGTTGACCAGGCACTTTCCCTGTGCTCGTTGCCCTGCGGAGACATCGGCCCTTGATGCCGTACCGGAAGCGCATCACAATCCGGCGGCAGTCTGGTGGGGGGCCTTTGCAGTTTCCGCGGTCATCCGGGACCAGGTGTCATCGTCAAACCGGTCGTTGGTCTCCTCGGTTAACAGCGTCGGTGACAGATCACCAGCTTGGAAGGTTGACCGCACCCCGAGGTCATGGGCTCTGACCTGGGCGTTCGAGTAGCCGCTGGCTTGCGCCGACCGGATGAGGTCGATGTCGGTCGGCAGGGTTGCTGTACTTTCCTGCTGTATCTGCACGTCCCGGCTGATCTTTAATCTGTGGGAACCAGTGCGGGCGCCGATGGGACAGCGACGGCGGCGGGTCCCCTGAGTCGAAAACGTTGACCGTAGTTCCTACCTGGCTCGGCACCCGCTAGGCGCTTTCACGGTCCCAGAGCTGACTGGACGGGCACGGGCCGCTCGCGACCTGAACCAGAGTGAGGACACCATCCGGTCAGAGACGATTGCCGCTGTCGCAAGCGGAAGAGCGCAGGACCTGACGCTAGAACCCGCGGTCGGCGGAGGGCTGGCCGCAACTGGCGCGCTGCCCCCGTTGCGATTCCACTGTTCCGCGAGGGTCACCTTCGGGCCGTTGTTGGTGTAGCCGCCGACCGCGATGCAGACGGACAAGACCGGGCATGACACCGCTGGCGGATCGATGTCGTAGGCTCCTGGAAGGTTCGGCGTGACCTGGACGCTCCAGCTGCTGCCGTCCCATCGCTCAGCCACTGTGGCCGGTGCCGAGGGCGAGAAGAAGATAAGCCCGACGGCGGTGCATGCGGAGGGCGACGAGCACCAGACGCCGCTGAAGAAGCCTCCTTGCCCTTGCGTGCCTGGGGGGTTGGGCGTGGATTGAACAGTCCACGTTGCTCCGTCCCAGCGCTCGGCAAGAAGTGCCGAAGCGGTGTTTCCCACGGCCGTGCATGCAGAGGGGGAGGTACATGAGACGGCGCCTAGGAAAGATCCGGGGCTTCCCGAGGTAGGCGTGGGCTGGATGCTCCAGGTCGTTCCCGTCCCGACTGAGTTGCCCGAGCTGTCAAAAGCCCCGCCGACTGCCGTGCAGGCAACGGGCGACGTGCATGAGACGCCGGTGAAGAAGTCTCCTTGCGTGCCTGGGGGGGTGGGCGTGGATTGAACGGTCCACGTTGTTCCGTCCCACCGCTCGGCAAGAACCCCGGAAGCGGTGTCGCCCACGGCCGTGCACGCGGAGGGGGAGGTGCACGAGACGGCGTTCAGGAAAGATCCGGGGCTTCCCGAGGTAGGCGTGGGCTGGACCGCTCGGTGATCGTCCCGACTGAGTTGCCCGAGCTGTCAAAGGCCACGCCCACTGCGATGCACGTCGAGGGTGATGATGTGCACGTAACCCCGTTCAGGCCGCTCCCAGCTGCCCCGGCGGGATTGGGAGTAGGCGTGATGCGCCACGCCGTTCCATCCCAGCGTTCGGCGAGAGTGCCGCCGGTTGATTGCCCGACCGACATGCAAGACACGGTCGAGATGCAGGCCACCCCGAGAAGTTGCGCTCCGCGCGATCCTTCCGGGTTGGCTGTGGGCTGGATGCTCCACTGAGTCCCGTCCCACCCTTCACCCAGGGTGACCAGGGTGCCCGAGGCGTCGAAACCATAACCGACCGCGATGCATGCCGAAGCCTCGGGGCAGGCGACTCCGATAAACAGGCCGCCGCGGCCGCCCGGCACGTTCGAAGTGGCCTGGAGGGTCCACTTGCTGCCATCCCAGCGCTCGGCCAAGGTCGAGGCGGCGCCCGAACTATCAAAGGAGGCGCCGACGGCCGTGCAAGCCGACGAGGACGAACACCAAACGCTGTTCAGGAAGGCGAACTGCGACCCGGACGGGTTCGGGGTGGATTTCACGGTCCATTTCGCACCGTTCCACTGCTCGGCAAGCGTCACGCCGGCGCCGGAGCTGTCCGTATAGTTGCCACTGGCGATACAGGCCGAGGACGACGTGCACGACACCGAGAGCAGGCTGGGGGATTGCCCCGGACTGGGAGTGGACTGGATGGTCCACGCAGTCCCGTTCCACTGCTCGGCAAGCGTGCCCAGGGTCGAAAGTCCCACAGCGATGCACGCTGTGGAGGACGTGCAGGATACCCCGGAGAAACCACTGGACTGCGCCCCCGATGGGTTCGGGGTCGACTGGACCGCCCAGGTAGTGCCGTTCCACCGCTCGGCAAGCGTCACGCCGACACCGGAGCTGTCCGTGAAGTTGCCCACGGCCGTACAGCTAGAGGCCGACGAACACGACACCGCATTCAAGAATGTGCTCTGCGCTCCCGGTGGTTCCGGGATCGACTGGATGCTCCACGTCGTTCCGTCCCACCGCTCGGCAAACGCGTGGAATGTACCTGAGCTGTCGATGTAAGCACCGACGGCGATGCACGCTGAGGACGACGTGCACGACACGCCGAGAAGAGTGCTCACCGCGGCCCCGGACGGATTCGGGATCGACAGCTGACTCCATCGTGCGCCGTCCCACCGCTCCGCCAGGCTCACCCCTGTACCCGACGGGTCGACATAGGTGCCGACGGCCATGCACGTCGACACGCCCGGACAAGACACCCAGAACAACTGGCCGGTCGGTGCGAGCGGATTCGGACTTGGAACCTTCGCCCAGCCGGATCCGGACGCACTCGCCCCCGCCGGTACGGCGAGCGCTGTAACGGTCAGGGCCACAGATGCGAGGACCGCCAAGATGACACGGAGCAGGACAGGGCGCACAACCCCCCTTTATGGCACGCGGACCTACGATTCCTCTCGTCAGGTCCGGCTAGTCTCCTCCTGTCTTTAGATGGCGTCAACTCCCGCGCAGCAATGCCGCGTTGATCCAATACGGCTCGGCAACGTTTGCCGTACGTGGGTGTAGTACGTAGCGTATTGGAGCGGCTGACGGGAATCGAACCCGCACTATCAGCTTGGGAAGTCTGTGGCGCTGCAGCGCCGCCACCTGCGGATTGGCTGACCTGCGGGTCTGCTGTCCCGCTGACCGTGAGAGACCGTGGTTGTCCGCGGTGGCTCCCCCGTTCGGGCACGTCGCGGGCACGCCCGACCGTCTGGTCGTGGCGATCTCCCCCGCTGATATAGCTAATGGTTTTCAAGAGCATCCGTGGTTCGCGACCTGCCACCGCTGCTACCTGCATTGTTGGTACTCGGCGTTGGCTTGCCAAGCAAGATCATCCCGTTGACACCGTGTATATCCCGCGTCCGGGCTGTCGTGCCACTGCCCTTAACTTCCGTGGGCTATGTCCGGTGGTGACCGTTTTTCGGCGGTCGGTGACAACTTAGTCACAAGATGATCTCGCTGCGGCATGCGGGTGCCCCAGGGCGAAAATAGCAACGAAGCCCCTGGTAGGACGTGAGGTGCTGAATCTCGTAAACCGTCCCGGACAGGAGCCCCGTTGTCCCGCCATTTTGCCATGCGCGTACCGTCGCCGCAGGCCAGCCCCGCCGCCGCTGCTGATTCCGGTGCGGAAGCCGGTGATGAGCGCAGTCTGCGGGAGGGCCTGGCGGCCCGGGTGGCGTCCGGCCCGGGCCTGTGGCTGCAGGAACCGGAGGGCCTGGACCGCGCGGGCCTGCTGGAGCAGCTCCTGGGCGAGGGAGTGATCGGCGAGGCGGCGGCGACGGCACCGCACGGCCACAAGCTGGACCGGGTGCTGACCGCGAAGAACACCATGCTGAGCGTGATCGCCGGGTGCCTGTTCGCCGGGCAGGGCTATGACCAGGTGCTGCGCACCGTGTTCGCGATGCCGGGCCTGGACCCGGTCGCGCCGGGCACCCCGGTGCCGGCCGGCCCGGCCCTGTCGAAGGGCCGGATGCGGTCCGGCGAGCACGTCGCGCGCAGGACATTCGAGCTGGACGCGGCCCGGACTGACGCGGACCTGGGGATCGGGCAGCTGTGGCACGGGATGGAGGTCACCGCATTCGACGGCACCACCGCCGAGCTGGACAGTAACGGCGAGCTGGCCGCCGCGTTCGGGACGCCAACCGGCGGGAAGCACCCGGTGCTCCGCATCGTCGCCCTGGTCCGGCACCGCCACGCACCGGTGGGCCGCCGCCGCCATCGGCGGCTACCACGACGGGGAGAACACCCTCGCTGACCAGCTGGAATCCGCGCTGGCCCCGGGCACGGTCAATCTCGCCGACCGCGGGTTCTTCTCCATGAACCGGTTCCTGCGGTTCTCCGCCACCGGTGCGCAGCTGTGCTGGAGAGTCAAGAACGGCGCGAAGTCCGTCCCGCTCAGGACCCTGGAAACTCTCCCCGACGGCTCGGAGCTGGTCATGCTGCGTGAATCGGACGGCATGCGCGCCCGGCGCCGCCGCGACACCGGGGACAGGACCGCTGCCCGGCTCCCGGACACGCTCGCGCGGCTGGTCCAGTTCGCCATCGTGACCCGCACCCGCGGCGGCCGCGCGAAGACCAGCACCATCCGGCTGCTGACCACCCTGCTGGACCACGAAGCCTACCCAGCCCGCGAGATCGCCATGCTCTATGCTGAGAGGTGGCAAATCGAAATCGCTTTCCTTCACCTTAAGAAAACGCTCCGCGGTGCCCGCCGCGTCCTGCGCGGCAAGTCCGTGATCCTGGCCCGGCAGGAAGCCTGGGCATTCCTCCTCGTGCACAACATGATCGCCGCCGTCGCGGCCCGCGCCGCCGCCCTGGCCGGCATCGACCCGGACCTGATCCCGTTCACCGCCGTGCTCGGCCTGGTCCGCGCCGGCATCTGCGCCGATACCCGCTGCGGGCACTGCGGCCGGCTTCCCGCCGGCCCCCTCGGCCAGCTCATCGACGACGTCACCGCCCATCCCACGCACCGTCCCGGGCGGAAACGCACCTCAGGCAGGACAGCAGCCGAACGACGCTCCAGGCCCACCGAAGAAGCGACCTACACCATTACCATCACGCCGTCAAATCTCCCACAATGGCAGCAAACACCCTGAAGTTAAGGGCAGTGCCCCAGGCCCCCGCCTCAGACACGCACGGCCGTCCGCTCGCACGACAAACGCCGTCGAGCTGAGAGGACTGGCCAGATCCTACGATGCCGGCATCCCAGCCTCGCGTCCGCGACCACACGTGGACGCGGGGCGCCGGCAAGCGGGGAGCACCGCCGCACGGTCCCCCGGCACACAACCGGCCGGATCTTCGCCGAACCGGCCCTCACCACGACCGCCCCCGCAACACCAAGTCCATCTGCAGCCCCCACACCCAAAGGTGCGCCATGTGTTCCCACCGGCCACCGTGCCCCCGGCCGACCACCGCGACCGCGATGCCGCCCGCACCGTCGCCTGCCACCCCGAGCAGGGATGGAGCCTGCTGTGCAACGGAGTGATCGTGTTCGACGACACCGGCGAGATCCTTCCCGGCGGCCGGGCGATCCCCCCGCACGGCGCCGCCCGCGTCCGGCTGCCCGCCGCGGCGTGACACGCCAGAACCGCAGGAGGACCATCATGGTCCCCATGTTCGTGACATTGTTCATCGAGATCGACGCCGACGATCTGCTGACCGAGGAGCAGGACGGGAAGCGCCGCGCGCACGCGGCCAGGCGCAGCAGATCAGCCCGGGTCATGCGGGCCGCCGCCGCTCACCCGGATCGCCCGCCCCGCCCCTGACGTATGAGCCCACCCGCACCGGCGGCTCGTCGTCACCGCCTACCAAACCGGGCTCGTCACGCCAGGCGGCCATCCGGTCCGTGATCGCCACGATGACACCCTGGCAGGCCTTCAGCGGGTAGCGACCAGATACGTGTAATAGCGCCATCGGGCAACGGGATGATCGTGCAGGTCGTCCGCCCCGGAGGCCGATGCCCGGCTACTGCCAGCCCCTCAGCAATGCCTCCAGGCCGAGTTCGAGGTCGGACTTGGCGAGCACGGCCTCGATCGTTGTACGGGTGAGCTGGTCGGCGGCGGCTAGCACATCGCTGTTGACCTGGCGCAACTGCGCGAGCGCGGCCTCATAGCCGGCTACCGCGGCCCGTTGCGCCGCGGTGAGGCCGGGCAGTGCCTTCCACTTATCCGCCTGGTTCTGGAAATAGACCAGGTCGCCGGCCTGGTCTTGGTGGACCCGGATGATCCGGGCCACAGTGGCATCGTCAAGCCACCCCGGCCGGGCCAGGGCGGGCTGCAGCAGCTCCAGCTGGTGCCCGGTGACGGCGATGCCCTCTCGGATGTGCGCGGTGAACCAGCCCACCTGACTGACCGGGTACCAGTTCTGCTCACGTTCTTCTGGCGCGCTCACCCCGCCGAGCCTACGAGCGCGTCGCCGCGTGCGAGGCAGTGCTGGGAAATTCAGTGCGACCTGCTGCCGGTTCCGGGACGAGCTGTCAGTCACCGAGGGCTTCGGTCAGCTTGCGGCGTTGCTGTTCGCCGAGGCCACCGATCCGGCGCGTGTCAGGGATGCCGGCCCGTGCCAGTACGGCAGCGGCCTTGGCCGGACCGTACCCGGGCAGCGCCTTCACCGCGGTCGCCACCTTGGTCTTCTTCGCCACGTCGTCCTCGCGGGCCAGCACCTCGGTCATGCCGATTGTGCCGGCCTTCAAGGCGGCGAGCAGCTCCGAACGGGCTTTCCGTGCCTCGCTGGCCTTCGCCAAGGCTGCCTGACGTTGCTCGGGAGTCAAGGTGGGCAGGGCCATCAGAATCCTCGTTCCTTGGTCGGTGGCGTCGCGGCACACCATACGACACGCCACCGACAACCCCGTCACGACACGCCCGGGCGCCGCCGTGTACGCAAGGGATCCTGACACGCCGACGCCACGTGCGCAGCGATGCCGCTTCAATACCCCTGACTAGCGCCGATGGCCCGATTACACGTATCTGGTCGCTACCCGGAGTACGGCCTGATTCGCCGGTGGATGACGGCAATCTTGTGCGCGGCCGAGGATCCGGAGCGGGTCAAGGGCTGGGGCCGCCGCGCTGTCGCTGTCCGCCTGGTGCTGCTCGCGCTCGGCCAGGGCGCGATGGTCAGCGGCTCGAGCACGATCGAGTTCGGTAGCCGGAACCTGAGCCTGTACTCAGCGCTGAGCGACCGGACAGTGTCTCGTGTCCTGCGGATACTCCGCGATGAGCCTGACCCGCTGATCGACCTGGTGAGCCCGCGTCGGCTGGCCCGGGCCGACCGCTACGCCCTGCGGATCCCCGACCGGTACGCGGACAGCGTCCGGTGGCGTCGCCGGCGAGCTGGCCGCATGGAGGCGATCCACCCGGCGTTCCTGGTCCTCGGCGGCACAGCGGGGCTCGTCTATCAGGCGCTTGGCCAGGACGAGGCGCGCGGCGCCGAGGTCGCCCGGGCGGCCCGGCTGTCCGCGTCGGCAACCTTGGCCGCGCTCCGGCTCCTCGCTGAGCACGGGCTCGCCGAGCGCGGCCCGGGCGGGTGGCGCCGTGGCATCGTCGCCCTGGCCGACGTAGCCGAGTCGACCGGCGCGGCCGACCTTCAGCGCGAGCGAGAGGCGCGGTACCGGCAGGACCGCGAAGGCTGGCGGGCCCGGCTCAGGCAGTACCAGGGCGCGAAGCGTTTGCCCGTGACGTCGCGGGACGGCTGGTGGCCGCTGGACGACGAAGACGAGTACGACGAGATGTGCTGGTGGCCGGTGCTCTCGGACGACTTCGTGCGGGGGCCGCCCTCGGCCGAGGTGCGGGAGAGCGCGTAAGCGGCCCTTGGCCCACAATGGAACCGTTTCGGGCGTTAGTGGGACGACCGCCGCCTCGTTACCGCCCGGAACGGTTCGGATGTGGGTCGATGAACGGCGCGGCGGCTCACCGGCGGCGCCGGGGGCGCGGCCTTTCGTGACGTACACCGCGGCGGCCGCGGCGCACCCCGGAGAGTCACGAAACGGTGAGCTGGCGGGTGAGGTCGGCCGCCTCGCGGTACTGGCGGGCAAGGCTGGCCAGGTTCGCGGCGGCGCGGTGGAGGCCGGCGACGGCCTGGTCGAGCTCGCGGCGCGGCCGGTCCGAGTCGGTGGCGCACGACACCACCAGGGCGGCGTGGTCGGCGACGTCGCGGAACCCGGCTTCCTTCAGTGGCCGCCGCAGCCGGGCAGTGTTCGCTTTCGCGGCGGCGAACTGGACGACGCGCTGCCGCTCGGCTTCGGCGATACGGTCCCGCTCGCGCTGCGCGGCCTTGCGGCAGTTCTGGCCGCAGTACTTGGGGCGGCGGCCGGTACCCAGCCGGGTCAGCGGTCGGCCGCAGCCCGGCCCGGCGCACCGCGCGACGTCGTACATGGCCATCTCGCTTTCGTGACCGCCCGGGCGCGTCGTCAAGCGGCGCCGGTGACGTCACGAAACGCTAGCAGGTTTCGTGACCATCCGGAGGGCATTCGCGGGCGGCGGCCGCCGTCACGAAACCCGGCCTGGCGTCGTCCCCGGTCCGGTCGAGCAGGCCGGCCGGTGTCCTGTGTCAGGGAAGATGAGGTAGCGCCTTGGCAACCAGGGCATTCGGCCGATTCCTGCCAACAAAGTTGAGGCACGCGCCTCCTACCGGCCTTATGGCCAGCGGCTTCGCTTAGAACGGCACGGACACTTCGATCCCGAGCCTGCCGAGTTATCTCATGATCAGTGACAACGAACCGGCCGACGGTCGCCAACCAAGTCGAGGCACCGCAGGTCAAAGGTTCTTTAGGGGTTCAAATCGGGCATATGTAACATGAGTTTCATTGTTCCAGGTCAGGTTGTTCTCTCGGGGCTCAGGCTCATGCGACAGGTGTTGTGCACTACGACGGGCTGGCGGGTTTCCGGTTGGCGAGCGTCATGAGGTCGCGGTTGGCTGCGCGGGCGGCGTGGAGGTCGTCGGTTCGTTCCTCGAGTTCCTGGCGCAGGTCGAGTACTTGCTGTTCGAGCTGGCCGGCGCGGGTGCGAAGTGCCTCGGTGTCGTCGGTGCGCCCGATTCCGCTGGCACGGAAGACTTCCTCGCCGAGGACTTCCGAGAGACGGGCGGTGAGGTCGGTGTTCTGCTTGCGGAGCCGCTGGTTCTGCTCGCGGAGGTTGGCAAGATCGGCGAGCAGGGACTGCTTGCTGGCCGCCGAGGAAGCAGCGGGGCTGGCGGCGGGAGCGGCGGACCGTGCGTGGATCTGGGCCCGGAGGTCGTGGTGCCGGTAGAGGAATGACCGGTCGACGCGGGCTGCCCTGGCGACGGCTGAGACGCTGATCTCCTGGCCGGCCACGGCCAGGTGGTCCAGGGCGTCGAGGACGCGCTGCCGGCGGCGGGTAGTGTCGCGGCGCCGGGCGGCGATGAGGGATTCTGCCGCGCCGCCGCTCATGCGAGGCCTTCTTCCAGGAGCGGACGGATGGCGGGCATGCCGAGGTGGACTGCCCGGCGGGTCGCCCGGACGGCATCGACGGCCTGCGCGACCTGGCGGCGGTCAGCTTCGCTGAGCTGGCTGAGGTCGTGCTCGGCCCGCCGGATGAGCTGCCGCAGCCTGGTGATCTCCTCGTCCGACGGCATGGCCTCGGTCCTGGCCCAGTCATCGAGGTCGAGGGCGGACCGGATCCGTTCCCGGGCCTGCAGAAGGCTGTCGAGATAGCCGCGGAGCTCGGGAAGGTAGGACGGATCGGTCCGGAAGTGGCCGCAGCCCAGGCAGCGGAACCGGAACGGGCAGGATCCGCCGCCGGCCTTGACGTTGGACGGCTCGGAGCACATTCCGAACGGGACCGCGACCTGTCCGATGGCCATCCGCTGGTGCTCGCTGTCGAGCAGGACCCGTGCCTCAGCCCAGACCCGGTTCCCGCCGCGGTCGAGCTGGAAGGCGGCCAGGGTGTCCACTGCGGACCGGGTGCGCCTGGCGGTGACCCGGTAGTAGATCTGGGTCGTGCTCATCGACTTGTGACCCATAAGGTCCCTGAGCACGTCAACGGGCGTTCCCGCATCAGCGTGTCGCTGGGCGAAGCTGTGCCGGTAGGCGTAGAGGTAAGCGGCGGCCTTGTCGAACTCGCGCCCGTCTTCCAGCAAAAGCGGCGGCAGCGACGTGACCCAGGAACGGTGATGGGAGGACACCATGCTCTCGGTGAAGGGCCGCTTCCCGTCCCGGTTCCTGGTGGTCCTGGGGAACAGGGCGAGCTCGGAGGCCGGGGTGCCGGGATAGCGGGCACGGACCCGCTGCTGCTGTCCGGTGATCACCGCGGCGGTCTCGTCGGCGACGGGCAGCCGCTTGCCTTGCCGGTTGGCCTTGAAGTCGGTATAGACCAGGGGGTACTTCCCGTCGGAGTCCTGGTCCAGGCAGTCCCAGCCGAGCCGGCAGATCTCGGCCGGGCGGCGGCCGGTGTCCATGAACAGCTCGGCAGCGGCCCGGACGGCGGGGCCGGCTGATTCTTCCAGCGCGGGAAGCGCGCTGGTCAGCTGGTTGAGGACGCCGGCCGGCAGGGCGCGCCCGGGCTCGTCGTCGTCGGGCTGCTGCGGGATGTCGTCCCGGCGGACGGCGAGGTCATCGGGCAGCCCGGACATGGGCCGCCCGGCCCGGGTCAGGCCCAGGGCCCGGCATTCCCGGAGGATCATGGCGACCTGGCGGCAGGTCACCGAGCGGGCCCATGACGATATCTGGCCGGTGGCGTGGCGGTGGCTGAGCCGGGCGAGGAACGCGATGATGTCGCCGCGGCCCAGCGCTGACGGGTCGTCGCCGTGGTCGCGGGGCAGCCGCAGGCTGGCCGACAGTTCCTCGACCCGCCGCACGTGACTTTGCAGGATGGACGTGGCATGGTCGCCCCGGCGGGTCGGCAGTTCCTCGGCGACCCACTGCTTGACCGACTCGCGGAGCCAGGACTGGGAGATGCCGGTGAAGTCGATGACCCGGCGGCGGCCGTGGCCGAGCACGGCGGTGTTCCAGATGTCCTTGCGCTGCTCGTCTTCCGGCGACGTCCCCGCCAGCAGCACCGCCTGCTGCAGGTCCCGCAGCAGTGCCCGGTGCCGGCGGGCGAACCCGGGATCGTCGAACCCGGCGATCGTCGGGGCGCCGACGGCCAGCAGCGGACGGCAGATGATCCGCAGCTCGGACAGGAGGGTCAGCGCTTCCTGCCGGCATCGTTCCTGCAGGCCGAACAGGATCTGGGCCTGGACCAGCGGGGACAGGCCGCGCATCACGACCTCGTGGCCGCTGGCGACCGGGGAGCTTGACCGGCACCAGGCGCTGAAATCGGCGGTCTCGGCCAGGCCGGCGCGGTACTGCTCCCACCAGCGGACGTCATGGGGACGGCACAGACCCCGCCGGGCATGCGCCTGCCGGGTGCAGACCGCGACCTTGCACGGGCCGAACCCGGGCAGCGGCTCCGCTCCCGGCTGCCGCAGGAACTCCTCCAGCGGCAGCCGGAGGCTCCGCTGGCGGTGCTCATGCGTATTACACAGCCGTATCCGCATGGTGCGGACCGGGCGGGGGCAGCCTTCCGCCGAGCAGATGACCTCGCCGCAGTGCCTGTCACGGGCCGGTCCGGAAGCGATGAACTCCCCGTCGCTCAGGTCGCTCTTCTGCCGGGCTTTCCGGCAGGTGTCGCAGAATCCGTCGGGCACCCGCCCCTGGCCCGCGCAGCCCCGGACTAGGCAGAGCCGGTATCCCAGCAGCGGATGGCCCGGCCGGGGCGCGAGAGTCTCGGTCCCCGGATCCCACCCGGCCTCGTCCAGGAAGGCCTGCTCAAGGTATTTCCGGAGATCCTCAGCGCCGTCATCCTGCGGGCGTGACGGGGAAAGGACCGCCAGCGAAGCGCTCACCGTGAGTCCCCGGCCAGGGAGCGTGCCGCGACCCGGTCGACCGCGCTCCGCAGGCGGCCGTAGTCAGGATGGAGGTAGACCTGCGTGCTGGCCGGGGAGGCATGCCCGAGCAGGGCCTGCGCCTCGTCGAGTGCACCGCCGGCGTCCATGACGTTACTCCCGAAACAATGCCGCAGCATATGAGGATGAATCTCCCTGGTCAGCCCCGCCCTGCGCGACAGTGCGGACAGGACCTCGTTCAGCGCTCCCGGCCGCATCGGCGCTCCCAGCGGTTCCCGGAACAGGTTCGCCAGCACGAAGTCGCACTCACGGGCGGGCAGGCACTCATCCCGCTCGAACCAGTACGTGTCATAGGCCAGGACCAGCAGCTCGTCAACGGGGACCGGGCGGGAACGGCGTGATTTCGCCCAGGCCCCGTTGGGATTGTCCCGCCGCCGGACGTGCAGGTGAGCGCCCGGGAACAGGCAGCCGAGCGCCGTGGCGTCGGGGACCAGGTGCATGTCCTCACGGCGCAGCCCCGTCACCTCTCCGCTGCGCAGCCCGGCCCGGGCCATCGCCATCACGATGAAACGGTCGCGTGCCGACCGGCACGCCCTCAGCAGGCCCAGCACCTCAGCGTCGCTGGCCCGGTCGATCTCCGTCTCCGTCTCTGACAGGTGGTGACGCGGCCGGGCAGCATACTGAAGGCCGGCCGTCTCGCCGCGGACATCGACAGGCAGGTGCCGGTCGTCGGTGATGTCGTACAGCATGGCGAGCACGGCCGCGGGAACCTCGCCGGTCACGACCCCGTGCCGCAGGAATCCCCGCACCGCGCTCAGGATGCGGTTGATCCGGCCCGCGCCCCGGACATCCGCGATCCCGGGCCCGGCCAGCGGCGCGTCCGGGTCGCTGGGCGCATGCCTCAGCCACGTGATGAACCCGCCCAGGCGCTCAGCAGCCGTCCGCCAGTCCCGCGAGCCCTGCTCGCACCACCGCAGATACAGCGCGAGTGCTTCCGCATACGACTTCGTCGTGCTCTCCGCAGCATCACGGCCGAGCCGCAGGTGCTGCAGGTACTCGTCCGCGACGCACACCACGCAGTAGCCGTCATCGACCACGGTCCAGTACCGCACCGACGACGGCAGCCTGACCAAGAACGCCCGCATGCAGATCCTCTCAACCGAAAGTAGTCGAGTGGACGCTAACAGCTACAGTGCGTTACGTGCGCGACACCCCTGAAGGACACGCCGTGCACAAGGCCTGGATCCGCTCAATGCCACAGTCCACATCACTCTTAAGAGCCTGAAAGAACAGAGGGGTCCCATGCCTCATATGGCCGGGCACAGGACAGCCGGAATGGTCGGAGCGAGCAGGCCGGCCGGAACGGTCGGAGCAGGTACAGTTTGGCGGTGTAGGGGAAGTAGCTGCAGAACTTGATGAAGAACGGCCGTAATGCCGCATCGACGCAGTAGAAATAGAAGTAGTTGACCTGCAGCGTGGCGCGTGTCAGCCACAGGTACTCCGCCCCGGTCGCCGGGTTGCGGCGCTTCTGGGTCCGGAACGCCCACGCCTTCTCCTGGGCACGGCCGACGAACAGCACCCCCTCCCTGCCGGGGAACGCAGCCAGGTACCGGTGCGCGACTGCGTCCTTGTCCTCGCCCTTGCCGAAGGACACCAGGTCCACGCCGCGGGCCGCGATGAAGTGGTGGATATTCGCCACGAACGCCTCGGTGATCGGGGCCATCAGCACCGAGGACGCGTACTTGTGCCCGCGGTGACCGACGAAGAACGCTGACACGCCGCCGCCGTACTGCAATCTCGGCTGGTAGACGTTGAGGTACATCCGGTCGATCGACTCGACCTCGAAGACCACGTGCTCCGAGAGGACATCAGCCATGGTGCGCGGTAGCGTCATGATGGGCTCCGGTCCGGGGCAAGGCCGCAAGGGCCGCCAACCGCACAAGCGCTACATGAACGGGCACATGATGTCACCGTTAGCCGTGGGCCGGAGCCCTTTTCCGAAACCCCAACGGGTACCAGCAGGCCTTTCCCGCGACCTCAGCCATGCACTGGCACGTCTATTGGGGTGGGGCGAAGCCCGGCTATGTGTTCACCAAGCTTGGCATCACCACGCGTGGCCAGCTGCACCGCGTCTTCCCGCCTCCGTAGCAAGCTACTTGGCGGTCACCGGAGCGGCGATCTGCGCTGATGCCGCATCCAGGCAGGCCTTGTAGATCGCCCAGGCGTTGTCTCCGTATTGCTTGATTGAAAAACTCTCGGCTCACGTCGCGTTCGGGTCGGACGGCGGGCGCTCGCCCGGCGTGAGAGGCGTGCCGTTCGCTGCGGCCTGGCGCGCGGGCTGCTGCTGGGCTCCCTGGTCCGCGTTCAGGTCGCCGGAGAGGTGCTTGTGCACGACCCGCTTGGGATTCAGGTCCTCGATCTGGAAGTCGGCGAACTCCGGGCCCAGTCCTTCCCGCAGGTCGTTCTTGGCGCCCTCGGCGATCTTGCGCAGGTCGCGGAGGGCGCGGCCGACCTGGGAGGCGATCGTGGGCAGCTTGTCCGGCCCGAAGATGACAAGCGCGATCACCGCGAGAACCAGCAGCTTGGGGAGGGACAGGTCGAACATGCTCAGCCCTTTCCCCGGCGGTCGAGCTGCAGCGG